>Ga0209541_10000175_pt1 | contig 118680 bp, 117 predicted proteins | sample RifCSPlowO2_01_FD_184027 | JGI IMG/M metagenome (GOLD analysis project Ga0209541, IMG submission 184027) | Groundwater microbial communities from Rifle, Colorado - Rifle CSP2_plank lowO2_0.1 (SPAdes) (version 2) | ecosystem: Environmental > Aquatic > Deep subsurface > Groundwater | place... | reverse complement strand
TGTCTCAGGGTCAGGAATGCCCCAGTGAACTGCCTTCGCCTTTGGTGTTCCGCACGATATCAACGGATGTCACCCCTACACCGTGCGTTCCGTTCACCTCTAGCACCCTCAAGTCTCACAGTATCGAGCGCGGTTTCAAGGTTAGGCCCTGAAATTTAACGTTCGACTTATGAAACCCCCTACACACGCTTTACGCCCAATAAATCCGAATAACGCTTGAGGTCTACGTATTACCGCTGGTGCTGGCACGTAGTTACCCACCTCTTTCCGCTCTGCGTTCACCGAAGTTACTACAGAGCTATCGCAGTTTACAACCCGAAGGCCTTCTTCCTGCACGCGGCGTCGCTCCATCAGACTTTCGTCCATTGTGGAATATTCTCGACTGCTGCCTCCCGTAGGAGTATGCACCGTGTCTCAGTTGCATCGTTGGGGACCGGGCTCTCACCCCCCCTACCGGTCGTAGCCTTGGTGAGCTATTACCTCACCAACTAGCTGATCGGACCTAGGCCGTTCCCAAAGCCCCTTGCGGGGTTTAATCGTGCCTCGCTACTACTCAGCACTCTAACCACTAGCGACTAGTACCTAGCCAATAGTGCAGAAAAACAATTCTGAAACTGTGGCTAACTACTAGTGGCTAATCACTGTGCTGAACAATAGTGAAGCACGATACTATCGGACATTACCTCATCTTTCGATGAGCTATTCCCGTCTTCGGGGTACGTTACCAAGGCGTTACTAACTCGTTCGCCGCTAAACTAATTCATCCGTCATCTTGATGTAATCTCAACTCCTTCAAAATTAGTTCCGCACGACTTGCATGCCTTATCCACGCCGCCAGCGTTCATTCTGGACCAGGATCAAATCCTCATATAAAAGATTCAGTTGTAAGGTGCCCTCGAACGGGCCTCTTGAAACAGAATCTAGGTTTACCAGCCTAAACTTCCCGTAGGAAATTTTGGTTGGATTTTATTGGGACAACTAAAAAATTCTCTCTTTTTGACTCTTTTACCCTCCTAAATTTTTCTTTAAAAATTTTGGCTGGTTGACTCTTTAATTTAACTTTCCCCTATTTTAAATTATTAAAGTACTGGGGCTAAATCTTAAAACCGCTTCGCGGTTAGGATCGCCCGAACATCTGCTTTGTAAATGTTCTAGGGTGAAATAATACACCCACCTCGTAAGACAAGCAATGCTTATCTTTCGGGGTGGATGCACCAAACTCTAAAGTTGTGTAGTGTATCTTATTTCATCCTGAAAACAATCATAGCAAATTAACATATCTTGTCAAATACATAATTAGGTAAATAAAATGAACACTCAACATCTACCATGCCTAATTTTATTCAGAAAATGATGGCATCTATCGTCAGTTATTAAAACTTGACAAAACTTATACTAATGATGTATTTTGAAAAAAATAATAAACTTGAAAAAAGAGGAATGAAATATGACAATCGAAGTCAATTTAGCGTGGATAGCATTTCTATTTTTGATTGCCTGGGTTATTATATATCTTTACTTCAGAGCTGAGCGCAGAATAAACTTCAATCACTATTGTCTCGGAAGCGCCACCGTAGTTTTGGTCCTTTTAGGATTGTTTCTGATATACATAACTTTCCGCTTGAAATATCCTTACAATGCTTATGTTCTCATTAGCGGACTCTTGAGCGTAATGGCCGGCTTCTATCCCACCTCAAAAATAAGAGACAATCTTAGTCTCATTCTACGAGGCCACATATAAGGTGGCCGTTCTTCAAAGTTTTTAAAACATTTAGTAATTTTGAAGAGCAAAATTTTATTGAAGTAAAATTGGGATTTGCAAAGTCCTAAAAACTATTTTATTATCAAAGCTTATGAAACCGGACATTCACCCACAATATTATCCCAAAGCTAAGGTAAGTTGCGTGTGCGGCAACAAGTTTGAAGTAGGCGCGACTTTACCGGAGCTTCACACGGAAATCTGCTCAAAGTGCCACCCTTTTTATACCGGCAAAGAAAAGCTGATTGACGTAGCCGGCCGCGTTGAACGGTTCAAAACCCGCGCCTCCAAAAAAGCACCAACACTTAGAAAGAAATCAGAAAAGAAAGCGGTTAAGAAAGCCAAACGCGCCAAATAACAAAAAGGTGGCCAAGTAGCTTTTTTGCTTTTTTAAAAAAGCTTTGAGAATAATAGTTTCCACAAAATGCACCCTCCATCTCCCCCGATACGATTAATCGTATCGGGGGAGATTAAAATAAGTTTCCCCGAGAAAATGTATAGAATAAAGATAAAGAGAGGAAGAGTGAAACGATGGAATGAAATCTACCATTCGGCCAACCCCAATCCCCTTGTCCCTTTGTACCTTGGGAATTTTCGTCTTTTTCGCATTTGATTAGAAATAGAATCTAATTTGCCAACTGTTTTTGGCTCTCGCTTATTTATTTTAAATCCATGTTTGATAAAGCTAATTGTCCCAGGCGAGACATCAATGGCGCGCCTAATAGCAAGATAACTATTGCCGCTCTTTAGCATGGCGAGAATTGCCAACCGCTTTTCTATCATAATTACCTCGCTTGGCGTGAAAACTTTTCTCAACACTTCCTTAATGTTCTTAGACACTTTTATTTTCTCCGCTAACTTATGCCAAGCGTCTCGTTTTAAATTTTCCTCCAAAAGCTTTTTACTCACATTGACCATGGTGATAAATATACAATAACTCCAGGTTAATTATCTGTGATACGATTAATCGTATCGGCTGCTTATTGGTTTGTCAACCTGGCAAAAACTATGGCAGCACGCCCAGTCAATACACACCCAATTTCTATGAGAAGTGTCGCGATAGAATACTTACTCCACGGAAGTTTATGTATCAATAATAGATAGAAAAGCAAAATAGAACTGATAATATGGGCTTAAGCCCATATTATCAGTTCTATTTACGTGACAGACATTACAAATAATTTATTCCTGAAGCCTAGTTGGCTTTCGCTCCTTGTTTATGAGTTCGATAAGAACTCCCTTAACTCCCTCTACCATTTCATTAAATTGTTTTCTAGCTGCCTTACCTTCCTCTGTAGTTAATTCTCCATAGTGAATTAATCTAGGTAGTAATTCTCTTGCTTGCTTGCCATGCATTCCCCAAATATAGGTTCTAACTTCTTGTACATCTGGTAATTCTCCACCACCAAAAATAGTTCGACCCAGTTCTTTTCTTATCATTTCATAATACTTCTCAAAATCTTCACTCTCGATATGGGATTCTCTTTTACCTGATTTTATTTTCTCGTCACGCATGTTTTGAAATAATTCGTCTAACATATCAAATTTTGTAACGATGTCTAAAACAATATTCCGACCTTTAATTAATTAGAGTCATTTTACCCCCCCCTCATCTATGTCAATATCTTGCTAGAGTTACAAATCTTATGCATAATTGGTTTTGTACTAACATATGGATATTCAAGGCAACAAAATAATCTTAGAAATTCGCGCGGGTGCAGGCCGCCCTTGGCGAGTCACTTTTAGCGAACTTCGCCAAGGGCGAGCCTCGCCCTTGGTAATTTACTAATTTTTTAAATATATGGAGATAGTTGGAAATAAAATAATTATTGAGGTAAGAGCAGGGGCGGGCGGTGATGAGGCCTCAATTTTTGCGGGTGATTTGGTACGGATGTATCAGAAGTACGCGACTAAGCGCGGCTGGAGATTTTCGATAATAGACGCCAACCAAAATAGCGCCAACGGCTACAAAACTTTTATCGGGAAAATAGAGGATACACGAGGAGAGCTTGGAGGTGGAGGTGGTGGCGGAGGTAATGTGGGCAGAGCAAGTGTTTATGAAGAACTACGAAACGAATCCGGCGTTCACCGAGTGCAACGCGTGCCCGCAACGGAGAAATCCGGCCGGGTGCATACCTCCACCGCCTCGGTCGCGGTCATGCCGGTCGTTGAACCTAAAGAAGTGAACATCAATCCGAGCGATCTTGAAATTTCTTTTTTTCGCTCGTCAGGACCGGGCGGACAGAATGTAAACAAGGTTGAAACCGCCGTGCGTATTGTGCATAAACCTACCGGTGTGGTGGTTGCTTGTCAAAACGGCCGTTCGCAGAGCGCAAACCGCGAAGAGGCTATGAGTATTTTAAGCTCAAAGATTTGGGAAGCGCAACGGCTTGAGGAGATGGTGCGTTTGGGCAAACTGCGCCGTGACCAGATAGGCACCGGCGACCGCGCTGAAAAAATCAGAACCTACAATTTTCCCGACGACAGAATTACCGACCATAGGATAGGAAAAAAATTCCATAATATAGAAAGTGTTTTAGAAGGTAACCTCGAACCCATAATTAAGGCGTTTCAAAAAGGGGCATAATACCTGCCCCGTTAATTACGAAGTGATTCATCGGGATTGAAAATATTCTCGAAGGAAATCTTGAGCCGATAGTCAAAGCTTTCCAGAAGCTTTGATCCTGAGCCCGTCGAAGGATAAAGGCATTTCAGAAAAACGCGACACAATGAAAACATCCCGCCAAGGCGGGACTTTTTGACAATCAGTCAGTCGTAATCGGCGCCGAACGATTCTAGACGGCTAAGCGTATGTCTCCACTTAACATTCCGGAGGGTAGGGTTGCTCTGACAATCTGGCAATTCTGATTTGCCGATTATGTTCGTCAAGAAAACCAGGAGTCTCGTGTTCGTAATAGAACACCCGTCGTTTTTCCTGAAATTGTCTCGACTCTTCTTTAAGCCGCTGGAGTTCTTCCCATGTGCTTTCTGTCATTGCACTCTCCTTATTCTTTATTCCAATTTATTCCAATCTATTCCGTTCTTGCCAATTTCTTTTGGATCTCACGCATCCTAATCTCACGATTCTGTTCATAAAGGTCCTCCGGTCTTATATCGGGCCGGAACGTGATTCGGTGTAGCTTATTCCATTCTTCAGAAGCTCGCTCAAGGCGATATAGTTCATCTCTGAGTTGAGTATATTCTGATGACATGACAACCCCCTTTCTTTGTAAATTTCCCCGTCATGGTTGTCTATACTCGCCAAGGCTACTGTCTTATTTTTAACACATCATCACGCTTAAAGCAAAGGAGTTTTATAAAAAGTGAGTGGTAAATAAATTTACGCTCCGAAAAAGCAGAACGTGGATTTCAGTCGGCCGCCGCGACAGGCATCCGTTCATGAACTCTCAAAGATTGCATTTGTCGCCACCAAACAAACTTGGATTCTTTCCAAGCACGATGATTTACTCTAATACCGGGCTCTTCATAAGACGGCGGCAATTCTCCCTGATAAACAAAAGGTCCGTGCGTATCATTATAATCATCTCGTCTGACAAAACGCTTCTTGATCCTGACGTAAATCAGGTCTCCGGGCAGAAGGTCAGCTTTCTTCAGTTCAGAACGCCCACGAATTACGTTTTTCACGAGAAGTTCTCCTTTTAATTTTCATGCGCTCCAAAATTTTTAGCATAGAGCATCTATTTTAGCAAGCTGGTTCTAAAAAATAAATTTCACCTCTACAAACTTCTAGATTCTATTCTAACTTCCACTCAAAACCTCAATATCCGCCTCAAAGCCGGTAGCGCGATCGGCGACACGGTAGCCGTAACGACCCACACTCATATATGACCGCCATGAATTACCCGCGTAATACTTTGCCGCCGCGCAATTTTCCTGCTGAAAAATAGAGCTAAACGAGGCCCGACAACCAGAAAGCCCATCCTTTAAGTAGAGCGCAGTCGCCGTAAATGCATCAGCGTTGTTAAAAGGAGAACTTGGACGATTGCCAGTTATTTGACTCACGACGTCCTTATAGAGATCCCAAGTGGTCGGCATAAACTGCGCCGGACCCATAGCGCCACCATAGGCGCCATCAGAAGTAATAGGGCAGGATACAGGAGTTTTCGCCGGGTCAAGACCAAGTGTAGCCATAAGCGCCAAAAAGACGGCTTTCTGTTTGTTGCTCATCACCGTGCCACTCGGATTTGAGCGCGGATCATTGTAATAGCATCTGCCTAAGTTACGGCCAATAATGCTATCCACTGAAGACTCTTGCGTTAAAACTGCGAGAATCAAAGCGGCACGCACACCGGTCGCGCCCTCCGCGACCTTCGCGATTTTTACCGCTTCGCCGAAAGGCAACTCGCCTCCGCCCAATAAACGGAAAATTCTGCTCCTTATTTCAGCCGCCGCCTGTTTTTTCTCTGTAAGCAAGTCTTGATACTTCGACTCCTGACCTTTAGTCACAACCAACAACTGATCTTTATCGCCTTTAGTTTTTTGAATAGTCTGTCGTTGTGAATCTTGGTAGGCTTTTATGGCCACGGCGTCATTTTTCTGAAGCGCCAGCGCCTGTTCCTTGTCAGCCAACTGATCACGCAGGTCAATGGCTTTTTTAAGTTCCGCTTGTAAACTGTCTTGCACTAAAATAATGCTGTTCAAGTTGCTAAAAAAATCGGAGAGTGTCGGATGTTCAAGAAGAATCTCTACGGCATTTTTATCATCATTTTCATACATGTTTTGAAGCAACTTTGAAATCACCTCTTTGGTATCAGTAATATCGCCCTCGGTCTTATGAATATCACTCACAGTCAAAGCAATATTTTCGTTTAATTGTTTAATGGTAAGCGTTACTGCTTTGATTTGTAAATTAACTTTGGCAATTTTGGTATTCAGACGATCAATTTCAGATTTCAGAGTTTGGCCCTGTTGTTTGTAACTCGTAACCGTTGATTGGTAGTCGACAATTTGCTTCTCGAGAGCGGAAAGTTGATCCTCGAGTGCTTTCCGTTCAGCATCATTCTCGGCGGCAAAAATAGCGTTACTCGTTGGCGCCATCGCCAGAAAAGAAACAAAGGGCCCTTTAATTAAAAAGAGGGAAAAAACGGCAAGAATAACAACGCACGAGACAGCAATAGTTTTTACTGGCAAAGTCACTACTTTTTGCTTATAGAGATTAACTCTATTTGAGAGAGACTTAAAAGCATCAGTATGATAACTTATATCAATCAGATTTTTCGGCTTAAGAGGCATAGTCTTATTATACCCTAAAATAGCAAACAACCACTCCGCACAAAATTGCAGACAATTTTAATGGGGCAAGCTAGTAAATAGCCACTAGTGTCAGAAAAAATCTGCCTTTTTTCTTATTCTTGAGTCTAAAATACAAAATACTAGTTACTATTGGCTGGTTGCTTTCTCCGTTGGAGTAGTCTCGCCACTCTCGGTTTTTAAGGCCTCGCGCGTGGCTTTTTCTTCCTCGGTTTCAACTTTTACTTCAGTAACATCAACCGGCCCCGCCAAGGCTGCCTCTTCCTCAACAGTCATTTGCGCGGTTACAGTAGCGATAACCGTTTCAGGTTCAACTAAAAATTCAACTCCACTTAGCTTTTTTAAATCTTTTACGTGAAAGCTCGCGCCGATATCGGTGAGCAATCCCAAATCAACTTCAATCACGTGCGGCAAATCAATAGGTAAAGCCTCAACCTCAATTTCTTGGATAGCCCTCACCACAATGCCGGCTTTTTCTTTGACCGCGGGAGAATCCCCTATGAATTCAACCGGGACATGGGTTTTAATTTTTTCATCCATTCGCACCTCATAAAAATCTGCGTGAATAACATTTCCTAAGACCGGGTCGTACTGCACATCGTAAATGAGCGTAGGATGTTTCTTACCATCCACAATCACATTCACAACAGTATTCTCCCCCGCTTCTTTAAATACCTTACTAAAGTCCTTCACGGGAATACTTAAGTGGAGATTTTCCGTACCATGGCCATAAAGCTCGGCGGGAATAAAACCGGCCTCGCGAAGCGCGTCCGCTTTTTTGCCAAAGTCCTCTCTTTTTTGTACGGCTAAGTCCATGGTATTTATTACCGACGTATATTACACAAATCGACAAAATAATGCAACTAAATAATTGCTATCATGCTAAAGCCGAATCAGCGATTCAATATCGTATTTTTTTAGTTTTTTTCTACCCTTAAATTTTTTTAGTTCCAGAAGAAAGCCAAGACCCATGACCTCGCCTTTTAATGTTTCAACCAGAGCCACCGCGGCGCCAGCCGTGCCGCCAGTCGCGAGCAGATCGTCAATGATAATTACCCGTTCGCCTTTTTTTATAGCATCAATATTAATTTCAAGAGAGCCAGAACCATATTCGAGATCGTGCTCACGGATAAGAGTTTTATAAGGAAGTTTGCCCCTCTTTCGCACTATCACCATGCCGGCACCCAAGGCATAAGCTACGACCGACGCCAAAAGAAAACCGCGCGATTCGATGCCTACCACTTTGGTTATTTTTTTATTTTTAAAACGCGAGACTAATTCATCTATTAAAAACTTAAAAAGCCGGCTATCTTCAAGCACGGGAGTAATATCTTTAAAATCAACGCCATCAATCGGGAAATCTTTAATGTTCCTAATTTTGGCTCTTATCTCAAGAAATTTATTTTTCATCCCATTAGAGATAGGACGCGGACTTAAAAATCCACATTCTGTGTTGTTTAATAATAAATTTATTCATTTTCTATAGTTTGTATTTATATAACGCGTCCGCGATCTCTAACGGGATTCATATTTTAGGCAATCTAATCAAAAATGTTGAACCCGTACCCGGGCCGGCACTAGATGCCTCCACACTTCCACCATGCGCCTCCACAATTTGTTTCGCGATATAAAGGCCCAAGCCCGTACCTTGGATAAGTTTCCTCGATTGCGGATCGCGGCTAAATTGCTGGAAAAGTTTGGGCAAAAGTTCGGGCGAGATGCCCATGCCGGAGTCGCTTATTGCGATTCTAATCTCACGCCCATCGCTATTTAGTTCAACCTTAATCCAACCGGCAGGGGTGTACTTAATAGCGTTATCAATAAAGTTTTGAATCACTTGATGAAACTTCTGTTCATCAATCTTCGCGCGCGCGTCTTTCACCGAATCAATAAAGTTAAGCTCAAGCTTTTTCTGGTCAGCGAGGGGCTTTAGTTCATTGACAATTTGGGCAACGAAGTTACCTAAAACAACATCTTTAAAATCGTATTGCATTTTACCCTCCTCGAGCCGCCGCAGATCCAAAATATTATTTACGAGCGCAATCATTTGATCACACGAAGATTTAATCTTAAAAATAACCTCATGAATCTTTTCCGAAATCGGCCCGTAGTCCCCTTCCAAAATAAGCGTGGCAAATCCCTTCATAATCGCGAGCGGGGCTTTGACTTGGTGCGAAGCAAAGGAAAGAAATTCGGTTTTTAGGCGGTCGAGCTCCGTAAGCCGCTCGTTGGCCGTTTGAAGTTCTTTGGTAAGTTCTTCCAACTTCTCACGCTGTTCTATTTCACGCCTGACACTCCGAATAAGCAAAATGCCGAAAGCTAAAACCAAAATAAATACACCCGATCTGAATATAAGAACAACAATATCTTGAGACAGCACAATTTCAAAAAAAGTGACTACCGCCAAAATAAACGTCAAAATTTCGGTGGTAATTATTTTTACGTTTAACAAATGATGCTTGAAAATAGCGTAGGCCGTAAAAGCCACAAAGGGGAAAATAAATACCGCTCCCAAGGGAATAAACCTCGGATTATCAAAAAAAGCCGGAAGAATAAAATTAAAAATAATTATTAAAAAGAGGGTTGTTAATATTCCTACTAAAACAGTACGGTATTGTTTTCTCTCTATGCCACTTGCCGTTAATACTTTTCTAATTAGTAAAAAGATACCCCATAAATTTAAACCTATAACTACCGCGCCAAAGAGAAAAATACCAGGTCCATTTATTATTTTAGTTATTTGACCAGTAATAGAAACCTCAGCTACTTTTTGAAAAACCAAAGGAGTCAAGGTAAGCACTGAAGTAAACATCACCAAAATAACAAGCACAAATTTATATAAAACGGTGAACTGCACTTTTTCTCTGGGAAAAACAAAAAGTAACTGCATAACAAAAAATGCAAACCAAACAGCGAAAAACATAACTGACCTTAAAACCCACAAAGCTATTCCCGGTATAAGAATCTGATACCCAATATAATTAACCAAACTCCAAAAAATAATCGCAAGTGAGAGAAATAAAAATGTTTTATTGGTAATACTCCGACGGTTATTGAAAAAAACTATGAATCCTAAAATCCCAATACTAGCAATGGCCAAACCAACCGAGAGTAAATCTAGATTAAATATATTAGAAGTTTCCATAAGTCAATTTTATTTGTGAAACATAGCTATAAAACGAGATTGAAATGCAGCTTTAAGCTGTTGCGGACTTATTCCAATTTTTTGGTACTGTCTTTCTAATTTATCTGATATATTTCTTGTTTTAATAATGTAATTTTTAATACCTAATTCTTTTAAGATTGTACCCAGCTCTTTTTTAGTGTAAGAAGCCCTAGCCGAGTAGTACTGCAATTTTTTAAAGGTCGTATCCGGGGGAATTGCCATTTTTAATAAATATGATGGAATATCCCTCCTTAAATCTTGTACATAAACTAAGCCACTTGGCTTTACCACTCGAAACATTTCTTTTAACGCTAATTTAAGATTATCAAAGTGGTGAAGACTATCTTTACAAACAACTAAGTCAAAATAACCATCGGGAAACGGCATGCGGTAAACACTTGCTAGTTTAAAAATAATTCCTTTTAATCCTCTACAATTTTTTCGTGCCAATTTTAAGGTGTACTTATAGTTATCCAGGCCAAAAACGGTAAAACGACTTGACCGTTTAGCAAGTTCTTTTGTTAAAAATCCAGGTCCGCAGGCAACATCCAATATTTTAAGATTTATCTTTTTTATCCTGCCAAAAACGTCATCTACAAGAGGTATTACCCATCGTTTATAGTTTTCTTTCGATGCCTTCTCAAATTCATCATGCTCAATACGTCCCATAACTTTCGGCTCCGGTATTCTTCTAGAAAAAAACAACTTTTTCATAATTAATGCGTTAAATCTATTCTATACACCATGCCAATGTTATTATAGCAAACTACGCTTTTCCTGGTCTACAATAGAAGATTTGACATAACATATAATCTGCCATTAAATTAGTTTTAGTATAGAAAGGAGGTGAGAGAATAATGGGATTGGATCATCTAAAAAATAAATGAGAAAATAGTAGTTTTTCTTATGAAAACAAGCTTATCCCTCCTCTCGGCTATATTTCAGATAAAATGACTGGGGCCTTTTTCATTGATCTCGCACTGGGTTCGCCGTCATAGCCGATTCGTAAAAGAAAAGCTATGAGGCCGTCTTTTACGCCAAAAATTTCAGCGGTTTTTTCGTAGGCGCTTTTCACAAGTTCAATGTGCTCCTTAGATAATTCGCTTGCCACTCCTGCCAGAATCCTCTGCTCTAAAAAGAAAATACCCGTGATTAAGTGACAGCTTAAACCTAAGTTGGTAGCCACAAGCCAAATTCTTTCTAACAATCTGCCGGCTTCTATAAAATCCTTATCGTCGTCTTTAACAACCACGATGCCCATAGCCGAACAAGCCGCGTAATTTTTGGCATTAGCCGCGGCTATTGACTTGGCCGCACCCAACTTATTAAAGAGTCTCATTACTGGCCAAAACCTGAAAATCTTAAGCGCTAGCCGTTGAGGTGGTTTCAACTCCATAGTTTTCACAAAAAGACCGCCTCCCTTTTCTCTCTCTTTTTTTTTAGTCCAAACTAACTCTTCAAATAAAAGTTTATGCAAATGTTCATTCTCAAACATGACAATTTCATTTTTTGCGACTGCCTCGCCCAAAACTTTTAGCTTATCCGATTCTTCGGTAAAACGAAAATCTCCGATATCTTTTATTGATTCGAGCAAAGTCGTCTTATCAGCTTTCTTAAGCGGCGTTGTTTCATAGGGTTTACGATTAGTCGTCCTTTCAAAAATGGCTTTATAAAGTGGCGTGTTTTTTGAGACAGAGTCCTTTAAAGTAATTCTCGCAGACAGTTTAGAGTTTAAGCTGTCGGGGAAAACATTGATTCGCGCTTCATAACCCATCTCTAATGCAGCGATAGAAATATTTTCTATCAAAGCGCCGTGAGAGAGCCATGTACCGCGATATTTATAATTCAGTATCGGATGATCCTTTTCCGGTAAAGCTAAAATATCTATAACATTGTCTTTAACTCTAAACTGCCAAGGTTGGGAATTGCTGCCGGACGGCGCCCTAGCGCCAGCTTCTAAAATTTTTTGGATTGTTTCTTTAGGAATCATATTAAAATTACTCCAACCCCATCATTTCCAAATATTTTTTCTTGTCCGTCTCTTCACCCGCTAAAAATTCTCCGGTACAAAAAATCTTATCTAAATTAACTTCCAGTTTGCCTGATTTTATCTCCTCTCCCAAAGCGATTTTTCGCGTAAGATACGCAACAACAACACCAGAAAGAGTTGCCGCGTCCCCTAATTGAGGCCATGAATAAAGAGTCTTCCCTACCTCCATCACCGAAGCCATCATCCTTGGTACCACCAGTTCCGGTCCAGCGATCCTTGACGCAATTTTCGGGAAGTCGGCAGGCGGCGTTTTTGCCAAATCCGCAAGTCCAAAATCTCCCAAAGCGCCGTTAAAAATCTTAAAATTCTCATCTAAATCGTATCTTTCTATGTCACAGATGACATTGTCGCCGTTATCGGTCGCCATAATAAGCGGAATCCGCCGCTTTTTGGCTTCAAGTCGCAGTCTAATTTTCATTTCAAAATTATCCAACTCATCTACAATAATATCCAAACTATTCATGAATTCGCCAATATTTTCCTCATTAACGCCTTCCGGATAATCATGAATTTCGGCATAGGGATTCATCTGATAAATCTGCCTGCTAACCAAATCAATTTTCTTTTCACCTAAGCCAGTAAAATCGCCGCGAATTCTGTTCAGATTCGAACCAGAAAGTTCGTCGGGATCAGCTAGCTTCATTAATCTGCAGCCCCCCATCATGGCAATGGTAAGTGCCACGTGACTTCCAACGCTTAATCCCGCCACGCCTATTTTAGCGTTATAAAATTTCTCCTGTTCATCCTTGGTAATGAGGTTTTTGTTCCGGGCGGTACGTAGTTCTTCATGCATTTCTTTCGGCAAATAATGGACGAGTGTAGCGTTCCAGGGGAAGAAGACCCAACTTCCAGTTTCCGTCGGTGATTTTCCAAAAAAATGCTCATTCAAAAACGTCGCGAGTTCATCTTGGTAATTTGGATCAAAGCGAAATCGAGGGTTTCTGATAAGAAAAAGTTCTTTGAGTTCGGTCGCGTACGCGTCTATGGTTTTTTCCGGATGGACACGCGTTTTGAAATCCTCAAGAGATTCCTTAGCCGGGTCGAAAAAAACAGGTTGCATGGCCTTATTGTATGACCCAGCGCTGTTTTGCACCAGGATTAAAATAACGCGGATCTTCGGCCGGCCTAAAGACAATCCTGGGACAAGTGCGCTCGCCGATATGCCCGTAGAGCTCTCGAAATTCCGAGCTTTTCTCGAAAAGCGACTGCTTAATTTTTTTAAGAGCCAGATCTTTTATTTTGCTGTTGCCGATTTTGTTTTTTCGAAGTTCAATGTTTATTTCCCAGTACTGGTTTTGATGCCTGTCAAATCGCGTCTGCATGGCAAATTTGCCGGTCACATATTTTGCCAAAATATTTGTGAGCAGGGCAGATTTTATCATTTCCGGATAAACCTGCAGACCATAAATATTCGTCGAAAAATCACTTCGCTCGTATACAAAGACAAAAGGCATTTCGGTTACACGGGTGTCGATTCCTTCTTTTTTGGCTTCTGCCTTTAAATCGAGCTTGAACTTCCGTAATACTTCTTCCGCGTGGGAAAAATCAAAAGCTCCTCCGCGGTCCCCGATCGCGTATCGCATCAAGGGAATGGCGCTTTTTCCAGTAAGCACTACCTCATTTTCCACCGACTCAAAATTTATAAAAAAAGGATTGTATTGGGCGAGCGTAGGCACACGCACGGAACCCAAAAGCTCCATAAAAAGTTTTGCATTGGTAAGCGCGAGGCGCCTTACAAGGATGCTAGTCGGAGTTTCATATGCCATCGTGCCGATATCCGCCGTACCGTAGATATTCAGGGTATCAAGGTAAATATTTTTGAGATTGGTTTTTGAAGCCACATAGTCGCGAAATTCTTCGCTAAATGATTCCGCGGCAAATAAAAGATGTAGATTGAGTTTTTTCAAATCTATTTTCTGGTCTTCACATTCATCAATCACATCTTTAATAAATGGCGGATATCCCACGAGAATAGTATGCGGATAATGCGGGGCTAGTTTTCGCAGTGCGTGAAAAATTTCTTTTTTATTAACACCGGGCGCGAGTATCGAGACTGGATATCCACGAGCGCCGATTTCCTCAAAGGCTTGAAATGTAATGAGTCCCCCAATCCACACTCCCATGCCAAATCCTATAATAACGAGTGTTGGTTCGTTTTTATATCGAAGACAATTTTTGAGAAAAAATTCATGTAGAATTGAGGACTCCCAAGAAAGATCGCGCGAGCGCGGAAAATAAAACGGCTCTCCGGTGGAACCAGAGGTGGCGGCAAGCACCCAATCCGATCGCATCTTGCCGTCCCAGACAAGTTTTTCGAGTGGATATTCGTAGAGGTAATTCTTCTTGTTTGTTATAGGAACTCTCATGAAATCATTTAAATTCCTAATTTTTCCTGGATTGATACGGTGTTTTTTAAGAAAATGCTTATAAGCAGGCACGTGAAAAGCGGCACTGTGGAACAAAGCAAGCATTTGCCTTTTTCTTGCTCGGTTCCAAAATTCCGCCCGCCGGGTGGTAAGCTCACGTACCATGGTTTCACTCATGTCGCGGGAAGGTTTTACAAAGTTAGCGCCTGGCATAATAAAAACATCTGTCTAAAGAAGAACTTTATAATTATTTTACTAGATTTATGCACAAAAATTTTCTGCTTAAAACCTAAGGGCGACCGAGAATCGATTTTATTTTTTGGCCTAAAGTTTCAAAGTCCATATCCTTATCGAAAAACATCGCGGCACCAATCTCTTTCGAGAATTTTTCTTTATCTCTAATCCCCGGCCAGGGCAAAGACATACTAGTAAGAAACGCCACCTTTAATTTCGAAAGTTCAGGGTCTTTTTTAAAATCGAGAAATATCTCGGTACCATTTACCCCCGGCATATTAATGTCCAAGAGAATGAGGTCCGGCATATCATTTCTGGCAATTTCCGTGCCCGCCGCGACATTAACGGCAGTTTTTATTTCAAAGCCGGCACCACGAAGACCGATGCTAATGATTTCCAAAAACTCCACAGAATCGTCTATGACAAGAATAAGCGGTGGTTCGTGCATAATACATAATAGTTAAGAATCTAGCTTCAAGAACGGGCTTCGCCCAAAATTATCTTTTGTATTTGTATCCTAATATTTTCCAAGTCATCGGTTTTTTTTATGTAATCAATCGCTCCCGCCTCCTTGGCAAACTTCTCGTCAGTCCATTGAAGATTCTTGTCCGGATTGCCCAGATTGGTCAAAAACGCCACCTTGGCACCGCTAAGGTTAGGATCAGCTTGGATTTTTTGAAGGGTTTCTATACCGTTTTGCCCGGGCATGTCGACATCCAAGAGCACAAGCGCCGGCTTAACTTCTTTGAGTTTTTCTAACGCCGCAGCACCGCTATCTACCGCCACTACCTCAAAACCGGCGGATTGAAGTTCAACCGAAAAAATTTCACGAAAGCTTTCTTCGTCATCAACCAGCAAAATAATAGGTTTTGGGTTCATTGTTTTTATTATACCTTATTATAACCGAGAAAATAATTTTAGTCTATTTTTGACGACAGCTGAAACAGCCTCCTCGGAAAGCGTAAGTAATCTATAGGTGGCGACTTCGTCTGGATTTTTTAGAAGCGTTTCTTCAATGGCTTTTCTCCAAGCCACCCGCAATTCAGTATTTATGTGAATAACCGCCATGCCGGACTTCGTAGCTGCTACAAATTGCTCATCTTTAGTGCCTGATCCGCCATGAAGCGTAAGCGGAACTGCACACGCCGCGCGAATCTCCAAGATTAATCCTATGTCAAGATTTGGATCAAATGTGGGCTGTCCCAAGACTCCGCTCGGGATAAACATGCCATGAATATTCCCCACCGCTGGAGCCAAGAGATCAACACCGGTAGCGTTTACAAACTTGACCGCTTCCGCTGGTTTAGTAAATTGTTCTTTGGTTACGGCCGCGCCCTCTGGAATAGAGGTGAATACCTTAGACGACGTGCCAATGTAGCCGAGCTCGCCCTCGACAAGCACCGTACCGCCGGTCTTTTCTTTTACATATTCTGCCACTTCTTTTGTGGCTTTAATATTTTCTTCAAGAGACAGCTTGGCCCCGTCAAAAATCACCATATCAAAACCGGCACCAACTGCTTCTTTTATTTTTTCAAACGAATAAGTATGGTCGGCATTTAAAAAAATCGGGTAGTCATACTGCTCGCGGAAACTTTTTACTAGCGCTGCTACCTGTAAAACACCGACAAATTCTCTCTCGCCTTCCGAGACACCAATTATAACCGGTACTCCCAAGTTTTTCGCCGCAGAAAAGATACCCTTTAACGCCGCGATATCAGAAATGTTAAAATGGCCAATAGCGATTTTCTTTGCCGCCGCCTCCGAAATGTATTCTCTTAGGGTTTTCATGAGACTTTTTTACTATTGGCTAATTACTAGTGACTAGTTACTATTCTATATTTCCTTAGGTTCGTAATCAGGCGGAGCATTTTTTAACCACTCTTGAAGTTCCGGCAGAGTTAAGAGTCCGGCCTGCGCGCCCACTTTTTGCACCACCGACATGGAGTTTATGGGGCCCCAGCGAAGCGCGGTTGCAAAGTCATAGCCCAAAGCCAACGCTACAGTCACCGTAGAAGAAAAAGCATCGCCTGCTCCAGTACGTTCAAAGGGCGGCTTGGGATCCGGAAAGGCGCGCATAAACCAGGCCTTTTTACCGTCCCAGGCGTAAGCGCCTTTGGGGCCGTCGGTAATAACTGTAAAGCGCGGCCCAAGATTCGCGATGCCCAAAAGCAACTTCTTTATGTCACTTTCTTTCAAACCCAGTATTCGTTCCGCCTCATCCTTGTTGCAGAAAAATATTTCGGAACGTTTATAAATGCCACCAAGTTTTTCTACACCAAGTTTTATTTGGAATGTCCCCGGCTGAAAGGCTAGTTTTACTTCCTTGTTTTTCGCCAGATATTCGCTAAATATGGGATAAAAAAATAACGAATCTTCTCCCATTGAGGAGAGATAAAACCATTTGTTACTTTTAATATTGGACAGTTCATACGAGTATTTTTCGTGTTTGATTAAAATAGTCCGGTCGGCGGCGTACCAAAGAACATAATGGTAATTCGTCTTCATGCCAGGGTTGACTTTCACGAATTGGGTTGAAACTTTTTCTTTAGTAAGAGACTCAAGGCACTTCTTTCCCCAATCATCATCTCCCAGATTCGAGATAAGAGCACTCTTCAGTCCCAAGCGAGAGGCGGAGACGGCGGCATTCGCGCTATTCCCTACCGCCGGAATTATATAAGTTTCTTCGTACGGAATTTTGTCGCCGAATTTCATGCAAATCTCGCAGTTTTCCTTGTCAACGTTACAATGCACCTCGGCTTCTTTAAGGTGTATAAAAGCGTCAACCATCGTGTCGCCTATGGCCACAAAGTCATAATCCATAAATTTGAATATATCTGACCTAAATAGGTAAAAACAGGTTTAGTATACCTTTTTTTTAAAAAAACAAAAAACGCGGCCTGAAGCTTATGCTTTTTTTATTATTACATCCCCCATCTTCTCTCTATAGAAAATATTCAGCACGAGAGAATCTTACCGCGGTGCAAGGAGTAATCTCAATGTCTCGGCAATCGCGGCTACACTGACTTGGATATTATTTAACGCGCTCGCGAGATTACTAAGATCGGAGGCGTCTGAAGTGCCGGCAGGGTTTACGGTTATAAGTTTAGTTATGTAGTTATTACTCTCGTTCGATTCCGGCATCAGGTTATGTGGAAGGTCAACACGGAAACGCAGGAGATTGGTGCATGGCGCGGTAAATATTTGACAGGTCGCGGTCCAGGGAATACTAAAGGTGTAGGTGGCGCCCGGCGCGATGAGCGGCACAGAAAGCGGGCTTCCGACATACGCGTTGCATCCGCTTGATAAAGTGTTGCCGGGCCCCTGACAGGTTGAATTGTCATTTCCATAGTCAATCATCAAATCAGCGTCATAACCGCTGCCGGGCATAGCGCTACTGCCGGCGTTTTTAACAACAGCGTTAAACGTTACGCTTTGCCCGACGGTAAACGGACCGGCAGGTGAAATGCTTACCGCTTGAAGATCCGCACCCGAAGTGGTTCCTCCCGTTGAGGTCGATGGTGCGTTTACAACACCGCTCTTCTGGTCAAGAATCTGGGAACTACTATAGTTCACATTGCTACGCAATGTGACAGTATAATTTCCGGGAGCCGCGTCAAAGACGCAGGTTGTAATCCCGGTTGCGCATACGATCCCTTCCCAGCCGGAGACTGAGTCCCTTGCGCGTATTCCTGCACTTGGCGCATTAGTAGCACTCCAAACGATTGTCGCACGACAACGTGTTGCACCCGATGCTACGTTGCACGGATTCGGGGTCATGGAGCTAATAACGCCGCTTGCGGTTGTTGGAGCAGTTGCATTTACAATGAGCATTACTGATTCTTTGCCGTCGGGGTTTCTGACTTTAAAGGTGTAAGTTCCCTGAAGAAGACCGCCCGGAACCGAGAGAAAGAGTTGCGTGGAATTTACGAATGAGGCGGCGAGTGTACCGCTTGAAGGGCCGGAGTACACAATAGTGGCGCCGGATTGGAAATTAAAGCCGTAAATATTGAAAGCTTCTGGTCGGAGTGCGATAACTGTATTTGGATATACAGAAGAAAGAGAAGGCGCCGGTGCAACTGCGGCTCCCACCGTAAACGTCGTCTGACCTGATAGCGGTGTTAAACCAACAACGACTCCGGTTGTCGGATGTTTGGCTGTCGCAGTAACAGTATAGGTTCCCGCAGGAAGCGATGGGAAATTGAGCGAGGGATTCACCGCAAACCCGTGATAAATATTGGTACAGCCGCTATTTTGAACAAATCCTGCCTCTGTACGGGAAACGTTCGCGGTGATATTTGAAATTTGATAAATGCCAGGCGTTATTGAGAGACTTATATTCAGGTAATCATTCATACCTGGAACGCATGCCCAGCCATAGATCATGTTCTTCGACACTGGACCGACATAGCCAACGGGGTTTGCACTGACTGTCGTTGGCGCAGCCACAATGCTAAATGGCGCGTTGCTGTAATCGCTACCACCAGTTTCAACTTCATTAATGAGAATCTTATATGTTCCCCGGTTTAGCGTCATTAATATATCGCCTCGATCGCTAGGAATTTTTACCTGACCAACATTCCAGTAATAAACTTGTCTATCGGCGGCAATACCGGTAACAGTTGCAATATTTCCTTGTCCAAATCCGTTTTGATCGACAACACTGATTCGATATGTCTTCCCAAAGCTTCCGACACTCCAAGTAATAGGTTGTATTGAACCTAGTTGAAACGTTTCTCCCCCATTCGGAGAGAGGACGGTGATGGATGGGGATGTTCCCGTTACTAACTGCATGAAATCCACTTCTGAAGTTCCTTCTACTGACCAGCCGGTGACTGAAGAATCCCACTGGATATACCACCAGGTGTAGCCGTTCGCGACTGCCGAACATGTTGCGCTCGCAGGGGCTGGACTGCTTGTTGGCGGACAGCTCCTGTAAATTGTTCCTTGTAAGCCCACTGGGGCTCTCCCAATAACCAGTGCACCGGTCGAAGGCGCCTGACGAATTCTTAAACTAACCAATGCCTGAACTCTTGCGCCGTCATAAAATCCCTCACCGCCCTGCTGTTGCGCCAGCTGCTGTTGGAGCGACTGAAGTTGCTGCAAAAGCGCGTTTATCTGCGCTTGTAATTCTTCGGTCGTCGCTGCTTTCCCGAAAGAAGGAACAACAACAAAAAGTCCGACTAATACAATTACTAACGCCTGCTTTTTTATTAAATGTATCATAAATTAATAATAATACTTATAAACCCTAGGTCAAGGGAGTCATAAATTGGGAATTTAGCAGAAAATTACCGCCGCCTTATGACTTTTTTCACGGCTTTAACAATATCCCTTACCCCCATGCCATATTTCTCCAAAAGTTCGGGGGGTAAACCCGATTCGCCAAAAACATTTTGCATGCCGATAAATTCTATTGGCAAGGGCAGATGTTTCGCGTAAAATTCCGCGACGGCGCCGCCCATGCCTCCCAAAACTTGATGCTCCTCTACCGTTACGACAGCGCGCGCTTTCTTGCCGGCCTCGAGAAGCAATCTTTCGTCAAGAGATTTTATCGTATGAAGATTTATGACAAGCGAATTAATTTTTTCTTTTTCCAACTCTTTGGCGGCCAGAAGCGCGTGATATAAAAGCGGCCCGCAACCGACAATAAGAACCTGCGGTTTTTTCGCTTCCCAAAAAATTTCTCCCCCGCCCGGCACGTAAGGAGTGGCTTCCGTTGTGATAACCGGCGTTTTTTCCCTGCTAAAACGCAAATAAACCGGGCCATGAATTTTAGCCGCGGCAAGCGTGGCTTTCCTCGCTTCAATCGCGTCGCACGGCACGAATACCCTCATATTAGCCATAACCCGCATGGTCGCGATATCTTCAATTGCCTGGTGCGTCGCGCCGTCCGGTCCCACTGAAATACCCGCGTGCGCACCTACGATTTTTACATTAGAATTATTGTAAGAAATGGTCGTTCTGATTTGTTCCCAGTTTCTGCCAGGCGAAAAAGTCGCGTAAGAAGAGATGAAAGGAATTTTTCCAGAGACTCCCAAACCGGCGGCGATTGTCGCCAAATTTTGTTCAGCGACGCCGACTTCAAAAAATCGTTCCGGGTATTTTTTAGCAAAACCTTCCGTGCGTGTTGATTCAGTTAGGTCGGCACAAAGAGCTACAACGTTTGGATTTGCATCGCCCGCGGCTAAAAGCCCTTCGCCATAGCCATCACGTGTTGGTTTTTGTTCGATATCATTATCGAAAAGCTTGGGATTAAATTTTGCGAGAGGGTTTAGGGGCATACCCCGTGCTACAACTGCGATATATCTGGCTCTTAGAGCCATGATTTTCTCGTGTTGTTATTTAATATTTGAGATAACAAAATTATTTAGATTCTAGCCCTAGCAAACAATCGCAGTTGTCGCAACGGGGCATATTTTTATTATAACTTAAACAATTTCACTTTGGAAATATAACGTCATTACTATCAACTAACTGTGGCTGAAAATATTTGTTAAATTCAATCTGTTTGAGTTCTGCGGAAGTAATTCCGTTTAAATCTGCCTCCACTATAAGCAATCCACCGTGCTTTGTATCTTCTGAAAAGTTTTGATCAAAAACAAAGTTTCCCAAGCTATAGGCAATATATTTTCCTTTATATTGCTTAAGCGGCTGGACCACGTGTGGATGATGCCCAATAACAAGATCAGCACCTTTGTCAATCGCGAAACGCGCGAGCTTCTCCTGCCGTCGTGATTCTTGCGCCATATATTCCTCTCCAAAATGGAAGGAAACTATTATGAGATTGGCATAATTTGCTTTCGCTTGTTCTATGGCTCCAGAAATTTTTTCTTCTCTCGCGAGTGCGGCGCCTATTTGTTCCCCTTTGGCCTCAAGCACGTCGAAGTCAGTAAAAGCAAGCAAGGTAATTTTTATACCTCTAATATCTATTAATTTTGGCGCGTACGCCTCTTCTTCTGTACCAATACCCAAAGGCAAGATACCGGCCGCAAGCAGCCGATCACGCGTGTCTTTTATGGCAGTTCTTCCCCAATCATCACTGTGATTATTCGCGCCTGATAGCGCCTTAAAGCTGGCGTATTTTAAACCATTTACGGCTTCAGACGGCATTCGAAATGAGTACAACTTGCCAGTATTACTACCCTGATCAGAAAGCGGCCCTTCAAGATTACCAAAGACAAAATCCGCGGTATCCAGTGTCGGCTTTATTTTTTGAAACGGAAAGGTAAAGTCGCCTCCGCCATATTTCATGACTATACTCTTTACTCCGCGATCGAGCATGATGTCGCCTACAAAAATTAATTTTACAGACTTATTATTTTTTTCTTGAGTGGAGATTGCCGATTGCTTAACAACTTTTTCTCCTGACGCGACCCTTTCTCCCAGTGCGACTTTCTCATCCAATGATTGAGAAATAACAGCGCTACGCGAAGAATTATTGGAAAAACGCTCGCTTAAAAAACGCGCTAAAAAGCCAGCGCCAATCGCCAAAACTGCTATCGTCAAAATAAGCGTATAAGTAAAAAAAACTTTTTTCATAAAAACCAAGTTTTAACAATGCGGGACTGCACCTATTCGTGCTCGGACTTGATTTTTCCGCCAAGCGTTCGCAGCTCAACTAACGCGCGCCGTGCTTCCTCTTGGTTCGGCGGTTTGCCATGCCAGAGATAATTATTTTCCATAAAACTAACTCCTTTCCCTGGAATCGTGTGCGCGATAATCACCGTTGGCTTTTCGTAAATCGCTTTGGCTTCGTTCACCGCATCAATAAACTGTTCAATGTTATGGCCATCCACTTCAAGCACGTGCCAGTTAAAGGCCTCATATTTATCCTTTAACGGCTCGAGCGGCATGACGTTTTCCGTAAAACCGTCTATTTGAATATTATTCCGGTCAATCACCGCTATTATATTATTCAATTTTCGCTTTCCTGCAAACATCACCGCTTCCCATAAATTACCTTCATCATGCTCGCCGTCAGACATAAGGCAGTAAATGCGATTTTTCTTTTTATCCAACTGCGCCGCAAGCGCCATACCTATAGATTGAGAAAGTCCCGAGCCAAGAGGCCCAGAAGTAGTCTCGACGCCGGGGAGAGAACCGCGATGAGGATGCCCCTGAAGCCGTGAATTTATTTTCCGAAGCGTATTTAACTCATGCAGAGGAAAATAACCGGCGTAAGCGAGAGTTACATACTGCACGGGACAAATATGACCGTTTGATAAAACCAGTCTGTCGCGCTCGGACCAGTTTGGTTTTTTAGGATTGTGTTTTAAGACATGAAAATACATGGCAGTAAAAATGTCCGCCATGCCCAGTGATCCGGCCGAATGTCCCGAACCGGCATTCACGAGAGTTCGAATTAAGGTTTCGCGAATTTGATTCGCCATCGCTTCCAGCTCTTTTAGTTTTTTTTCATGGAGCGACTCCATAGATTAAGTATTAATTTTATTAGTCCTATTATGATAAAAAATAAGATTATAATCAAAAGGAAATAAGGGAAATATTCTTCAAAATCTTTGGTAATAAAAAAATTTAAATACAACGATGATTCTATAATATCTTGCAAACCATTAGCCAAAAAAAAACAACGAGATTCCCACAATAAAGGATATCCAAGGATTAAAAAAATTGTAAAATTTTGTTCCTCGAATGCTCAACACTAAAAATAACATCCCAAGAACATCAATAACGAAAAATATTACTCCTAAAGGTCCTAGCGCCGCCGATGCTGGTCCAATTCCCTTTGGTGGTCTAAAAAAAAGTGAAAGATTAAAATATAGAACTAATAAAAAAAGACTGAAATAAATTACCCGCATTATTTTACTTGGGTTGTTCATTGGTTCATAGAATAATATTGGCTAATTTATTATACATTTCTTTTGGGTTAAGACTCTCAAAAATATAACTAGCTGAAACGACAATGTCCGCACCGGCGTCTTTGACCAATTTTGCTGTCTCCAAATTTATCCCACCGTCTACTTCAATTATAGCACTTGGCATTTTTTCACGGATGAATTTAATTTTCTGAAGCGCTTCTTGCTGAAACTTTTGTCCCTGAAGACCTGGAAATACCGCGAGTATTTGGAAGCGCTTAAAGTCATGTTCATGCGCTAGGAGCCGTTCGACTTCAGTCTTTGGGCCAATTGAGAGTACTGCTTCAGCGCCATGTTTTTTACACTTTTCCAAAACATAAACGGAATCCGTCATGGTCTCAAGATGCACAATAATTCTCTTTGCACCCGTTCGCAGCCAGGCGTCCAGAACCGTCTCGGGAGCTTGAATCATGAGATGAAATTCAACATTAAGTCCCTTGAATTCTTCTTCGGACAAAAGTTTTTGCCACTCCTCGGGCGTACCCCACGAAACTATAGATGCAAATTTACCATCACCAATATCCACGTGCACCCACTCCGAAAAATCCTTGACTTTACGCAAGCGTTCCACCGCGCATTTGTGAGTTTCGCAATTAATAACTGGAAGAACCTCCATGGTTACTATTATACTTCATTCCCTGTTGAAACAGATTTTTTAACTTAAAAAATGTTTGATTATATTTCAGAGAACGGCAGTAACAGTAGGATTACCAACACATTCAGACTGATTCCGACCAGAATGCCGTTTGCCATATAAGAACGCTTGCCCACATCGCTACGCATAGAATTGCGGGCGGCCTCGGAGCGCCGAGAGCTTGGTTGCACTGAAGATAGAATTATAAAAAGAAATGTTTCGATATCCAGCGATACGATTAATCGTATCGCTTATCTTGAGTATTTTGTTACCTATATACAATTCGAGAGTCAGCCATTCATCCCGATGGCCATTAGGATGAATGGCGAGTTCTCTAAGAGAACTATTTCTCGCGCCCCCACTTAGATTCAATATCATTTATTTTTTTGAGCCGGCGGAGATATCGCCCCTCTTGCGAAAACGGCGTGTTTAACCAGTCAACTGTTATCTGCGCCGCTTCCTCGTTGGTTATATAGTCGGATGCCAAACACAGCACATTTATATGATCATGTAAACGCGCCGCCTTGGCCTGCTCTGAAGAATACGCCAAAGCCGCGCGCACGTTTTTGAATTTATTGGCCGTGACACAAACTCCTGCGCCGGAACCGCACATTAAAACGCCCGCGCTTTCCTCCGGCGTCTCGCTTACTTTTTTGGCTACCAGCTCGGCAAAGTCAGGATAGTCGTCGGCGTCGTCATAACTTAAAGCCCCTAAATCAAATACAGGATAGCCCTTCTCGTCCAAGAATGCCTTGAGTTTCTCTTTCATCTTGAAACCGCGATGGTCCGCACCGATATAGATAATCATATGAATAGTGGTTAGTTTATAATAACTAGTGATTAGCTCCAACACTAGTAAAAACAAAAAAACAAGCTATGTAAGTATTATAGCACTTCCAAAAAATAGCAGATGGTTGACAAGAAAATACTTAAGATATATAAATAGCCGTTAGTAAGCAGTAATTCACAAGTAAAGAGGAGAAAAGAGATGCAAATCCTTTACAGCATTGTCTTTTGGGCAGTAATTGGCGTCATATACCTCGCCATTGGTTACCAACTGGGAACGTTTTCTCTTGAAGTTTACCGTAAGTGGGACGCAGAAATGAAGATTGTCTCTCCCGCTACATTTGCTACATTTTTTTTCATACGAGTAGTACTCTTTCCCCTTAGCACTATTGACAAGATTTATGACCAAAATCCAAGTTGGTTTCTCGTAAACACCGTCAAGTCCAACTCTTACCTTTTAAAGATGATGTTCTTTTGGCCCATCAAGGTAGCGTTTTCAATAATAGCATTGGCGGGAGTACTTGTTGTATTTCCTCTGGTTTTTCTCGTCATTGTAATCTGTTATAGATTAATCCAGAATACATACTTCGCAATCAAGTCCCTTTTCGCTTAGTTTCTGTTTTTTTCAAGAAGTGCCGCCGCCTGTAACGGGCGGTCTTTTGTTTCTAAAAATGCCTTAGAAATAATTTCAGACGGCTGAAAACAAAAAGCTAAAAATCAGACATCACACCACTTATCATAAATCCTAAAAAAATACAGAAACAAAGCTTAAGCTTCTAATTTTAAATTATACCGCTTCTGCCACCCTTAAGACGTGTTTCACGAGTGTCGAGACATAACCCCACTCATTGTCGTACCAAGAGAGCACTTTTACTAAATCACCATCCACTACTTTGGTAAATTGCGCGTCCACAATCGCTCCGTACGATGTACCCACAATATCGGACGAAACCAGTTGTTCATCAGATACTTCAAGAATCCCTTGCCAGCGCGGTGTTTTTGAAGCATCACGAAGAATTTGGTTCACTTCTTCTGGGGTAGTTTTCCGCTTCGCTAGAAACGTTATATCGGCAATCGAACCCGCCGAGACCGGCACGCGCAAGGCAATGCCGTCAAACTTCCCTGAAAGTTCGGGAATGGCGCGGGTCACGGAAATAGCCGAGCCGGTCGTAGAGGGTACGATGTTTTGCGAGGCACCTCTCCCGCGCCGAAAGTCTTTACCTTTAGTCGGCCCGTCAACTAAATTTTGCGTCGCTGTATAGGCGTGCGTAGTCGAGAGCGACGCCTTCGCAATGCCAATGGTTTCATGAAGTATTTGAATCACGGGTGAAGCGGCGTTTGTAGTGCAAGATCCGTTGGAAGTCAACACCACCCCCTTGGCTTCATCCTCGTTTACACCCATCAAAACCGTTTTTCCGTCCGGTCCATCATTATCCTTGGCCGGCGCCGTAATAACTACGCGTTTTGCCCCAGCCGTTAAATGCACTTTAGCTTTTTCATATTCTTCAAAAATACCTGTTGATTCGACCACAATATCAATGCCAAGTTTGCCCCACGGCAGAGCCGTCGGATCTTTTTCTTGTAGAAATTTTATTTCTTTCCCGTCAACATTTAGAACTCCTTGTCGCGTGTCGCATGTTACCTGTCGCTCATACCCACGGTATACTGAATCATATTTCAGCAAGTACGCTAGATTTTCGAGGTCGCCCAAATCGTTTATAGCGACTATATCCATGCCCTGCGTACCAAACGCCTGCCGAAAGAATATCCGTCCTATGCGCCCAAATCCGTTGATAGCTACTTTCATAATAATGTGTTTTTATAAGACCAGCTTGCCCCGTACCATGTTTCAAAGAAACATTAGTGCGGGGTTCTGCCGAAGCCGTTAATTGCGATTTTTGCCATACCCTATAATAATTACTATTTATTGTACCTGTTTTCAATCGCCAAGTGAAATCTCCACCTGATTGCCTGTGTCAACGCCATATTTTCGCACTGTGCCAACCGGCACTTCAAGTACGTAGTTTGCTTCAGATGAAGATGAAATAGTAGCCGGAGTTTCCCCTTCTTTGGGCGATTGAATGTCTATATCCGTCCCCACTACCCTGCCATTCTTTATCCAAATGAAATCGAGAGAAAATTTCATGTCCTTCATCCAAAACTGGTATGTCCCGGGCGTATCAAAAATAAAAAGCATGCCATCCGAACCAATATCTGACCTGCCGGACAACCCACGCTCGCGCTTTGCAAAAGTATCCGCCAGCTCAACATTAAAAACTTTATTGCCGATAGTAACACTGCCAAAGTTCGCATCCGCAGAAGTTCTAAAATAAAGAAAATATATAGTTCCGCCTACTAAGATAATACAGGTGAAAGTTATGAAAGTCTTAAACATACCACGTGCTACAACTGCGATATATCTGGCTCTTAGAGCCATGATTTTCTCGTGTTGTTATTCAATGTTTGAGATATTAATTATTTAGATCTTATGTCCTAGTTAGTAATCGCAGTTGTCGCAATGGGGCATAAGGCATAAGTAAATTATAGCAGAATAGTGATTAGACTAGTAAATATTTGTTATTTTTCTTAAATATGTTTCTACCGGCACCGCAGACACTAAGTATTTACGGTAAAATCATAAATACTTGGAAGCCGCAGACGGCTTCGTTAGGTGCCGCACGAAACATATTTAAGAAAAATGTGGATTAAAAATTGACATTTTATTAGCTATCCACCGTTCCTATACTTTATGCCGTAACTTACCACTCCGAAGGCCACCGAAACATTCAACGACTCCTTGCCGCGGCCTGTGCACCGCGGATGATCGGCTTGCCGAATCATTTTACCGTTCATCGGAATTTCTAAAATTTTATCGGCTATTTTTAAAATCGACGGCGGCAAACCTTTTATTTCATTGCCAAAAACAAGCGCGATTTTCTCAAATGAAAACTTTTTAGAAAGTTTAAAATACGGAATAGATTTTTTGTCTTGTTCTACGGCAAAAATAGAATAGCTGTTTTCCTTTAGGACGTGAATTTTTTTGCGCATGCGGGCAGAAGAAAGATATTCCCATGGAACATCTTTCTCGGCGCCCAGCGCCACTTTGGCAAACTTACTTCTAATCAAGCCAAAGCGATCACGGGGAGTAGGTGTAATACCGGCAAGATAAATTTTTTCTACTCCGACCGCGTTAGCCGTGCGAAAAATTGATCCGACATTATGAAGACCGCGGATATTGAATAGAATTGTGATCATAAAAAACACTTTTGCAAACAGCCAAGCTTTAAAATAACAAATATCTTAATAAAATGTCAATCTAGGAAGATAGTATGAGGTATGCTATACTTTCGAAACAATAAAAGGTCGGGATTAATCAAAAATTCACAATAAAACTTATGGGATCAACATGGAAAATAGCCGTCCCCATTGTCCTAGTCGGCCTTATCACTGGAGTTTTTTTCTACTCCCAGCTAGGCACAAATCCCGCGACGGAAAAGTCTGTGACAAAAACCGAGCCCGCTCCAGTAGCGTCCGTATCTCAAAAGCCGACAACGTCATTCAAGGATCCAGCGGCAACGGGCAACATAGACGATGTGGTAAATGCCTTATTGAGCGATGCTACTCTAGATCAGGCAACCTTCAACGCCGAGTCCGGTGACGCCGCAGAAGTAGGTTCAGATTCCCAGGCCTTAAATGATGTGAATCAAACTTATGACCCAAACCAATTCTAGAAAGTTCGCCGCCTTAACGCTTGGCGTTTCGCTCGCGGCAAGTTTGATTGCGCCATTTATTTCTTTCGCGGCAACATCAACGTCAACTTCAACGCCCAAGGAAATAAACAAGGGCATAGGCGGTGAAAATTTCTGTACCAATATCTCCAAGGCGACAGATAATCTCACTAGGGGGCTTGATACCCGCCTCGTGAAACTCAATGAGAACCACAGAGATAGAAACAATCGCCTGGAGGATAACAGAGCCAAACGCAATGAAAAACTCTTGGGCGACAGATCCAACTGGGATGGAAACCGGACCGAGCAATACGCCAAGCTTATGGCCAGAGCCACGACTACTGCCCAAAAAACTGCGGTAACGAATTTTCAAACAACCATCGAAGCCGCGGTAAAAGCTAGGCGCGAAGCGATTGACACCGCGATCAAGGCCTTTCGAGAGGGAATAGATAAAGCCATTATCACGAGACAAACATCGGTAAGCACCGCCGTTAGCGCGCTTCAGACGTCAATAAATGCTGCCATTGAGAAAGCTAAAAATGATTGTGCTTCTGGCGTAACTCCAAAAACCGCGCGCGAGACATTCTTAAAAAGTCTCAAGGCCGCGCGCGACAAATTCACCGCCGACAAGAAAGCGTTTGATAAAATTGCAGATTCAGTTAAAACGCTCGCCGATACTAGAGAAGCGGCGGTTAAGAAAGCCATCTCCGATTTCAAGGCGGTTGTTGAAAAAGCTAGAGCTGACCTTAAGATTGCTTTCCCTAAGAATATCCAGAACACATCGACCACCACCGCTACTACCACTTAATAAAATCAGATTCTCAAATCAAAAGAAAAATCTCCCTCTCGGGAGATTTTTCTTTTACAGCCGAAGCCTATTCATATATCTCCTCGTCTTCGGTCCAAAGAAGCCCACATGAGGAGAAATATTTACCGAGGTTTGGTACTCTGCTAAGGCAGATTGTGTAAGAAGCCCAAAGAAGGAGGTCAGGCCATGGTCTCTTAGAGCTCTAGCTTTTGGACCGGTATCTCTTTGGACTAAAAATTGCTGGAGACTGGTAACATCCTCGCCTTGTGAGTCGAGAGTGAGATTTCTTGTAAATGAAGGTGGGAAAGAATTAAGAAAAAATAAAGCATCGGAAGAGAGAGTAAGGCCCAGAGATTGAGCTTGGAGGATAAGCGATTTGAGTTGTGTTTGGAGGGTCTGAATTAGAGAGATAAGATCTGGCATGGTGGTGGAGAGAGGAGAAAAAAGTGGAGAAGAAGTGGATGGGAACAGGGTTATATCTGGAGTAGGCGCAGTCACGTTTATGAAGACTAACATCTGTGCTGTGCCTCCTGTTCCAACGCAAACTAGATTGAAAAGCGTGCTGGCAGATAAGATACCTGTCGATTGCATGCCTGATGTTCCTTGAGAAGTGCCATTAAGCGTACAAGAGGTAGTATCAGTTCCGACCCATAGAAGAGTTGAGGAACTGCCTGAAGATATAGAAGAAGGAGAAGCAGAAAAAATAAGAGTGGGAACGGGTGAAACGGGCTCTAAAGATCCGGATGAAGCGGCAGGAATGAGAGAAATTTCTGACCCTATGGTATAGAAGGTAGAAGGACTATTTTGGTTGTTGTATTCAGAAAGGATCCAAGCAGAGGAGAGAGTGGAGGAGGAGACACGGACTTCGTCAAGAAGACCATCTAGCTGTGCAGTACCACTATTATAACCGCCAATCAACAAATTATAGGACGCGTCGGTTAAATAACCGGTGCCGTCTTGGACTAAAGTTTGCGTCACGGCGACCACTTGTCCGTCTATATAAAACACCGGGTTATTTAAAATGGAGCTTCGGTCAAAAGTCATCGCTATATACTGCCACTCATTCAGCTGTATGGAATTATTCGGGGATTCCCATATATCAGTACAGACATCAAAACAATTCGTATCTGAATAAATTTGATATCTCATTCTATACGGGCCCGAAACTCCATAAAAAGATAAATCCCATCCTTGACTAGATAGGTTAACAAACTTATCAAAAATAACGTTCGTATTGCCAATACTCCGAGGATAAACCCATGCTGAAATCGTAATTCTTGTAATGTCGTCAAGTGAACTTTGGGAACCGGAGTTCACAGTGTCAAGGTTGCCATCAAAACTCTGCGCCCCATCTATCTGCCCCGTTGAGGTTGGAGTTGGATAATAACCGGAAGCAGTCGAAGAACCATTATTAGCATTAGAGGTTGAATCGAGAACGTAAGCAGAGGTATTGGTGGCGGTCTCCTTAAGATGCCAGACTCCTGTATAGGTAGAGTTCCACGTGGCAGTGGAACTGGCTTGGTCAGTCGTGATAGCGGTATCTCCATAGCAGAGATAGGTTACTGTGCCAGCGGTAGAGGTGGGAACGTTTACCCAAGCTATGAGTTCACCGGTAGAGGAGGAATACTTCTCTCTCTCAAAGCTCATAGAAGTGGAGCAGTCTGATGAGGTAGAAAATATTATGTCGTAGCCATTAGCGTTATTTACTCTGCCGCCAGTAGAGATGTCTTGGAGATAAGAAGAGGAGGAGATATTTATTAACATGGGGAAGTTATTCAAGGTGCCAGAGGCGAAGGTATCGGTGGAAGTAACTGTGATGGTGCGATAGTAGGAATAGGCAGCGTCTGCTGATTTTATTTGAAAGCCGAAGTAGAAGAGAGCAAGAGAGAATAAGAAGACAAGGAGAAGATACTTTTTCATGTAGCTATTATAGCAAGTATATGGATTACTTTTTGGTGTGCAGATACTGCATAGGATGCTCAAAAACAGCCAAATCTTTAGACATGGGCATGGTCATAGTTGGTTTCAGATATTTCTCGACCAGTGTTTCATGTTCTTGAAGTAAATTTTTAGAAATATGAAAATGCGGGAGTTCGTCGAGTGGCTTTAAATCTACCCGGATTCCTTTAAAATGTTATAGACCAGTAACTCGGCCATCCGCCCCTTAAGGTTTGTCTCAGCGTTTGAGTGTCCGGCTACTATTTTTGCCATTTTACAAACTAGGAATACTTGATCCCAAGGAACCAATAAATGATGGAAGGACAATGAGCAAGCCAATAAGCGGCAGAACAATCACAACGACGCTTATAATGAGTGTGAGCCGAAAATAATTTCTGGTTTGTTTAGAGATTTTGTAAATTTCCTCAAGTTTTTTTAAAATTTCGGGTTCCATAGTATTTATATGATAACTCTTTAAGAGAATAATTTAAATTGCTGAAACTTCTCTAACATAAGCGCAGTATTTACAGCTCGGTGCTCCTTCGGGCATCTCTTTTGCAACCAGACATTTATGCGCTTTTATAATCGTTTTTTCCACCCAAACATCGCTTCCCGCATAAGACAAAATCTGCACATCAAATTCAAGCTTGCCGTCGAAGGCCTTAACGTCAGTCTTCCCGTTTACATAAACAAAATAGCCAGTGTCCGAAACCTTAAAACCATTTTGGCGCAGAAGCCACTGATAAATTTCCATCTGCCGCTTGTACGCCTGCCTATATTCGTCATCCATTGAAATTTCGCGCGTCGTGCTGGTCGCTTTGTAATCCACTACGTGCAACTCCTTTTTCACGTCAATCCAAATATCATCCACCGCACCCGTAATAATTAAGTTAGTAGGTTCATGATAAAACTGCACGCCTTTGAAATTTTCCCGCCAGATATTCAGGTCATCATGTGCGAAAGGAACAGCGTCAATTTTATAACGCTTCATCAAGGGATGCGGCTCGCCATTAGCGCGGTGGATATCAAATTCCTTCTTGAGTAAAGTATCAACGGCATTGTTTAAGGTGAAAGGCAAGCCGTCTGGACGCCCAACACCCAGCCGGCGGTCAAGGTAAAAACATCGCTCGCACTCCAAAAAAAGTTCAAGTTTAGAGCGACTAAGTTTAAACGGCTCTTGGCTTTTCGAATCGTATAAATTGCGGATTCTCTTGCCGAAGGAAGACATAAGTTAAGTGTAACAGATAAGAGCGAAGTAAAATCCTTTTCTCGTTCATACGCTTCGGGCGTGTAAATTAGCTGTTCAAACACGCCCGGCAAAGCGGCCTACCAATATGCCAATCGCGATAGCCATGCCACCAACTAAAAGCATTTTTACACCCTGCCTTAAATAGTGGGCCTTGAACATTTCAGCGCTAAAAGCTCCTAAAAGGAAAAGTGCTATGAGCGCGGAGATAATAGAAATCCAGAAAGCATCTACTGCCGAAAAAAATACATAAGGGAGAAGCGGTATAAAACCGGCAATAAAATAAGAAAAAAACATGACTATACCCCCTATAACCGAGACGAGATAAGAATTTTTATCTCGCATAACATATACCTGAACGGAATCTTCGGAAAGAAAACTGCCAACCGCCATTGAAAATGCCTCAACTAAAATAAGAATTGTACCAGTAAGAATAATGGTCCCTGTTGATACGCCCGCTATCGCGACCCCGGACAAAAGTCCAGTTGTCGAAACCAAACTATCTTCTACGCCAAAGACCAAATTACGCAACAGCAGTTCGGCTTTACCTGTAAAAAAATTCATAACTTAATCATAACAAACTAGCTTACAAAACCCTTTCTCGTTCATGCACTTCGGCGAAGTCGCAGGAATTATCTTTCTTGCGCCATTCGCTCTCCCAGCGAGCTCGCTCATTACGCTCCTCCCTCGCTCCCAAAATGTAAAAAAGAAAAATGAGCCATATGGCTCATTTTTCTTTTTAGAAACGTTTAGAGGAGATGATGGCAGTCGCTTAAAGCAAAACCACTCTTTTCTCATTCTTAAGGTAACTTCCTCTTAATAAACTCAATTCAAATCTGAAATAAGTACGTCCTCTGAAAATTCTTTTCGAAACATTTCCCGAAAAGAAACTTTAGAGGATGTGGGAGCCGTGAGTGCGTATATAATAACAGACTCTGGCTCCCTTGTTTTGGACCAATCCTGCTCCGCGTCCATATGAATCTCGTCGGACGCAGAGCAGGATGGCCGTGCTGTAAGTTGGAGTGGGACGATGTCCCTTTCTTACTGGCCGCCCCCTGCCGGTGCGGGTTCACTTCCCACTGCGCCAGCCAAGACCAGCCATCTGGCCTGGCCGCTGGCCGTCCCGGCAGGGGCGATTACAGGTTGGCCCCGCCGGTGACGGCGCACGCACTTCCATCATGCTTTTTTAAATCTAACATAGAATACGATCCCTGTCAACCATTAGGCGGGCTTAGGGTAAACTCCATAAATACCCAAAAAGAAGCCCCCTTTCGGAGGCAAAAAAACCTACACTACCATACCCGTACAAAACGTGGCCCTTTATAACCACCATGGTCGACTGTCTCAATAAACATGTATGCCGGCCTAAAACAAAGTCTGCCCTTTTCTTCTCCGTAGTCTGGCGAATATGAAACTAGAACTTCTTTTCTTTCGGTATGCGGCCCAACGCCATAGACAGTGTAATAATGGGGTTCTCCGTCCACGCCAATCTTATAGTGCCGATATCTGCCGGGCAAGATCCTTTCACGACAAAGTTCTACATACTTCCGAAAACATGCATCACCTGCTAAGGCATTCATGCCACCACTGTGCAATGGGATAAACCTCTTATGGTCTCCTCCGTTATCCATCCAGAGATTGTAGTAATCTTGCCGTTCAGCCATGTCAAAACCTCCTTTTTTTACGTTACTAAAAGTAACATACAGCAAACAAGTTGGCGCGTCAAAGCTTTATACTAGATGGGTATATCAGTGCGCTTATATTACAACATAGGCAATCTTGCTTTTGTTAAGAAAACTGTCTCGCAGATAGATAGCGTGTTTTCGTATAAAATTAAGATTGCCTTGGTATCACCAACGTATCTCATCTTTTGTAAACTTCATTCTTCAAGTGCTTCATTCCAAACTTTTTGAAATTGCTCGTTCCAAATCTTTCGCTCCTTATCACTCATATTGCTAATCTTCTCGAAAAGCGCCTTGTGTTCCAAATCGAATGAATTTTTAAGATGATTCAAACCCTGCTCCATCACTTCCCTAGCCGAGTCTTCTTTAAAAGATTTATCGCAGATACCGCCCATGGCTTTGCAAGTAAGTTTCCTCATATATGGCAGTATACAGCAAACCCCAAATCACGTAAAAACAAAAACCGCCCCAAGTTTATAAAGGCAGTCTTTGGAGACTACTAAAATTTACTAACAACACTTACACATGCCCACAGCGAGCTTCTTCAGACCGGCGAGAATTACGATCACCGGCCATATCATATTAACAGTGGCCATGTTCATCAAATCAAGCGCCCCAAGCAAGAATACCAGTCCGAATACGACCACGAGCAGTGGCATCACTTTGTGATGCATACAGCCACAGCCCCGGCCGCAGTTACCGCACACATTCTCGCCCATTTGCCTGCCCGATCCATTCATAGATTCATTCATAGAAATTTTGATACGTGAAAATTACTATCGGCCTTTATGCAGTTATTATAACACAGCTTTTTGGGAAGTATGAGTTAACAACATACGATATTGCACAAAGCTTCATCAGTGTTACATTATTCGACAGCCGTCAAATAATGTAACAAAACTTTTTGGGAATACGTTTAAAGAATAAACCATATTGCCCTATTAAAAACTAAAATCCCCTCAAGTACAAAACTTGCGGGGATTTTAAGTTTAAGAAACTGACTTAGCGAGTAACACAGATTTCCGGTGGGCTGCCAAGCGCCGCTTCAACGCTACCTGGAGCACAAACGGTGATTCTTTGGGTCGTAGCGTTCTTCTGAACTTTATACTTAGTATCGTAATCGGTATCGCTCGTAACATGCGCGCCTGACATACTCGGATCATATGGGATTTCTGACATATACGTCGGCACGATGCAAGGACGCAAATTGCTTATTCCCGCGGCAGCACCGTCTTCAATATTACGCAGGGTATCATCAATTACCGCACCGGGAACCGTCGTACACGTAAATATACCCTTATTATCAGCCAAATTCTGGCCAATGGCGTTCAGAATAGCGTTCACGTTGCTAGTGCGCTGACTATTGCGTGCCTGGGCAAATTGCCTCGCGGGGTTAATAGCCACAATAACGATAGTCGCCAAAATGGCGATAAGACCGATAACTACTAGAATTTCGATAAGGGTAAAGCCAGCGCGTCTATTTTTTATAGCCGTGGCCGAGATAAACCCTGATTTCTTACTTAAAAATTGTATTTTCATGGATAAATAACGACTTTACCACATTCCGACCTTTAAGTTTTAGACTCGCCAAATGATAACAATCCTAGAAAAAATGTCAACTATGCCCCAAAAACAGATTATGGTTGTTCCACCCACGATTCAATTGTGATGTTTGGAGGTGGCGGAGGGAGCGTGGGCGGAGGTGTAGGAGGCGGCGTATCGTTATTGGTAATTGTGCACGTTTTTATCTCGCCTGCCGCAATAGTCCCGGAACATCCGTCAAAGGTCTTCACGTAGGGGCCGGTTGCGCCTTCGTCTACGCTATAAGCGCCCGGCTCGACCGTTACTGAAACGCCTAATTCCGATCCCTGAAAAGAACTCTGGGAAGGATTTATTGCGCTTATGATCATGGTAAAGTCGCTTGCTCCTGCTATGCCACCGTTATCTTTTATCACGTTTTTTTTCACGATAAGCGTTCCGGTTATCGGAGGGGGCGGAGACGGAAGGAGCGCGGCCGCGGGGCATACAATCGTCCCGATTGTTTCGAAAAGCGCCGGCATATCGGTGGCCGTCGGAGAAATAAAGAAATGATCGCCGTCCCCGTTTTCGGCAGATGCGGAGGGCTGGTCATTTACGGAACCAAGTTGATGTGAAGGAGAGGTATGAGGATGCCCTGTGACCACCGGAACCGAAACATCGCCGGTTGCGATATAGGCAAGAAGGTTTTTCCCGATAAAGGGTGTTGATTCATCAATGCCAAAAAAAATGGTAAATATCTCAACACCGCTTAATTTTGCAGCGTCAGCCGCATCAAGAGCCGCTTCGGCAGCAGTGCTCGCAATTGGTATATTTGTCTCGCCGTCAGAAAGGAGAATCAACACTTTCTCTTTCATTGGATCGTGACGCGGACCGTTTAGCTCATTTGTCACTATGGTAATCGCTTCTGCAATATTCGTTCCCCCGTCGCTCGAAGCGGTTGCAAGATCAACCGCATCATACAAATCGTCATATGTCGTATAATGAACTCTCGTTTCTATCCAATCGAGATTTGTAACCGCTCCGTTATCGCATGTTGTCCCGGGGTCAATATCACGGACGCGGACACGGAGATTACTGTCCGAAAGTTCTGATGACTGCCATGTATGCGACGAACTCCAATCATCAATGGAAGAACCAAGCAAGAAAGACGCTTCGGTTCCGCCGAGATCAACGGTTTTTTCACTCGTCCATGACAAACCTCCATCCCACGAAAGTTGAGTGCCGAGCCGACAACCAGTCGAATCCGTTGACCATGCGTCAACCTTCACCTCGAGGCCGTTGATGGCGGCGCCTGCAGGAACCGAAAATCCGAAATCATGGTACCAATGCCGTTTCCCGTCTTCACCGCGCGCATATCCGCTTCCGTCAGTATGGGCGTTTATCGGATTTGTCCAGTTGTCGCCGATGCCATTTTGAACGTTTTGACTCGGAGAACGAAAATCAGTATTAGCCGCGCCGCCATCCATCCCGTATAACGACGTAAGCCAACCAATAAATGTTCCTAATGCGTTTTTGACCATTGTCGCAGCTGCATTATTCCCGAAGCTTCCGACTCCGACCTGCGGAGTTGGAGTAACGCCCCTGTAAAGATCAAGGAGACCTTTTGCGGCAACGCGCTCGTTGAACAAATCAGTGCCGGGAGTTATTCCCGGACCAGACATACTCCCCGTCCGGTCAAGCATCATCACAGTATCCGCGCAGGCGGCAACGGGAGGTGGTTCGTCATCATACGTTATCGTGCATGTTTTGGACTGGCCCGCGGCAAGCGTAACGGTGCCGCTCGACGCGCAGTGAAATCCCCAGAGAGAGGCGTCATACCCCGCTGCACCTGTTCCGGTTACCGCGTGCGACCCGGGAGAAACCGTAACACCTATGTTGTTTGAAACGGACACACCATCTATAAAAAGTGGAAAATCGCTCGGCCCCAGTAAGCCGCCGTTATTATTTATGACTGTCTCTATCCTCACTGTGAGTGTTGCTGTTGTCGGCACATCGTTATTTACGATGGTGCATGTCTTTGTCACGCCCTCAACCGCTGTTCCGCTGCAATCAGCAGAATACGTCGTGAGGTACCCTGCGGGACCGGTTTCAGAAACGCTGTACGGCCCAGCGTCTGCGGTGATAAGCGTACCGTTGTCTCCGAGGAACGAACTTGCGGATGGATTTACCGCTGTGAGATTCACTGTAAAATGACCCGCATTGAACGTGCCGCCGCTGTCATTTACAACCTGAACCACAACGAAAATATTTGCTGGTATTTGAGGCGCGACCGTTGGGTCCTGAACAATCGTCGCGATCTCCATATTACTGAAAGCTCCCCGGAAGCTCGCTTTTGTTTTGATAACCTTATGAGTCGGTTCGCTCTGATTCGGAACACCAACTTCAAGAATAGTGCATGATTCAGACCCAATAGTAACAACTTCTCCTCCGGAAGGTGGCACGTACGTATTGTTTCTAGCAAGTTTCAAAAGAGTGACATTACTGCAAGATTCAGCCAAACCCAAAGATATTCGTTTATATTCGCTGTTTAAAGAATCTGCCCTGGCATAGAAGCCGGCAGTGCTAAGCAAAAAAGTCAAACCCAAAAGAACTATTGAAATAAAAATGGTAGAAATCAAGGCCACATAGCCGCCATGAGATTTCATATGTCTATAAAAATTTTTATGTTTTGTCTGATTCATAATTATCTTATTTTCTCATATATTTGGTCATGAAAAAGTTCTGACTCAAAAGCACGCCATTATCCGTAACAGCGCTCAAGGTAAAACTTGCAGAAACATTTTCAGGATTCATGCCATGAGTAAAGACAAGGTTGCTCACCTTCACGCTCGCGCTGTTTATGATCTGGGTTCCGCTCGCTCCACGGGCAAGACGCATATCATTGCCTGAAACCGGATCTATATCAATAGTAACCGCTCCAATTGAGACGTCTACTTTATTCACGGAGAGTATAGAACCAGTCGTAACGGGAACGTTTACGCCTTGAATACTGCTCAAGGCCCAGCCCATTTTAGCTATCAAAAAATTACCCTCTTCCTGTAGAAGCATTCTGGTTCGACTCCTCGAAAAAGATTCAAACATGTTATATGACATGGCAATGGCGCCACTCATAAATATGCCAAAGAGAGCCAGATAAATAATAATCTCTATTAAGGTGAAGCCTTTTCTTTGTTTTAGTATTCTTGGGCTCATGGCGCGGTAATAACGGTTACATAACCCGTACTTGAAGCATTTATGTAGCCAGCATATAAATAATTGCCTTCGCAATCCAAGGATCTGCCTTGATTCGCGGATGTAAGTGACATAGAAGCATAGGCGCCGATGGCGCTGGCATTGTCAGTTCTTAAAATATTGAGCTCGCTGTTCGTTAAAAGGAAACTAAGATAATCGCGAACGATTAGGCCGTTAATGCTGCTTCCAAAATCCGTGGCCCCTAGTGTTGTAAGCTCCGGAAGTATTGCACTTGGCAGGGTGTTGTCGAGAATATGAAAGTCATTACCGGCATTCGGCACCGTTTTCCCAAGATAAAGGCGGTCTCCGACAACAAAGACGCTCTTGCCGTTACCGGCGCCATCCATAGAATTAAATCCGCCAACAGGTGTCGGATGCGTAGGATCGCTAACATCCAGAATGATGAGTTCTTGAGCGTTAGGCGTGGCTAAATACGCATACTTGTTGCTTTTCACATAAATGGCATTTACATCATTGCCCACCACATAGCCGCCGACCCACTTGGGACTCGAGGGGTTGCGTACGTCAATTATGTTAAATTCGGGACCGGAAGCCGTTTTAGTCAAACCTAAATATATATAGCCATTACTGTAAAAAATACTATTGCCGACAGCTTGTCCACCGGCACCGGTTACCATTCCCAAAGTCTTTAGGTTGTAACTCGAGACAACGGACAGACTCACAGGCGTACTTACATCAATGACTTGAAATTGAGCGCACTTGGCTCCCTGGGTACAGGTTGCAAAATTTGCTCCGTAACCATTGGCAACATAGGCATATATTTTTCCCGTGACGGTGTTTTCCGCTACCGTTACGGCATTTAGACCAGCCGCAACGCCCGTGGCGTTATCAACGCCTCCCAAGAAAACCGGTGTTACGTTTTGATTACTGATATCAAAAACAAAAAAAGTTTGGTTGACATTCACGCTTTGGTTATTCACAACCGCGTATAATTTTCCTTTATAAGCATCAAGATCAGTTATGGGATAAATTCCGGCGGTGTCATTTATTAAATCGGCCCCAAAAGTGTAGTCTTGATTCCCTATTTTTTGAGGCGCTGACCAATTGCCCGTGAGGGCCGATGAGCATGTATCACCGCCAATAGTATTTTCAAAGTTGGTAACAAGTGCCGAGAGAGAGACGTTCAAAGAACGATTTGGGTCACCGACCCAAGAGACAGTAGCCGTTACTTTTTTGGTAAAAAAATCAGGCATAGTTATATCAATTTTTTTTTGATAGATGCCGTCTGAAAGTGACACGGGGTTAACCAACTTGAAATCCTTGCGCGCTAGAGCTTGCTCCTGCTCAATAAGCTCTTGGGCTTTTGTCAGTGCCTCGCTGCTTGTTTCGCTATCTATCAAGAGCGACTGGTTGCCAAAAGAGACGAGCACAACCGCGGATAGGACCACAACTAAAACAGTTGTAGCGATTAAAATCTCTATTGAGCTAAAGCCCAATCTTGAATTACCATGAAATACGTCCTTCATTGTTGATTGAAATTGTGGATGTTTGTTGACCATTGGTAATATTTATATCCCCATTTACGCTTGAGGTAGCAGCAAGCTGGCTAAATACCACCTCTCCCGGACCGCTATGAGAAATATTGGCATTAGCCGCGATTTCTTCGTCTTGAGCCACATCCCGCGTGGCGTACGAATCGCCTTGAAAAATAACGAACTTATTGGTCTGTATGACAAGACCATGAGGTTTGCCGCCCACACAGCCAGATCCCAAACAAATATTATTCATAGCCTGGCTTCTCGCCCTTTGAAGTAAGGCAACCAGCACGCTGGCCTCGCTTCGAAATGTAAAGCCACGATACATATCTAAGTTTCCCAGAGCCAAAAGCGAGCCGACAAACGCAAATAGCGTCATTCCAACCAAAATCTCTATTAGTGTAAATCCTGTTAGAGATCGCGGACGCGTTTTAAACATATTAATCTTTAATTTTCTAAGTTTATTATTTGAAAAAATAGAATACGGATTTTTGAGTCCGCGTTTTATATCTAACGGAATAAAACCACGATGGTTCATCGGCTTAAGCTTTGAGTAAGCGAGTAAATAGGCGTAATGATAGACATAGCAATGAAACCGACCAAAACACCCATAAAGATCATGAGCATTGGCTCAATGGCTGTAGACAAATTTTTGGTAATTTCATCCATTTCTTTTTCATAAATCTCGGCCAAATATATGAAACAGCTGCTTAGCGAACCAGTAATTTCTCCCACCGTTACCATTTGCCAAACCATAGGTGGAAACAAGTTGGTTTTCTTCTCTAAAAAAGTAGATATTTTTTCACCTCTCATTAAAGACTTAGAAAGTTCGCGAAGTACACCCTGGAACGCCAAGTTGCTGGTGGTATGAGTGGTAATACCTATGGCCTCCATAATGCCGGCATCGCTCTTCAGTAAAATGCCCAAGGTTCGGCAAAAGTTGGCAATTTGATAATACTTGAAGAGCTTACCCACAAGAGGCAGTTTGAGTGACACAGTATCTACCAATAAGCGAAACTTTTTTGATTTACGCACTAAAACGATAAAGGAAATAATCACTATCAAAAGTACGGATAATATAAGCCACCCCTCGGTCAAGAAAAGATGACTCACCCAAATGAGCGTTCTTGTCGTAAAGGGCAGTTCGCCTTTGAAGGTTTGGAGTACGGGTAAAATCTTAGGAAAAACGGAGGTAATTAAGAGCACGGTTATGCCGATAGTTGCTACCACAATCAAACATGGGTAGACCAGGGCGCTTATGATCTTCTTTTTCATATCTCTTTGCTTTCTTAATTCTTCCGCTAAGTACTCCAGACTTTGATGCAGAGTGCCAGTCGACTCTCCCACCCGCACAACATTAATAAAGAAATCACCAAAAAAATTATGGAATTTTTCCAAACAGGAGTGTAGGGATAGTCCTTCTTCGATACCCTTCGCTATTTCCATAAGTACATACTGCGCGCTTCGACCCCGAATCTGTTTTTGGAGCATCCGCAGACCTTCTAAAATCGGCACGCCGGCATTAAGCAGAATGGCCAAGCGTTTCGCAAAAAGAATCCGGTCGTCGAGAGAGAGATGAAAAAAGACACTCCGTGTTTTACTTCCTTTATTCGGCTGTCTGCCATGAGTAAGAGTTTTTTGCCTCCTGATAAAGTAGGTAGCGACAAAGAGGCGATTTCCGAAACGAGCCATTCTTTTTATGGAAAAATAAATATAAGATTTCATTTTTTAATTTATTCGCGGATTAGTCTTAATACCTCTTCAAACGTCGTCTCGCCCAATTTAACTTTTTCAAGGCCGTCTTCAATCATCGGCTTCATACCGTTTCGCATGGCGATGTCCTTTATCTCGGCCGCCGAAGCCTTGCGTAAAATGGCATCGCGCACATTACTCTCCACCATTAAAATCTCATATATGCCAACACGCCCTCGATAGCCACTGCCGCCGCATTTTTCACAGCCGGCCCCATAGTAAAAATCCATTTGGTTATCCAATATCTTTGAAACAGTAAGTTCCGTGAGACTTCTTCGTTCCGCGTCGCTTAGTTTTTTCTGACTCTTACATGCAGTACAAATTTTTCTTGCCAACCTCTGGCCCATAGCCACGTTTACAGTTGAAGCTACAAGATAAGAATCTATCTTCATATCTAGAAGTCTTGGCAATGTAGTTGAGGCATCGCTCGTGTGAAGCGTAGATAAAAGCAGATGGCCCGTAAGCGCGGTATTTACTGCTATACCGGCAGTTTCTTCGTCTCTTATTTCGCCTACCATAATAATATTCGGATCTTGCCTTAATATTGACCGCAAACCATTGGCAAAAGTAAGACCGCTCCTGTGGTTCACCTGAATCTGGCGGATATCAGCAATCGCGTATTCTATCGGATCTTCAATGGTAACAATAGAGACCTCGCTGGTATTTAAAAGTTTTATAAGCGTGTAAAGCGTAGTGGTCTTCCCAGAGCCCGTTGGACCAGTTGAGAGAATCATGCCATGCGGCCTGCGGATGGCGCTTAAGATTTTTTCTCGATCCTCTTTTCTTAGTCCTAACTTTTCTAGATCAAAATTTTCCTCACCTTGAGACAAGAGCCGAAGCACGGCGTTTTCTCCATAATAGGCCGGGGTAATAGAGACACGCACATCAATAGGGGTACTATCTTTAAATGTAATTCTAAAACGACCGTCCTGCGCGGCGCTATGTTCGTCGGTGCGAAGCCCCGCTAAAACCTTAATACGCGAGATAACTTCTGAACAAATAGCTTTGGGCAGTGAGGAAACATCTCGTAAAATGCCGTCTACCCGAAAGCGCACACGCATCCTATCTCCAGTTGGATCCATGTGAATATCGGAGGCAAAGACACTTTGGGCGTACTCAATCAAATATCCTACAAGGTTAATAATAGAGAGATTAGTCCCTTGTTCCAGCTCTTGCTTAATTTTTAATTCAAACTTCATACTTTATGTAGAAGCCCTCGCTCAAACCAACAAAAATACCCTAAATGGCATTTTGTGAAGATATGCAATTATGTACCATAACTACCTAACTTGTCAACAACAAATTTTTGGGGTAAAAAAAGCCGTGCCCGCGCCATACTGCGCGCGGGAACGGCCAACCGCTATCGAGTCGGAGAACTTCAGCTGGGAGCTAGGTCTTGGAGCCAGTAGGGTCAGATTCAGAACTGTCGCCGGCAACCTTCATAAACTTCTCGAAGAAGGCATCGGCGATCCGTTCCGCATCCGCCGCCGTCATAATGGCGACACCCTTGGCATCCTCCGGCCCCGGGACATACTTTGCATGCTCCACCGCGAGCTTGTAGCCCTCCGCGACGAGCATACGGGCGATGGGCTCGTGGATCACGAGATCGTACTCTAGCTTCTTCAGCATACCGAGAAGCGTTACAAGGTACTCGCTCGGGCTGAAATCAACCGCTGAGATCGCAACCAGAGCCGTCGCGATATTTCGCGTCTGCTTGAGTGCGTGATTCAGGTCATCCAGCGCACGCCCCAGCCGAATGGTGCGGTCCAGCTCGGCATCGAGGTGCCGGCGAAGTCCCTTCTCGCGAACGCCGCTGTCCTCGAGATCCCGCATGAGAACCTCTACCTGGGACCGAGCGGCTTGCACAGTCTGATGGTTCGCCAAGAGCGCTTTTACCATCTTCTGGGTCTCCACCTCGCCTGCCTGAAGCTGGGCGGCTAGCGCCTCGTTCGCCGCAAAAAGCGCCGCAGTCTTCGTCCGCTTACTCCTCTTCCGACTCTTTTTTGCCGTTTTCATCGTCATGCCTCCTTTTGTGTGAGGTTCATTACTCTCTACATACCCTTCAAAAACGGTTTTGCTTTTTACTGCTTCTTAGCTTATAGAATAATACAGAAATGTTGTCAATGGTACGCCCATGAGGACTCGAACCTCAAACCCTCTGCTTCGAAGGCAGATACTCTATCTTCACCCTCCCACCTTTAGATGTGTCCCCACGAGGATTTGAACCTCGAACCTCTTGCTTCGAAGGCAAGCGCTCTATCCAGTTGAGCTACGGGGACAAAGGTGGGAGGGCAAGTTGCGTCGTCCGCCATAGCTATAAGCGACGGCGGAAGCTATGGGCGCATAAACATATCAAAACAAATAATAGACACTTAGTCAAAGAAAAACGGCTGGTTTCTTACATGAAACCAGCCGCGATTGTGTTAACGCCTCACAATGTTGCCTCTCTTGTTTATGTGCATCTTCGTAAGTGCCTTGTCGATTTGCTTTACTTCCGCCTTAATTGCCTCTTCGTAAGTCTTATGCTTTCCGGATCTGACCTCCGCAAGAAGATCAAGATAACAACCACGAACGAACTGCAACACGCCCCTCACTGCCCCGCTCTTAAATCCGCTTGGTGGCATGGTCACTTCTCCTTTTTATGTTGTTTCGTCCACTGAACTAGATTCCGCATCGACTCATCCACGCCTTGAGTTTTCCGAAGCTCTTCGTATTCCTCGTCAAGCGCCGGCAGAAAGACGTTCATCTCATGCACCTCAATCTCCATGGCGGTTTTTACATCCACGCCATCATTCTCGGAACGCTTCACTGCCTGCTCATAAAGTCCCTGGGCAAAAAGCGTAAGACCCTTCAGCATCGTCGCGTTGAATCCGCAGAGTGGCATGGTTATCTCTCCTTTTTTGATGGTTTTATTCTCATGGCCATGAATTATTTCCTCTAACCTCCGATTCGCCCGCACGCTCAATTTGCCAGCGAAGTTTTACAATTTCTTCAATCAGCTGATTTCGAGTCCAGCTTTCAACTTCTTTTGTCACTTCTTTCCTAATTTGTTCAAGCTTAATTTCATATACCTTTCTTTCACGGTCGAATGGAGAAGGCAGAAAGATTGCCATTGCTCGCTCCTTTTTTATTTTGATTTTCAAACTTCTGCCACAATTTTCCCATAAAAGGTAAAATGGCGGCACAAAAGGGGCACAAAAATAACCTGCTAACCAAAACAGCCAGTGTTTACGGGATTAAAAAACGCCTAGTTTGTTGTAACTTTTCTTACAACAAACCCCTATTTAAATTGTTTCGCCGAGCTCCAGAGCGATTCAAAAAGTAAGCGATACGACTGCGCCAGCATATGGCTTTCTATCCAAATGGCTAGCTCATCATAATAAGAGATGATGAGCACCACATTTTTAAAGACATCAATATTCGTTTTAAGAGGAAAATTATCTAAATAACGTGTTTCACGCTTATATTTCTTGTCATCACGCGCAAATTTTTCCGCACTTACAGAATTATGAACCAATATTCTGGCTTTTGAATCGTGCTTCGCAAACTCACTATTCCATTTATGCCAATAGGATTCCGGAAAAAATTTGAAAGCGTCTTCAAGAGAGCCGGAAAAAGAAAGCCCTTCACCATTTTTAGAAAATTCCAATTCATTTGAATACGCTTCCCTAATTTGTTCCAGACCTTCGTAATACTTCACGACCACTTTGTTTTTTGACGGCAGAACTAAATTCTCGAGAGATGGAATAATTATACTTAGCTCTACTTCTTTGTTTTGTAGCTCTTCAATTTTTCTGCGGGTAATTACGGCAAGCTTGCGCGGCGAGGCGGGAATATATTTTCTTCGGTCTCTTCTAGTAATCTCAAATAGTCCAATGTCTTTTAATTTTTCTGCTTCTTCATAAATGCGCTGGCGGTTAATTTTCGTGAGTTTCGAAAGCTCCAGCACCGAACTGATGCCATGTTTTAGGGCGGTTAAATACAAAAGCGCCTGGGCTCTCGTGAGCCCAAGATCTTCCAGCGCTTTAAACTGCGTCTCACTAAATGGAGATTTCGCCATTTCTTTATCAAACCAAACAATCTGTACTTAGTCAAAGTTTTTTGCTATAATATGGCCACTAACGCGCCCATAGCTCCCGCCCATCTGCTGGGCGAGGCTCGCCACCGATAGGTGGCGGCAGTTGGTAGAATTGTAGAATTTGCCCCGAGAGTCTAGTTTGTTAGAAAAACAAAAATTGCGCCCATAGCTCAGTTGGTAGAGCTGCTCCCTCTTAAGGAGAAGGTCGTAGGTTCGATCCCTACTGGGCGCACTAATGAAAAAATACCAAACATTTCGTGTCGTAGTCGCTGCTGTTATTAAAAATAAAGAAGGAAAATTTTTATTGGGTAAACGCAAGTCAAAAGATTCTAACTTACCAGGATTTTGGTCATTACCTGCCGGACACTGCGAAGCGCATGCTAGCTCTTTTGATACACTCGAAAAAAATCTTAAAAGAGAGGTGTGGGAGGAAATCGGTTGCAAGATAAAAATAAAAGCATATCTCGATAGCCATTCATGGGTTACGCCGGAATATTTCAAGCTAACTGTCGTTTTCCTTTGCTCCATTATCGCGGAAAAACCATGGCCGAAATTGGAAACGCAAGCAGTTCGTTGGTTTGCCATAAAAGAATTAAAAAGTATGGCGCTACCGCCTAATGTTCTGCGTGTTCTAGAAAAAGCCACTGATTTTTCTTAATCCCCAACTATTTAAGATGTTCGAACTCGATACTCCTCTATCAGAGATAAAAAGCGCTCCGCCTAAGTTGATTAAAAATTTGCAACGACTGGGATTAAAAACTGTGCGAGATTTACTTTGGCATTTTCCCAGCCGCTATGAAGACTTCTCGCAGATCTACGTCATTGACGACCTCCAGCCCGGTCAGCAAGCCACTATTCAGGGCACCGTGGAAAGCGTGGACACGAAACGCAGCTGGAAGAAAAAGATATTTATTACCGAGGCATTCATAGCCGATGAGACAGGCACGATCCGCGCTGTTTGGTTCAATCAGCCGTACATAAAAAACTCTCTCCGCGAAGGCAGTTTGGTCAATTTATCAGGGAAAATCAGCATTGCCGGCGACAACGAATTTTATTTTTCAAATCCCGCCTACGAAGCCGTCGCCAAAAGAGAAACCGAGACATTGCACACGGGCCGCCTCGTGCCTATCTACCCCGAAACCCGTGGCCTCACCTCTAAGGGCATCCGCTATATTTTAACTAACGTCTTGGGCGCACTAAAACAAATTCCGGAACCTCTACCGGAATCGGTACGCCGAGACTACGAACTGCCGGAAATAAACGAAGCTCTGCGCGCCGTTCACTTCCCCGAAGAAATTGACCTGGCGCTCCAGGCCAAAAAACGTTTTGCCTTTGAAGAACTTTTTTTTCTCCAGCTCTTTAATATTGAAGAGAAAAATAAATTAAAAAAAGAAATAGCGCCAGAACTTAAAACAGATTTCGATAAATTAAAAAAGTGGCTCGCTTCGCTGTCTTTCGTGCTTACCGCGGCTCAAAAAAAAGTGACGTTTGAAATTATTAAAGATATGGCAAAACACGAACCCATGAATCGCCTGCTTCAAGGCGATGTAGGCTCGGGAAAAACCGTAGTGGCGGTTATCTCCGCCCTCATAGCCACCGACAACGGATACCAAGCCGCGCTTATGGCGCCCACCGAAATTTTAGCCAAACAACATTACGAAACCTTTAAGAAACTGCTACGGCCCATAAGGCAAAAAGTTACCGTTGGACTTTTGACTGGCAGCGGCGCCTGGCTGTTTACCAGCGACGATTTGGAATCAGAAATTAAAAAAACCGAACTCTTAAAAGCCATAAAAAACGGCGCCGTTCATATTTTAATCGGCACCCATGCGCTCATAGAAAAAAATGTGGTGTTTAAAAAACTTGGCCTCGTTATAATCGACGAACAGCACAGATTCGGCGTCGCCCAGCGCGCTTCGCTGCTAAAATCTTTTAAGTCTGGAACAGCGCCGCATTTCTTGAGTATGAGCGCCACTCCCATTCCCCGCACGCTTACCCTGACTATTTTCGGTGATCTTGATCTTTCGATTATCGACGAGATGCCCGCCGGCAGAAAATCCATCATAACTAAAATTGTTGCGCCGGAGAATCGCACTAAGGCCTATGCTTTTGTGCGGGACCAAATAAGAAAAGGGCGGCAAGCTTTCGTTATCTGCCCAAGAATAGAAATAACCGATAACCAACAATCAACTATGAGTAATGTGTCATCAGTCGCTGCCTGGGACGAGGTAAAAACCGTAAAAGAAGAATACGAAAAACTTTCAAAAAAAATATTTCCTGATTTAAAAATAGCCATGCTTCACGGCAAATTAAAACCCAAAGAAAAAAATGGAACGATGCTTGATTTCAAGAATAAAAAATACGATATTTTAGTTTCAACTTCGGTGGTCGAGGTCGGTGTCGACGTTCCCAATGCCTCCATTATGCTTATTGAAGGTGCTGATCGCTTCGGCCTGGCCCAGCTCTATCAATTCCGCGGCCGCGTAGGACGGGGAGTTCATCAGTCATTTTGTCTCTTGTTTACCGATTCATCCTCTAAGTCCACCGCCGATAGATTAAGCGCTTTAGTCACAGCTAAAAACGGCTTCGAACTTGCCGAGCGCGATTTAGCCATCCGTGGCCCGGGAGAATTCTTGGGCAGTAGCCAAACCGGACTGCCGGATATTGCCATGCGTGCGCTTCAAAATATGATGCTCATTCAGGAAGGCCGGGCCGCGGCGGAAAAAATTATCGCGGAGAGTCCAGACCTAAAAAAATATCCGTTACTTAGGGAGAGAATTGACCAATTCCAGAAAAGCATACATCCGGAGTAGGAGTTCGAAATAGTTCTCTACCAGAACACACGGTTCGGTTACTTCGGCGGTAACCGACCGCTGACTCTCGGCACATTGATTCTGTAAGAACAGAAACCAAACTCAATGTGCCTCCGAGAAGTTCTGTATAAGAATTATTTCTCGCTTTAGTTTAGTAAAATAAAAATACAAATAAACCGCCGCACAACTCCATTCTTATAAATCTTAACAACATGACGATCGTCAAGTTGTTAATGAGTAAAATCTGACTACAAAAGTTATTCACAGAAAGGCAAGAGGCTCACGCGCCTGATGTGCTATAGCTAAATCAGCCCTTCTATACGGGAGCCACGGCTCCCAACAAACGGGGAACTCAAACTTCTCTCCCCTATTTCGGAATCGAGCTTCGCCTGTGGGAGCTCTTTTTTTTAGAAAGACATAATAAATCGTTGGTTTTTAAAACTGGCCCTTGTTTTATTTAGGTTTGTGTGTTTTATATTCATATTAGTTACTCACATCAAAGGAGGATAGGTGAAATGTTCAGTTGCTATGTCTTTGCGCCCTACAAGCAACCAGTGGGAGATGAAATAATTCCAAAGGCGACCAAACTTACCCCGACTCAGCAACAAGAGAGAATGGAACAGAGTTGGATGACTCTTCAAAGCAAACTGACAAACTTGCGTGGAGTAGTAGAAATAATTGAAAAGCCAGAACAAGGAGCAGTCATGATTCTTTCAACGCAAAATATTTCCGCTGAACTAATAAAGCGCGGTTTGCACGTAATTGATTTCGGCCAGCCAACTACAAAAGAAACCTTTACCGAAGGGCAACGATTTTTTTACATTCGAGCAACGCTCCCAGCTTCTCCAAGTAATGGCACTGCCATCGCATCAGTTCTTCAAGAAGAACAGAGGAAAATCGAAGAGATTCTAAAGAACGAGTTTGGCGCTGAAGTGGGGCCACACCCATATCCATTTATCTACCTCATTGCTATTCGTCCGAATGCCAGTCGATCTTATGATACTTTACGCCATGAGAGACCAGAATTATCACAGTTATGGAAAATTGAAGCTAGCTTGCGGCAAAACGGCATCAGCGCCGAGCTGGGTGTAAGGTTTGTCCCTAAGTAATAACAAAATCCTGGTAATTTAACTAAAACTCAAAGCTACTTCTTACTCCCGTTCCGCGGGAGATTTTTTTATGTGGGACTCTTCGGCTCCGGCCAACTGCCGTTATTTTGAGGCGTAGGAACCTCGCGCAAGACAAAATCACTGGTACTTCCCGTGTCACAGCCATTCCCTAAAAGCTCACCCGCGCCTTGCGGCGAAACGCAACTGTTGCTTACATTCGCCTTCCGCTCCCAACTTTTACCGCGCGGAAGCGCTGTGTAAGAAATTTCATCAATTACATTGTCATCTTTGTCGTAAAGCGTAACCATGTCGCCGTTATCGGCTAAAAACGTTGTGTTTTGTGAATAAAAAACATCAGCTACAATATTTCCACTATATGCCTTGCTTGCGATAAGAAAAAATCCATGGGGCGCGATACTTTTTCTGTTAAAAACGCTACTTGATTTGCTTATAAGATTACCGGCTGTGCTACTTGGCGTTGCTTTTCTCTTTATATAAAAACCCGAGAGATCAATAACTTGGTCAGTTGGATTATAAATTTCTATGAATTCATCTGTGGCGGAGTTTTTGGTGCCGGCTACAAGCTCGCTAATAAAGAGGCTGGGCAGATGAGAAGGCGTTTGAGTTGCGACTACCGGGAAAGAAGGCGGCAGTTTCGCGCTATCAATATTTTTTGCATTATTTTGTGTTTTGTTTTGCGCCGTTGTTTTTACGCTTGGCGCTACTGACAAAATATCCTCGGTGAATGAGCCCGCCTCTACGTTTGGACTCCGGTTTACGCTGTCATTTTTACTTGCATTTTTATCTTGAAAAGAAATAATTTCCTTTTGGCTGTCGTCAGTCGCTACAAAAAGAGAAGTAAGCCCGCGCATAGTATTGTTCAGACTCGCCTCAAGTTCTCCACGCGCAGATATATTCAAAATAAAATAACCACCGAGCATGGTTACAGCCATAAAAATAGCCGCCGTAACCCAAAAACTTTTTTTTCTTATCCTCGAACGTCTCAACTCATAATTGTCGTCGTCTTCCATAGGAATTATTAAAAGCGTAGCAGAAAAAAGATATTAGCGTCAAACTATATTTTTTTACTGGTACTTCTTTTACGAATAAGATTTGACAACTGGAATTATGTATATATACTGCCTCGCAAAGTCCGAGAGATCCGGGATTGGTCTAAGTTGAGGGTTCGAATCCCTCTAGAGTTGTTATCCCGGGGGTGTCTCGCCAAATAGGGAAGGGACCGTAAGGCATTCCCGCGTGCGGTCGCGCAGGATAGGTGGGGGGCGTTGAAGCGTGGATTGCGGTCTCCGTGGAGCCATCATTGAGATACCACCCGCCGCTGCGGCCCGTACACCCCTCGGACTTTTTTTCTCCCAGACCGCATGGTGCGCCCAGCGGTCTTTTTCATACAGATTTTTAAAAATTAAAGGCGATAGGCACGCGCCCAAAGCTATGCTATTCTGCTTTTATGCCCCGTTGCAACAACTGCGATTGTTTTTCTAGGTGAAACAAATAAACTAATTTAAATAACAAAATATCAACTGTGAGAACTTTTGTTTTTCAAGGGCAGATATATCGCAGTTGTAGCACGGGGTATGTGGCATAAATTGAAGCACTTTCTCCTCGAAAATCAGACAGCTCGCCAGACAGTTATGAAAAACACCTTCTGGCTAAGCGTCAGCCAGTTTTTTGGGCGGCTCTTGCGGAGCGTGATTGTCATCTACGCTGCCCGAGTTCTAGGAGCAACCAGCTGGGGAGCGTTTTCGTATGCCTTGGGACTGGCGGCTTTTCTTACGATTTTCTCGGATATCGGCATCACCGGACTCATAACGCGCGAGAGCAGCCGCGAGCCGGAATTACGGTATAAACTTATCGCGACCGGCATCGCGATTAAGCTCTCGCTCATGGGAGCGGCAATTATTATTTTTTTTGTCGGCGCGCCGCTTCTTACGAACTCCCAGGAGGTGCTTGTGCTTTTGCCTTTAGTAATTCTGCTCACTGCCTTTGACAGCTTAAGGGATTTTACCACCTCGATTACGCGCTCAACGGAAAGACTGGAAACGGAGGCGAAGAATAATATTGTTACCAATATTTTAATCGCCGGACTGGGAGTAGCGTTTCTAATTGTCTCTCCCACGAGTATGGCGCTCGCCCTGGCTTATGTTACCGGCAGCTTTCTAGGCACGGTTTGGGCAATTTATATTTTCCGCAATTATTTTTTAAACGCTTACAGATATTTTTCAAAACAACTAATAAAACCGATTTTAGTATCTGCCTGGCCATTCGGCCTTATGGGTCTCATGGGCTCCATCATGATTAATACTGACCTTATCATGATTGGAGTTTTTCGAGGTCTTACCGAAGTTGGCTATTACTCTGCTGCCCAAAGACCAATTCAGCTATTGTATATTCTGCCAGGACTGCTCGCTGTGCCTCTCTTCCCGCTAATGTCCCGAAGCGCCTACGACAGAGAAAAATTCATGGCTGTTTTGGAGCGCGGCCTAAGTTACGTTTTTATCATAGCGCTGCCTCTGACCGCTATCGGCATTACTCTCGGCAAAGAACTTATGCTTTTTTTCTTCGGCCCAGAATACGCGCCGGCTACTGCGGCTTTTCAAATCTTGACTATTACGATCCTTACCACTTTTCCCGGGATGATCTTGGGCAACGCCATATTCGCCTCCAAAAGAGAACGTAAAATAATAACCTATACGCTTCTCGGTGTTATCGGCAATTTTGGTTTTAACCTTGCCTTTATCCCCGCCTACGGCATGACGGGTGCCGCCTGGTCGACAGTCGTCACTCAATTCGTTTCTAACGCATATCTTTGGTGGAAAGTATCCGGTTTTTTAAGAATCTCACTCCTAGGGCGTCTGGTGCGGCCGATTATCGCGACTCTCTTAGTGATTATTTTAGGCGCAGTTGGCATAGCCCTGGGAATTCATATCACTGTTCTCCTTAGTGTGTTGAGTTTAATTTACGTTGGATTACTTTTGGCCTTAAAAGAACCGGCTATTGAAGAGATAGCCAGCATCATTAGACAGGATTAAAAAAAACAAACAATAGACTGGTTCGTAAAAATTTTTTCCAATCTTGTTTTAGCCGAAGCGGATTGATACTTTCTATACGCATGTACACAGGCCGTGCGTTGCGTAAGCCGACCATCTGATTTATAGTGCAAACAAATGATCTACGGTGAGCTAAAAAACGCCATAAAACGCAAGCGTTTTACCGCGGCAGTAGTTGGTTTGGGCTACGTCGGCATGCCAACTTCGCTCGCTATCGCAAAAGCCGGCATAAAAGTTATTGGGGTAGATATTTCTCGCGCGCGAGTTCGGGAGATTAACGCAGGTAAGAGTTTTATAGCTGATATTTCTGATTCGGAAATAAAATCGGTTCGAAAATATTTCCGCGCTACTTCCGACTGGAACGAGTTGAAACGCGCGCAAGTAATTATTATCGCCGTGCCCACGCCTTTAACTAAACATAAGACGCCGGATACAAGCTTTATTGAGGCAGCTACGAAAAACATAGCTAAAAATTTTAAAAAAAACGCACTGGTAATTTTAGAGAGCACCACTTATCCGGGCACAACTGAAGAAATCGTAAAACCAATCCTTGAAAAATCCGGCTGCGTTGCTGGTAAAGATTTTTATTTGGCTTTCGCGCCAGAGCGCATCGACCCGGGCAATAAACAGTTTAAATTTACGGATGTTCCCAAAGTGGTAGGCGGTATAGACCAGCGTTCAACCGAACTTGCCACCATTTTTTACCAGACATTTTTAAAAAGCGTTCACAAAGTTTCCTCCTCAAGCGCGGCGGAAATGACCAAACTTTATGAAAATATTTTCCGTTTGGTAAATATTTCGCTCGTCAACGAACTGAAGATGGTAAGCGACAGAATGGGCATAGATTTTTGGGAGGTAATCGAGGCGGCTAAAACCAAACCCTATGGCTTTATGCCTTTTTATCCAGGGCCAGGCGTGGGCGGACATTGCATTCCGCTCGATCCGTTTTATCTTTCATGGAAAGCTCGCGAATTTAATTTTTTTACGCGCTTCATTGATTTGGCCGGAGAAATTAATGAGCTTATGCCTCATTATACAGTCACAAGAATCATTTGGGCGTTAAATAGAATAAAAAAATCAGTCCGTGGTTCAAAAATCTTGATTTTGGGCGTAGCTTATAAAAAAGACATTGACGATCCGCGCGAGTCGCCAGCTATACCTATCATCTGGGACATCTTACGTAAAGGTGGTGATGTTTCTTACCACGATCCACATATACCGCAACTCCAAGTTGATGACAGAATTTTTTATTCAAAACCACTCGATAAAAATTTGGTTAAAAACGCCGACTGCGTCGTTATTCTCACCGATCACGCTAACGTCGATTACAAAATGATTGAAAAAGAAGCGAAATTGGTAATTGACACGCGAAATGCTATAAAAAATAGAGCACCGCATATTGTAAGTTAAGAAATAAGAATACCCGACGTAAGTCAGGCTTGGTTTCATTTCAAAAAAACTCCAGGAGCTCCGTAGGAACCCCTGGTATTCAAGAACTATACCATAATAGATACTATTTTCCTAAGTTCGGAAAGGGAGCTCTCGAGGGCATCCGGACGGGACCAATACCAGCAATCCGGATTCTGTTCGCCTTTATTTGACGTCTCAAGCACGAAAACAGCCGGTTCGCTCAAGTGGCGCGCAATGTGAAACACATCTGTAAGCATAGAGCGTAGCCTCACATCGTTTTGCCTTACAGACGCATGAGAACCAACCCGACGACAGCGGATCAAAAAAGCCATGTAAGAATCGGACTGATAATGATTGAGGAGAGCTTGGTGATAGCCAGAGGCCACAGTTTCTTCTTTGCTAACCTCTACCACTTGCGACTTGCTTATGCCGCCTACATGATAATAAGGCGTGTTAAGCGCATAAACCATTCCTTGCCACAGTTCAACCCAAGAACTATGAAGCCCTATCGGAATCTTATTTCTCTCCGCGCAAAAACCGAAATATCTTTGAAATTCGCTGGCTGGCTTCGAAGCGGCGAAAAGACTCATATTGTCCATTTCATCCAATTCTATGGAGACCCGCGAAAGACTCTGACATGTCATCTGGAGATGTTCCAGATCAACCACAGAACCAACACCCGCCGCTTTCGTGATGTTTAGCATGTCATTATAAATACCGACTCGCGGCGAAAGATAGGTAATCGGCAACCAGCCCATGGCATAAGGCGGTCCGTAGTAGTTACAAAGATACACTGTCTCAAGCACGGCTTGCGTCAAACCTACCTCACGCATACGCGTGAAAATGCTTTCGTGCCACTTAGCTCTTGCGAGCCATTCTTCCGAATCAATCGTAAGTGCAAAGCGATGTTCGTTAATCGGAGGTACCTCGCCCAAACCTGCACCGTGAAAGACTACGTAAACCGGTCTGGGATTAAGCTTCACATACATAGCAATCTGATTCCAAAAACCAGCAACAAATTTCTCATCTCCTTCGGTCGCTGCCTTATAGAGCTGCGTAAGAATCTCGTTCGGCGCGTGAATGCTATAAGGAAGACCGTTTAGTATGTGAGGATTGAAATTCTTGGGCGCACCTTTCAGCTCAAACCCAAAGCCAATGCCTGCCTCGCGGGCCATATTAGCTTCTTTGGTAGTAGCCCAATCCTGACGAGCAATAAGTTCGGTTCTACCATGCGGATCTCCAGCCATAACACGTGAACCGGCCGGTACAAAGATATTGACCCTAGTCTCCATCGTGTCCTCCTTACGTTTCTTTTTATGGATTGCTAGAAGCTAGTTTACACCAACTTATAAAAATATGTCAATATTTACATTTACGTCATAAATCTGTAAGGTTAATTTTATAAAATTTAAAGCATTTCAACGTAAAGATCCGAAACCAAAAATGATCGGCAAAAATACCAAAATTTGGCATCCGCAGCATTCCAATATTCACGAAAACGCTATAATTGGCGATGATTGCAAGATTCATTCTCATGTTTGCATTTATGATGACGTGAAAATCGGCAACCGCGTAAAAATCCAAGCCCATTCTTTTATCCCTAACGGAGTGACTATCGAAGATGACGTATTCATTGGTCCGCGCGCTACTTTTACCAATGACAAATATCCGCCATCAAATGGGAAGGGTTGGACTACCACACTGGTAAAATCCGGCGCCGTAATCGGCGCAGGAGCGATTATTCTTTCCGGTCTTACGATTGGAGAAAACGCGGTTGTAGGCGCGGGCGCGGTAGTCACGAAAAATGTGGAGGCAAAAGACGTGGTCGTCGGCAATCCTGCCAGATCAATTAAAAATAAAAAAGTTAGGCAAACCGACTAAAACAATATGAGATGCGAACTTTGTGAGTTTGATAACCCCAAAGGAACGGCCTCAGCCGTGATAATAAAAGACGGCAAGCTGTTAGTCTTAAAACGAGACGAAGAGCCATATAGGGGTAGCTGGGATTTGCCGGGAGGATACATGCAAAGAGGTGAACACCCCGAAGAAACCATAAAACGCGAAATCAGGGAAGAGCTGAGTTCTGATTGCGAAGCTACCTATATAGGAGTTTTTCCGGGCACGGCTACATTCAACGGAAAAGATTTCGCCGTTTTAAGCCACGCTTTTCTTGTTTCTCTAAAAAATGACATAACCTTAAATAAAGAAAACTCTGTCTATGAATGGCAGAGGGTAATGGATATCACTTCGATAGCTTTTGATTCCAATCAGGATATTTTAAAATTTGTTAAGGAAAAGTTTTTTACGGATATTGAAGCGGTCAAGGAACTTATCCCACAGCTTGATTCGTCGGCGGTAATCGATGAACAAAGATATTACCGCGCCATTTTAAACGGTTATGTTTCAAAGAAGATTGTCAATGGAAAACTCGTCGGCATGGGCTGGATTTTCCCCCGCGAGACGCTTATTCGCAAACAAGCCGTAATTGAAGATATGATCGTTCATGAATCGGCACGAGGTAAAGGTTACGGCAAGGAAATTGTTCTAGATCTGCTTAGATGGGCCAAAGAAAATGGTATGGAGGTAGTAGAACTTACGAGCGGATCGCATCGCGTGCCGGCTAACAAACTCTATCAAAAAGTTGATTTCAAGCTTCATCCCACTAATCATTATCTGTACAAAGTAAATGAATCACGTTAGAGGTTACCAACACGTTATATAAAATATCTAAATTAATAAAGCATGGGGCGTAAATACTAAGTCCGCGTCCTATCTCTAACGGGATGGATAAAAAAATAAGAATCGGCATATTGGGTTGCGCGAATATAGCGGAAAAATATTCCATTAAGGCCTTTCAGCAAATAGATAATGCCGAGGTGATAAGCATCGCAAGCCGCGACCAAGAGAAAGCACGAGACTGGGCCTCGCGTTTTGGCATAAAAGCGGAAGATTCTTACGATACTCTGATTCATAATCCGGCAATTGACGCTGTTTACATTCCCCTGCCTGTAGGCCTGCATAAGGAGTGGATTCTGAAAGCTGCCGCCGCCAAAAAACACGTCATAGCGGAAAAATCATTGGCCGAAAGTTTAGCCAGCGTTAAAGAAATTGTCACGGCTTGTCAAAAAAACGGCGTCGTCCTATATGAAAACTTCATGTGTGATTTCCATCCGCAGCATCAAGCGGTGCTGGATTTAATGCAAGACGGTAAAATCGGCAAACCATTTATCTTCCGCGGCTCCTTCGGTAGGTCGCCGTTTAGTGAGGATAATATCCGCACTAATAAAGACTTGGGCGGAGGAGTGTTAAATGACATGGGCTGCTACACTGTTTTTATGGCAAGAAAAATATTGGGATCAGAACCGAAAGCTGTCACCTGCACGCTTTCCTATGACACAGAATCGGGAGTTGATAATAATGGCGTAGCGTTTTTGGAGTTTGATAATGATGTATCAGCTGAAGTTGCCTTCAGTTTTGACGCAGTCTATCAAAATAACTATTCTTTATGGGGCAGCGAAGGCTTGATTAAGGTGGAAAGAGCTTATTCCATTCCATCAAATATGAAACCGGAAGTGAAATTCATCAAAAACGACGGCGGACAAGAAACCAGTACCGATTTGGACATTCCCGCAGCTAACCACTTCGAACTTATTTTCCACGATTTTTGCGATACTATTTTAAACCAAGAAAGAATGAATGATAAGATAGGGATAATATATTCAAATTTAATTAATCAGGCAAAAGTCTTGGAGGCAATGAGAGTATCATCAGTAGAAAATAGAAAAGTTAAACTTGAGGAAATATCTTAAATTATGACCAATGAATCAATTGACAAAATACTCATAACCGGCGGTGCTGGCTTTATAGGCAGTAATTTTATTCATTACTTTCTAAAAAAATATCCGGAGAAAACCGTTGTTAATTTGGATAAATTAACCTACTGCGGAAATTTAGAAAATCTGAAAGGTATTGATACTTACCCAAATTATAAGTTTGCGCAAGGCGACATCTGCGATGAAAAAATAGTTGATTCGCTTATGAAAGACGCTGACGCCATTATCCATTTCGCGGCCGAAAGCCACGTGGATAATTCCATCAAAGACCCTCTTATATTCACCAAGACCAATGTCCTCGGCACGCATGTCCTGCTCGAATCGGCAAAACAACACGGCCTTAAAAAATTCCTGCATATCTCAACAGACGAAGTATACGGCAGCATTAAAGAAGGATCGTTCAAGGAAACTGATCCGCTCTCGCCGAGCTCCCCTTATTCGTCATCCAAGGCCGCCGCCGAGCTCATCGCGCGAAGTTTTTATCATACTTTTGACCTGCCTCTTATTGTCGTGCGGCTTTCTAACACTTTCGGTCCCAGGCAATATCCGGAAAAATTAGTGCCTCTTTTTGTTACCAACCTACTGGAAAACAAAAAAGTGCCATTGATGGGGAAAGGCGAAAATATAAGAAGCTGGATTTATGTTGAAGACGCCTGCTCCGCTATAGACACCGTCTTCCAAAACGGCGCCGTTGGAGAAATATACAACATCCCCGGCACGGGCGAGCTTAAAAACGTTGAAGTTACAAAGATGCTTTTGTCGCTATTGGGCAAAGATGAATCGAGTATTGAAGAAATCCCCCACCGACTGGGGCACGACTTTAGGTATTCAGTGGACGGCAGTAAACTTGCCGCTTTGGGCTGGAAGGCGTCTTATTCATTGGAAAAAGCCTTTGCTGAAACCGTTAGTTGGTATCAAAAAAACGAAGAGTGGTGGAGAAAGTTGAAGAAATAATAGCTACAACATTATATTCATAGTCTTTGTTAATAACTTTATGGTTAAAAAATTTATATAATAATTCTATAAAAATCATTTATTTTTTATTAAACTAAAAAATGAAATACCAATTACTATCAGTTGACCTGCAAAATGATTTTGCTACCGATGGTGGCAAGCATTATAAAGTCCGCCCTTCAATAAATTTTGACAAAAAAGTTTTATTTCCGTTTCTAGTTAAAAATAACATCAAGATCAGTGAGATCATCTCTGATTATCGTCAACTCAGACCGGGAGATAAAGATGAGAGCTGTATTCCTGGCTCATGGGGCTACGAATCTATAGTTCCAAAAAAGATCGTAAAAGACAGATGGATTAAGTGTATGAACTCACCGATATGGATTAGAAAAAATATCGGCAACCCAGCCAAAAAACCAGGTCTGCCGTATCAAGACACTAAAGCATTCGGGAAATGGTTGGATAAAAATATTGGAAAACCAGCAGAAGTAACACCGGTGCTATTCGGCCTTACTCTGGATTGCTGTGTTTTGAGCACGCTTCAGGAATTAAACTGGCGTGGCTATTACCCCTTAGTTCTCGACAATGGTGTTGACCATTATCGCGGTACTAAAGAAGATAAGAAAAATATTCTAAAATCTGCTGTTACTAATTGGGCTAAAGTTGTTTACTGGGATAACTTAAAAAATAAGCTAAAATAGTTCAATATAATCCAGAGCTATAACAAATAATTTCCATGCCCATCAACCTCAACGAGCTTAAAACTTTTCTTAGTGCGGCTAATAAAAATACCTATGCCAATAAAGATGCGCTAAAATCGGCCTCGCTTCGGCCGGCATCCGAAGACTACCATTTTGAGCAAGGCGGTTTTATTTTTCATGACACTTATTTCGGCGGTCGGGATTTTATAGGTGAAGGAATTGTTTACCAAAAACAAAAACCGATATGGGGCATGAATTATTATGGATTTTTACTTAAAGACGTACCGGAAGATGAAGTTTACAGTTTACTGCGCGAAGCCCTGATGCAAGATTATGATGACCTTCTGCCCGTGCGCGGCCCCAGAGAATATATTAGCGGCAATAACAAATACCAAAACACGTTAAATGGCAAGCTTGATAGATTCTCCGGCACAGAAAAAATATTGTTAAATGACGAGATTGTGTATAAATGCTGGTACCATGGAGGGTTAATTAGGTGATATACCAATATCTAAAACAAATCCTTATAAAAAGACCGGCATACGAAATGATTGAATTTTATGACTCTGATTTTGGTGTGTTAGTTTATGTTGTCTCTAGATAAGAATTTTGTTATATTAAACATAGAAACTAAACTTAGGAGGGAGCCGGAAATGACAGATAAAAGATGGCGGGTGAAAGAGTTCACGCGCGGAACGAGTATGGGGATAGGGCAGTTTCGGGAAACTGCCGCCTTGCAAATTCTGGATTTTCTAAATAGCGAGAATCTCACTCCGAATCAATGTTGCATTTCTTGGCATACCGAACCGGATGGACAAAACAACGACAAGACTCTCCTTATCGCGCAAGTATATTATTACAAATAAGGAGAATACAGCCCCACAATAGGGCTGTTCGTATTTTTTGTAATTTGCTTACGAAAGATACGACGCAATCATAGGCCAATATGCCTTATGGTAATCAATTATGTCTTTCGGCTCCTCCTTAAACCACTCTCCGCCTTCAAGTTCACCCTTAAACTCACACAGCACGATTAGAGTAACATCATGATTGCGCGGAGATTTATGGTGGTCTTCGGTTCCAATTATTTTAGCGCTTGAAATATGGATGCCTGAACCAAGCTCTCTTTTGGCAATTCGCTCACAGTCAGCAATAACAGAAGCGCCCGGCGCTCGCAAACCACCGGGAAAATGCCATCCCCTGCCGAAATATTTATCATCTCTGGGAGTAAGATAGACTCCTTTGTTTTGACGAATCAGTACCAGATCAACAACCACCGACACCGATTTCTGCAAAAGTTCAACAAAAATATCTGTCCCCGGCACATTCGGTATAGGAGGCAAAAGTTTCAAAATTTTTAAAAAAGCGTGTTTCGCAAAGTCGCTTTTTGGATCAGCGCTAATTACCTCGTATATTTTCTTGAGCGCTTTTTCATTAGAAATAATTTTTCCTTCTTTTGGGTTAAATTCCATGTCTTAATATTATAATATGTTAAAAACTAAAAAACAGCGAAATAACATTTAAAAAAGTAAAAAATGACAAGCCCCTCGCGGGAGGGGCTTTTTCTAAACTTGGCCTATGTGAGATATGGCATGATAATCGGCCAATATTTCTTATGATGCGCTATTAAGGTTTCCGGCATCTCACTGAAGTACTCTCCGCCTTTTGGCTCACCGATAGACATACAGAGAGCTATTTGGCAACCATCATGAAATCTAGGATTTTCAGGATGATCCCTGAAGTCAATCTGTGTCGCGCGAGTAATACGGATTTCATCACCCAATTCTCGCCTAACCAGCCGGGCACAATCTTCGAGAAGAAGTGACTTTGGTTCTCGACATCCCCCAGGAAAATGCCAGCCAGTTCCGAAAAATTTGTCATTCCGCGGAGTCAGGTACACGCCTTTCCCGGGTCGAATAATTACAATCTCTACATTTAGAGGTATCACCTTACTGCAAACCACACTGAAGACTTCTTCTCCCGGCATATTTGGCGCTGCTGGCATTGGTGTCAAAACATCAACATATGCCTGGCGTGCAAATACTCCTATGGGGTCCTGCAGAATTTCCTGAACCACAATTGCCAGGGCTTCTTCCGCTTTCGTCATAGCTGTACCCTTTCATTATATTTTTCTACACTCGATTAATACTGGCACAGATTGTAAGATAAGCAAAATGGTTTGTCAACTTAATCTGTCTTATCACTCCTAACTTTTCTTACATTCACAATAGTATAATATGAACAATATGGAAGAATCACGACCGTGGATTAAAAACACCATAGAACACCCGAACTAACCACCAGAGGGCAGGTCTTTAAAACAATATGAAGGGTTTCTGGGCTTTGACCGGCACGATCTAGAGGGGAAAGTGGTATTAGATCTCGGTTCAGGGCCGACATCTAGATTTGCGCGAGAGTTGAAAGATGCCGGCATTAACGCAACAGTGATAGCACTTAGCCCTGATTACGCTACTGAAAAACATGCTAAAAAGGTTAAAGAAGCGAACCACACTGGACATCATGTCGCCGCTATAGGACAAGAGTTGCCATTCCCTAATAATACATTTGACTTCGTTCTTGTATTCCATACTTACTATCATGTTCCTATTGGTGAAGAAAATATTTTTTTCAATGAAGCCCAGCGTGTCTTGAAACCCGGTGGTAAATTACTTATTGATGAGCAGTCAATAGAGGGCGTTATGAGACGCTATATGCCAAATGCTTGAGTTGAGAATCACGTTTTCTATCTGGACCCCAACACACACCTCGCAAGCGATACAATCACATTATCAATCTTCAAAAGTTTTTTAACTTGAGGAAGTGTGATCCAGATATAATCTTCAGACACGGCAATATCTTCGTCCTCTGGAACTTCCACAATCATACAGCGGTTGGTCTTGTGATAATTTCTGCCTGGATCCTCCACCTCGGAAGTATTTACTAAAATTTTCCCCCTGCCCCCGTTTTCAAAATATTCCGCGAAAAGCGGTTTTTTTCCGCCGTGCACGCGCCGAAGATTGCTTTCAGTCGCTTGCAGTGTGGGAGAAAGTTGTAAGCTGGCAATTGTACCCGGCTCAAACTTGGCGTAGAACAAATATTGCATGATTCCCTGCCTTTTTTGGCATAAGATTCCCAGTATGCCACACTCCTCTTGTTTTACCATCGGCTGGCTCCATGACATCACTTCCCTGCCCGCCGCGCCTTCAACCTTCGCGCCAATAATCGAAAAAAACTTTCCCGACTCGTGAGAAATATGTCCGGTCTGGGGATTTACAATCCACTTATCCAAGTCATTCATACTAATCTCTTTCACCTTCACCTGATACGCTTTTCTTTTTTTTTCCAGCCACTCTAAAACACCGGTAATATCTGCTGAGCCGCTTTCTTCCGCTTCTAAAATTTCTGCCAAATTGGAAGCGGCTCCCCGAACTTCTTCGGTGATTTTGTGACCTCCATTTTTTAAGAAATCTAAAATATTATCTCCAATCATTGTGATTATAAGTTATAAGCTGTCAGTTATTAGTTGTCAATCGCCAATCAAAATAATTATTTCTGTGTGAGCACTACCACATACTGCGCGCCAAGAGGAATAAATCTTAAGAGACGCTCTAAATGCCATAGCAATTTTGACGGCCAAGGAAAGAAAAGAATATGGCGCTTAAACGCGATATCAAAACCACAGGATTTAGCCAACTTAATAAATCTAGGCCGCAAGATAAGCCGGGCGTCCGTATCAGACGCGCAGGTTTTTACAATATATTGCGTAAACGGATTTAATGGATTATGTTCAAAAACAATTATTTTTCCGCCAGGCTTCAAGAGATTCTTCATTTTCTCAAGTGCTTCTATGCGCTCGGCGGGATGTATGTGGTGAAATACCATAGTAACAACTAAAAAATTATACTTTTGCTCTTGCGGTAGCTCATCTACAAAATGAATGTTTGCAAGTTCGCGATATTCATCTCTAGCCACACGCAAAGACTCCTTGGAAATGTCCCAGCCGTAAACCGTGGATTTAGAAAATTCTTTAGCGAGAAGCCCAGCGATTTTACCAACACCGCAGCCATAATCCAAAATGTCATAAGCCCGGTCATTGAAAATCACCCACTCCTTGATACATTTGACTTTATACTCATCAAAAAAAGTATCCCTAGCACCAAAGGGCGCGAAACAGGCGTTAAGAGACTGCCTGTAGGTCTCCGCGTACTCGTCAAAGTCAACTTTCTGCATAATGTTTTCTACTACGCTTTATTCGTTTTTCTTACAGATTTCTTTCACATAATACTGCGGTTTTTGATTGATATTCAGAAATATTCTTCCCAGATATTCGCCGATTACGCCTAACACAAATAAAATCGTGCCGAAAAGAAATGTCATGATGACAATCAAAGAAGTGAAGCCAGCAACTGGCACACGACGGATAAAATAATCCACTAGATAATAAATACCGAGTAGAATACTAAGCGCGGATAAAACCAAACCAAGTATCGTTCCCAAACGCAGCGGCCAGATCGTGTAATTAAAGATCATGTTTAAGGCGTGCAAGAAAAGCTTTTTATAAGAGTAACTAGAGGTGCCGATTTCCCGTTCATGATGTTCGACGACTACGTGGCCAACATCGCGCTTACTAACTACATCTTTAATCAAAACATCGACAATCACGTTGTGTTGTTTGAAATTAACAAGTTTTTCCGCGACCGATCTTTTTAAAATGCGAAAGGTGGTGGCTATGTAACCACTGCCTGTAATCTTCGAGATAAGTTGGTTCAGCACCACAGAAGGTATGTTTTTGTACCACTTGTATTTTCTCCGATTATACTGTCCGTAAACCACGCTAAAGCCCCCTTCCTTTATGGTTTTAGCGAGCTTCACTATCTCCTCCGGCGGGTGTTGAAGATCGTCATCCATCGTAATCACATATTCGCCCTTAGCATGCGCGAAACCGCACATAGCGGCGCTGTGCTGGCCGAAGTTATTAGTAAGGTTAATAGCAGTAACTCGACGGTCTTCCAAGGCTAAGGCTCGGCATACATCCCAGCTGCCATCCGGTGAACAGTCATTCACCAATATAAGCTCCCAAGAACTATTAAAAGAATGAAAAACAGCGGTGAGACGCTCACATAGAAGTTTTAGCGAGTCTTCACTTTTATAAACGGATACTACTACCGAATATTCAATGTTGCTCATAGAGAAATTGAATTATGAATTAGGAATTATGAGTTGAATTAGAAATTAAATCTTAACCATTATTCATTATTCCTGATTCATGTTTCATTGGTTTTAAGATGTTTTTTAAGTTCATTGATTTTTTCTTCAAAACTGTCGATCATCTCCGTAATTTGTTCCTTGGACACGTCCTGATGTTCTACTGAAGAAACTGGCATCACTTCCGCATCTTGCCTCATGAGCAATTGGCTGGCATAAAGAAGAGAATCAAAAGTACCGGCATCAGTCCACTCACCATCCAATATCTCATAGGCGAGCTCCCCTCTTTTGATGTATTCGTTGTTTACGCTCGTGATTTCGTACTCTCCCCGAGCAGACGGTTGAATGTTTCTAATGATATCAAATACTTTGGGATCATACATATAATAACCAATGACCGCAAAGTTAGACTTGGGACTTTTGGGCTTCTCTTCGATTTCTATTACTTGTTGCTCGTCGATCGCAGCCACGCCAAATCTGTGAGGATCGCTTACTTGCTTCAAAAGCACCAAGGCACCCTTGTCTTGTTTCATAAACTTATCAACAAATGGTTTTATGGAAGCGGTAGTAATATTGTCGCCTAAGATGACGACAAATTTTTCACGGCCCGCGAAATCTTCGGCCAGAGCCAGAGCATGAGCAATGCCATAGGCGCCATCTTGAACTTTATAGGTAAAGTTGCAGTTAAACTCTTTGCCGCTTCCCAAAAGATTAACAATGCTTCCCATCTGTTCCGTGCTTGTTACGACAAGAATGTCTTTAATCCCGGCCTCAATCAGTTTTTTAATGGGATTAAAAATCATCGGCTCCCGGCCGACTGGTAAAAGATGTTTGTTGGTTACCTTGGTTAGAGGATATAAGCGCAAGCCCTTGCCTCCCGCGAGAATAACTCCTTTCATTTTCATGATATATTGATAATAATAGCATTAAGACAGAAATGTCCAGTTTTATGGCTAACTCCTCGCAAATAAGATCGGCTATTTGGGTGCTGGTTTTGATTTTGGTTGGGTTCTTGATTTATCTGCCGGGCCTTCAAATCCAGCGCTACGGGGATGATATTCAACTGATTCTTGATTCTCCGCCATCGAATCCTCTTTATTTTTTCTTTAACCAACATCCTTCAAATTGGTACCGGCCGCTTGAGTTTAATTTCGAGGCAATAACACAAAAACTATTCGGTCTTACAACGATTCCCATCCACATAGCTTCGATTTTTTCCCATATATTTTTGGTTTACTTAGTATACAGTCTGACACTTTGTCTGGGATTTAAAAAAAATCAGGCGGTTTTAGCCGCTATGTTTATGGGCCTTTCGCAAGTCACCGCTCATCCGGTATTTTCTAACGACACCCTCTCGCAGGTTTGGAGCACGCTCTTGGGTTTTCTTAGTATCTGGTTTCTGTGTCACCGTCCGACAAAAACTTTAACTGTACCTGAACCACATAAATTATCTAAGTTCTATAACTTATTAACTAACAGTCGCTACATTAGTTCCTATTTGCTTAGTTTACTAGCGTTCGCTCTTTCGCTATTTTCTAAGGAAGTCGGCTTGGCATTTCTCCCTATTATATTTATCTTTCTATTTTTTTACGCAACGAGACAACACACAAACCTGTCTGACGTAGCATCAACAAAAGCTTCAGAACAAACAGAAGGCAATTATGTTTCATTCCACGCCATGTTAAGTGCCAAATATTTTAAAGAAACTTTTATTAAAATAATTCCTTATGTCGTTATTGCCGTTCTATATTTTATCGTACGTTCGCTGATCGCCAATATGCCGCCCAGTTTCGGCTCCGGCAGATATCAATTTCATCTGGGTTTAAATATCATTAAAAATATCTTCAGTTTGATTTTCGCAAGCTTGGTGCCGGTTTCTAGTGTTACTGTTTTTGTAGCCATTGCGAACTCGGAATTTTTAAAAATTGGCGTGATAGCCGGTGCCACCATATTGCTAACTGCACTTGTCGCCTGGGGCATTTTTCGAACAGAAAAACGTTTCCCAACATACCTTTTGGCCTGTTCTTCGCTCTTGGCATTTTTTCCCATGGCGGCTCTAAATCATGTAAGCGAACTCCATGTTTACAGTGCCCTGCCGTTTATAGCTATAATCGTAGGCGTAGGTTTGGGCAAGTTACTTGAGATAAAGCGGCGTATTTTAATTTTGACGCTCATCGCCCTGCTATTTACGAGCCATGTATACGCCTTGGAAACTAAGCTCACGCTTATGAAAAAAAATGGAGAACGAGCTACTTCGCTCGTAAGTCAATTAAGGAGTTACGCCCTGGGTGTACCTCCCGGTGCCAAATTATTTTTTCTTAATCCGCAACTTAAGAAAACTGATGCTTTAAAAACGCCGACATCAACCCTTAATCCATACGTACCCGTTGAATATTCAGTTTTTCTTATAAACGGCTTCAATATTTTGGAAAGTGCCGACACTATTGAACAAATTTTAGGCAGACATGATATTGAGATAAAAATTATCGAGTCGCCTGATTGGGCAAATATAAAGGCCGGCTATCACATTATCTCTCTTGACGATTACGGTCAACTTTATAAAATAAACCCCTAATGGATCAAATCAAAAAAGTTCTTATCGTCACCGATCTATTCCATGCCTCGCCTCGTATCCCGGGGCTATGCGCTTACCTTCGTGAATTCGGCTGGGAGCCAGTAATACTCACCACTTCTCTCGGCGAAAATCCAGAGGCGCGGAAAGGTCCACCTAATGATTTCAATAAAAAATTCAAAGTTGTAGAAGTTCCCTATGAAAGCTTAATCACCGTACTTAAAAAAATTGGCGGGTTTAAGACTGGTACGACTGGCGCACGGGCAGAGATTGAAAAAAAATTCGGCGGAAATTCCCTGCGTAATCGTTTAATTAAGAAAATTATTCTATGGGCTGGAGCCATTATCGCCTACCCAGATGAATTACGAGCATGGCGTAAGCCCGCTATCCAACGTGGTCACGCACTGCTTGCTGAAGATAAATTTGACGCCATTCTCTCGAGTTCCTCACCGGTAACAAGCCACCGCATAGCTCATGCTTTAAAAAAACAGCACCGGTTACCATGGTCAGCCGATCTAAGAGATCTTTGGACACAAAATCATTATTATCTTTATCCCAAAATCAGAAAACTTTTTGAGATTCCGCTTGAGATGAGAACACTGGGAGGCGCCGATGCTCTTATCACAGTCTCCGATTCGTTGGCGCAAAAACTACGATCACGTTACGGAACTAAACCTATCTTTGTCATAACCAATGGCTTTGATCCAGCATCGGTAAATAACCCGCCTGCACCGCTCACTAAAAAATTTACCATAACATACACTGGCACCATTTATCGAGGCAAGCAGTTGCCGGAAAAACTTTTCTCCGCGCTTCATACGCTCATAGCCGATCATCAAGTTAATAAAGAGGATGTAGAGATACGCTTCTATGGGCCATCGCTTGATTGGCTGGATAATCTTATCGAGCGTTATGACTTGCACGCTATCGTTACACAGCACGGTCTTGTCGCTCACGGAAAAGCCATCTTAAGACAACGAGAGTCGCAGATTTTACTAATGTTCGGTTGGGAGGACAAAAACGAGTTGGGAGTTCTTTTAACCAAATCCTTCGAATATTATGCAGCCAGGCGGCCAGTAATTATTGTAGGTGGCACACCCAAAGAACAAATAAAAGCGATTATAGACAAGGCCAACGCCGGACAACACGCGATTAATGAGCTCGACGTAAAAACCATGCTACTCGACTACTATAATGAATATAAAAAAACCGGAGCGGTGGCTTATCGAGGTAACCCCGCATTAATGGATCGCTTCAGCTACCGGGAAATGGCGCGCAAATTTTCCGAGACTCTTGATTCCATTACTCGCCAACAAAATAGAGATTAAACAAAAGCGGATTTATATATGAGCTCAATAGCAGCGCTGGTCTTGGCGCCTTCCTCACCGTATACCACGATATTTGGCTTGCCGTTTAAAACCTTCACGACATCGGCTATCACTTTGTCGTGATTGGAACTAGTACCCTGATACTTGGCATAGACGTTGGGCTTGTCCTCAAATAAAGTGCCTTCTGGCAGCGGATAATCCTTAACATCCCAAAATTCGATTTTATTCAGATAAGGGCCGCCGATTTTGACAGTGCCGCGCTCGCCGATAAGAGTGATGCTGCCTTCGTAATTTTTGTTAGGCACGCAGGTCGTCCAAGTAAGCGAACCAAGTGCGCCCGAGGAAAATTTTAAAACCGCCGAACCGGAATCCTCTGTTTCGATATCGTGATTCTGCGTCGCTACGTGCGAATTCGCCTTTATCAAATCCCCGCACCACCAGATCAATAAATCTATAAAATGACTGACTTGAGTGTAGAGAGTGCCTCCTTCAGTTGCCTTCCGTCCGCGCCAAGTAGAATTTTTATAATAATCTTCGCCCCGGTTCCAAAGCACGTCGCACTTCACCATAAAAATTTTACCTAACTTGCCGGCTCTGATGGCTTGGTTTACAAGCTCCACCGGCTTATTGTAGCGGTTTTGTTTAACTACCATAAGAAGGACATTATTACTTTTTGCGGCCTGTATCATAGCTTCAGCGTCAGTCGATGACAACGACATCGGTTTTTCAACTAAAATATGTTTTTTAGTGTGTGCCGCCTCAACAGCCATGGGAGCATGAAAAGTGTGAGGGGTACAAATATTTATAACATCCGCATCTGTTTTTGAGAGCATTTCGGCATAATTTTTAAATCCAGATACGCCGTAAATTCTGGCCAGCTCTTTACGCTTTTTCTCGTCTATATCGCAAAGTGCTACTAGTTCCGCGTTTGGTTCCGCGTTAAGCACGGCCAAATGCCGAGTACCAATGCTCCCGCAACCCACGACGGCAAATTTAATTTTTTTTAATTGTTCCATGTTTAACGCACGGCTTCTTTTATTTTTTGAGCCACATAGTCAACCTGATTGTCTTCCATACTCTCATATATGGGAATACTTAAAATCTCACCGGCCAAACTACACGCTACGGGAAAATCTTCCGGCCGATAGTTAGAACGCCGATACGCCGGTTGAAGAGGCAAAGGAACCGGGTAGTGAATGCCTGTGCTTATGCCATCTTCAATGAGTTTCTGCTGAACTTTTTCTCTAGACTTTACTCTTATAACATAAAGATGATAAACATGACTAGTCCCAATTAACACTCTGGGAGTTTCTACAACTCCTTGGAGTGCCTCATTGTAACATTTCGCCACTTCACGGCGACGTCTGATCCAGTCGTCCAAATACTTAAGCTTAACGTTCAAGATAGCCGCCTGAAGACCATCTAGCCGGCTGTTCACCCCCTCGATTTCATGCAGATACTTGTCCTTCCTGCCGTGATTAGCGAACATCCTCATTTTTTCCGCCAACTCATCGTTATTTGTAACTATTGCGCCGGCATCGCCATAGGCACCCAAGTTTTTGCCCGGATAAAAACTGAAGCATGCCGCGAAACCAAACGTACCGGTCTTTTTTCCTTTATAGTCGGCGCCATGAGCTTGAGCCGTGTCTTCAATAATTTTTATATTGCGTCTCTCCGCCAATGCCAAAATCGGATCCATGTCAGCTGGCTGACCATATAAGTGAATGGGAATAATTGCTTTCGTCTTAGAGGTAATAGCTTTTTCAATTAAACCTGCATCTATATTGTAAGTTTCTTTATCGCAGTCAATAAAAACCGGCTTGGCGCCCGCAAGCGAAATTGCTTCAGAAGTCGCGATAAAGGTGTTCGCCGCCGTGATTACCTCATCACCGGGTCCTATGCCCAGCGACTTCATCGCAATAAACAGAGCATCGGTGCCGTTACCGACGCCGATGCAATGACGCACGCCTATATAATCGGCGAAATTTTTCTCAAATTCGGCTACATACTTGCCACTTATAAAAGCCGACTCATCAATAACCGAGGCCACGGCTTGGTCAATTTCGTCTTTAATTGAAAGATACTGCGCCCGTAAATCTACCAGTGGGATTTTCATAATCTCTGCGTATAAGTCAAAATAACAATAATTATGTTACTGCGCAAGATAACGATATTTGCCTTTTGTTTCTACCAGCACCACAGAAACACATTTTATATGAATAAAAATGTGTAAGTAGTAGACTACTTCGTTAGGTGCTGTACGAAACAAAAGGCAAATATTTATGGCGGAATACTATCCTTTATGAGAGTTATGCCTCGCTTTTTTTATAAACTATCAGAGCTTCAGCGAGACGAGTTTGTAAAATACGCGATAAAGAAAATGCCCGAAACAACCAGCGTATAACCAACCATTTGTAGTGTATTTAGCTTTTCACCAAAATAATTAACGGCAAACAAATTCACGATAAGAAAGGTGACGGCTACGCTAACTGGATAAGCTACCGAAAGCGAAAATTGTCTCAATGCTAGAAAATAAAACGGCGCACTAAAGGCCAATAAAAACGCCGCGAGTATCAACGGAAAATTTTTCGTTATTAAATCCGGAAATTGAAATCCCCAGTGTAAACCACGAAGAGCAGCGTATTTAAAAAGTACTTGAGCGCCTACATTTGAGCCAATGGCGATTAAAAGAAAAACAAAAGACATAAAAATATATATGACTGATATTAGTATAATGCTAGCATTTTTTATGGTTTCTTTAAAGCCAAACTTATAATATTTATCTTGACCAAATAAGGCCGCCAGGGTATTCTTTAAACTAGCAAATCGACACCAACGCCAAGGAGGAAAACTATGCGGCTAACGCTTGTTCACGGCAAGTATTTCAATTCATGGGAGGCTCTAGGCTTGGGTTATATAGGTGTCTATCTCAAAAGACACATGCCTGGTCTCGAGATTAATTTTTTTCAGGGTTGTTTTGACGATGATGATACTATTATTGCCGGCGCGGCGGGATCTGATATTGTAGCTTTCTCGTGCACTACGCCAACATTCCCTCACGCCGTTTGGCTAAGCCGTAAACTCAAAACGATTAATCCATTCATTCGAACCGTCGTGGGTGGCTATCATTCATCAGCCGTACCCATGGACTGCTTGGTCCCCGACATTGACCAGGTCGTAATTGGCGAAGGTGAGGCCGCTATGCTGGAGATTGCGCGCGGGAATATCGAGCGCGTGGTAACCGGCCGAACTATGGGCTTCGACGAGTTGCCATGGCCCGATCGCACGCTTATCAAAAACGAGCGAAACGTCCGGGTTGCTTATAATGACAATCAGAAGAGAATCACGTCATTTCAGAGTCACCGAGCTTGTCCCTTTATGTGCAAATATTGTTTGGACGGGCTCAATAAGGTTTTGTTTCGGAACACCGAAGGCATTATGCCGAAGAAAGCTCCCGTACGCTATCGGCCAGTCACTGATCTTTTGGACGAAATGGTAAGTGTCACAGTTGGGCTAAATCTCGATCTCATTAAGTTCTGTGATCCTACCTGGAATACCAATATAGAATGGGTTAACAAGTTCTGCCGAGAGAAAATCAGGCGCGGGTTCAAAACACCGTTTTATCCCAACATGCACGCCACCATGTGTACAGAAGAGATGATCAATCTCATGGCTGAAGCAAATTGTTACGAGATCGCTATTGGCGTTGAATCCGGCTCGGATAAAATCCTAAAGCAAATTGGCAAGGGTACCACGCGCGCGACCATTCGCCGGTGCGTTAAGTGGGCCAAAGCCGCCGGTATCATAGTGCGCGGTTATTTCATTTTGGGTATGCCCGACGAAAACAATGAGGACTTGAAACAGACTGAAGAATTTGCCGAAGAACTTAGTCTTGACGAATACGGGTTCACCATTCTTTGCCCCTATCCCGGGACAGAGATGTATGACCCAGTTGCCACAGCGGCAGTTGACTGGGTAAAAACCGATGAGTACAGTAATGACTTCTGGCGTACCAAACATCTTACGAATGCCGAACTTAAGGCGTGGCAGAAGCGCCTTAACAAGAAATTCAGTAGAAAGCTTACATGGCACAATAGAGTTCTAGAAGAGCATTAGACAAAAACAGAAAATCGACCGCAAGAGGGGCTAGTTGGGCCCCTCTTTTTTTTTGTGCCCAGATGCCCTATACTATCTTCATTCAATCAATGAAGTCTGACTCTCAAAAAAACTTTTCCGTAACAACCACCGGCCTGGCCAAACACCACGCACGACTTATTACCAAAGTTGCCTTGGCTTTTCGCGAAATAGAAAAAAGGGAAGAAAATAGAAAGACAAAGCCAAGTATCGATTCTATTCCCCTCGCCTCACCCGATATCACCGCGAGCGAGATTGAGGCCGTTCTGGCCGTGCTCGCGACGCCTAATTTAAGTCTGGGGCCCAAACTTAAAGAATTTGAGGAAAAAATCGCCGCGTATACCGGTACTAAATATGCCGTAGCGGTAAATAGCGGCACGAGCGCCTTGCATCTCATTATAAAAGCCATGGGCATCGGGCCGGGAGACGAGGTCATCACTACGCCTTTTAGTTTTGTAGCCTCATCAAACTGTATAATTTTTGAAGGCGCAAAGCCTATATTTGTAGACATCGATCCAGTTTCCTACAACATTGATCCCTCAAAGATAGAGGGAAAGATAACGCCGCGCACCAAAGCTATCCTTGCCGTTGACGTCTTTGGCCGACCAGCCGACTGGAAAGAACTGCATAGAATCGCCAAAAAACACAAATTACTGCTGATTGAAGATTCTGCTGAAGCAATCGGCAGCGTATATTACGGCAAAAAGGCAGGCTCGTATGGAGATGCCGCCATTTTCGCTTTTTATCCCAACAAACAAATAACCACAGGCGAAGGCGGCGTAATTACAACCAACAACAGTCACCTCGCTGAACTATGCGCCAGTATGAGAAATCAGGGGCATAGCGTGAGAGGCTCATGGCTTGAACATCCACGACTGGGTTATAACTACCGTATAAGCGATATAAATTGTGCCCTGGGCATCGCCCAGCTTGCGCGCATAGATGAGATTGTGACCAAGAGAGCCCGTGTCGCCAAATGGTACAACCAAACGCTTAAGAACATTCCCGGTCTTACGGTGCCAGCGCTCACCATGCCTAACACGAAGATTAGCTGGTTTGTCTATGTAGTGCGGCTAGCTGATGCCTACACCAGAAAAGACCGCGCAAGAATTATGTTGGGCCTAAAAAAGCATGGCATCGGCTGCCGCGAATATTTTCCGGTCATTCACCTTCAAAAATATTTTAGAGAAGAACATGATCACCAGGCCGGTAGTTTTCCCATCGCCGAACACGTCTCCGATAGAACCATTGCGCTCCCCTTCCATAATAATTTAAGCCAAGAAGAGGTGCGGAGAGTTGCGGGCACGCTCAAAACTCTTCTGGCATAAAAAATGAGGATAATTTTTTTAGCCGGCGCGGATTCAATACATAGCGTACGCTGGATCCGCTATTTCTTAGAGACCGGCAATAAAATTACCTGGATTACTTTCGGTCCGCCCTTGCCGGAAGCCAGAGACCTGATAGCGCGGTGTGATTTTCACCATCTGCGCTTATCCAAAGGAATCTTCTTTCTAGTAGAACTACCCGTCGCCATTTTTAAGATACGCACCCTGATAAAACGCCTAGAGCCCGATCTCCTTCATGCTCACTCTGCGGGACTCTATGGCTTGGTGGGCGCGCTACTTCATTTTCACCCCTATGTGCTTTCCGTTTGGGGATCGGACGTGCTCATCTTTCCCTCAACTAACCTCAAGAAAAAAATCACTACTTTCATTCTTAAAAAAGCGGATCTTATCACGCTCGACGGCTATAATACGAGAGCGGTAGTAGTAAAATTCGGTATAGCCAATGAAAAAGTTAAATTTATCCAATTCGGAGTGGATGCAGAAAAATTCGCACCCAAGAACATAAGACAGCCGAACACGGTCATCTCACTTCGCAGTCTCGAACCGCTATATGACATAGAAACACTCATAAGGGCAGCGCCTAATGTCATCTCTAAAATCCCCCAAACAAAATTTTTGATTGCCGGAGACGGCTATCTAAAAGACCAGCTGGTTAAGCTCACCGAAGATCTGGGCGCTTCGGGATATACTCAATTTGTCGGCCGAATATCGCATGATAAATTGCCGGAGTTTTACAATCGGGCATCGGTTTATGTTTCTACCTCACTCTCGGACAGTGGTCTGTCGATGAGTACCGCGGAGGCCATGGCCTGTGGCCTGCCGGTAATTATTACCGATATCAGCGACAACATTCACTGGGTGGAAAATTACCAGGGAGGATTTGTGATCCCTATTAAAAATCCCAAGCTACTCGCGGAAAAAATAATATACTTACTGGAACACGAAACAGAAAGAAAGTCTTTTGGCGCCATGAATAGACGTGTCGTCGAAGAACGGAATAGCTACTTAGGCGAAATGGCCAAGGTGCAAACTTTATATAATAACTTACTAGCCGCGAAAAAATAATATAATATGAGGAAGGTTTTAATCATCGCCAATCTTTTTCATGCTTCGCCGCGCATGCCGGGACTCACCACCTATCTAACGGAATTCGGCTGGCAGGCAACCATTGTTACAGCGCCGCTTAGTGAGATAAACCCTCGCCGCCTTGGTTTCCCCAAAGAATTTTTGAAGCGCACGAAAATCGTTGAAGCGCCCTATCGAGGTGATGTGCTTTGGCTCTGGAGAAAACTATTTATTATTTTCGGCTTTAAAAGAGAAGAGAGCATAACCGAACAAATCAAGGGGGGGCTTGGGTCAAACTTGAGAGACTCATTTGTTAATAAACTACTTAATCTATACCAGGCGATTTTTGGTTATCCCGATACCGAAAAATATTGGTGGAAACCAGCCATCAGTGCAGCGCGGCCTCTTCTAAAACGAGATAAATACGATGCGCTTCTCAGCAGTTCGCCCTATCCAACATCCCACATGGTAGCTAATCAGTTAAAAAAGGAGTTTGCTATACCTTGGATTGCTGACTTCCGCGACCCTTGGTCGCAAAACCATGCTTACCCATACGGTCCGGTTCGAAAATATCTAGATAAGCGCCTAGAGAAAAAAGTCGTCGGCTTGGCTGATTATATTACAGCCGCCTCGCCTTCATATGCTCAAAAAGAAGCGACGCTCGTAAAAAAACCGACGACTACTATTACTAACGGTTTTGATCCAGAAACCGTTAATGATCATCCAGAAAAACTTACTGAAAAGTTTACGATTATGTACGCCGGCAGTATTTATGCCGGCCGACAAGACCCGACTAAATTATTCAGAGCCTTAAGAGAACTGATTAATGAGGATGTCTTGGATAAAAACAATGTTGAAGTGCGTTTTTACGGCATAAAACAAGTCTGGGTAAGTGAAGAGATAAAGCATTATGAGTTGGAAAGTATTGTTACGCAGTACGGTTCTATTAATAGAGAAGAATCAGTTATGCGCCAACGCGAATCGCAAATATTACTCCTCTTGTGTTGGGAAGACCTTTCCGATAAAAGTGTTTATCCTTTAAAATTTTTTGAGTACTTGGCGGCTAGAAGGCCAATTTTAGCAACTGGCGGCTCTAAAGAAGAGGATGTTAAAGGTATGATTAAAGAATTAAATTGCGGCGTAAACGCGGCGGAAGTAAAAGATATAAAAGAATCGCTTAAAGTATTTTATAGTGAATATAAGAGCCGCGGCGCTGTGAGCTACCAAGGAGATACAGAAAAAATATCGCGCCATAGCTATCGGGACATGGCGAGAAAATTCGCTGACATTTTAAATGAGATAACGAAAAAATAAATATGCCAGAGGATTACATACCACTAAAACAGTTTACGCTAACGCCCAAAGACTTTTTGAATAAGCTCGATTTTTTAAACTGGTACCGCTTTTTTTTCATTTTAAAGGAACTCGCGAGACTCGAACCAAAATATGTTTTGGAGGTTGGCCCGGGCGAAGGCACTATTAAACGTGTTTTCAAACCGTTCGTGGAAAAATACGCTGTTATGGATGTGAATGCCAAACTTACGCCTGATTTTTCGGGAGATGTTCGCACACGGTTTAAGGAAGCGGAGGCAAAGTTTGATTGCATAATCGCTGCTGATATTTTAGAACATATTCCTTTTACGGATATGGCCTTAGCGGCAGAAAATCTTTTTTCGTATCTCATACCCAATAGCCACGCGCTTATCACCATTCCCCACCGCGCTTCAAACTTTCTTTATATGACACCCGCGCAAGTACCGCATATTTTACGCATACCGACCGGTTTTTTAAGCCCCGGCTCATTTTATCGTCGCTTTATCAAAAGAAAGATTTGGATTGACCCCGACCACCAATGGGAAATTGGCGACGGCCATCACACAATTGCCGACGTAGAAAAAGTATTCGCGGCAGCCGGTTTCAAAATAGAAAAACGTGAGGCGCTTCTTTATGTGGATTTTTGGGTGTTGAAAAAATGAGCCTCTATTTACCTAAGTCTTTCTTGAGCTTGACAAAGTATTAATTTAAATATATAACAGAAGATAGAGATTAGACACCCGCGAGACAATCGTGGTAATCCAAAATGGAGGAGAAAGACATGGAAGCAGTGTGGATTGGCAAGTGTCTAGTGCTGGCTGGGCTTGGGTTCGTAGCTGGATGTACCTTCGCTAAGAGGGACATCCACGAAGCCCTCGCTCTGGTTGTGGCAGATGTCGGCTTCTTTATCACGTTCTTCGCATAGCCACCCCAGAGACCCCCGCGGACTGATCCGCGGGGGCTCTTTCATTTATTAATTCTAACTTACTAGAATTTCCACCACGATTTGTGATAAGATACCTATCTAATGGATATAAATCAAAAAGCTCTTTGGGAGCACGAGAAAAAACATGGTAAGTTCGCTACCCGCTCCAAGATGCCATTACGCAATAAGCGCGACCTCTCTATTGCCTACACGCCGGGTGTTGCAGCTGTATCAAGCGAGATTACCAAGAACCCAACACGCGTAAAAACATTAACATCCAAGCAGAACATGGTTGCCATTGTCTCTGATGGCTCAGCTGTCTTGGGACTCGGCAACATCGGTCCCTTAGCTGCGCTACCCGTCATGGAAGGCAAGGCGGCAATTTTTAAAACCTTCGCCAATATTGACGCAGTCCCTATCGTCTTAAATACCCAGCAGCAAGACGAGATCATCAAGGCCGTGACGTGGATCGCTCCGACTTTCGGCGGCATAAATCTTGAAGACATTGCCGCGCCCAAATGTTTTTTTATTGAACAAAAACTGCGCAAAGAACTTGATATTCCCGTTTTTCACGATGACCAGCATGGCACGGCTATTGTGATCTCCGCCGCGCTTACGAACGCCCTTAAAGTTCTCGGGAAAAAAGCGGAAGAAATTACGATAGTGATAAACGGCGCAGGTTCCGCCGGCATTGCCACCGCGAAAATGCTCCTCGCGCTCCGCCCCAAAGACATCATTATGCTTGACTCAATTGGCATTATTAATAATGACCGAGGCAATTTAAACTTCGCCAAAAAAGAACTGGCTTCGCTTACTAACAAAAACAAAAAGAAAGGCGGACTGGAAGAAGCGCTTAAAAACGTCGATGTGTTTATCGGCGTGAGCAAGGGCAATATTCTTACGCCAAAACACATAAAATTAATGGCAAAGGAGCCGATTATCTTTGCGCTCGCGAACCCGATACCGGAAATTATGCCGGACGCGGCTAAAAAAGCCGGAGCAAAAATTATAGCAACTGGCCGAAGTGATTTTGAAAATCAAATTAATAATTCGTTGGCTTTCCCCGGATTTTTCCGCGGACTTTTGGACGGCAATATCGTACACATTACCGAAGAGCTAGAGCTTGCCGCTTCTAGGGCGCTCGCCGATGCAGTGGAGAGACCCACTATACACAATATTTTGCCTACCATGTTTGACAAAGGATTAGCGAATAAAATCGCGAAAGCCGTAATAAAAGCGCAACCGAAATGGAAGATCGAAAAATAGAAGAAATCAGACATTATAATGAAGACGCCCTTGCCTGGCGCAGCGGGTTTTCGGATATTCAAGGCGCAAATATCATGATGATGGAGAGTTACCAGTATGTCTATAAAATATTGCGGCGCGAAGTCCCGGAGAAAACCGTACTCGACTACGGTTGCGGGCATGGTATGCATAGCGTCTCGATCGCCCGCTTCGGCGGAAGGGTAACAGGCGTTGATCTCTCCGAAGAGTCCCTTAAGATAGCCAAGGCTCGTGCGGAAAAAGAAAGACTAGGTGGCCAGATACAATTTGTAGCCGGTGACTGCGAGGCATTGCCCTTTACCGACCAAAGTTTTGACATTGTTTTTGACATTGTGCAAACCGAATTTTTCCATTTCTTTTCCATGTTCGCTTTTCCCTTCCGCAACCTACCCGGCGGGAAAATGCTGTTTTGTTCACTGGATAAAATTGATAACCTCGTTTTAAAAATTCCTTTTCTAAAACGCTACGGCTTTAAAATTGTGTTTGTCTTTAAAAAGACAATAAAGTAGCTCTAACGCATAAAAAAATAAAGGATGCCACGGGATACCTTTGTAACATTATTTCCTATTGTCTATTAAGTCTTTCTAGGTTTTGCGTATTCACCAGATTGAAGCTGGGCCAGCCCTCGTGCTTCTGCTTCTAGACGTTTTTGGAAAGTAGGAAGTTTTTGAACAGCTTTAAAAACTTTGGCATAGCTCGGATCTCGCTTTAAAAGAATGCTTTCGGCCGAGCCAAAAAACATCTTCAGTCGGGCCGCTTTTTCAAAAAAAGCATTATCGTAAAAATTAATAGACGGATTCTCTGGCGAACCAGAAATTTTAAAGCCCATCTTTATTTGAGCCTCTGCCGGCAATTTGGCAAGCAGGAAACGCAGCTTAGTTATTGCCAATTCTTTATTGGTTAAGTACTCAAAAAAGGTTTTAGTGCGGAGCAAATGATGATCGTTCAGAATTACGAGCATTGATTTCCAGTTTTCGTCTTTGGCTAGTTCTACTAGATTCAAAACCTGTTCAAAAGTCGAGGTGGATTCTTTTTCAGAAACAATAGCTTCCGGCGGCACACCCTGTCGTTCTGTAAGATAGTCTTTGTAGACTATCCAAGGGTCGTTATTTTCAGTCTCTCCTTTTTGCTCTTCAGAGTTTTTACTCGTAGTTACAAGCGGCATATGAAAATATCTAAAAAGCTCTGCCCCGGCTATGGCTCGAGCTTTACCTCCCGCAGCACCAATAACAATATTGCCTCTTTCAGATTTCCTGGGTTCATATGATGGCCGAGAGGTTTGCAGTGTCTCTCGCCAATTAGCAGTTTCGTCCTCATAAGAAGTTGGGACCCAGTGATGAGTTTTTCTGGTGGCGCGATCAGCCACGCCAGCATCAAGAACCACAACACAGTCAGGGACTGACTCTAAACCTAATAACTTCAAGTATTCTTGCTTTTTTTCTTTAAAATTATCGCGATTTTTATCCGGTAAACTATCACGCGATTCTCTATCTTTCGGTTTTTTATCATTACCACTCGATTCAAGAGTCATAATATTTTGATTCTAGCACAAACTTAAAAAACTACCCAGAACTTTTATGCCCTGGATATAAACTTCGAAAAGTAGTTACTTAACTATTCCATATTAACTATTCCATAAAAAACCATTGCACTGTAAAAATCTGTATAAACAATTTTTACAATACAAATTTCAGGACGCATACTCCATTTAAAAAAATCGGCCTTTAACTTACCGCCTCCAATCCACCGATTTCCATGAGTGTCTAGTATCATACTGTCCATAACAATCTTTTCCACCTTTTTTGTACAGAAAGTTTGGAATTCAACTTCCTTGGGATAAGCGTACTGGCTACCAGCATAAGCAAGACTTGTCGGAAAATAAAAAACAACAACCAATGCCAAGACCATCACTTTTTTCATGTCATCCTCCTTAGTTGGCTTCTGCTTAGTTATTTAATGCTGTGGGTTATTATAATTTATAATAAATTAAATGTCAACACTTTAAAAAATCCGGGAAATAGTTAAAATTAGCCTCATGCTCAAACGTCTTTTTGATATTCTAGTCTCCGGCCTCGCGCTCGCTTTACTCTCGCCCATCCTTTTATTTTTTGCCTGGCGCATTAAGTCCTATGACCGCGGGCCGGTTTTTTATCGCGGCGAGCGCACAGGACTTAAGGGTAAGATGTTTCGTATCTACAAATTCCGCAGTATGATTATAGATGCTGAAAAAACCGGAGTTTCTTCAACCACCGACGAGGATCCGCGCATTACTCCGGTAGGCCGACTGTTACGCAGAACCAAACTTGATGAACTGCCCCAGCTTATTAACGTGTTTATCGGCGACATGAGCATAGTCGGTCCCCGTCCCGAAGTAAAAAGATTTACCGACATGTATACCGACGACGAAAAAGTACTTCTAAATATCCGGCCCGGCATAACCGATTACGCCTCCATCTGGAATTCCGATGAGGGCGAGATTCTGAAGGACTCAAAAGACCCGGACGGCGATTACTTGCGACTTCTCCGCCCTGAAAAAATCCGTCTGCAGTTAAAATATTATCACGAAATGTCTCTCTGGACTGATTTGAAAATAATTTATTTAACAGCGCTAAAAATTTTTTTAAAAAAGGGCACCCATGCCTAGCTTCACATTTTTAAACTAGCAGGGCTTTGTTTTTATTCACCCTCCTAAACTTTTGAGTGCACAATCTGATTAAAAGGTTTAGGGAAGCAAGGTGGATATATAAAGCCCTCAAATAAATCATGCTCTCAAAAGTTTCGGCGGGTGAATTGATTCATACCATTAAAAAACATATAATCCAAACATTATTAAGATGACCTCTACTCTCAAGCAATATTCAAAGGAACTGCTAAAAAACTTATACCGCACAATGGTGCGGATCCGGCTGGTTGAAGAGAGTTTTGTGGAACCGATTTTAAGCGAAGAGATTAGATGTCCCGTACATCTCTACACAGGAGAAGAAGCCGTCGCAACCGGCGTTTGCGCCAATTTGACGGTTCGTGATTACGTGTTCGGCACGCACCGCTCGCACGGCCACTATATAGCCAAGGGCGGCGGCATGAAAGAAATGGTAGCCGAAATCTATGGGAAACAAACCGGCTGCGCTAAGGGTAGAAGCGGATCGATGCACGTGATTGATACGAAGATAGGCATGATGGGCGCGGCGCCGATTGTGGCTGGCACCGTTTCCTTGGCCGTTGGCGCGGCGCTTGCTTCACAAATTAGAAAAGAAAATCGAGTCACTATCGCTTTTTTTGGAGACGGTGCCGTAGGCGAGGGCGTATTGCACGAAGCACTGAACTTCGCGGCGATAAAAAAGCTGCCAGTAATTTTTGTTTGCGAAAATAATCTTTACTCAACGCATCTTCCTATTTCAGAAATTCGTCCTAAAAATAATATTTATGAAATCGGCTCTCCTTATGGCATTCATTACGAACGAGTGGATGGCCAGGATGTGCTTAAAGTATATGAGGCGGCCAAAAACGCAGTCGCGCTCTGCCGTGATGGCAAAGGACCGGTTTTTATTGAGTGTATGACTTATCGTTTTCGCGGGCATGTTGGACCTGATGATAATGTTCAGGGGTCGCATATCGATATCCGTCCCGATGCAGAAGTGCTCGCCTGGAAAAAGAAAGATCCAATAGTCATGTTCGGCAAGGTTCTTAAAGAAGAAAAAATAGCATCAGAGAAAGATTTACAAAAAATACAGGCTGGCGCCGCTAGAGAAGTAAAACAGGCACATATTTTTGCAAAAAAAAGTCCATTTCCGAACCCAAAAGATTTAAATAAATATGTCTTCTGTAAATAGCGATTAGCCAACAGTTAAACTTCTAACTATGATAAAACAACATCGAAAACTTTCTTACAGCTTGGCCCTAAACGAAGCTCTTTATCAGATGATGGCAAAAGATAAATCTGTTTTTTTGATCGGACAGGGCGTGAAAAGCCCTTGGTATGTAGGAAATACCGCCACTGGCTTACTACAAAAGTTTGGTGAAGCACGCGTGATTGACACGCCAGTTTCTGAGAATGCCATCACCGGCTCGGCGGTCGGCGGCGCCATTGGCATTCTGGTCGGCGCTGGTACTTCCACCCTGGTGGCTGTCGTGGCTCAATACCTCGGCCGGCTCGGCGGTCGGCGCCGCCATTGCCGGCATGCGACCGGTAGTTGTTCACCCGCGAATAGATTTTATGATGTACGCCTCGGACCCGATAATAAATGAAGCGGCGAATTGGCATTATATGTCGGGCGGAGCCGCCTCGGTTCCTATAGTAATTTGGGGCATCATCAATCGCGGTGGCGAACAAGCCGCGCAACATTCACAGGCACTCCAGGCGCTTTATGCTCACATCCCGGGACTAAAAGTGGTAATGCCCGCGACTCCCTATGATGCGAAGGGTCTGATGATAGCGGCAATAAAAGACAATAATCCCGTAGTCTACATTGACGACCGTTCGCTTTACCGCGACGAAGAGAGCGTGCCTAAAGAAATTTATTCGGTGCCCATCGGCAAAGGTATTATAAGAAAAACCGGCAAAGATATTACGATCGTAGGCATTTCATATATGGCGCGCGAAGCCCTGAAGGCTGCAGAAGAATTAAAAAAAGACGGCATTGATGCCGAGGTAATTGATATGCGGAGCGTTAAGCCGCTCGATATTCCACTAATACTCCGTTCGATTAAAAAAACCGGTAGATTACTCATTGCCGAGGCCGCTTGGCTTACGGGCTCTGTATCGGCGACAATTGCCGCGGAAGTAGCAACAAGCCCAGTAGCATGGAAAGTTTTGAAATCCCCTATCGCGCGCGTCACACTTCCCGACACACCCGCGCCCATGTCGCGCACACTTGAGGGCTCTTTTTATATTGATGCGAAAGATATCGTGGCAACAGCCCAAAAAATAATACGATAACGACGGGCAAAAACTGTTGTAAATAGGCGTTGATTTAGCTTTTATTCTCAAGTAGTATTACAAAAACATGCCTTACAAAGTTCGTTTCGTAAATCCACAGAAACAGTATGCCGATCACCGAGATGAGTTTATTCATGTCTTTGATGATGTTCTTACGCGCGGCGCTATCGTCAATCAAAAAGATCTCTGGCAGTTTGAAGAAGATTTCGCGAAATTTGTGGGGAGTAAATTCGCCGTGGGCGTAAATTCCGGCACCTCGGCGCTCGACGTTGGACTTCAAGCCGCAGGCATAACCAAAGGCGACGAGGTCATAACTGTGGCTCATACCTTTATGGCCAGCATCTCAACCATCTGCCTTGCCGAAGCCACTCCGGTTTTAATAGATGTGACAGAAGATTTCAACATGGATGCGAGACAGATTGAAAAGGCATTATCCGCCAAAACAAAAGCTATTATGCCCGTGCATTTGAACGGCCGTCTATGTGACATGGAGATCATTATGGATGTCGCGAAGCGCAAAGGGCTCATAGTTATCGAGGACGCCGCCCAAGCCCTGGGAGCCACTCTAAAGATGGCGGACGGCACGATAAAATCGGGAGGCACGTTCGGTCTTGTCGGCTGTTTTTCGCTTTATTTTGCCAAAGTTTTGGGTGGCTGGGGCAATAACGGCATAGCTGTTACCAATAATGCTGAAACCGCGCGCAAAATGAAATTAATGCGCTACAACGGTGAAGACAGGGAAACGCGAGAATTCCATTGCCATGCTCATAATTTTCTTATGGATAACATGCACGCCGCGCTTTTGAACATAAAGCTAAAGTATCTGCCTACATGGCTTGAACGCAGAGAAGAAATTGCTAAACGCTACCAGGTGGGCCTCGCCAAAATAAAAGAAGTGAGAATGCCACACTTTGACGATGCGCGCTTTACGGATATTTACACCAACTATGTAATACGCGCCGAGCGGCGCGACGAACTTAAAAAATATTTAACCGACAATGAACTGGTCGAAACTATTATCTCCTGGCCGAGACCGACGTATACCGAACCCAACATGACGGCAACACCCGCAGAATGGAGATTTAGTATCGGCAGCAGTAACCTTCCCGAAACTGAAAAAATTTGCCAAGAAGTTATTTCCTTACCTTGCTATCCTGAATTGACAAATGAAGAAATAGATGCTGTAATTGAGTCAATTAAAGGATTCTACAAGAAGGTCTAAAACAAAGTTAAGAGAGAGTTCAATCTCCCAAAAATCACCATAGTGAGATTACTAAACTATTTACGCATAAAAAGACGCCTTATATTTGCGGTATCAGACGCGCTTCTTATAGCACTCTCGGCAGTGCTGGCTTTTTGGCTACGCTTTGACGGCAAAATTCCGTCGGAGTACGCCGTAACATTTTGGGTATATATTGCCATCTCAATATTGCTAAACCTCTTTTTTATCGCTCAAAGTCGTCTTTATGGCTTCACTTGGGCTTTTGTGGGCCTACAAGACTTAGCGCGCCTTGTCCGCGTCCTCACTTATGCCACGGCCAGTCTCGCGGTAATTATTTTTCTCGATTCCGGCGTTACCAATTTTTTCATTGGTTTTCCCCGCTCGGTTATTTTTATTTCATACTTCCTGAATCTCATTCTTATCGGCTCTCTGCGCATCTCTAAGCGGTTATGGGACGAGATGCATCACGCAAGCACCGTAAACTTGATAGACTCAAATACCATCATTATCGGAGCCGGTAACGAGGGCGAGAAAATTATACGCACGCTACGTGGCGAGTCGAATTCTCGTTATCACATAGTCGGCATTCTTGATGATAACCGGAATAAAAAAAATACGCTTCTGCATGGTATTCCTGTTCTCGGAAATATCGAGAGTCTGGAAATGTTAAAAGATGAACTGAAAATAAAAAATGTAATTATCGCTCTGCCGACCAAAGAAGGAGATGTTACTAAAAAAGCCATCCGTATCGCGCGCGCGGCTGGTATCCAGAATATAAAAATCATACCGCCGTTTTCTGACTTGCTTGAAAAAAGGATTGCCTTTGAAACATTAAAAGACATTACTATCGAGGACCTTTTGGGACGCGAACCGGCGAAAATTGAAACTGAAGCCATTGAAACATTCTTGAAGAATAAGATAATTCTCGTAACCGGAGCAGCAGGTTCTATCGGCTCCGAAATCTCGAGACAAGTTATCCGTTTTCATCCCCGGAAGTTAGTGATTTTGGATTTTAATGAGAGCGGCATCTATGATCTCGAAAAAGAACTGCACATGCTTTCGGCGGAACAGCCGGTTGTAGCCGTAGTTGCCAATGTTACCGACCAGCAAAAGATAGAGAAAATATTCGAGGCAACAAAACCGGAAGTGGTATTCCATGCCGCCGCTTACAAACACGTTCCACTTATGGAAGATTTTCCAGAAGAAGCAGTCAGAAATAATATTTTTGGTACGCAAACAGTAGCAGAAGCAGCTAAGAAATATGGCGTGCAAAAGTTTGTGCTTATATCTACCGATAAAGCCGTTCGCCCAATATCATTCATGGGCAAGACTAAGCGCGCCGCCGAAATGATCATAAAGACCCTAGATGCTTCGGGCGGAAATACGCGCTTTGTTGCCGTTCGTTTTGGTAACGTTCTCGCCTCACGCGGTTCAGTGGTACCGCTTTTCCAGGAACAGATTAAACGGAGAGCCGCCGTAACAATCACCCATCCGGAGATGACGCGCTACTTTATGACTATTCCCGAAGCCGCGCTCCTTGTTACCGAAGCCGGTGCCATTGGCCAAGGCGGAGAAATTTTTATCCTTGACATGGGAGAACCGGTAAAAATTATGGACTTGGCGCATGAGTTAATTCACCTCTCGGGTCTCGAACCCGATAAAGATATCCCCATAGTTTTTACCGGTGTCCGGCCGGGCGAAAAAATAATTGAGGAAATTTTAACCGCCGAAGAGGGCGGAAGCGCCACAAAGTGGGAAAAAATTTTCGTAAGCAAAACTGTTGATTTCACGGAGCTAAATAAACTTAAATCCGGCCTTCATAATCTCGAACAACACCTTATATCCGGAAAAGATCTCAAAAAAACATTGGACGAATTCATAAATGAAAAACCCGCGGAAGAAAACAGCGGCACATTAATCTAGAGCTGATTTGCGCAATCTTTCTATTCAAAGAAACGTTCATACTGCTTATATCCAGCCGGATCTATTTCAAGTGCTTTTTGATACGCTTCACGCGCCTCATCGACTCTCTTAAGCTTGGCGAGAGCCACCGCCAGATTAAAGTAGTTAGCCGCGTCCGGTCCTTTTTTTTCCAAATGCAATTTAATAATGGCAACGGCCTTTTCAAAGTTTCTTGTCTCCTGCGCAGCCTGGAGATAACGGTCGTAATCCCTGTCGAGTATGGTATCAACAAACGTCCAGCCGTGCTCCTCTGCTAACACGTATTGCGGAAAAGCTAGATCCAATTTCCCCAGCAAATAGTGGTAGTTACCCAGAGTAAGATAGCGATAACTGTCATCTTCATCTATTTGTGAGATAAAATTCCGAACAAAAGCGTCTAGTTCGTCAAATTTCTTTTGCACCAAAAACACTTGGCTCATAGCGTCAACATACTCGATGCGCGTAGGCGAGAGAGAAATGGCTTGCCACAAAATCGCCTCCGATTTTTCGAGATCGTCTTGCATGCCCAGCTGTTCATAGCCGATGCGATATATTGACCCCAACAAAAAATAAATCTGGGGCTCATAGGGACGCTCTCGCACCAGATCAGCAAGCGCCGTGGTGATTTTTTTGTACATTGAAATTATGGGGGATTTATCTTCTTCCTTCACTTCTTTATCGAGCAGCTCTTTTATGAGTAGCTCCCAGCCGGCTCCCTTTTTGATATCAAACGCCAAATAAGGCGAGGTTACCGAAAACGAGGTGTCAAGAATTTTATCGGCCTCCGAAAGCGCTCCAGCGTCAATAGCCGCGTTGTACTGAAGTACAAGCGGATTGGAAACATACGGGATCCAAACGGTGTACCAAATAAACGCGAGCACCGCCACAGCCGTGATGCCATAGATAGCCACTTCTCTCCCACCCCACACTGCCGTTACTATTTTTTGCTCTTGTCTTTGTTGATTAGTTACTCGTGAATAATACTGCTCATACAAATAATAAAGAAAACCCAAGAGAGTGAAAAAACCTATGTAAGTCGCGAAAGTATCAAATAAGAAAAAGTCTTGGGCAAAATAGGCCATAAACGTTCCGCCTACAACCGACGCAATCATTGGTTCCTTTTTAAATATCCTATACAAAAATATAAAAATAGAGACAAGAACAAACGTGTATCCGACAAAAAGTGTCACTCCGCCCTCGGCAAGAATCTGCAAAGTCTGGTTATGCGGACGGTCAAACCACGCGTCAATTAATCCAATGCGGTAATCGTAGTATTTATTGGAAACGGAGAGAAAATTTTCCGCCCCCCAGCCAAATATTGGTTTATCCCTAAAACCTTTTAGAGCCACTCCCCACTCCGCCAAACGTTCGCTCACGGAATGTGATTCAACTGAATTAGCAATTCTCTGGAGTAGCGAGAATTGCGCGACTACTGGCGAATTTGGATGTGTAAGCACAAAACCCAAAAAAATAAACAAGGCGATTAAAGCGACGTCAAGTATAATCACGAACTTCTTGAAACGCGCACTTTTATCTGGAAAAAAGTGAGTGAGAACCGCGAATGTAAAGAGGCCGGCCAAAAGCCCGATGTAGTCGCCGCGCGTCTGTGTCATCACGATGATAACAACAAAGAACGCTGTTAGCACCAAGAGAGGCAACCAAACCTTGGGTTTTAGCGGATTTGGAAATGGTGAAAAGCTCTTCACTAGAAACAGCACCGCCAAACCGACAGCGAATAAGAGAAAGGCACCCAAAAAAGAAGTATTGCCTAATGTTCCAAAAATTCGAAGCTGGGTGTCAAGTTTAACCAGACCAAAAATTGAAGACAAAAAACCAGCTAGCACAAAAATCCCCAAAGCAATCTGCCAGTCGCGCTTAACGCGGAAGACTGACGTCGTCATTAGAAAGTAAACTACCCATACCGCAAACTGTATAATACCGTCGGATCTCTCCGTGGTGGAGAAAAATGACCGCACTATATCCACTCCCAATAACCCGGTTATCACATAGCCAGTTAGAAATACTAATATACTAATAACTAACAAATTTTTGAAACGGGGGCGATGGGTCTTTGATTGAGTTACAAGAATTATCCAAAAAAAGAACGCAATGCCGACCAAAAGGCGCAGTACATAGCTTTTGGGAGCGACAAAGGGGAAGTATAACCCATTTAAAAAAAAGAGTGGTGTAACAAAAAGAACGGCGTAAAGAAGGTATTTAATGATAACCTCTAAAGTTTTAACCGAAATAGTAACCATAATGAAGATAAATCCCGTTAGAGATAGAACACAGACCTAGAAATACGCATCAAACTATTTTAATTATAAATTTTCATATTAAGGATACTATGCTTACATAACGCATCCGCGATCTCTAACAGGATAAACTAAATTGTAATGGTAAATACATAAAATCTCAACCCCGTACAACGCAAAATCCCCTCTGCAGAGGGGATTTTGCTCGCGCTTATATACTAGACGCGCGCCGTGCAATCATTCAGAGAAAACTATGGCAGGTACACATCCGGTGTCTTGAAGCTTTCAAGACCCCAAGTGTTATTTACGGTAGTGCCTCCCACAGTCCATTTGAAGTTATTCATGAGCATCTTGAAGTACCCGGCTGAACCCGAGATACCGTCAACGCTCGACTTAACGAGTGCGCCAATCGTAACAGTTACAGTATCGCCATCAGAAATATTCGTTGTTCTGTCATTGCTGACTGTAAGAGCGGGAGCGGTAGCGGCCTGACCGGCAATTGTAGCCGATGTGCCGCTAACTACGTCAATGACTAACATCGCCGTAGTTGGGAGCGTTAGCGCGCCACCTTTGGCAGTCGCCTTAAAGACAAACGTGCCATAAGCCGTGCTTGAGACTAAGGTACCTCCAGTCTGTACCGCGGCAGTCTTTACGATGCTCGCGCTCACGAATTGCAGAATCGCGGTTTCGCGGTAAGCGTGCACACCGTTGCTTTGTATCGTCGAAGCTACAGTCGGCGCGGCCGTTGTGCCGTCACCTTTCCTGAAGAGCGAGTTACCCGCCGAGGCCGGAATGGCTATCGTAGCAAACATACCACTGCCGTTTGACGGGAAGTCACCTTTTATAACAAAGGTTTTAGTGGTATTGACCGGAACAACTGCGCCAATGTTGGTGAACGCTACACGCCCTGCGGTAGTTGAAGTTGCCGCTGAAGCGAGTAATGTGCCAGTACTGTCATACAGCTTGTAGACTGACGGCTCAACCGAAGTGAAGGTTGAGGAAGCTTCAAGCGTGAGCAAAGTAGCGTCCGCCGTTTGGGCATTCGCAGTGAAGCGAAGCATTTCTACGTCTATCGCGCCAGCCGAAGCATCAATATAGATGTTGCGGCCACCTGGATTGTCTGACGCCACCGAAAGCGTAAGTGTAGAAGCGCCGCCAGCTTTGAAGGTGTGCGAGCGCTGATTCGCCGTAGTATTCAACGAGGCATCATAGATGCTCAAGTTGCCGCAGTCATGCGCCCGCATGCTGTTTGAGCCGTACTCGTATACAGCCACGGTTCGGTTGTTGTCAATTTGGCTAATTGTGTCAACGCTAAAGGTAAGAGTTTTAATCTGATCTTTAGATACCTTGAAGTTAATACCGCTAACTGATACCGAATAGTTGTAAGAGCTATCGGTGTTCAGGGTGGAATCATTAACTGGCACTGTCACTAACTTGGTTGAACCGTCCCAGGCAGTGACTGCCGTAATAAACGAGCTCGGCTTGTAAGTCGTCGAGCCATTCGTAACAACTAACGCAAGGTTCACCCGATCCACTATGATGTCTGAATTTACCGCCTTTACCTGAATGCCGTAGACTGGAACATTTGTACCCGTAACCGCATTCGGGTTGCCAGCTGGCGTAGCAGAGAGGTTTATTACCACTGAACCTTCGCCAGTTGAAGCACATGTGCCGGGTGGTGGAAGTGTGCCGGGTGGTGGAAGTGTTACCACTACAGCCGCGTTCACCGCCGCGCGTGTCTTAGGACCGAAGTAACCAGCCGTTGGCGAAATGCCTTTCGCTGTCTGATAAGCAGCCACTGCCGCCTTGGTTCTTTCACCAAAGTAGGTTGTCTCATTGCCGGGAGAACCCGCGCCGCTTGAGGCGACTACGGCTCCGTTGGCATTGAGGAACTTCTGAAGCTCCATCACGTCAGCACCGGTACTGCCGAGAGTGAGGTCTCGGGTAAAGGTGTAGGATGAGCCGGAAGAACCTCCCTGAAGAGCTGTTAGCTGGCTCTGCAATCCCGAGATTGTCGCTAAAAGCGCGGTGATTTGCGCCTGTATGTCAGCAGCGGACGTTTGTCCGTAAGCCACAGGTGCTAATCCGCCCATAAGCGAAACCACAGTAACTACAGAAAGAACAGCTGAAGCAGCTTGATTTCTGAAAGTACTCATTTTAAAATTTAATTTTTTATTTATTCGACAAACTTTTATTTTATTACTTTGTGGAAAGTTGATCTTCGCCGTTATCGACCCGTCGCCTACCTAGACCGCCCGCTTTGTGAGGTTACAGCGGGTCTCGCCTTTTAGGCGGGAACCTCGCCCCGCGAAGCGGGGCGGGAGGTAGATGGCAGCCAAACAGTAAAAGATCAGCTATGGTATCTGGAATAGTTCCTAGCAACTAGTATTTAATCACTAGTGTCGCTTCGGAAAAGCTTTATTATGTCTACAAATGAGAGAAATTAAAAAAGCTCGCACTGAGCGAGACCTTTGGACAGCAACAAGCGGCTAGTAACCAGCAACTAGAGCAGAAAAAAATTTTCCTCCCTAGTGGCTAGTAGCTAGTGGCTAATTACTATGTCTTACTTGGCCTCACTTCCAAGCTATACTACAACTAACTACAACTAGTAGCATATTTTTCTACTTATTTCATTATAACAAATTGTTGGTTAAAACAATAATCTGGAACTAGCTATAGTCCGAAAAGATTAACCCAAAACCAAACGTATGTCAAACCACACAATTACCCTACAGGCAGGGTTACTATATACTGAAACGATCTGCGTTAGCATTCGTTACGCAGACACTCAATGGGCAGTTACGGGTATCTCCCGTAAGCGATAAAAGCTGGCCGGACCTCCATTACCCATTCTTTCCAAAACAGACTGATCGCAAAGCTTCTGAAGGTCATATCGCAAGGTCCTTTCGCTTACAGATTCGAATTCGGCAATAAGATCTTTCATTGCCGCATTGCCTAATTGCCTTATTTTCTTAACAATAAGATCTCTGCGCTCGGTACTATTACTCGCATTCAAATTGTTTCTTTTGCTTTTGTGTTCAGTAATAAATATAGGATTTACTTCTTCATGATACAACATCGATGGAGGGCCTCCACTGTCGGATTCAATTGAGTTTACGCCTAATTTGTTGTTATTGACAATCCCAATATTATTATCATTATCAGAAAAAAGCCTGCTAATTGATAATTTGGCAACTCTTTCCTCATTGTGTTGCCGTATTGCCGATTTAACTTTCTCAAATTGAGCTCGGAGTATCTCTGAAGAATAGTAGGGAATTTCGCCTATCGCTTCTCCCAAAATAATCATATGCTCTAATATGTGGATATCTCGGCCTATTGACTTCACATCTGAAAGCAAAGAAGACTCAAGAAAAGTAACGCCCCAAGTTTCTATCCTTGACTTTAATTCTTGATGGCGCACCGACTCTGCGACCCGAAAGAGCGCGTGAGCCAACTCAATGGGCAAATTCTTTAGAAAATCGTCTTCAGTTTCCATATAATATAATATGGCTTTATCTTATAAGAAGCTAAGATGGGTTGTCAAACGCGCGTAGGCTTGTTCATACCATATTTTCTTTTCGCCAAAGCTAGGCATAACTCTCGCATAGAACGTCTTATATCTTTTCTGACCACAGCGAGGCTGGCGTTTCATACCGCACCTGAACATTGCCTGTATCCAGCTTCCATGCTGATGGTTCTGTGGTGCGAGTAGAAATGCCAGCCAAGCACATTGCAAGAAACAAGAAATAGCTTACAATATCAGAATTATGATTATAAATGCCAGAAGTGTTGCCAAGTTCTTTATTTATCTCGCGCCTCTTTCAATTTTAATCGTCGCCAGCGACATGTTTTTTCCCTTTATCGTCGGTAAGGCGATTTTTTTTAGGGTCGTCGTTACCCTCGCGACTCTTTCTTTTGCCGCACATCTTCTTTTTTGGAGTACGGAGGAGGAGAAAAGAGATGCTAAAGAAATTGCAAAGAATCCGGTTTTTTTGAGCATTTCTGTTTTTACTCTGGTCTTCTTGGTTGCAAGCGCCTTCGCCGTAAATCCCCAAGTTGCTTTTTGGTCAAACTTTGAACGAGGTGAGGGCGGACTCCAGATGATCTATTACGCCCTTTTCTTTATGCTTTTAGCATTTCTCCTAAAGACAAAAAAAGAGTGGACCAGCTATCTTCTCTATATTGTGCCAATCGGCGCTATGGTTTCTCTCTATGCCATAGGACAACGGATGAACTTTCTATACATAAAAAACTTGCAGGCCGTGGCAGCGGCCACGGGCGGCAACATTGATCAGAAACTGCTACAAGCTAACCCCTGGAGCGGCTTCTTCGGCGCTGCCGAGCGCATTAGTGGCACTTTGGGGAATCCCCTCTACGTCTCGGCCTTTATCATGTTTATGCTGCTTTTTATCACACTTGTCTTTTTAGAAAAAATAAAGAGTTGGGCTGGAAAAATAGCGCTTGGCATAGTCGCGCTCTTTCATATTGTTGTTTTCTTTATGTCTCAATCAAGAAACGGTCTGGCTGGTATTATCGGCGGGACATTTGTCTTCCTTATCATAATGACGATCCGGGCTAAAGATAAACAGATTTTGGGATTTATCTCGCTTCGCAATCTCTCTCTTATATTTTTGGCCATTTTTATCATTTCGGGAAGCACTTTCTATGTTTCAAGAACTAACACCGTCTGCGACTCTTATAAGACTAGCGGCAACGTATTGGATAAATCATGTTTGGCTCTAGCATACGCTTGGACAAAAGTTCCGATTGTAAATCGATTCGCGAAAGATCGGATTCTTGCCGGACTCGATGACAGGATATGGACGTGGGGCAGTGCCCTCTCCGGCGTTATTGAAAAACCGATCTTAGGCTGGGGACCGGAAAATTTTCCAATTGTTTTTGACCGCTACTATAACGCCAACCATTTCGGATCAGATAGTTGGTTTGACAGGGCACATAATGCCTTGCTCGAGTATTTAATAAGTGGCGGCGTGGTTCTTTTAGTCGCGTATCTTTCAATTTGGTTTTTTTATTTTCGGGAAATTTTTAAAAAAAGATCAGCGATGTCGCTTGCCATGTTGGGATTGTTTGTGGGTTTTCCTGTCGCTTATCTCATTCAGGGAGTCTCCGCCTTTGAAGTTCTCCCGATTTACCTTATGCTCTACATCTTTTTTGCTATGAGTATCCGTCTGCATAACCCGCGCGAAGAAGTTAATAAAAACCAAGAGCACCGTCGTAATACCACCCAGAGACAGGTAAGTATTATGCATACCGGCGCCATGGGAGCGCTACTTATACTCGCCGCATTTTCACTTTACTACGCTAACTATTTACCATTCTGGAAAAATCGTCAGCTACTTGCAGTTGCTGCCGCTAATAACAGTGAAAATCCCGAGTTGGTTTATCAAAGTTTTTTAAAAACTCTCGACTATGCCTCTCCTGTAGGACAGCAGGAAACAGTGCAATATTTTTTGCTCTTTATTTACCGCTTCCTCGATCAAAACTCCTCGAATCAAAATTTGGCTGGAAAAACAACCGAACTAAGAAAATTAGTAGCCCAAGCTGATGAGATTTATCGAAAAAATGAAACTTCGCCCAACAAAGCTGTCGGCGTAAAAACACTCTCCTATTTAGCGCTCATACACTTCAAAGCCGCTAGCATACTTCAAGATAATGAACTTCTGGATTCGGCACAGAAACTTTTTGAAGAAGGCTTGGCTATGGCACCATCTCGATTTGAATTTATTTATCCACTCCTTGATATCGCCGTCATCAAAGGCGATCGCGCCACAGCAGTGCCGCTACTCGCGCGCGCAAAGAATTTAAGGCCGGATCTCTCACGCAATGCCCAATATGAAAAAATGCTCGGTTCGGCAAGTACCACGTCAAGCACGCTGCCAAAGTTAAACTAGAAAAAAATCCTTAAATACGCGCGCAATTATTTGCCAAATTCAGAGCGCATCAATAAAAATCTCAATGCGCCTTCATATAAATCCAATTTGAGCCGCAATCGAAGCGGGTATCGCCTATAGTTAAAAGTTAAAAAATATCGGTTCTATATCTTCCAAGTTGAGAAAAGTGTGACAAGCAAAGAGCCTGCCAAGAGCACGCTTATATTCAAAAGTATTCTCGCTTGTGTAAGAGTGTTCAAAAAATAATCCAACCAGAAATATTCATAAATGCAGAAAATTAAAACCATGAACGCTGTGCCGTTTAAAAATCCCAGGGGTAAAAAAGTTATGGCTAAAAATAGTTCACCCACCATAAAAAGCGAAGCTAGGGCGTGTAGCCAAACGTCTTTTCCCCGATAGCCGCCCATGAAAACAAAGAATTCATAAAACAGCAAGAACACTCCCAAGAAAAACAGGCAGCCAGCCAAGGAAATAATGTTTCCGTTAAACTGCCAGAAAAAGTAAAACGTTCCCATAAAAAAAAGGATGGTTTGGAGCATTGAGTATACTTCCAGACGTTCCACAAAAAAATATTCTTTAATAGCAAACATGAAAAACCAGGCTAAAACGTAGCATGCTAAAAAGATCATAAGAAATTGGGACTGATAAGGGGCGGGAAACTGACCCCACTTGGGAAGCAAAGACAAAACCGAGAGTATTATGAGAGATAAAAAAAGCCGTCCCGGTTTTGATCCGGATCTAAAGAAAAAAAATAAGCTAAAAATAAAGGTAAGCCACAAGGGCGCAAAAAACCAAGCTGCTCCCAGAAAAACCGGTCTAAACGCTAAAGACCAGGGAATTCTCTCGTATATTAATTTTAATCTTGCCGCCATCTTTTAATTCACCTCGGATAATCCTTTCGGCTAATTTATCAAGAATGAGACGCTGTATAGCGCGCTTGATGGGCCGAGCCCCGTATTCGGGATCAAAACCTTCTTTAGCTAAAAACTTTCTCGCCGCCGCATCAATTACAAGCTTTATATTCTTATTGGACAAGCGCTTCTCAACAAGTTTAAGCTGGAGATCAACAATTTTTTCGATATCAACCGGCCGCAAAGGATTAAATATGATAATTTCGTCAATACGATTCAAAAACTCCGGCCGAAAACTCTCCTTAAGCATTTGTTTTATTTTAGATTTATAGTCGCTTTCTTCTGCGCGTAGCTCTTTTTCAGGGAGGTTGCTAAAACCAATATTTGACATAGCCCGCAAGATTGAACTGCCGACGTTCGAGGTCATAATAATAATAGTATTTTTAAAATCCACTGTTTTTCCCTTGCCGTCAGTAAGCCGCCCGTTGTCTAGAACTTGCAAAAGCAGGTTAAACACTTCCGGGTGGGCTTTTTCAATTTCGTCGAAAAGAATAAGACTGTAGGGCCGATGACGGATAATTTCCGTAAGCTGTCCGCCCTCCTCGAAACCGACGTACCCTGGCGGCGAACCTATGAGTCGCGCCGTCGCGTGCCGTTCCATATACTCGGACATATCAATGCGCACCAAGGCCTTTTCGTCGTTGAACATAAACTCCGCAAGCGCCTTAGCCAGTTCGGTCTTTCCCACTCCGGTGGGTCCTAAAAACATGAAGGAGCCTATAGGACGGTTTTCATCAGAGAGACCGGCGCGCGCTCTTCGCAAGGCGCTTGAAACCGCGGCAATAGCTTCTTTTTGTCCAATCACTCGTTTCTCAAAATCGTCGTCAAGGCGGGTCAGTTTATCGCTTTCCGATTCAAGCATTTTTGAGACAGGGATGCCAGTCCACTGCGAAACAACCGTAGCGATATTCTCCTCATCCACCGCGTCCTTCAAAAACCCATCGGTAACGCCAGACTTACTTTTAGATTGTTCTTTGGATTTTCCTTTGGATTTATCTTTGTTCGTTACTTTTTTTTCGTAAGCCTTGAATTCTTTTTCTGCCGCCGGCAATTCACCATAGATAATTTGTGCCATACGCTCGAGATTGCCCTCTCGTTCGGAAGTCTCGGCTTCACGTTTCAGCGATTCAATTTTGCTTCTCAAATTATGTAAATTTTCGAAACTGATCTTTTCGGCATGCCACAAGGCAGAGAGCTCATCATTTTTTTCTTTAAGCTCCGAAAGTTGTTTTTCAATCTCCTTCATCCGATTTTTATTCGCATGCTTTTGAGATTCTCCGTTTAGGGCCTGCCTTTCTACCTCAAGGCGCATAATGTCCCGGCGCACGCGCTCAATCTCATCCGGCAAACTTTCGGTTTCAAGCCGTAAAGCGGCCGTTGCCTCGTCAATCAAATCTACCGCCTTGTCCGGCAAGAAACGGTCAGTAATGTAGCGCGCCGAAAGATTGACGGCGGCGACAAGCGCCTTGTCACTGATGCGAAGACCATGATGAATTTCATATTTTTCTTTAAGACCTCGAAGAATCGCGATGGAATCCTCAATGGATGGCTCCTCCACCACAATCGGCTGGAATCTCCTTTCAAGCGCCGGGTCTTTCTCAATATGCCGCTGGTATTCGCGGATGGTTGTGGCGCCGATAGCATGAAGTTCCCCGCGCGCCAAAGGTGGCTTTAGTAAGTTTGAGGCGTCAACCGCTCCTTCGGCCGCGCCCGCTCCCACAATCATGTGAATCTCGTCAATAAATAAAATCAGGTTCCCTGCAGCATTTTGAATTTCTTTTATAAAGGCCTTCAGACGATCTTCAAACTCACCGCGAAATTTTGTGCCGGCAATTAAAGACCCAAGATCGAGCATAATAATTTCCCTGCCCTTAAGCGGCTCGGGAACGTCACCGGCTACAATTTTTTGAGCCAACCCTTCAACGATAGCGGTTTTACCCACGCCCGGCTCGCCAATCAAGACCGGATTATTTTTTTTTCGGCGCGAGAGCACTTGAATCAGCCTACGGAGCTCTTCTTCACGGCCGATTACGGGATCAAGCTTGCCCTTTCTCGCTTGCTCGGTGAGATTTACGGCATATTTTTCGAGTACCTGGAATTTACTCTCCGGAGTCTCGTCCGTGATGCGCATTGAGCCGCGCAACTGCGCCAGAGTTCTAAGCACCTGATCGCGTTTTACGCCAAAATTCTCAAGCAGCGTCTTCACGGTTGAGTTTACTTCCAAAAGTCCCAGTAAAAAATGTTCACAGGAAATATATTCATCTTTTTGTTGAGCCGCAATTTTACCGGCTGTATCAAGCACCTGCATTAGTTCCTGTGAAAGATAGAGTTGGCCTACATTTGAACCAGTAAGAGTTTTGGGCAGTTTTTTTATTTCTCTTTGCACCTCTTCGTCAAGCGTATCCAAATTGACACCGGCTTTTAGCAGTATCGGCTGTACAAGCGACTGGGCATCATGAAGAAGCGTAGAGAGGAGATGAACCGGCTTTAATTCTCCCTGGTTTTCCCTAGAGGCGAGGTCTTGAGCACCCTGCAGAGCCTCTTGGGCTTTTATGGTAAAACGATGAAAGTTGGGCATAATTGCAGAAATTATATAATATTTTTCTAAAAAATCAAGAGTGTAAAAAAACTTAGGTAGCGAAAGTAAATTTTAAAAGGTGAGATAAACAAAAACTTTACGACTTTCTCTCCTCAAGAGTTACCGGCACCATTTTTGTTTCTTTGCCTCTTAGCACCTTTAAAGTAATTGTATCACCTACGGAATATTTTTGAATCAGAGTGCTAAGAGAAGACGGATCGCCGATTTTCTCTCCATTTACTTGAAGTATAATATCCTCTGCTTGCAAGCCCGCCTTATCTGCCGGAGAACCCTTAATGATGGCTGATCCGTCTTTGTTGCCTCTAAGTAGCGCCCCAAAGATTGAGTTAAGATTTTCTTTCTTGGCTTGCTCTTCGTTAATGGTAATATAGCGCACACCGATATAAGGGGTTATGATTTTGCCGGTTTGCTTTATTGATTTAATAGCTCTCTTTACCTGGTTGATGGGTATGGCAAAACCAACATTTTCAGCACCACTCGCGATAGCCGTATTAATGCCAATTACTTCTCCCCTCAAGTTTAAAAGCGGTCCGCCGGAATTTCCCGGATTGATGGCTGTATCGGTTTGAATTACGCCCTCAATAGTTTCTCCCCCGCCGTCAACGCCGCCCGAGGCGGTTACATTGCGGCGCAAACCGGAAACCACGCCCACCGAAACCGTGTTTCGAAATTCACCTAAGGCATTCCCGATGGCGATCGCGGTCTGCCCAAGTTTCAAAGAGTCGGAGTCGCCGAGATTTAAGGTCGGCAAACCGGTGGCATTGATTTTTATAACCGCGAAATCAAGAATAAGGTCGCGCGCGACTACGGTCGCATCGTATTTTTTTCCGTTTGAGAGAAAAACTGTGTACGACGCGCTCGCATCATTCACCACATGTTTATTGGTTACAACCGTGCCGTCAGATTCGATAATAAAACCGCTACCCCCGCCAACCTCTCGCTTTTGAGTTCCTTTTTTACAGAGTTGGCTGAAATTTGGCGTATCGCCGAAGAACTGCCTGAATTCTGGCGGCAGACCGCTAAAAGGATCAACAGGACAATTCTCAATGATAGGAACATCTTTCGAAATAACAATTGAAACCACTGACGGTTCAGAGCGCTCAACGGCTTTCATAATCTGATTCTCATAGTCAACCGCGGGAACGTAAGAGGTGGTAGTTTTTAGAGCAGACTCTGATGTCGACGACGATCCAAACTGCAACTGCGCCGGCAAGAGACCGTTTATAAAATCTTGAAAGTTAAAAGCTTGCGCGTAGCCGCTTGAAAACATAGAACCTACCATCCCGCCGATTAGAGCCGCACTTATAATATACAAAGTAATTTTTTTGTTTGTCATCCCTCACTCTTTAAAGATTAGTCGCTTCGCGACGAGGAAGCGTTTTAATAAATATAAATAACTACATGATCATTGCGTGAATAATTCTATTATACCCTAACCCAATAAACCATCTCCAAAGGGTGAGGGATTATATATTTTTTATCCGACGCAGTATTTCGTCAATATCTCCGAGTGTAGTTTGCCGGCCCAGTGAAAAACGGAGACTGGACTTGGCGCGTTTTTCGGAAAAACCCAGCGCTTTTATCACATATGACGGCATAAGCGACCGTACGGCGCATGCCGATCCCGCTGAAGCTTCTATGCCAAGCGTATCCAATTTTACGAGCATTTTTTCCGATGAACTGTCCGGAAAATAAACATTCAGATTATTGGGCAACCGAAAGTAGGGTGACGCGCTCTTCTTTTTATTATAACGAATGACTGGTCCATTTATTTCAACCCGGGGTTTTATTTTTTTGAGTTGCGCCAGAAAGTAGTCGCGCAGTTCGCCAATTCGCTTAGGTTCTTTGGCGTATTCCGTGAGAAGTTCCGCCGCCCTGCCAAAACCGACTATAGCCGGCACGTTTTCCGTGCCAGAGTGAAGACCAAACTCTTGGCCGCCACCAGTTATGATTGGAGCAATAAATGGTGAATTGTGAATTATGGTTTTAAAATTCCTTATGCCTGATTTATTATTCATTATTCCTAATTCATTATTCCTGCTTCTTACATACAATGCTCCCACTCCTTTTGGTCCATAAATCTTGTGCGAGGAAAGCGTCATCAAATCAACGCTAAGCGTATTTACATTACAATCCAAATACTGAAAGGCCTGGGCAGCGTCAGTGTGTAGAAGCGGATATATGCCACCGTGTTTATTTTTGAATTCACTAATCATTTTTGAAATTTCAAGAATGGGCTGAATCGTGCCAATTTCGTTACTGGCATACATAACCGAGACAAGTACCGTATTTTTATTTAATGCAGCCTTGAGTTTTTTAAGATTAACCACGCCATCATGATCAACAGGCAGAATCGTAACTTTAGCTGCGCCTCGCTTTTCCATATCACGTAATGTCTCAAGAACAGATTCATGTTCAATGGCGGTTGTAATAATATGAGGCGCCCGGGATAATGAAGAGTTTTTTTGTCCACTTTCTTTAAAAAAGTTCCACCAAAAATTTCGCACTGTTCCACGAAAGGCAAGATTATTCGCTTCCGTCGCCGAGGCGGTGAAAATAACCTCTCGAAATTGCGCGTCAATAGCATTGGCAACTCTTTCTCTCGCCTTATCCATCGCGGCTATCGCCTCTTGGCCACTTCTATGCACCGAGCCGGGATTGCCGAATTTCTCGCTAAAATACGGCCGCATGGCGTTAAATACGCGCGGGTCAACCGGCGTTGTAGCAGCATAATCAAGATAAATTCGCTCCATATAACTTACAATTATCTATTTATCTTCTCCAACTTCAATATAGCCCCACTTTGACCAATCATAGCCCAATGCCCTGGTAAGTTCAGGATATTTATTCCCAAAGATGTCATCTATAAACCAAGCGTTTTTACCAGGATAAATATCTATCGGATATCCTAAATCAAAAAATAAATAAAATAAACCGCCTAGTTCCTCAAGAAAATATTGAGAAATCGTCTCACGTTCGGTTCTTGTTATTTTTCTTCCTAACCGTTTCTGGGTATACACAATCCGGGGACTTATATTCTGGACCACTTGAGTTATCAACTGCTTACGAAAAGTTTTATCCGCATGAAGATAGTCTATCAGGATCTTTTGATTCATTTCGTATCGTGGTTCATTTAAAAAACGATACCAACTCCAAATATTTATCTCATGAAATCCAGCCCGATCTAAGGCAAGGCGATATTCTTTTTGTCTCTTGTCGCTCGTTTCTTTAGCATATTCTTTAGCTTCTTTTATGGAAGTTATTTCGTATAAAAGGGCATTCCATCGTTCAGGGTAATCTACAATCAGGATCACAAAATTTTTACACACTTGAGTGCCCAAGCGAGTGATTTCTACAACGACTTCACTTGTAAATAAAGTCTTGAAAACACTAATACCTAAGACACCATTAAATGTTTTACTAAGACTTATATCGTTTTCGATAATTCCCTTTTTATCCACAATAGAAATCATTTTGGTTGGTTTAGTAAGTAATCGGAGATATATCCATGGTACTTTTTCTTTAGCTGATCAGATAGTCCGTAATAAGAACCTAGTTTCCCACGACACAAAGATTTTCCCAATGGCAATGAGCTTCGGTCTCGGCAAATTTTTCTCCATATTCCGGAACGATCATCGCATAGTCAATAGCAACTTCCTCGTCTTTTTTGATATCCCGCATCGCCACAAGAAGTGTCCGTTCTTTGAATCCCAGATTAGGTTCGCACGAATGACAGAGATATTGCGAAAGATTGCCTTCGGGCCGCGTGAGGTCAATCCACAGACCCCACTCTATTGGGATGGTATAGATGGTAGGTTCTTTCACTAAGGGACCGAAAGCCACGAAAACAACTTCATCTTTCTTGAAATCTCGCTTAGCATATAAACTCTTCCCATATTTACCGGTTTCACCGCAATAAACATTTTCTTCAATTTGATACATAGTGCTTTCAGAATTTATACGTATCCTCTTTTCTTCGCTCAATCATAAGAATAAAGATTTTATCATCATTAACCTGATAAATAATACGAATATCGCCTTTACGGATACGAAAAATAGCATCCGCGCCCTTTAGTTTTTTTATATCCAGTCCGCGCCACTCTTGCCGCTCAAGCTTTTTTAGAATTTCTTTAACCCACTCTCTTTCTTTCGCGCTTAGCTTCGCCAGCTCTTTCTTTATTCTATCCATATAAGAAGTAAATTAAAGTCTTGACAAGACCTCTCTCAAAAGCACTCCACCTTTTTTTATTCCCGTAAAATCAATAACTGGCTCCCAAAATTCCGACTCATCGTTAGGCGAAGACAATTTAAATATCGGTTTGGAACGCCTTACCACAATAAACGACTTGCCTTTTTTAACCTCATCAATATAAATAGCCGCTTTTTCTCTTAATTCCTTTAAACCAATAATGGTGTTTTTCATAATATTAAGTTAATCTATAGATAATCTTTTGTCAATAGTTTCTTACCCCCCAACCAGATACTTGATACCTGACACTTCAAAACAAAGTCGGGTGGAAAATTAAATCTTCAAACTTAAATTGCACGCGTAAGAGATTCCCTGTATGGCGTTGGGGCATGATAAGATAGCCGCGTTTCTTCGCGAGTTCATATAAATCTTTCGTAATTTTTACATCATTCAGACAATAATTTTCGAGCGCTTTCCAATTTTTTTCTTTGTAAAAAGTGATCACGTCAGGGAAATGGCTGGTTTTCCCCACGCCCAGATTAGTTTTCGCCAGCACATCAAGTCCGATGCGCTGGCCCGCGTTTAGCTCAACTTCATCCAGCAAATCCAAGCGCGGTATCTTAAAAAGGTCATAGTCAAAATATTTATTCAAAACCGGCACGTCAAAACGATTGATAGCGAAACCTATGATCAGCCCCGCAGTTTTGAAAAGTTCTCCCAATTCTTTCATTTTGTCTTCAAAAAATGAGAGATATTTATCCTGGTTATACGAGTAAACTCCAACAAAAGATACTTCAAGGTCGTGCACCCGATCTTGTCCGCCCACATCCGCGAATGTATTTTTTGTCTCTATATCGAAAACGAGTTTGTCCAACATACTAAAAGAGTATGCATAAAAGAATCAGGTAAATCAACTGCCGGCGAACTATTTATCCATATCCTTAATATCGTTCAAGACAGCCTCAATAATAAGCATAGCTTCGTTGCGCGCCAGCTCGCTGCCACGCTCCCATCGTTCTTTAGCGGTTTGTAGACGATTTTTTATGCCCGGAAATTTTGACTGACGAAACAAAGCCAGCTTCTCTTTTATATCTAAGTTACTGAGACTATTTATAAATGCTCCAATTTCAGGATCTCTGCCAGCCGCGTTTCCTTCAGGTCCAAAATCTTCTTTCATAATCAATTACGATACTTAATATTACTAAACGTGACGATCAGCAACCGACGACGCCGCGTAGCTCATCGGCTTGGTGCGGGCTTCAAAATTGTGCGCGCGAATCATGCCGACGACTTCCTGTATCATCACCTTAGTCTCACCATTTTCCCCGATATCCGCGTGGATTTCAAAGCCAAAATGCGGCGCCTCTTGGTTTTTTAATTCCTCTAAAATTTCCTTAGCTACCTCGAGCGAGAGTAAAACTTCACGAATAATCCGGTCGCGAAGCGTGTAAAACTTGGCTAATTCAAAACGACGCCAGAAATACCGCCCGCCGTTGCCCACGCGATGCACGACAATCGCGGTCACAAAATCAGCCGACATATCAGAAGCCAAAAGCGAATCTGTACCAATAACAATCCGGTAACTTCGCTTCGCGTCAGATAGCATAAAACGGATAATTTCTCCCACCACGTTTTTTGGGGAAAGACGCAAGCCGAGCGAACTATTAAAAAAATCTGCCATGGGAATTATGATGACCCCAAACCTTATTTGTGTCAAACAAAAAAAGTTGTACTCATTTATTTATTGAGACAGTATTTACTATCTTATCCGAACGATCGTTTTGATAAGATAGTAAAATAATAATGTATCAAGGCAAAAAGTTGATAACGATTATTTGACTATTGCCTAAACAATCTAATTAGTATTTCTTCCACACCATCTCAAAAATCTGTTTCATCGTGCGGGCGATATCACGATTTTCAATTATTACACCTTGTAGATTCTTGAAATCAAGCAATCGTACAAATTCTTTGCCCATATCAATTGAGATGTTGGAATTGTATATGGCCTGTGGAACAACACGTATTTCGTTGCCAAATTCTTTATCCATGGCGCGAAATTCTTTTAGACTCTCATGCTCTGGGGCGATACCTCTAACTTTTATATTCGCCCTTTTAATTGCTCGATTATATTCCCAAAAAACATCAATAAGTTCTCTGGACACATCTGCGGCGTGCGCATAAAAGGCGAGGATTTCTTTTTCGGGAAATTTAGTAATGCCGTATGTAAGCGTTTCTTTCACGCCCTTTATGCCTTCAAAATAAAGCGTCTTTGGTTTTGAGGTACCAGAGACGATTGCCAGCAGTTCTGGCAGAGCTCGTTTCGCCTGGCGTAGCCGTTCTTCGGCTTCGGCAAAAAATTCCTCGGGAGATTTGGCAATAAATACCTGTTTTTTGGCATAAGGAATTTTTAATACAAGATTCTTAATCCTCAAACTATCCAGAACTACGTACACAGTAGGCCGCTTAAGTTCGGCTTTTTTGGCTATCTCATAAGCAGTCGCCCTACCAAGCGCTAAAAGTGCCAAATATATCTTGGCTTCTTTGTCTTCTAGCCCAAGACGGATGAGAGCTTCGTCTGTTTTCATACACTTCAGTATATTACACTAATTTAAAAAAGTCAAGTTTTATGACTACTAATAGCACATCCCTATTTTAGCTATATAATATATGGTCTATTTTATATACTAATAATCACTATTTTAGACTATTTAATACTATAACAATAAAATATGTCAAGAAGTTTGAAATACACAACTAACCAACGGAAAGGGGGTGATCCCATGTCCGCAGCGAATACCGGCACTGCCTGCACGGGTCGTAAGGCCCGCGCACCCAAGCGCTAGCACCGCTTGGGTTAACCCTCCCGCTCGGGTAAGGCAAGCGGGGGCGCCACCCAATAAAATGGGGCGTCAGAGCGCGGGAGTCGGAATATCTCCGACTAAGCCGCGCACCATCTAAAGGGAGAGGAGGTGAAGAATATGCCCAACATCAACAGTGGGTCCGTCCGCACGGGCAAGAAGCCACGGGCACCCAAGCGGTAAAGCCGGTACGACTTCGCCTAGAAGATAAGGAAGTGAAGTCAATGTCCGGAGCGAATACCGGCTCCGTCCGTACCGCACGGAAGCCTCGCGCACCCAAGCGGTAGAACTTCGCAAAAGAAAGGTGGTGATAATTATGAATATCAATGTCGGGACCGTGCGCACGGGCAAGAAGCCACGGGCACCCAAGCGATAAGTTTGCTTCGGCTCACCTTCCCACCCAGGTAAGTCAGGTGGGGGCTACGGCGGCAGCCAAAATTAGAAAGTCTCGAAAGAGACTAAGTCTAATGCCGCCATGTTTTATTTTGTAAAAATATATGAAGCCAACTATGCTAAAAAGATGAGAGAAGTAATAAAAAAACTTACACCCGACGCAAAACCAAAAATCATAGGAGGTGAGGCAATGGAAAAAACCGAGCAAGATCCAAAGGGCGAATATCTTTCTAGTGATTTGTGGTACAGAGCAGTAATGCAAGAGAACCGGGGTTTTGTTGGTAAAAAACTAAAAAATGAAATTTACGAGGCATTACTTCGAGAAGTTCCATCGCTTTGTTCCATGTTACTGGAACGAACCTGCAACTTAGCCTGTACGCACTGCATTTATCAGACAGAAAAATCATCTAAAAAAGCCTCAGAGCAAGCCGGCCTAACAGATTTGGCAGTCGCCGCGGTACGTGAGATGCCTACGAAAGCTCAATCCGTAAACGATGAGGGTCCAAAGTTTATCCACGAAGGTAGAATTCTTACTAAATGGCATCTTGATGTATTTGAGGCGATAAAAAAAGCCAGGCCGGACGTGAAAATTGGTCTCATTGATAACGGGACTTACGTCAAATATATTGATGAATTTAAGCATCGTGGACTACAGCTTGATTGGCTTGATGTTTCAGTAGACGGTACAGAAACTAACCATAATCGCCAGCGTGACCCAATTCATAAAACTTCTTTTCGCGAGGCTATTAAAGGACTTGAGCGAGCGCGGGAAGTCGTGAAGTCAAGTAAAGATGGCGGCCGGGTAAGTTCGCTTCTAACACTTACAAAGATAAACTACCATGATATTGAAGCAGTAGCTGAAATGCTGCTCACGGGTTCACCGGGATATGAAAACGGCCTCGTAGATAAATTTAGCGTTACTACCCTTTCGCCAGCTAGAGAGCCCAACAAGTTGATAGAGCTTTCTCCTAATTTTGCCTCCGGCGATATTCAAGATTTTGATGTAGCCTGGCAACAAATTAGAAATATTTTCGCCCGCTACAACAAAGACAGCGAGCAAGTGCGCTTTACGGTGTATCGAATTCAGGACATTGAAAAAATCACGCGCACTGTCGGTCCGAAAAAGTTTTTAGAAGCAGTTTCGAACGAAAGCGGAAAAGATGGGGTTCGGGTAACCGTAGGTGAAATGATTTTTACTGTAGACGGCGTTACCGTTAACTATCATCCGCTTAGCACCTGGCCAAATGAGACGCTGCTTATTGACGGCGATGGCGTAAACCGAGTTGCTTATAGCGCACAATATACTCTTAAAGAATTACAAACCGGACGCTCAAAAAGCGGAGAAGATGTCTTCAAATATAGCGTAAACCAACTTGATAGTGATTTTTCTTTCCCCGAGCAATATCGTAAGCAGGCAACGCAGTGGTGGAAATGCTTTGGAGAAACAAATCTTGATAAAGAAGCTGATTTCTTTAGGCGACTACGAGAAATGGCAGTTACTAAGTAGGGTCTGGGGAAACCATACATCCGCCCGCGGCAGTAATGCCGCGTTTTTTTATAAACTCCCATGCCATCTGATTACACTTTTTACACGATTTAACTATTTTGCTATCTTATTTCACGATCGTAACATAGGATAGCAAAATAATTAAAATCTTAAACCAAAAAAGACGAACAAAATAAAAAAGATGAGAGGCGAACTTACTAAAACAATTTTAGAGGCCGTGAGTGAAACCGCCATTCACTTGACCGATCTTATGGCAGTTCTTACTAACGCACCGTATGGTAGTTCTTATACATCGCTCCAATACCACCTCAATAAAAGGGAACAAACAAGAAGTCAGAGAAAAAGCCTAAGAGACGTCCGGCAACGATATTATAATCTGATTTACAAGCTAAAGAGAGATCATCTCATTCAAGATAACGGGAAGGGACTCCTAAAGACAATACAAAAAGGGAAAAATTGGATAAGGCACTTCGGGGAAGTGATGCCGTCCAAACACCATATTACTTTTAAAACTGACCGTTTCATTATTGTCGCCTTTGATATTAAAGAAACAGAGCGCCAAAAAAGAGATTGGCTACTAGCCTGCCTTAAAAATATTGGGCTTCAGATGATACAGAAAAGCGTGTGGTTAGGTAAAATAAAGCTTCCTCAGGAATTTATTGACGACCTCAAGAAACTAAATTTACTTGAATCCGTGGAAATTTTCGAAATTACTAAAACTGGGACATTAAAACATGTTATATAACTAAGATAATGTATTCGTATATAAAACTTTCCTCCTCTGCTATCCTATCTCACGATCGTGAGATAGGATAGCAGAGGAGGAAAGAAAATATCTCCGTCTCTTACGTTTACCGTAAAAATGCACCACCACAAAAGACAATAGAAAAAAGTAGAGCGCCTTCAGGGAAGATCCCATCAGGCGCTCAGGCGCTGCGTGAGCAGCAGAGAGACATGCGTTCACCTCCTTTTCTCTTAAGCGTGTTGCCGCCCCTCTGTCAAGCTGGCGAACTTCGCCCGAGCTGCTTCTGCTCTCTCGAGTGCAAACTCGAGGGCCCTTAGCTCGAGCAGCAAGCCGAGTACTAGCTTCGCAGTCGCAATGAGCCCGTCGGCCTTCGCTAGCCGTTCTGCCGGCTTCATGCCCTGACCCACGACAAAGACAGCCCGTAGCCCATTCGTCAGATTTCTGACCCTCCCCTTGCAGACATTCACAAGCTCCTCTATGGTCTCCAATGCAATCACCTCCCCCTTTTCCAATTTGGGTAAATTCTATAAGAAATTATGCAACTTAAAATCTAAACCGTCAATTTTTCAAAAGAAACTGGATAATTTTTCTTGTTTCCCTTGGTCCTGAAACTGATAGGCATAGAACGCCAGTTTTCTTGGCCGCGTAGTCATTCCCACCTGGGAAAAGCGCATCACCGACAAAAATCATATCTTTTATTGAAACACCAAGATGTTTTTTAATCTGCTTGATGCCATAGGCCTTATCAATGCCCTTTCCCGTTACATCTATAGAAGTGAAGCCGGCGGCGCGAACTTCGTACGATGGCAAGTGTCGCTGAAGCGTCTTCGCAATTTTTAGTTTGAGCGGAGTATTTTCTTTTTTCCATTTCTCTTTGAGACGGAGTGGAGCGCGTTGACCAAGCGCCGAAAATGTGACTTGAGTTCCCCTATCTTCAACCAGTTTTCCGTAAATCTGCTTGGGTTTTATATAATGCAACTCTTCAAAAGTTTTTCGAAAAGCACTAAATATTTTTTTCTTTTCGGTGGTTGAGAGGTTTTGTCTGTAGACCAAGCTCCACTTCCTGTTCTCGTAACGATAAAACACCGTAGAAGTCGTGGGAAAGATAAAAAGATTTTTAAAATATTTGCCCGAACACTTCAATTTAGTGAGAAACTGCCTCTTAAACTGTTCATAACTGCCACCACCGATAACAGCCACTCTCCGTATCTCAAATAAACGGCAGAACAATTCCGCCATTTCTGAAGTAATATCGGTTTTGCTCTCCGTTAACGTCCCGTCTAGATCGAAAACCACGAGTTTTTTCTTTTTTAAATTTTCGCTTAATCTTTTCATGCACGTGCTAATTTAAACTAACAATTGGATTCATAAGTCAATATTGAACGACGAGGATGATCTGTTTTAATTAAAGTAGCTTTTAAAATCTATCTTTGCAAGGGAGACCAAGATGGCACCAACAGAAAAAACTGCCTTTGATGTTATCCGTCAAATTCTTAGATCAAATGCTATGTTAAGCAGTCTACGGTTTGGATTCTATAAACCCAGCTTAGTACATTTCAAAGAACGAAAAACGGGGCAGCACCGCGACCAATTTGAAGCTACTGAACACTCAAAAGCAGACGGCCACTTTGACTTAAGCCGCGAAGAAATTTTTCAAGATGGCAAACTAGAAGAAATAATTGAGCTGCTTCTGCCCGGTCAAGCACTTCAAGTATTCTCCTTGACACATACTGGGCAGATCAAGCGACGCGTTCACATTCCCATGATTGATTTCGAAATAGAGCCGTTCGAAGAAAACCTGGGGTTTGCCCTGAATTCGGTAAAGGCCCTGCGCCAAGCGTATGGCGCCCTGCTCGTTTCCGGCGGATCATATCACTACTACGGCTACAAACTCATGACGCAAATGGAATGGGAAGCATTCATGTATCGCGCCCTGCTTTTAGACGATGTGGTAGATAGGCGCTGGATTGGTCACAGACTCTTGGACGGCTTTTCTAACCTTCGCATTTCTCCCAAGCAAGGAAAATATGACTACATTCCCTATGTTGTTTCAGAATTCTAAGAATATGCCGGAGCTCCCCCTAGGGGAGTTTTTTCATCATTTTTTATATTAAGATAATCATAAAAATATTTTATTTTTATAAATCCCCACATCTTCCCGAAATACCCCGTGGTATTGCCACAGGGATGAATGGCGTCATGAAATCCCTCCCGCGGAGTTTAATATACATCGCAGGAAGGTGTAGAGATAAATTATTGCCAAAATATCCGATGTTAACTTAAAAAGTTTCGGCAAGTGAATTTGAATTTTTGCGTGAGTGGAGTAAACCACCTCACCTTTTTCTTTATATTTTTTACCAACTACATTTTAGATCAATCAGCTTAACTCATAAATTCGAGGGTTGTGAGTTTTAAGGTGGGGTGTTAAATTATCAACATGGCAAGAAACAGGGAAAAAGAAAGAGACGAAGACGAAGAAGAGATTCACTGGCGAAAAACTAAAAAAGACAAGGACAAGGAAAGCTGGTTTTCGCTACATCCCGACACTCAAAAAACTGTCTTCGCGCTCCTTGGCATAGGCCTGGCCGTTATTTTACTGCTCTCGAGTTTCGAAAAAGCCGGGCCAGCGGGAAATTTTTTATATAAAATCTTCGGCGAACTTTTCGGTTGGGGATATTATCTCCTGCCGTTCACGCTACTCACTGTCGCAGGAGTACTGCTTGTTACCGAACGGCAACGCGTGATGGGCGTGACTATCGTCGGCGCCTTCGTGCTCATCTTATCCGGTCTTGGTCTTATTGACATCATTTCACCGAAGAGCGGCGGCCTAGTCGGATCCTTGATTGGCACGATGCAGATACCTTTTGGGTACACTGCCTCGCTGGTCTTAACCAGCACTTTTCTTATCGCCGCAGTTGTAACAACGCTAAATACTTCTATTAAGCTTAAAAATCCATTTGTAAGGGGACTAGGTAGTATCTTAAAAAGCCCCGGAGCAAAAGGACTGACCGTTCAGGAAGAAAAAAATATAAAAGAAGTAGAAAAAAATGCCCAGATGCCAGCCAATGACAAGGCCGAAACTCATAATGGAACCGTCGAAGAAAGGGACAATGAAGAGGATCTTCAAATAGTCTCGGGCGAGGAAAATATAAAACGAAGGTCAGTGCCAGCGCAAAAATCATTTAAAAACTATGTGGCACCGCCTCTAAGCCTTCTAAAATCTTCTATTGAAAAACCTGCCCCTGGCGACCTGCGCGCTAATGCGAATATCATCAAGCGCACGCTTGAAAGTTTTGGCATTCCGGTCGAGATGAGTGAAATAAACGTCGGTCCCAAAGTCACCCGCTATACCCTAAAACCGGCCGAGGGCGTGAAAATTTCAAAAATTATCGTCCTAAATTCCGACCTGGCGCTTGCTTTAGCCGCTCATCCTATACGCATTGAAGCGCCCATACCCGGAAAATCTCTAGTCGGCATTGAGGTGCCAAACAAAGCCGCGGCTATTGTGCGGCTTGGATCTCTTATGGCCTACCCGGAACTTGCGGCCTCCGGTCCATTGGGTTTTGTCTTGGGACGGGACGTTAGCGGCAATCCTATTTTTGCCGATATCGATAAAATGCCGCACCTCTTAATAGCAGGCGCAACCGGTAGCGGTAAATCAGTCGCCTTGCACGCGCTTATTGTTTCGCTCTTGTATAAAAATTCTCCGGAGACGCTCCGGCTTGTTATGATTGACCCAAAGCGCGTGGAGCTTACGACCTACAACGATATCCCGCACCTTATCTCGCCGGTTGTAACCGACGGCAAAAAAGCGGTAGGCGTCTTCCGCTGGGCCATCAAAGAAATGGAAAACAGATATGAAATTCTTCAAGCCGCCGGCAATCGCGACATAAAAAGCTACAACGCCGCGCATAAAAGTGAACTACTCCCATATGTAGTGCTTATTATTGACGAACTCGCTGACTTAATGGCCGCTTACAGCCGGGAGGTTGAAAGTTCTATTGTGCGTATAGCGCAAATGGCGCGCGCGACCGGCATTCACCTCGTTGTCGCTACTCAACGCCCTTCAGTCGAGGTAATCACGGGTCTCATTAAGGCGAATATCACGAGCCGCATGGCGCTACAGGTTGCGAGTCAGATTGATTCACGTACCATTTTAGACTCATCAGGCGCCGAGAAATTATTAGGCGGTGGAGACATGCTTTTTGTCTCAGCAGAACTCTCAAAACCAAAAAGAATCCAGGGCGCCTTTATAAGCGAAGAGGAAATCACCGCGGTAGCTGACTTCATAAGAAAAAATAACGAGCTAGAATTGTCGGAAATAGCCGACGCACCGGATGCGGGTGACGACACCCCCAATCAAACCAAAGAGATATTTGATGAGTTCGCCAATGAAGAAAACGAAGAAGATGACAAATATGAAGAAGCAGTTGAAGTAATACGCGAAGCGAAAAAGGCGTCAGCAACGCTTCTACAAAGACGGCTAGGCGTAGGCTATGCGAGAGCCGCCAAACTCCTTGATATAATGGAGGCAAAAGGTATTATAGGTCCAGGCGACGGAGCCAAACCGAGAGAGGTGTTTCTGTAAATCATAACCAATAACTCACAACTAACGACTAATAATTGGCTACTGAACGCTAATAAAGGGTTAATTTTACTATTGGCTAGACACTAGTGGCTAATTACTTTTTTATATGAATTCCGAATCTGATTTCAAAAATACCTTTAACGAACTCCTCGGCAATCGCGTTATAAGCGTTGCTAAACTCTCCGAACTTAGCGGCGTACCTGAACGTTATATTGAAGCTATGCGTGTAGGCAACTTTGATCATCTGCCACCCGCACCGTATGTTCATGGTTACTTGAATAAAGTCGCGGCAATTTTTAGCACAGATCCAGAAGAACTTTGGAGGAAATATAAAAACGAATGCGAACCGAAAGTTTCAGGCGTCTCCGATCGGTTGCCAAAAAATCGCTATTCATTTCAGACAATCAGCAAAGGCAAAATCGCGATTGGAGTAGTGGTGCTATGTCTTTTGGTCTATAGCTTGCTTCGCTTCAGTAGTATCATCGGAGCACCGAAATTAGTCATTGAAAACCCTAAAACCGCGACCATTATCACCTCGCTTGATCATTTTGAGGTGCAGGGCTTGATAAAACCAGGCGATCAACTTACTATAAACGGCGAATCCGAATTTGTGAGCGAAGACGGGAAGTTCAAGAAGGACATTCGCCTCTTTCCCGGCATTAATACGGTTGAATTCAAGGTCAAGCGTTTTCTGGGACAAGAAGTTCAGGATCTAAGAAAAATAATCTATTCGCCAGAAAATCAGCCAACTGCACCACTGGAGACGAGCAGTACACAAACTAATGCTAATACAAGTAGTACACAGACCCAATAATTAAGCACTAATTAAAAAAACGTCGCTAATATAACAATCACGTATGAATAAAAAAATTAAGAAAGAAAAAGAAGTAGAGCAAATTAACCCAGTCGCTCCAGTAGCTGGTTTTGGGCACGATGAAAAAAAAGATAACAAAGAAATTGAGAATCTTCTCTCCACTCTTCAAGACAAGTTTGGCGAAGGTTCAATTATGAAGCTAGGAGAGATACGCAAAGTTGATATTGACGTGATTCCCACCGGTTCATTCTCCTTGGATATTGCTTTAGGCGTAGGCGGCCTACCCAAGGGCAGAATCGTCGAAATCTACGGCCCGGAATCAAGCGGCAAGACAACGCTTGCCCTAAATGTCGTGGCTCAATCGCAAAAAAAGGGCGGGCGCGCGGCTTTCATAGACGCCGAGCACGCCATGGACCCGGAATATGCCAAAAAACTGGGCGTGAAGGTGAATGAATTGCTTATTTCTCAACCGGATAGCGGCGAAGAGGCGTTGAATATTCTGGAGAGTCTTGTGAGGTCAAACATTATTGATGTGGTGGTAGTTGATTCTGTCGCGGCGCTCACGCCCCGAGCGGAAATTGAAGGCGAGATGGGCGCGCAGTTTATCGGGCTCCAAGCACGCATGATGAGTCAGGCGCTACGCAAATTAGCCGCGATCGCGGATAAGAGTCACACGCTTATCATTTTTATCAACCAACTCCGCGAAAAAATTGGCATCATGTGGGGCAATCCCGAAACAACGCCTGGCGGACGAGCGTTAAAATTTTACGCTTCGGTCCGAATTGACGTGCGCCGCATTGCTTACGTAAAGAAAGGCGAAGAAGTCGTGGGCAGTCGCGTCCGAGCCAAGGTGGCAAAAAATAAAGTGGCTCCGCCCTTTAAACAAGCGGAATTCGATATTATGTTCGGCGAAGGCATCTCTTACGAAGGCGATGTCTTAAACGCCGGGGTATTGCACGGCGCTGTCACCAAATCAGGCGCGAGTTATACCTTTAACGGTGAAAAAATCGGCAATGGCTTTGATAATGTGAGATTGAAACTCAAAGAAGACAAAAAACTCTTGAATGACATCAAAAAGAAGACGGTTGAAGTTTTGGAGGGTTAAAATTAAAATGCCTTCAGCCTGCGTAAGTAAGCCGAGGGGGGCACGGGAAGTGACTCGTAATATATTTTTTGACGCATCTCAAAAGATATATTCCTCGCTCAGACATGAAAAGAAAAACGGCGTGGGGCCGTTTGAGTTTCGAGCAATGGACTATTGAGGAGATACCGGAGATACCCTTTTGGGGAGAGAAAGGATGAATTCTACAACAAGGTGGTCGTGGGTATCCTTAGGGTTTTGATCGTCTTGTGGGGAGAATATAACCGAACAAGTTAGGCGTCCTTCTTTTCGGATATAGTCAGCCAGTTCTTCCTGCCGATGTTTCCAATCATAGCAGATCCCCGGCCCGAGAATATGCTTCAGTTCCATGTCGCTCACTATCACATGTACATGAATGGAATTCGTGACCCGTACGATACTCTCAACAATATTTCCGGTTGAAGTAACCACATCGAATTGCATAAATCCCTCTTGCATAAATCCCTCCTTTGTGTTCTTTTTAGAAAGTATCACATAACTATATTTTTTGCAATAGAGGTTGGTAAATAGCTCTCATTTTACTGGCTTTTTGCCATTCGCTAAAGTATAAAAATTCTCAAAAATCTTGGCGACTAATATCGGTCCCGTGCCGCCGGGGGTGGGAGTGTAAAAGCTAAGCGACACGCGACCAGCGACAAGCGACATGGCATCGAAATCGCCAGAGATTTTTTTAATTTCCGCGTTGGTCTGCGCTTGCCCGCCTAAATTTCCAAAGAAAACTTGGGCGGGTGAATCCGCGTTAGTCCGCGGTGGCGTCTGCGCCATACTGTAGCCGAAATCAATCACGCCCGCGCCATTTTTTAACATCTCGGGCTTTATAAGTCCGGCAATGCCTACGCCGCTTATCACCAGGTCAGCTTCTTTTAAAATACTTAAATCACTGCCTTCATGAAGAAGATATAATTTCCCTGTCTTTCCCATAAGATAGTTCGCAATTGGCTTGCCAATAAGTAATCCAAGACCGACAATGGCCACTGTACTTGTCGCTAATTGCGTGTCGCATGTCGCTATTATCGCTTCAAGCGTTCCTACTGCCGGAGGTAAAACTATGTTTCTCCCCACGTATAATGCCCCGAGTGAGCGCTCGGATAAAACATCGACATCTTTTTCCCTGGGTACGGCGTTTAAAATATAATGGCGATTTAAATGTTCAGGCAGGGGCAGTTGCACGATAACACCGCCGGTTGATTTTGACTCGGCGATTTTTCGCACCTCTGCGCGCGCTTGGTCGTTAGTAATATCGCCTGGCAGTTTATACAATCGAAAATCTACGCCCAGCTCCTTGGCAATTTTTTCTTTCTGTTTCAAAAAACCAAAAGAGGCGACATCATCGCCTATCAAAAACGCCGCCAGGTTTTTTTTAGGAGTCCCTAGCACCTTCAACTTATCTAAAATATCTTTGGCTATTTTTTTACCGTCAATTGGCATAAGAGAAATTCTGATATTGTACGAAAACATGCTATCAATCCCGATGACCATCGGGATGCGCTTGCGCTCGGACTCGCTCGTCCAACTAAATGGCCGGACGCCTTGGCCGCTCGTCCTGCGCGACAGTTTTCTTTACAATATCAGAATTTCTTGATTTAAGAAACAAAAAAGGAAGCGTGGGCTTCCCTTGCAAAACAAACTTACAATCCGACAATGCCCCAACGTATACGCTCATCGAACGTCTTATCTCGGATCGTAACTTCTTCTTTCCTCGCAGTATTCTGCTTAATAAACTTCTCCATTGCCTCGTCAGGGGCAAACTTAAAATTATGAGTTGGCATAATCCATGATAGCCCGGAACCTCCCACCGTTAAGGTTCCATTCACTAACTCACCATTGAGTACATAATCATCCAAAAGTTTATCTAGTATACGCTTGGAGCCAAAGTATTCAGGGACATTTGTAACCCTGGAAAGAGACGTGAGTTCCCCTGCTAGATTCATTCTGGTTAAACCAAACTTATTCGCCGCGATTATTTTTCTTATCGCATAAATCCATAATTCTATAAGAGTGATCTTTTTCTGGTCAGTAGCTGGCTGGCCCATGTAGTCCTCCTTATGAGAACTTTTTTGCCAAATTTCGTACTGCTTTACTTATAGCGCTCGGCTTGCCGTCTGTCAATCCCGTTAGAGGCAGAGGCGCGCTGTGGGCCCTCGCGGCCTCTAACGGGATCAATGTTTGATATATCAATTCCGCAATTACTTGCATCTCTTTTCCCTTCATACCTAAAGTGGTCACGGCCGGCGTACCGATACGAATGCCCGATGGCTTAAAGGGAGAAATATCTCCCGGAATGGTGTTGCGATTGGCGATAATACCGACTGCTTCAAGTTTTTTCTCCGCGACTTGCCCTGAACTTGCCGAAGGGTCATGATTAACACTGCTTACATCCAAGAGCAAAAGATGTGTATCGGTGCCGCCGGTTATCAGCTTGAATCCATGTTTGGTAAGCGCCTCACCTAAGGATTTGGCGTTTTTCACAATCTGATGCGCGTATTTTTTAAAAGACGGTTGAAGCGTTTCAAAAAAAGCTACTGCTTTCGCGGCCGTCGCATTATTGTGCGGGCCGCCCTGAAGACCGGGAAAAACAGCTTTATCAATTTTTTCTGCCAGTTCTTTTCTACAGAATATTACCGCTCCTCTCGGACCGCGCAGAGTTTTGTGCGTCGTGGTCATCACGACATCGGTGTAAGGAAATGGTAAAGGATGAACTCCCGCGGAGACAAGTCCCGCAATATGAGAAATGTCGGCGACATGATAAGCTCCCACGCTTTTCGCGATCTCACCAAATTTTTTGAAGTCCACCCGGCGAGGATACGCTGTAAATCCTGAAATTATTATTTTGGGCTTCTCTTGTTTAGCAAGCTCGCTCACTGCTTTAAAATCAATGAGGCCGGTTTTTTGATTCACCATATATTGCACCGAGCGCCAAAATTTGCCGGTCGCAGAAACTTTGTGGCCATGAGTTAGATGTCCC
>Ga0209541_10000174_pt1 | contig 118687 bp, 137 predicted proteins | sample RifCSPlowO2_01_FD_184027 | JGI IMG/M metagenome (GOLD analysis project Ga0209541, IMG submission 184027) | Groundwater microbial communities from Rifle, Colorado - Rifle CSP2_plank lowO2_0.1 (SPAdes) (version 2) | ecosystem: Environmental > Aquatic > Deep subsurface > Groundwater | place... | reverse complement strand
CTTCTTTAGATTTTACTTTGTTATGCAAAGAGTATTATTTCAGAAGAGAAAATCATGAAGGAGAATTGTACAATTGTTATTATTTAGGTATTTCAGTAATTTCATGTGAAACTAAGGCTTTCGTTAATACTTCTGCTACTTTCTTTGATGGCTACAAAGTTGAATCTTCCTAAAATGTTGGATTATATTTTGCACCAGATAAAAAATTTATAAATAAATATATAAAATAAATTTTGATGGAAAGTAATTTTTTGGGTAGAAAAGTTGATTTTGATGTAGGTTCTGATCGCGTTGAGTTTGGCAATGAATTTTTACGTGCCTGGAGAGAAGAAGGCTTTGTAGCTGTGCGTAATTATAATTATGAATTGACAGGTCTTAGAAATAATGTTTATTCTTTATTTAGAGAATTTTGCAATCTTCCTCTGGACGTTAAGATGAAATATTACGATCCTAAAGTTGGAGGACAAAGAAGCTATATTCCTAATGATGTTGGTTCTTCTTCTGGCGGAAAGTATACTGATTGCAGAGAGCATTTGATGATTGGTCCTAGAATTCCAAATGGATGTCCATTAGCAAGATGCAGACCTTATTTTTACCTTCCCAATAAAAATATTGAAGAAGTTCCAGGTTTGGTAGAGTGCTCTGAAAATTTGTTAGAGTAAAGAGTTTTGTTCTTGATGAATTACCTCATGATGACGTTGTGGTTGGAGACATCTTGAGATGGGAAGAAAAAACTGGCAATTATAAACTAATTAATTATGTAAACTCTCCTGACGACTACAATAGAATATTACAACATGGTTATTAATGCCATTATAGTTTTTTAATTACCATTCCATCTTTTGTGTCATCAATGTAATATCCTAAGGATTTTATTTTTTCTCTTAATCCATCTGCCAGTTTAAAGTCTTTATTTTTTCTAGCTTGTTCTCTTTTTTCAGCTAATTCTTTAATCTCTTCTGGGACTTTTATTTCTTCATCTAATATTCCAAATACTTCATTTATTTTATTCATAAAATTTTTTATCTTTTTAGTGTCTTTTGTAGATATTTTCTTTTCTGCAATTAATTTATTTATTTCTTTCATGAATTCAAATAAAACAGTAAGCGCTTTTGGAGTTTCAAAGTCTTCATCCATTGATTTTTCAAAGTCATTTTTTGTTTTTTCTATCATAGAATTTATTTTTTTATTGTTTGTAGATCTGCTTTTATAATTTTTTAGTTTTAAAATGAATTCATTTAATTTTTGCAGAGAATTTTTTGCTTGTTCTATTGCTTCTTCTGAAAAGTCTATTGGCTTTCTATAGTGTGTTTGCAAAAACAAGAATCTTAGTATATTTTTATTATATTTTTTTATTACATCTCTTATTGTAAAAAAATTTCCCAATGATTTTGACATTTTTTCTTTTTTTATCTGTAAAAACCCAGTATGCAGCCAGTATTTTACTAATGGTTTTTTTCCTGATATTGATTCCATTTGTACAATTTCAGCTTCATGGTGAGGAAATATTAAGTCTAGACCGCCACCATGAATATCATATTGTGGGCCAAATTCTTTTTCTGTTATTGCTGTGTCCTCAATATGCCAGCCTGGTCTGCCTTTTATTAATTCTTTAGACTGCCAGAATGGATCTCCAGGTTTAGAAAACTTCCATAGGCAGAAATCCCCTTTGTTTTTTTTCTCAGGGTTTTCATCTATTCTTGAAACAGAGTCTTCTGCTTCTTGTGATTTTCTTTTGGCAAGTTTTCCATATTCTTTGAATTTGCTTAAATCAAAGTAGTAACCATCTGATATTTTGTAAGCATAGCCTTTTTTTATTAATCTTTTAACTTGAGAAATTATCTGAGGTATATGATCTGTTGCTCTTGCATATTTATTTACTGAATTCACATCTAGATTTTTCATATCTTCTAAATAAGTTTGTTCATATCTTCTTGAAATTGTTTTCCAATCAGTATTTTCTTCATTTGCTTTTTTTATTATTTTATCATCTATGTCTGTTATGTTTTGCAGGTAGAATGTTTTATATCCTTTATATCTTAAGTATTTTACAATTATGTCAAACTGTATGTATGTTTTTGCATGGCCTAAATGTGAAAAGTCATAGACTGTTGGACCACACACAAATAGATTTATTTTTTTATCGTTTATTGGTTTGAGATTTTCTAGTTTTCTAGTTAGAGTATTGTAAACTTTAAGCATAAAATCTTTTATTTAAGTCTATTTTTATAGTTTTCTTTGAGAGTAAAGTTAATAAAGCTCTCATTTTTGTTCCTATCTGCTAGTAGGAATGAAAACTTTATTATTTACAAAAGAGCTGGAAGATCTTAAAACTGAGGCATTAGTCGTTGGTTTTTACGAGAGCTTTGGGAATTCTGACATTGATAAATATGACGTTATTTCTGATGGCTTGGTGAATGAAGTAATTAAAAGCAAAGAGTTTACAGGTAAGTTTGGCAAGGTATTGATGCTAAGGCTGAAGGGTAAATTAAAAAGATTAGTTTTAGTTGGTTTGGGCAAGAGGGAGGAATTTGGTCTTGATAAAGCTAGAGAGATTTCTGGAAAAGCAGCTGTTTATGTTAGAGACCAGGGGATAGGTGAATTTAGTATTGTTTTATTTGAAGACATTAATCCTTATGATGCAGCTTATTGCGTTGTAGAAGGAGTGAAGCTTTCATTGTATCAGTTTAATGATTTTAAGACCCAGGGCTTGGATGACATAAAAAAAGTTGATCAGTTTACTTTAGTTGCAAATGGAAATAATTTTGTTGAGATTGATAATGCAATAAGAAAGGCTTTAGTTATTACAGATGCTGTTTATTACGTAAGGGATTTGCAGAATAAACCTAGCAATGTTGTAACTCCAAGTTATTTAGCTGAGGAAGCAAAAAGAATTGCAGCTAGATTCAAATTTAAATGCACTGTTTTAGAGACGAAAGACATGAAGAAACTTGGAATGGGCGGAATGCTGGCTGTTAGTAGGGGCAGTGATCATCTTCCTAAATTTATTATTTTTGAGTACAATGGTGGAAAAGAAACTTTTTGTTTTGTAGGTAAAGGAATAACTTTTGATTCTGGTGGTATATCATTAAAGCCTTCTCAAGATATGGATGATATGAAGTTTGACATGAGTGGCGGAGCTGTTATTTTTGGACTTATGATTGCTGTGAGTCAGCTTAAGCTGCCTTACAGGGTTGTAGGTTTGGTTCCTGCAACTGAAAATCTGCCAGGAGGAAATGCTTACAAGCCTGGAGATATAATAAAATTTCATAATGGAAAGACAGCTGAAATAATAAATACTGATGCTGAAGGCAGATTAGTATTGGGAGATGCTTTGGCTTATTCAAAGAGATTTAATCCTAATGCAGTTATAGATTTTGCTACATTAACTGGAGCTTGCGTTGTTTCTTTGGGAAATCTTTATGCCGGCTTATTTTCTAATAGCGATGAATTTTCTAGTAAGTTAGTTAAGGCTGGAGAAAATTCTGGCGAGCTCATCTGGAGAATGCCTTTGCATGATAAATACAAAGAACATGTAAAGAGCAATGTTGCTGATATAAAGAATTCTGGCTCTAGAGATGCTGGTGCTATAACTGCTGCAGTATTTTTAAAGGAGTTTGTTGAGTGCAAGAAGTGGGCACATATAGATATTGCAGGTACAGCTTATACTAAAAATAACAAAGACGTGCTAAGTCCTTATGGCGGTACTGGATTTGGTGTAAGATTAATTATGAAATTATTAGAAGACTGGAAAACTAAATAAGTTATATTTAAGAGATTTTTCTATTTGTTATTTTTTATGAGCAGAAAATTATTAGTAGATGTTGAAAATTTAGATGATTTAAAATTTCTTTATCTTGAATTAGTAGTTCGTCCTAAAGTTGGTGTTGGACCTTTAGCAATGCAATTAGCTGATGGTTTAAGAGATGTTTTTGAACTTTATGAGTTAAATAAAGATAATATCAGGGAATGCGCAAACTATGTTGATGGAGTTAGTACTGAAGATATTTATTTTTGGCCTTTAGTAAGACCTTTAGTTTATTATATAGGTGAACCATTCTCTAGGAGTGTTAGAGGGAGCTTAAATGCAGGCAATGGAAGAGTTTTGGTTCATTTGCTTAAAAATACAGATGTTTCTTTTTCAAGAGAGGATTTAGTAAAAATTTCTGGTTCTTGGAGCATTGGATCTGTTGTCAGCAGTATGGGAATATTAGCAAAACAAGTCAGACATTCTAGATATTATTCTATTGATAGAGTTGAAGGTAGTTACACAATGAAAATAATAAATTGAACTTTAAAGTTAAGTTTTTATATAAGCGAATTATTGAAAATATACTTTTAAAATGATGCCAAACTTAAATCCAAAGCAGCTTGAGCAAGCTATGAAAAAGCTTGGAGTAAAACAAGAAAAAATTGATGCTTATGAAGTTGTTATTAAAACAAGAGAGAAAAACCTTGTTGTGAAAGACCCTGAAGTTTTGAGAGTTAACATGATGGGACAGGAAAGTTTTCAAATTACTGGAAGCATTGAAGAGGAAATGAATATAACTGAGGATGATGTTAATACTGTTGCTAGCCAAGCTGGAGTCAGCAAAGACAAAGCAAGGGAATCTTTGGAAAAGAACAAGGGAGATTTGGCTTCAGCAATAATGGAGTTAAAAAATAATTGAAATGGAAAAGATAAAAAGATTGTTGCAGGAAGCAAACCAAGATTTTAGGACAGCAGAACATTTAATGTATATTAATAACACAATGGCTAGCGATGGGAAATTATTAATTTATATTGCAAAAAAACTGCACTTAACAGTTTCAAATTGTTTAGATGCTCTTCTGAACTATGAGAAGCACAATAGAATGATCAGGATTTTGCCTTCAGATTTTGGGTCAAAGATTGATATTTTTGAAAATGAAGTACTGCCCAGAATGGCGATTGCTCCAGACGTTGTAGATATTATTAAGGAATTAAATTCTATTGCAAATGAGCATGAAAATAGTCCAGTTGAGTTTTCAAGAGGAGACAAGTTTGTTATTTGCAGTGATGGATATCACACAATAAAGGCTTTGGATGTTGAGATGTTGAAGCATTATATTGATGCAGTAAGAAACTTTTTGTATTTAGTTAATGGAGCAATTGGAAATGTATGAAGATAATGCTGAGACTCCTGATGAGGAATTGAAGAGAGCAGATCACTTAGTTTATGTTTCTTTAAAATATACCAGAACTTGTGACATTATGAAAAATGCAATCAAAAGAATGATTGCAGCATTTGAGTTATCTATGTCAGAATATTTAGAATATTTGAGAAAGGGTAAAGAATTAAGTCATGTTTCTGGTACTTCCAAAGAGAGATCAGTGCAAATTAAAAATTTGTTAGGAAATCAATTTAAGAAGTATTTTATATTATATAATTTGCTTAAGAAAATAGACAAAGCAGATTATACTGCTACAGAAGAATTCAGGAAGAATGTTACTTTAAAGACTAAAACCTCTAAAGTCATTGAAGTTAAAGTTGATAATCTGTATAACTATTTAGAACTAACAAAAGAATTTGTTTTATTTATGAAAAGTAAAATGAAGGCAAGGTAGATTTCTGTATTTTTTAACTACTCTTAAGTAAGTAAATTAGTAATATTTATATACGCTAAGGTTTTATTTTTTTAGATGAAAACAAAAGATGTTTTATTTTTTGATAAAGATCATACTTTAGGAGAATTTAGTAAAATTGACAAAGGTCTTTATCCAAGAGTTATAGATTTTCTTAATAATCAATTTGAAAAAGGGATAGGCCTGTACATAGCTACAGATGCTGGCGAAGCTGGCAGAAAACATCTAGAAAAAATTGATTTTCTACTAGATGGTTATTTTGGCAGAGAGAAAATAGGAAGTGAACGTGGAACTCTTTATGTTTTACCAGATGGAAATATTAGAAGACTTTATGATGACTATTGCTCTAGATGTTCTTTATTACCAGAAAAAAAGCAGAGCAGACTAAATGATTTACTTTATAAATTAGCAGATATGAAGGATGATTTTTCATTGTCAATAGATAAAAGAAAGGAGATAGAACGGAGACTAGAAAAATTTTGGAAAAAATGGGGAAGGCTTGTTCATAGTGCTACAAAAGAGCCTTTTGATGATTCTACAATTTATGTAAATCCTAATGCCGAAGCATGTGGTTGTGCAGCATTTTCTAAAGATATTTATCTTGCAAAGAGATTAATAGATCCAGTGAATTATTCAGATTTAAGAAGTGTTATGGTTGGTGACTTTGGAGATGAAGGTGTTTCTTTGTCAGATCCTGAAACTCCTTTGATTGTAATTTCTAATGGTGTAAGAAGTGGAGAATGGCATTATATTTCTTCTATGGTTGATCGGCTTTTTAGTAGCCAAGATGAAAAACCTTGGCAAGTTTATGACAGGATATTTGCAGGCTCTAGTATTGTTGGTAATAATGAAAGAAGTTGCTCTTTAGACGGGCTGAAATTTAGACTTAAAAATAGAATGGAAATTTTATCTGGAAGAGACAGTTTAGCAAGATTAGTTTATTGCGAATGAATTTTTATGATTGGATTTTTTGGCAGAGAAAGATTTATTAATTCTTTTAGATAGGCAAAATAGATATGGCTATATCAAGAGTTATAGGTTGTATTTCTGCTAAAGGTGGCGTTGGTAAAACTACAAGTGCAATTAATTTAGCTGCAGCGTTGCATGTTTTTGGCAAAGACGTTATTCTTGTTGATGCGAATTTAACAACTCCAAATGTTGGGGTTTACTTAGGAGTACCAATTGCTCCTGTTACATTACATGATGTTTTGAGGGGCAAGAAAGACGCTCGTGATGCAGTTTTTCAGCATAGGCATGGTTTCAAGGTTTTGCCTGCAAGCATTTCTGTTAAGGACGCAAAAAAAGTAGATCCAAACAAGTTAGATTTTGTTTTGAAAGATATAGACGGCCATAGTGATTTTATAATACTTGATGGTTCTCCTGGACTAACTAAAGAAGCACTTGCAGTAGTTAAAGCATCTAATGAAGTTATTATTGTTACTAATCCTGAGATGCCTGCAGTTACTGACGCTCTTAAAACTATTAAGATTTGCAGAGAGCTTAAGAAAGAAGTTTTGGGAGTTCTAGTAACTAAGACAAATGCAAAAAATGCTGATATGCCTTTGAAAGACATAGAAAATATATTAGACGTTCCTGTTATGGGTATAATACCTGAGGACAGAGCTGTTAAATTTGCTGTTGCAAACAAGGAACCTGTTGTTCATAATTATCCTAAGAGCCCTGCTGCTGTTCAATACAAAAAGTTAGCTGCAGAATTATTAAATATAAAATACAGTGAAAGGATTGAACCTTTGAATACTGGTAGTTTCTTTGACAGTATATTAAAATGGCTTGGATTTAAAGATTAGGATTTAGATTTGTTTTTATCATTAAGTAGTAAAAATAGTAAGATTTAAATACTTTTTCTGTTAAATTATTAATATGGGTTACTACGAAGAAAATCAAGGTCTTTACGATATGTTTGTAACAGAATTAAATTTAACTATAATGAAATTTAATTTAGACAGTCCAATTAAAGACTCTTTAGTTTCTAAGCTTTTAGAAATTGACAAAGATGATTTAACTTACAAATTTTATAGACTAATTTATTCTGCCCCTGAAAGGGACTATTCATTTGAAGTTACTAATTTTATATTTGACATGGGACTTAATCCAGTTTTATTGGAACGTCATGTTCTTTTTCCACAAGGTTGTGACTTATGGCGAGATATTTATAAGGTACTGTGTGGACAAAAAGAAGTGAAATATAATACAAAACCTGATACGATTTCTTAAGAAATATTATTTAAAAAGAGATAATTATGGATATATAAACTGTAATTAATATTAAAATTTATGTATACTTAATTTTAATCTTATTATACAAAAATTTTGAAATCTTAAGTAGAAATGGAACAATAATTAATAATATAATAATTATTTTGTTAAAATTCCTACTTAAGAAAGCAGATTTTTCTGTCAGAGTGCTTAGTAAAATAATGATAAAAACAATAGAGAATAGAATTACATTAGCAATTATTATGATTATTAGTAGAGAATGGTCTTTCTTTTTTTGAATGTGTTTATTGTTTGTTAATTTTATCAGTTCTGTCTGCTTATTGACAATTTCTTTTATTGCTTCTTTTATTTTAACCATTTCTGTTTTATGTTTTTTGTCAGTAAACTATATAAATTTTGTTTACCATATATATTGTTATGAGAAGAAGACTTTTTTGTGCTGGATTAGCATTGCTGCTTTTTCCAGCTTGTGGAGGAAATTCTGACAATGATAGAGAGCGTCCTACTAGAGATATGAGGGTTGGTTATTCTGACGGTCGTGGAGATGATAGTAGTACTAATGGCGATGGCAGTAATGGAGTTGATGGCAATAATAATGGAAAAGATGGCTTTGCTGGAAATAATCCTCCTGAGGTTTTCTTGCTTGACAGAGATGGCAACCCTACTGATATTTTTAGGGTGCGCGTTGGTATGAATACTGAATTTTCAGCTAAGGCAGATGATCCTGATGGCGATGAATTAAGTTGCAGGTTTGATATTAATTACAAAAATGGTGGAAATTTATTTACTAGAGACTGGAGCAGTTGTGATGGTTTTAATTATAACATGACTTCTTTAGGTAGTTATGATGTTGTTGCTAGAGTTAAAGATTCTAGAGGAATGGAAGGTAGACCTTACAGTGCTTCTTTGGAAGCTATGGCTAATGTTCCTCCTGTTGTTGATTTAGATAGTAGCAAGTGCCCAGAATCTTATATGGGTTCATGTCTTTTTCGACCTCAAATAAATAATACTATTTGTTGGGTTATAGCTTTAGATAGGACTTATGATCTTGATGGCAGTATAAAAAAATTTAGAGTTTATCCTATGCTGAGAGAATTTCCCACTAATTATATAGAGAGTTCTGATCCAGCAGATATGTGTGGGGTTTTTGTTACTAAAGGAATTTATCTTTCTAGGATAGAAGTTATAGATAATGAAAGTGCTGTTGGAAGTATAGATTTCTATAACGAAACTATGTAACTTTTTATTATATTAATATTGTTTTATTGTTACAACAATATTTCCTGGACCTAAACCAGCAGTTACAGTCTTTTCAGATGTAAGATAATTCATACTAGTAAAATCTTTTATTTGTATTGGTATTGGTGGGGCAGCACTTCCAACTTCTGATATTCTTAATTCTGTTGGTGACGTAACATTTGTCTTATAATAAGCAGAATCAAAATTACCTACAATTGTGTCTACAGTATTGCACCCTATTCCTTCTATACATAAGTCTCCTTTTGTTTGTGTACTCTGGCTCATTAAGGCCAGGCTGACTTGTTCTCCTTTTACATTAGTAAATTCTAATTTTAAAACTTTATTATTCAAGGTATTTACAATATGTAAGTTTCCGGTGCTGTCTTTGTAAATATAAAAAACACCAAAGTTTGGATCTTTCTTTTTTGCTTCTTCAAGAAATGCAATTGTGAAATTATCTATTGCTTCTACAGGATTTGTTCCATTGTATAGTGCAAAGTTAATTATCTTTGGATATTCTGTCTGGTAATTTTCACTTAGATCTTTGTAGTCTTCTGGAGTTGGATATGTTTTTATTGTATTATATTCAATTGCTACTGAATAAATTGACATTACAAAGATTATTGCAGCTATAAGAAATATCTGACCTCTTTTATTCATAAATATATTACTCTTATTATTGTTTATAAGTTTTCTCTTTAATTTTTAATAAACCACTAGGTTTAAAAATTATTAAATGTTCTTTTTTATACCCCGCGTAGCTCAACGGTGGAGCTTTCGGCTGTAGATCACGGTCTCTGTTAGATCTTACGCTTTATGCTAGAAATGAAAAACAGGTAGCTGAGCCCGAAGGGTTGCTGGAAGTTTACTCAATTTAAGGTAAATTGGCAAATTCGAATCTGGCCGCGGGGACTTATTATATATTCTAAAAATATACCTTCTATTTGGTGCGTGGACGACATGACATTATCTATATGCGTTTAATTTATAAATTTCTTTTACTAATTTTTTGTATGGGCTGAATCAAATTTCTCAAATGTTAATAGCTTTAGGAATAGTAAACAAAATTGTTAGTAGATATGATCAAAAAAGAAATGTTTATGCTGTTGTTATTGGAAAGAAGGAGTACTTAATTAAATTTAGCAATGTTGTTGGATTTAGATCTAAATTAAAAAGTTTTAAACTATTGAGTTTAATATCTTGATTTATTATTAATATTGAATAAAAAAACTTATAAACAATCATATTGTCTTTTACCTAATAAGCCCTGGTAGTGTAGTGGTTAGCACAGAGCCCTGTCGATGTAAGCTTTTAGGAAAGGCTTGAAAAAACTTTGCTAAACAATAGATAGGCTCTAACTCGAGTTCAAATCTCGGCCAGGGCGCCATATTTTTTTGCAATGATAAATAAAAAATCCAGAATTAATAAATAAGTTATGTAATGATATCCAATTATCCTAATTTATAATATTATTTGAAAAAGCCTTGTGAGAAGATTTATGTAAAAGATAATAAATAGAAAAGAAATAATTTTGACAAAATATTTAAATGAGAGACAACTTAAGAAATTATGAAAAAAGAGGTTTTGTTTGTGTTATTTTTATTAAGTTTATTAGCGGTTTTTACTTCTTTCTCGATGAATTCTGTTTTGGCTATTGAAGGTAAGTGCGTAGGTGGTCCTGGACCACAAGGAAATTTCTTAACAAGAGCGGAGGGTGGATGCTGTTTGAATGATGAGTGTTGTAATTATCCTGCAACACAAGCTTGGTGCAATAGAACTAAAAAAGATCTTGTGCCTTTTAAAGATATAGAAAGCTATGTAGAAAATGATGAAGACTTGTTTAAAGATAAAGGAAAGGTAATTGGTAAAACTGAAAGTTTAGAGGGTAAGGTTGAAGTTAAGCAAGAAGACGGAACATGGAAACAGCTTAAAGTAGGAGATGAAGTAAAATTCTTAGACCATATTAGGGTTGGAAAAATAGGTAACGTTAAGATAAAGTTGATTGATGATACTTCATTCACAATCTCAGAAAATTCTTATTCAGTTATAGATGAATTTTTTTACGACCCAAATCAGTCTTTTTTAGAAAGAACTTATAAAAAATATTTCATAGGTACTTTTGAATGGATACATGAAAAATTAAATGAAATAAATAAAGAATTAAATAAACGGTTCCAGCAGAGAAATGTTGAATCAGCAGCAGCTGTTCGCGGCTAATAAAAATTATATTGTTAATTTTTAATTATTTAAAGAAACACACTACAAATATACTAAAATATATTCAGGTGCTCCAGAAATGAAAAAACTAGAAAATATTCTTACTTGCCATAAAAATCAACCATGATGAATTTAATTACTAATAAGGCTTTGGTGCATTCCTAATTCTTTATTTATTTTTGTGTGGAAAATGGTAAGTCTTAGATAAGCAAAGTTAACAAAAGATTATCTGAGAAAAGAGGGTTGCACCAGAGCTTCTAATAAAAAGTTTTATATATAAGTTATTATATAGTAGTTATAGGTACTATATAATGGCAGAAGTTACAACAATACAATTGGATAAATCAATATTAGAGAATTTAAAAAAGTCTAAAGAATACCCAAGGCAAAGCTATAATGAATTAATAGTGCATATGCTAGAAATTTTTAAAAATATAAAATCTAAAAATCAATATGATGAATTTTTACATAAAATACAGCAACAGAAAATGAGAGAGCTTTGGGACAATGAGAAAGATGAGGTTTGGAATAATGTTTAAGTCAGGTGACTTAGTAATAGCAAGAGTTCAATATACAGATACTTATGAAGTAAAAACAAGGCCTGCTATAGTTTTGTTTGAGGAATATGACAATGTCGTTATTGCAGGAGTGACAAGCAATTTGAATATGAAAGGAATACCTTTAACTAAAAAGGAAGGAGCAGTGGAAGATAGTATAATAAAATTAAATTATATATTTACAGTATCTAATGCTATGATATCAAAAAAACTATTTCATTTGAGTTTAGAAAAGAAGAGATTAATTTATGAAGAGTTAAATAAAAAATTAGGTGGTTTGAAAAATTAATATAATATTTCTTGCTACTAACTGGCAATCGCAATGAGCTTAAATAAAATTTAGTACATTTTTATTTAGAAATAATGTCAAACTTTTTCTTCTAGATTTCCTTTTGATTTTAATTTTCTTTCTTCAGTCCAGACTTGTTTTATTCTATCCTGAGAATATCCTAGCATTCTTGCTGCTCTGCTTAAATTTCCATCATACATATTGTAAGCCCTAATAATTGTTCTTCTTGTTATTTCATCTATAGGTCTTCCGTTAAATCTTTTTCCTCCTGGTTTATTTATTTTATAGATAGCTTTTACCCAGTAGTTTCTTATTGTTGAGACGCTTACAAAAATATTATCTTCTGTTAATAATTCTCTTGCTTTTGTTATACTTCCTTCTGCTCTGCTATATATTTCTAGAACTCTTGTTTTTTCATAGTCTGAAATTGTCACTAATTTTATCTTTGTTTTAAATTATTAAGTCTTTTTGTAAGATAAAATATACTTTAATTACGTTGAATTAGAGAATAGAATTTTTTTGCAATATTATTTTTCTTTGTATTTTTAGAGTCATGAAAAATTTTATATACAAGTAAAAATCGCAACTTTTATATATAGGACAGGTTTGTCAGAAACATGATGCTTTCTAAGACCCAGCCAGAAATATCTACATTGGCTTAAAAACGTCTTAGATAGTGGTATATTAACTAATAGAAAAAGAGGGCCGGTAGCTCAGCTTGGTAGAGCACCTGAAACAAGCTTTAATGAGAAGCTTGAACAAAAACGAAAGTTTGAATTGGTGAACCTTTTAAATCAGGCTGATGAAAGCAGGTGGTCGTGGGTTCAAAACAGATTAAGCTGGTGTTTATCTGTGTATTTCCCATCCGGCCCGCATAGTCAAGATTTATCATAGAATTGAGGACATAAAGAAAAAATGACAGAAGCAAGCCAAGAAATTAGACATTTTTTAGTTCCAGAACATATAAGGCTTACAGATGAGGAAAAAAAAGAAGTTCTTGAAAAATATAATATTTCTATTAAGCAATTGCCAATGATTAATATTAGTGATACTGCTTTAAAAAATATGAGCGTTAAAGTAAATGATTTAGTTATGATAAAAAGAAGCAGTCCAACTGCTAAGGAAACAAATTATTACAGGGTGGTTGTTGATGGTTAACGGTTATCAAACTTTAATGCAGGCTTACTTTAAGGATTATCCTTTTGTAGAGTCTAATATACAAAGCTTTAATGATTTTGTAGAGAAAAGTCTGCAATTATTAGTTGATGAAGTTGGAGATATAGTTCCTACAATTGTTCCTCAGGAAGTTGAAAGTTTTGTAATCAAGCTTAAGAAAATCTGGATAGACAAGCCAAGCATTATAGAAGCAGATGGCAGCAAAAGGGATGTTTATCCCTGCGAAGCCAGATTAAGGGCTTTGACTTATTCTTCTCCTATATACTTGGAAGTTAGCGCTTATATTGATGACGTGCAAAGAGAAAGTTTTGTTACTATGATAGGAAAGCTTCCAATTATGCTGAAGTCAAAGTATTGTCATTTGCATGGCTTAAAAAGAGAAGAGCTTATTTTTAGAGGAGAAGATCCGGATGAAGCAGGAGGCTATTTTATAATTAATGGAAATGAAAGAGTATTAATTACTGTAGAAGATCTAGCTTCTAATAAATTCTTTATAGAGAAGAAAGATATTGGGCCTAGTGAATATGTTGCCAAGGTTTTTTCTGAAATGGGAAGCTATAGAATACCTCATACAATAGAACAAATGAAAGATGGAATATTTTACTTGACATTTACAAGATTTAGGAGAGTACCTTTGGTTCCTGTACTGAAAGCATTGGGCTTGATTAAAGATCAAGAAATAGTAAAGATGATATGCGGAGACAAAGCTTATGATTCTGTATTTATAAATTTATATGACGCTGCAGAGCTTAAGAGCGAAGGAGATGCATTAGAATATTTGGCTAAGAGAATTGGAGTTACTCAGCCTAGAGAAGTTAAATTAGAGAAAGGTGGTGAGCAGCTTGATAAATATCTATTGCCGCATTTAGGAACTGATTCTAAGTACAGACTGAATAAAGCTTACAACTTGTGTAAAATGGTAAGGAGATTTTTACAAGTTAGCGAAGAAGGCTTGCCTTTGCCAGACAAAGATCATTATACAAATAAAAGATTAAAATTATCTGGAGATTTATTGGAAGATTTAATAAGAACAAATTTAAGAAGCTTAGTGCAGGACGTTCTTTATAATTTTCAAAGATTAGTCAAGAGAGGTAAATTCCAGAGCATTAAGATAATTATTAGAGATGAATTACTTAGTTCTAATATTAAGAGCGCACTGGCAACTGGAGGCTGGACTGGAGGAAGAAAAGGTATTAGCCAGAATATGGACAGGACAAATCATCTAGCTACTTATTCTCATTTGCAGAGAGTTGTATCTTTGCTTACAAGCACACAAGAGAACTTTGAAGCCAGGGCTTTGCATCCAACTCATTTTGGAAGGCTATGTCCAATAGAAACTCCTGAAGGAACTTCAATTGGTTTGAGAAAGAACATGGCTTTATTATGTAATGTTTCAAGAGGAGATATTCAAGAGGATAAAGTGAAGAAAGCATTGGAAAATTTAGGGCTGAAGGTGATGGGTTAAATGAAAGGATCTGAAACGACATTGGGAGGAGAGTTACCTGATTATAGGGGTAGGTCTTGAAAATGGTAGATGTATTTATGAATGAGAGATTTATTGGAACTGTAGAAAATGCAAAGGAATTTATTAAGCAGATAAGATCTGAGAGAAGAAAGGGAGTTTTGCCTTTAGAGTTGAATTTTTATCATGATCAAGATTATGACGAAGTTTATTTAGATACGACAACTGGAAGAGCAAGAAGGCCATTGATAGTTGTTGAAAATGGAAAATCAAAATTAACTGAGAAGCATATTGAGGATGTGAAAAGTGGTGCAGTTACTTGGGATAAGCTTGTAAAAGAAGGAATTATAGAATACGTTGATGCTGCAGAGGAAGAAAATTGTTACGTTGCCTTGAGTGAGGAAGACTTAACTAAAGAACATACGCATTTAGAGATTTCTCCTGTTGTAATCCTTGGTTTGTGTACTTCGTTGATTCCTTATTCTAATTTTGGCGGTAGTTCAAGATTAATAAGAGGAAGTAAGATTCAAAAGCAGGCATTAGGTTTGTATGCAAGCAATTTTTTATTAAGAATGGATACCGATGTCAATGTTTTACATTATCCTCAGAAACCTATAACAAAAACATTTATGCATGACATTTGGGGGTGGGAGAAACATCCTTCTGGACAGAATATTGTTATTGCATTGATGAGTTTTGAGGGGTACAATATGGAAGACTCAATTATTATAAGCAAAGCTAGCGTTGACAGGGGATTTGCAAGGTCAACTTATTTTAAGCCTTTTTCTGCAGAAGAACTTAGATATCAAGGCGGATTAGTTGACGAGATTTGTATACCTGATAAGGAAGTTAAAGGATATAAGTCAGAAAAGGACTACAGGCTTTTGGAAGAAGATGGCATTGTGTTTACAGGAGCAAAAGTAAAAGATGAAGATGTTATAATTGGCAAAGTTAGTCCGCCAAGATTTTTAGGAGAATTTGAGGAATTTAATATTGCTACAAATGTTAAAAGAGAAAGTTCAGTTGCCCTGACACATGGAGAGAATGGCATAGTTGATATGACTTTGATTACTGAAAATGAGGACGGAAACAGGTTAGTGCAGATGAGATTGAGGCAGCAGAGGATTCCTGAAGTTGGTGATAAGTTTGCGAGTAGACATGGACAGAAGGGAGTAATAAGTTATCTTGTTCCTATTGAAGACATGCCTTTTACAGCAAGCGGAATAGTGCCTGATATTATATTTAGTCCTCATGGTATTCCATCAAGAATGACAGTTTCACATTTAATAGAAATAGTTGCAGGGAAAGTTGGTGCTTTATCAGGACAGTATATAGATGGAACTACTTTTAATGCAATGCCAGAAAAGGAATTAAGAAAAATGCTTAGAGAATTAGGATTTAGAGAGAGTGGCGTAGAAGCAATGTATAATGGCATTGATGGTAGAGAGTTTAAGGCCAGGATTTATGTTGGAAATATGTACTACTTGAAGCTTAAGCACATGGTTGCGAATAAACTGCATGCAAGAGCAACCGGTAAAATACAATTGTTGACAAGACAGCCAATTGAGGGAAGGTCTCAAGGTGGTGGTTTGAGATTGGGAGAAATGGAAAAGGATTGCTTTGTTGCACATGGGGCTTCACTATTATTAAAAGAAAGATTTGATTCAGACAAGACTTTGGTTTTTGTCTGCGAAGAGTGTGGAATGCTTGGAGTTTATGATAGTTTCAAGAACAAGGAATATTGCACTAAGTGCGGAGCAAATGTTGGAGTAAGCGTTGTAGAAATGAGTTATGCATTCAAACTGTTATTGGATGAGTTGAAATCACTTTGTGTTTATCCTAAATTGGTTTTAGGAAGGAAGTATTAATATGGATGAATATTCATTAGAAAGAATGGATGGCGGAGGCAAATTGAGTTTACCTAACGGCGGATTTTATAACTTAAGAGTAGCAGAACATAATAGTTTTTTATTACTGCTAGACATTTCTCATTATCAAGGATCTGTTTTTGGTTTGAATATTTACCCTCATCATGACGGTATTGTTTGTGGCACTAATAAACCAGATGGACTTGAAATTTGTGGATCTTATTTAGTTAATAAAATCATTGTAGGAGCTGATAGATTGGGAGGTCTAGATAATGCAGAACTTGATAGATTTCATAGTTATATTATAAGAAAGAATAGAGACATGTCTTTTGATTTAGGAAGATTAGTTGAACTAAGAGACACTGAGAAATGGTTAATGAGAAGAGACGACTTTCCAAGTTTTAAAACTTTTTTAAGCGGAGTTATTAGGAGGGCAAAGAGCTGAGATGGTAGAGAACTATGTTTACAAGAAAGTAGATTCAGTAGTGTTTGGAATGATGAGTCCTGAGTTAGTCAAGAAGATGGCTTGTGCTAAAGTTGTAACTCCTGAACTTTATGATAAAGAAGGTTATCCTGTAGATGGTGGGCTTATGGATATTAGATTAGGAGTTATAGATCCTGGTCTGAGATGCAAAACTTGTGGTGGAAATTTAAGAGACTGTATGGGTCATTTTGGGTATTTAGAATTAGCTAGGCCTATTATTCATTTAAAATATGCTGATGTAATATTAAATTTTTTGAGGTGCAGTTGCAGAGAGTGCGGAAAATTACTTACAGATAAGAAGGTTAAAATTGCTGTTGAGGAAGATGAAGGAGCAGAGCATCATGCTGAGGAAGAGGCTGGCGAGGATGAAGTAAGCACAAAGAAACAAGTTAAGAGCATAACAAGCAGTTTAAGAAATGTAAAGAAATGTCCTCATTGCGGCGCAAAACAATTCCAAGTAAAACTTGAGAGACCTACTACGTTTTTAGAGGATGATAAAAGATTAAATCCAATTGATATAAGAACAAGACTAGAAAGAATAAGTGATTCTGATATTGCTTTTTTAGGATTAGATCCTTCTTTTGCAAGGCCTGAATGGATGGTTCTAATTATTTTGCCAGTGCCTCCAGTTACTATAAGACCGAGCATTACTTTAGAGACAGGAGAAAGAAGTGAAGATGACTTAACTCATAAATTAGGTGATATAGTAAGAATTAATCAGAGATTATTTGAAAACATTAATGCTGGAGCGCCTGAAATAATTATTGAAGACCTTTGGGATCTTTTGCAGTATCATATTACAACTTATTTTGACAATGAAGTTAGCCAAGTTCCTCCTGCTAGGCATAGAAGCGGGCAGGCACTAAGAACTTTGACTGAGAGAATTAAAAGCAAAGAAGGAAGATTTAGGCACAACCTTGCTGGAAAAAGGGTTAACTATGCAGCTAGAACTGTTATTAGCCCTGATTCTAAAATGGAACTGAATGAAGTTGGAGTTCCTATAGAAGTTGCTATGGAATTAACAGTTCCTGAGAGAGTTGTAGAATGGAACTTAAAGAGACTAAAGAAGTTTGTTGAAAATGGCCCTAAGAAATATGTAGGAAGCAATTATGTTGTAAGACCTGATGGCAAGAAGAAAAAAATTACTGATGAAACACAAGAGCAATTATTAGAAGAGCTGCAGCCAGGCTATATTGTTGAGAGACATTTAATGGATGGCGATATTGTAATATTTAATAGGCAACCTACACTGCACAGAATGAGTATTATGGCACACAGAGTTAGAGTTCTGCCTGGCAAGAGTTTTAGATTAAATCCAGCTATATGCAATCCGTACAATGCAGACTTTGATGGCGATGAGATGAACTTACACGTCCCACAGACTGAGGAAGCAAGAGCTGAAGCTGAAATTCTTATGGAAGTACAGACACAAATTATAACACCAAAAAGCGGCTTGAATGTTATAGGATGCAGTGATGATGCTATTACAGGAAATTATTTGTTAACTAAAAACATTAAGATGAGTAAAGAAGATGCAGTTCAGATGCTTCATAGTGTTGGCGTATTAAATATTGAAAGATTTGATAAATTTAAAAAAACAGTTGATGGCAAAGAAATATTTAGTGCCATACTTCCTGATGGTTTTGATTTCAGTGGATATTCTAAGTCTAAGGAACCTATTGTTATAAAAAATGGTTATTTAATAGAAGGAGTAATAGATAAATCAACTATAGGACAGGATAAAGGCGATTTAATAAGAGCGCTGTATGCAAAGTATGGATCTAGTGTTGGTTTAGATTTATTAGGAAAAATATTTAGATTAGGAATTGCTGTTTTGCTTAAACATGGTTTTACTACTTCTATAGCAGATACAGATCTGCCACAGGAAGTTTCTGATAAATGCAAGGAAACAATTTATAATTCGGAAAGAAGAGTAGCACAACTCATTGAGCAATATAGCAGCGGTGAATTAGAGGCTTTGCCTGGCCTGACATTAGAAGCTACTCTAGAAGCAAAAATTATGGAAGTTTTAAACAGATGCAGACAGCGTGTTGGTGAGATAATTGCTGAGAGTAATTTAGAAGAGAACTCTACATTGGTGATGGCTTTATCAGGGGCTAAAGGCAGCTACCTGAACTTATCTATGATTGCTGCTTGCGTGGGCCAGCAGGCTTTGAGAGGTAAGAGAATTGAACTTGGTTATAGGGGAAGAACTTTAAGTATATTTACAAAAGGAGAACTGAGTCCTAGAGCTAAGGGATTTATTAAGAGAGGATATAAAGAGGGGCTAACTCCTGAAGAGTATTTCATGCATGCAATGACTGGAAGAGACAGCTTAATGGATACTGCTTTAAGAACACCAAAATCAGGTTATTTGTATAGAAGATTAGCAAGTGCTTTACAAGATATAAGAGTTGAGTATGATAATACTGTGAGAGATGCAAACCAGAATATTGTGCAGTTTATTTATGGAGAAGATGGCCTGGATGTTTCGAAGACAGAGGGTGGAAAAATAAATGTTGCTAGGATTATTAGAGAGGTACTGGGAGAATAAAATGTTACCGCAACACTTAATTGCTAAAGTTGAGGATTATTCAAAGAAGTATAAAATTAGTGATAAGGACCAGAAGGAGATTTTAAAGAGAGTTGAGGAAATTTATAACAAAGCTAAAATTTCTCCTGGTGAATCTATTGGAGTAATTACTGCTGAGAGTTTTGGTGAACCTAGTACCCAAATGACGTTGAATACATTTCACTTTGCAGGTGTGGCAGAGATGAACGTTACTGTTGGCCTGCCAAGACTGATAGAAATATTTGACGCAAGAAAGAGGCCAAGCACCCCAAGAATGGAAATTCCGATAAAATCTAAATATTCCAGGACTGTTGAAGCAGTAAGAGAAGTTGCTATGAAGATTAAGGAAACTAAATTGGGAGACATAGCACAGGAAATTTCTATTAATATAGCCAAAGCTACAATTGAAATTGTTTTAGATAAGAAGAAGATGAGGGATTTGGACATTAAACCAAAATTAGTTCTAGACAAAATAGCAGAGGGATTAAAGAGTGTTGATGTTAAGGATAATGATAGTTCTGTAATACTTAAATCTAAAGAAAAAGAAATATCTTTGTCTGAAGTTTATAAATTGAAAGAGAAAGCAAAGTCAATCCACATAAGAGGTTTACAGGGAGTTACTCATGTTTTACCTGTCAAGGGAGATGATGGTAATTATATTATACATTGTGCTGGAAGCAATTTAAAAGACGCTTTGCTTTTAGAGGAAGCTGAAAAAGAGAGAATAATGACTAACGATATTTTTGAAATTTCTGATGTTTTAGGCGTAGAAGCTGCTAGAGCTGCCATAATCAATGAAGCTAATAAAGTTATAAAAGATCAAGGCATTGATATAGATATCAGGCACGTAATGTTTTTAGCTGATGTCATGACAAGAAGCGGTACTGTAAAGGGTGTAACTAGAACAGGAATTGTTGGAGAAAAAGAGAGCGTATTAGCTAGAGCTAGTTTTGAAACTCCAATTAAACATATAGTTAATGCTAGTTTAGTAGGCGAGAAAGATAATTTGAATAGTGTTGTTGAAAATGTTATAATAAATCAACCAGTTCCTCTTGGCACTGGATTGCCTGGCTTAATTGCCAAAATGAAGAAGGACTAAACATGAAAGCTGATTTACTAGATGATCTGAAAAAGAAAAAACCATTTTTAGGACTGGATATCGCGCTTAAGAAAATTAGAAATGGAAAGATAAGCAAGGCTTATGTTTCTTCTAATAGTGGCGCTAAGAATCAGCTAGTTAGGCTATGCAAAACAATAGGTGTTGAGGTTATTTTATTACAGGAATCTAGCAAAGATCTGGGAATTATTTGCAAAAAACCGTTTTCTGTTTCAGTAATAAGTTTTGAGTAAATATGAAATTAACTTTAGATTCTATAAATAATATTAACTTATTTGAGAACTTAACTAGAGCTAAGGTTAAAGACTGTTTTCAGGAAGATGGCGTTCTTGTTTTTTTAGTTGAAGAGGGCAATGTTAAGAAAGCTTTAGGAAAAGACAGTTCAAATATTGATAGAATCAGCAAAATACTAAAAAAAGATATTAAAATTATTGCTTTTTCTAATGATATTTGCAAATTTGTTAGTAATTTAATATATCCAAATAAGGCTGACGAGATAAAATTAGAAGGCAAAACTGTTTTTATAGTTGCCAGTGATGTTGGTGTCAAGGGAAGAATATTTGGCAGGTCAAGAGAAAATCTAAAGAGAATAAATTCCTTAGTTAGAAATTATTTCGACGTGGAAGAAGTTAAAGTTGTATAATAAAAAGAAAAATAATTTATATTTTTCTTAAACAGTATCTTGCATTTGCGCTTTTACAATTACCCATACTATTTACTTCTAAGTTTCCAATTTTTTTATTGCTTGTATTTCTTGGACTTAAGTAAAATGGTGCGTCAACGCCTATTATTTTTCCTGTATATTTTTCAGCTGTCATTAGTTGTGTTACTCTTGCCATGCTTAAGTACTCTCCAACGCCTAGACCCCAAACAGCAACTGTTCCTTCTTTTCCTATTTCATGAGCACTAATAATTAATATTTGATGTCCTTGTGCTGGATACAATCCTATTGTACCTGGTTCAGCTTTAGCCACTGCTTCATCTTTTTTGCTGTAAGTTCTATAAGCGCCAGTTTCTGTAACTAATCCACTCCATGAGTTCATTACATCATTTGCATATGATAAAGAACTTCCACAAAGTTCTTCTGCTACAGTTACTGGGTCTCTGGAAAAGAAATCTGGTGCATAGAGATGTGTTCTTCCTGCATTTACTAGTGCTTCTGGAAGTTGGCCTAATGTTTTCTCATCGCCTTCCCTCATATTTTTTAATAATCTTTCTAAATTGTTATCTAGTTCAATACCCATTCCTAATAGTCTTCTTCTTGTTAAATTTGCAAATGCTTCTAATAATTGGTTTTTTCCCATTGCCATTTTATTCTCCTTGCCTGATAATTGTTACAGGCATTCTATGATTAATGTTGAAATCTTTGAACTTTCCCATAATCTCAAACTTTCTTCTTACCCTATTCAGAACCTCTTTTTCTTCGTCTGATGTTACTGCAATGTTGTTGTCAATATCTCTTAAAACATCATCATGACTTACATCAGGTTTTCTATAAAGATTTAAATATCTTTCTGTTAATGTTTTTTCTATTCTTGCTTTTAATACATCTTTAATATTGAATGCTTGATAAGATAATATTTTTCTTTTTCTATTTGCAGCTACTGCACTCCAGTCTATACTTACGTTATTTCCATTTACTCTTACTCTTCTTGGCCCAGGTATGTAGACTTTGCTAGTGCGTTCTGGCTTTACTATAAATAAATTATTACCATTTGCATATTTTAGATACAGTGCTAATAAATTCTCATCTGGTTCTGTTTCTTTATACGTTAATGCAGAACAGTGCAATAATTTTGCTCTTTCTGAAAGTTCTGAGTTTGCTATACTAAATATTCCATCTTCTAAGTCTTCTTCACCATATCTATATACCAATCTTGTTGTTAAATTTAGGTAAGTTCCTTGTGGTTTTGCTGTTGGTATGATTTTTTCCTTTGTTATGTCATATCTGAGTAAAAAATTAAATAAGTCTATTTTCTCATCTAACTTTCTTTTTTCTTTTAGCTCTGCATAAATTTCTAGCACTTCTTCGATTAATCTTTTGTCTGAGACAACAGCAACTGCATCTTCTATTTTTGAGTAACTTGCATTTTCTAATGCTTCTGTGTAAACTTTTTCAATTAAATCTCTGTTTGCCATCGACAGCATTGAAAAGTGACCTACTGTTGACGTTGCTTTTGGAATGAGTGATTCTGGTTTTTTAGCTTCTTCTTTGCTTATTCTAAATGTTTCTGGAATAAATTCTCTATATGAATTTGCAACACTGTACTCTCCTAATTTATCACAGTTCCAGAAAAATGCGAACGACCATAAGTTATATGTTCTGTCATACTTAGCAGTACCATAAGTTGCTAACATTATGTCAGCAAGTTCTGCAGCTTGTTGGTTGTATTTTTCTCTTTCCATTTTATTCTTCTGCCAGTTTTCTTAGCACTGCTGCCAGTCTTGATAATTCCTCTTCTGGTGTTTCTCTTATTGTTTCTCCGAGTGCTAATATCTCTGGATGTATTGGTTCTCCTTGCGTTGGTTTTATTTTTGTAGGCTCTATATCTGTATCTATATTTAAGAATCCTGAACATTCATATCTTCTGAATTTTGCTTCTTTTTTTATTATTTCTGCTTCATTTTGGGTTCCATCTACTATTTTGTATTCTTCTAACATTCTAAAGTAATGCCCTTCTTCATATCTTGACTTCTTGTCATCTATTTTTTTTGCTACAATTACATATGCTTCAAACCCATTTCTCTTTTCTTCGCCTGTATCTATGTCAATAGACTTCATTGATTTGTAAGTTCCAGTTAATTGCCTGTCTATTTCAAAGCCAATTTCAGTCATATCTTTAATGAACTGTTCCCTGCAACTTATATCTATCTTTGATGTTGGTTCTATAATTAACATATAACTACCATTTTTCATTACTCTTTTATTTTCAGTGAAGTATTGTTTTCTTTCTTCTTCTGTTGCAAAATCCAAGGCCAAAGAACATACAATTAGATCCTTAGACTTTTCTTCCAAGCTTTCTGTTTTTTCATATTTCTTTTTCGGATCAAACACTTTGTTCTCTTGTGAATGAGGGACTAGATTTCTTAGGTCTGTGTAAGAACCCAAATAATATTTGTTTTCTTTATTTCCTTTTTCTTCACATGCATCTATTCCATAATCTAATTGAAATCTATTTACATCTATGCATATAGTTTTTCTTTCTAAAATTCTTGATACTGTTGCTGGGCCAGAACCTTCATCCAGTATGTCTTCAAGTTTTCTTCCTATTTTATTTTCTAGTCCTAGAATAATATCCCTTGCCAGTCTTGCACAATTGGATGAGAAACTGTATTCCCATGCGTAGTTATAATTTTTTGCTAGGAACATTGCATTGTCATGCGCACTCATTTCCTCTACAAATCTTTCTACACCTCTGCCCCTGAGATTATTAAACATTAATGCAACTATGCTTCTTGAGTTTAAATTCAACAAACTACCAATTTCTGCTGATTTCTCTGGTTTTGTATCATCTATGAAAGCATTTATTTCCTCTGGTGTTGCATCTTCTCCCTTGAACACTAGGTTTATTAAATATGCCTTCCAGTCTCTGAATTTATACTTTGAATCTTCAAACGTGTTTACTGCTCTTGGTTGATGTACTTCAACTTCATTATGTTTTCCAGATCTTACAATTCTGGCTAATAATTGTTCAAATCTTGCCGGTACTGTTGTAGCTTCATATTCTATTAGCATATCTGCTTCCTGAACATCTGCTCCTTCTCTTAGTGTTCCATAGCTTACTGATAATACTGTTTTTGCTGGGTTAGTTTGAAATTCTAATAAAGCTAGATCCCTTTGTGATGGATCCCATATTTCATAGTTTCTAATTTCTAATCTTTGTCTTGCTGCGAGAGATAGATCAGATCTGAATTTTTGTCCTTCTTCATAAAGCCCTTCTGATCTTAATGTTTCAATTTCTTCATTTTTTAATTGTATTTCTACTGGCTGTGCTGATACTGTCTGATCTATTCTTACACACCCATATTCAGCTAGTTTTTCCTCTAGAAAACTTGTCAGATTAGTTGAATATTCACATGCAACAATAACTTTTTTATTGTCTTTTTTTGCTTTTTTTATTATTTCTACTGTTGTTTGTAACTTGCTTGGAATGGTATTTTCTGCATATTCTCTTAATTTTGGATTTATTTCAAAGAATCTTTCTATTTTATTTTTTAATGAGTCTTGTCTTTCACTATCTGTAAAGTTATCAGGAAGCAGCTTTTTTGGATTTGTAAGTAGATAATTTAATAGTAAGTATCTCTCTCTACCTTCAAATAATGTTGAGTTTATTATTTCTATATACAAGTCTGTTTCTTTTTCTGTTAATTCATAATTAACATTTATGAGAATTGGTTCTTTTACATCTGGATCTACATCTTTTAGTTCCCTGATTGGATTTGAATGTATGTCCAGTACTGCCCTTACTATTTTTGGATTGTCCCTAAATACTGCAGTGAAATCTTTAGGGTTATCTATAATACCCATTAGATAAAATTCATAGGCTATATTTGAAACATAGTTTCTAATTCCTGTTCCGCTTACCAATGTTCCCCATTTTGAATATCTGAATAATTCTCCAAGGGCTATTGCAGTTGCTGAATCAGGATCTATTACATTGTGTATTTCATCATATATGACATAGTAAGGCTTACCATCTGCTCTGAATGCCTGCTGTCTTAACGCTGTTGCAATGCTTGCAGCTTCTGCATTTTTTTCTTCGATTACTATTCTTTTCAGCAAAGCATCTAGACTTCTTTCTTTTCTTGTATATTCTTTAAAATGATCTTCTATCATTGAATTTCTGAGAATTTCCAATGCCCTTTCTTTTGTGTAAACAGTTGTTAGAAGTTCTATGTATTTCTCTTCCATTTCTGCTGCAGTTTCTGGATCACTTATATCTATGCCTGTTCTTCTATGGCTCAGTTCATAACCTAGCAACACAAGATCTACGTCTTCTCTTGCTGCTTTTTTTATAGAATATCTTCTATTTCTTCTTGTAACTACACTGATATTTGGATCTTTTAATAACCTTTCTGCTTCTCTGATCCATGTTGGAATTATATACGTTGGACAGCATATCAATGTTTTAACTTTGCCATTTTCTCCAAGTTCTTTCATAAAAACTTCATTAATTATGGGTATTGCAGACAGAACCCCAATAGTTTTTCTTGTTCCTGGCTTGCTAAACTCAAATCTTTTTTTGCCTTCCATTCCAGATAATGCTATTTCTGTTGCTGCTAGTTGTTGTTCTGGAGATGGAATGTCTACAGTTGATGCATCAAAATAAGTATCTCTTCCTAAATTATTAAATATATTTTCTATCCCGCCAAATTCTTCTGCTTCTTGTATTATTTGTGATCCATATGGGAATTGTTCTAGAAAATGTTTGTTTGGAATGAATCTTAATCTATTCAAAACTCTGCTTATTCCTTGCTCTAGTTCTATAAGTTTCTGAGGTTCTATTTGCATTTTTATTATGTTGCATCTTTATTCTCACCAGTTCTTTTTTCTATTTCATCAACAAAGTACTGCCTGTTTATTCCAATGTATGATCTTAATAGTCTAACTAAATATGTACCACATTCAGTTAATGGTCTTTCTTCATATCTTATTGATGTAAATCTGCCTTTATCTTTATCTAGTAATGAATCATATAATGTTCTGCCAAAAGTACTGCATTCTCCTTGCGTGTTTAATTCAGTCTTTTTTTCATCAAATACGCCTTTCTCTAATTGTTTTACAAATGCTTTTTTGAGAAGCCTATCGTACAAGTCATATCTTTCTATTAAATTTCCTATGCCATCTGTGTATTCATTCATTGCACCTCCAATAGTTCTTGGTTCTGATCCTTTATCTGTTTCTTTTTCCATTACACCTTCCATCCATAATCCCGCAACCAAAAATCTGAAAAATATTTTATCATAAGAATGATCAGGATCTATAACTAATCTGCCAAGATCAGATACTGCTTCAAATATCTTATCTCTAGATGACCTTTCGTCTTCTGTTGTTCTTAACTTAGGCAAAATGTTCTTTTGTATATATTCATCATTTTTTATATAATCAGCAGCTTTCGCATAAGCAACCCATTTAGCTGTGCTTGAAATATATCTCTTAAAATCTTCCTTACTCATTTCTATTCCAGTTCTTTTTACTGAATATAGTACGTCCAATGCTAATTGCCTAAAACATATAACAAAGTGTTCTCCTTTATCATCCAATCTTTTGGATATTTTTTTATCAATGAATCTTTTATACAATGGAAGAACTGATTCTGATTTTTCACATAATTCTCTTAGTTTTTTCTTTTCGCGATCTTCTCTTATTATATATTCAAGCAGAACTTCTCCAGCTGTTTTCCTTATATCTTCCTTTTCTATTATTTCAGTTATAACTCTTTTAGTTTTACGGCTTATTTCTCCTCTGTGTTTTGCAACGTATGACGTTATTGATTCTACTTCTATTGTTAAACCTAAATTTGTTGCTGTTTCTAAAAATGCTGGGTCATTTATTATTTCTTCTAGGTCGTCTCTATTTGTGAATGTACGTGTTTTTTTAATTTTCTCAGGATTAGCTAAAGCAAAGAATGCCAGTGCGTCTGCATTTTCAATTAAGTAAGTATCTAGTGCTTGGTCTCTAACATATCCTGGTTTGTCTTTTGTTGGTTTAAAGGTTGGCTTTCCTTTTTTACCTGTCTTTTTCTTTTTAGCTGAGTCTATACGGTTTGATGTGTCAAGCATTGTTGAATAAGCTAATATGTCTGTAATTTCATCTAAACCTTGTTGCGGGTCTGATAGGTCTAAATTTCCATCTTGGCCTTTTGTGAGTATGACCTTTCCACCTTTCATAATTGTTACATAGTAAATATTACTTCCAGGTATTCTCATCATTACAATTTTGGTATCTGATCCTGAATTTCCAGTTGGTTCTTCTGAAGTTGTTGTTCTTGCAAGTGGATCTAATCTATGCAATAATTCTTCTAGTTCTCTTCTATCTTGTGGCCTTTTTGTATCTATATTACCATCTACTGCTAATCTAACTAATTCATGATAACTAAGTCTTTCCTGTCTTGCAAAATCTTTTAGTGTTATTTTACCGTCTGTCATTGTGGTCTTAAATCTCCGAAATATTTTAATTCTATTTTTGCTCCAACTTTAGCTAGGTCAGACGATTCAAGTTTTTTCCTTGTTGTATCTATTAATTTTGATAATCTCTCTGGTGTTGTTTGCCTATACACTAATTCTATATAATAACAATTACGTAATTCTCCTGTTTTTATTTCTGCATTTCTTCCCTTTAGTGTTGAGGCCAATGCTAGTGAAAAATCTAATGCTGCATTACTCCTGAAGTTTTGATTGTTTGTTGGTATTACAAATCTTAATCTATATCCATCTTTTTCTTGTACGTGATAAGAGAAACAGCCGAAAGTTGCATTTAATGGTATTCTTTTTCTAAATTCTGATGTTTCATCTAAAGCTTTGTTATGCATTATTTTTATATTATCTATTTCATTTAATAATGCTTCTTCTTCTTCTTTTATTCTATAATGTTCTTTTTTTGCATCATTGTAATGTCTTATCAATTCTCTTGCTGCTCTTTCATCTTCATTTAAAGATTCATCTTTTCTATGCTTAAATGTTCTCTCTGCTAGTGTAGCCATTTTATATGCAAGATTATGCTCTTCTGCATATCCAGTTTGGTCGAATTCAACATTATAATATTTCAATTTTTCAGATAATTCATCTATAGTCAATTCTCTATTTCTTAATTTTGGATCAATCTCTATTAATCTACTTCCTAATTTTTCATATATTAGTTCTTTTAGATCTGTTTGTGCAATTACTAGATTTTCAGGTATTCCTTCTGGGAATAGTTTATTATATTCTTCAATTGCTGCATTTAGTTCTGGTGAATAGACTTTTCTAAATGCTTCAACTAAAATTTCTTCTGCTGTAAGATTTACAATTGAATTTTCTTTTACTAACATTTCTAATTCTGACTTTTCTTTTTCTAATGCTGTTGCTATTTCTTTTAGTTCTTCAAGTCTAGCTTCTGTTTTTATAAGTTTTTGTTCTTCTACTTTAGCTGCTTCTCTTAGTTTTGCTTCAGCAGCACTTACTGTTTCTCTTCTTTTTTCTTCTATTGCTGCTAACAATCCTGATTTATAATTTGCTAAATCTTTATCATTATCTAATTTAGTTTCAAATGGTGATTTGTGGTTAACACTTATTGCAATTTCATGTAGAAGTGCTTCTATTGAAGTAGCGTATGTATTTGCATTTCTTGACTCTTTCTTTGCTTCAGTTATTCTTCTCTTATTTTCATCTAATGCTGCTAACAATCCTTGAGTGTATGTTGCAAGTTTTGTTTTACTTTTTGGCTCTATTTCAGTTTTGTATTCTACTGCTTCAGCTATATTTGCTAATAATACCAATACACTATCTATGTAAATGTTTGTTCTTTCTAATTCTTGTTTTTTCCCTTCAAGTTCTTCTTCTATTCTTCTGAATCCTGCAACTTTATTTTTAGACTTTTCAAATTCTGTTGTTCCTTCAGCTCCGAATGTTTTTTCATACTCTTGTAATCTTCTTGTAAAGTCACCTTTATCTTGTTCTTTTTTGCTATAAATTTCTTTATCATCTCTTACAAGTTCTAGGATATCTTTTAATGGAGTAATTTCAGCTTTTCTTTTTGGTAGATTTGTTCTTATTGCATCTGCTATAAGATCTGCATCTAATGTTGTATTTTGTACCCTAAATCCTATAACTTTCTTTGTAAGTCCTTTTGGGTCATTATTTGCTGTTATTTTACCTAAATATACCATATTGTTATTTGGTTCTTTTTTATTAACAAGTTTTTTTAATTCTCTTTCTAATACACCAATATCGCTTGGTTTTTTTCTTTCTATTATGATATCATAGTGCTTATAACCATCTATTTTATTGTACGTTCTTGAACCACTTGCAACTTTTTTAGCTTTGTCTTTTGGTTCATTAGTTACTTCTGTTTTTTTTATCTGTATTTTTTCCCCTTTTAATGCATCCAGAATTCTAATGCTATACCTTTCGAATTGTTCATCATTTAACATATCATTTTCAGTTGGTGTTGGTTCACCAAGATCTTCTGCGACAGCTGTTAATAGACCTTCTAAGTTTCCTCTATATTTTATTGATCTTTCTTTTTCTTCTATTATATTTCTTGTTAGTTCTTCTACTGCTATTTTTAATTTTTTTTCACCTTTTATTGTTCTTCTTTTTGGAAAATCATGGCCTACCGAAGTTGCAATTGTTTCTACAGAATCATAAATTGCATCAATTATTTCATTTAATGAAGTTGTTGCGCTTCTACATCTTTCTCCTATATTTGTTTTTATTGCTATGCCAAGTTCTTCAGTATAGCCAATTAAACCAGGTCTTTTTTCTAATTCTTTTGGCGTTGGAGTTCTATAATCTACAATACGTGCAAGAGTCTTGAATCCTTCTGCAAGTGCATTTAGATCTATATCTTTTGTTTCTTTAACTTCTGCTAATTCTGGCTTATCAACACACGTTATTGAAAATTCCCCAGTATCAAATCTTTTAGTTATTATTCTTCTTAGTGTGGCTTCATTTAAATCTCTACCTTCTATTTTTACACCAAATTTACGCTCTCTAGAATCTCTTAAATATTCTATATTAACTTTATCAATGTTTTTTCCAAACGAACAATCTATTAAATTTTTTAGTATACCTGCTGTTCTTGAATTGCCGCTTGTAACTCTAATTTCATAAATTCTTGCAGTTCTATTTTCTTGATTAGATGATGCTATCATTTTATTTACTTTTTAGTGGTTAATATTCAGCTAATGCAGTAGAATTTAACTTATAAAACTTTCCATCTGTTAGTAGTAACTTTTCTTTTTATTATTACTATTATTATAATTTAGAAAATACTTTGTTAAAGGCAGTTTTGTTTAGAAAGTTATATAAACAATGGTCTTTAAGAAACGTTTAATGCAAAAAACAAGGTTTGCCAAAGCAACAATACAATATAACACTGCTCCAGTTTGGAAGAGGTTCTTGGCTTATTTACTAGATCTGATTTTGGTTAACTTAATAGTCAGCTTGCCTTTTAGAAATTATTTTAAGGATTTTAGCATTAGTAGTTTAGTATTAAAAAGTACAGATACTGGTTTATTTTTGGTCAGTATTTTTGTAACTGTAGCTTTGATTTTGTATTTTTCAATTTTGGAGCTTAAAACAGGACAGACTTTAGGCAAAATGATTTTTAGTATTCGTGCAGTTTCTTTGCTAGGAAAGAGTATGAATTTTTCTCAGGCATTTTTAAGAAATTTAACAAAGCCTTTTCCGATAGTTTTATTAGTTGATGTTGCATATATGTTTTTTAGGGGCGGAAATCAAAGGCTATTTGAAGTTTTTAGCAGAACTGCTGTAGTTGAAAAGGAGATGAAATTTAAATGAATAAGTGGCTATTTGCTTTTTTAGTTTTAGTTGCTTTATATTTAGCTGGTAGTTTAATTTCTTTATTTTTATTTAGAAATGATGGTGTTGTTTTAGGAGATAAGATTGTTGTTGTTCCTTTGGATGGAGAGATAACTGTTTCTGGAAACCAGGATTTTTTTCAGGTTGGAGGAGTGTCTTCTACTGAACTAATTAAAACTATAAAAGAATTAGATGAAGATAGTTCTGTCAAGGGTGTGATATTTGAGATTAATAGTCCTGGAGGCGGAGTTGTAGCTAGCCAGGAAATAGCAAGTGCAGTTAAAAGTATGAACAAAACTAAATATTCCGTTATAAGAGAATTTGGAGCTTCTGGGGCTTACTGGATTGCAAGTGCTACAGACAAGATAATTGTTAGTCCTTTAAGCATAACAGGAAGCATTGGTGTTTACGGAAGCTATCTGGAATTTAGTGAGTTGTTTGATAAATATGGAGTTGGTTATCAAAGACTAGTAAGCGGGAAATACAAAGATTTAGGAGTTCCTTATAGAAATTTAACTGATGAGGAGAGAAAATTATTCCAAGGCAAGTTAGATATTATTCATGAATATTTTATAATGGACGTTGCTAAAAACAGGCATATGAATTTTGATAATGTTAAAGATGTAGCAACTGGAGAATTTTTCTTAGGAGTTGAAGCTAAAAAAATTGGCTTGGTTGATGAACTTGGAGACAAAGATACTGCTGTTGAACTTATGAAAAAACAGCTTAATTTGACAGATGTTGGCATTGTTGAAAGTAGAAAGAAAGTAACTTTGTTAGATAGATTTTTTGGAGATGTTGCATATCAATTAGGAAGGGGTTTTGGAAAGAGTATAGTTGAATTTAATACTAGGCTTAGAATCAATGCTTAAATTTTTAGTTCTCTTACTGCTATATTTATTAGATTATCTCTTGAGTTTTTTTCACTTAGCAGATAGTGGTTAGTCCCTGCTTTTAGATAGCTTTCTTTTTCATTTTCATAGTTGCTGGTAACTATAACAGGAGTTTTTTTATTTGCTGAATCTTCACCTCTTATTATCTCTATTAGCCTTAGTGATGATCTTATGTGATCTTCTGGCTTTGTTTTACCTTGTTTTTTTACCTTGCTAATTATTTTCATTATTTTTTGGTCACTGCAGTTTTCTCCTAAGTTTGCGTAAGTATCAATTACTATTAAGTCTAAAACACTTTCTTCTACTTCTGTTATAGCGTTACATATAGATAATATTGGCCTAACTCCAAAGTCTATTTCTCTTCTTGAGCCGTATAAATTCCTAGCAAAATCTCTTGCTGATAATGGATCTTTGTTTATCCAGGCAATAACTTTATACGTCATAAGATTTGTCTTGGAGAAAAACTTAAATTCGTTTTGATTACTGGTTTGTTTTTAAAGCAAAGCTTTAAATTGTTTCTTTGGTTTATTTATTTGCAGGCAGGCTGGAGAGCTCGTCCTACTCTGTAAGCACAAACGGACGTCATGGTGTAGCTGATGCTTGGTGGGCGGTGTTGCTATTGTGGTAGGTCTTAGTAACTACAATGATAATCTGTCTTGATTGGTTGAAGCAGTTATGAAATGTGTCAGGTCAGGAATGAAGCAGCACTAAATGATTGCTCCAATGCTTTCAGGGTAGCGGATTTGAGGAATGGCTAGGGTAAACCTAACATGATAGGAATATCAACCTCTGGGCGCCTGCGTTTTTACTATGAAAGAAATTATTAAAAAAATAAAATCTAAAAAAACATTGGATAGATTAGATGATACATTTGTTGAAAGTTTTCTAAATATTTTTTTGAAGAAAAATTCAAAATTAAATAAAAAATATTTAGATGGAGAATTAAAGAAAAAAGACATAAGGATTATAGTTAAGTCAGTCAGGAATAATTTGAACAGATTTTATGGACAGTTTTGGACTAGTGACAAATTAAAATTGGAATCACATAGGTCTACTAAGGAAAGACTAGGAATCTATGATAAATTATATAGTTTTATTTTTTCTATTACTTGTAGGCCTAAAACAATTCTGGACTTGGCTTGTGGTTTAAATCCATTGACTTACAAGAACATAGGCAATGATATTTATTTTATAGCTGTGGAACTTACAGAATATGACTGCGGTAAAATTAAAGAGTATTTTGAAAGGGAAAACATTAAAGGAGAGGTTATAAGAGCAGATCTTAGAACTTATAATACGTTCCCGAGTGCAGATCTGTGCTTTATGTTTAAAATTTTGGATAGCTTAGGAGGCAATAACAATTTAATTGCTGAGAACTTGATCAGAAGCGTAAAAGCAAAATATATTGTTGCTAGTTTTTCAACTAAAAATGTTAAAGGAAAAAAGATGAATTATCCCAAGAGAGGATGGTTTGAGATAATGCTTAGAAGGATAGGATATAGGTTTGTTAAGTTTGACACAAACAATGAGGTCTTTTACATTATTAAAAAATTATAGTTATTTTGTGATGTTTCTTACGTCTATAATTTCTGTTGATATTTTACCTAAGTTTCTAACTATCAGATCATACATTTTTTCTATTGTAATTTCCAGTATTACTTCTTTGAGAGGACCATTGCAGTAATCATTAAGATTTTCTATATCTTTTACTGGCTTATTTCTTAGTATTTCAACAGGAATGGAGCATTTCATGCTTCTTCCGTTTAGTGCATCTCTCAAGTCTTTTGGCTGGTTATTTGATAGATTTAGAAGAGTAGCTTCTATTATGCAGTTTTCTTTTTTCTTGCCAAGTATCTCATAGTTATATTTATTGTCATTACTAAATGTTACCACTTTCGCTATCGAGCATTTTGCTGCTGCCTTATTAAAGCATATATCATCAGAATTACAGTTTTTTGGTCTTGTGATTAATATTAATGAGGCTATAGCAACTATAACTATTAAAAGTGCCATCACCTTTTTTTTACTTTTCATTATACTTCTTTAAAAAATTTGAAACTTAAAAGCTTTTCTTAGAGATCTCTTTGCGTTAGTATTGTTACTTTTGTTTCATTTGGCCTTATTTTTGAGCTTGTAGCAACTACAAAATTTAAGTTATTTGCTTCTGCTGATTTTGCTATTTCTTTTGTTATGCTACCATCAAAAACTACTGCGAATGCATTTTTTACATTTTTAAGCGTTGTCTCTAGTTCTGTTATAGGCACTTTTCCCAAGATATTATAGTCTTTGTCTAATACATATGCGCCTCTTGTTCCAACTAAGTCATCCAGCATTTCCTTAAAGTTGTCCTTGCTTTTCTTTTCTACTGGCTGTTGCTGTTGTTGTGGTCTTGGTGGATATTGTTCTTTGTTTTCTCTTGCTTCTCTTATATTATTGTTTACTCTTCTGAAGTTTTCTGCTTGTATTTGTTGCGGTCTTTTTGCTCCGCTTATTTCAAACTTAAATTGTTCAGCTGCAATTCTGGCTCTTAAAGCTATATGCATTTCCTTTTTTGTCAGTTCTTCCACTTCTTTTCCTGGAGGAGCTTTTGTTATGTAATCTATTTCTGTAGATTCTAATAATTCTTTTAGTATTATGTCACCGCCTCTATCTCCATCTACAAATGCAGTAACTGTTTTTTGTCTGCACAGTTCTTTTATTGATTCAGGAATACTGGTTCCGTTTATTGCAATTGTATTCTTAAAGCCGTTCTTTAATAAGTTAAGAACATCTGCACGTCCTTCTACAACTATTATTTCTTCTGATTCATCTATTGCAGGTCCTGCTGGAAGCCTTTCTCTTCCCCATTCAACAATCTCAAGCATTCTAACAGCTTGTGAAACTTCCTCAGTTATTTCCTGTGAATCTGGAAGAACGTTTTCCTGCAAATTCATTAAGAGTTCTTTAGCTCTGGCTATTACAAATTCCCTTTTTGAAACTCTTACATCTTCTATTTTTTCTACTTTTACTTTTGAGTTGCATGGGCCAATTCTTTCTATTGTTTCTAGTGCAGCAGCTATTATTGCTGTTTCAGCTTTGTCTAAGCTGCATGGAATAATTATCTGGCCTGAACTTTTTCCATTAATAGTGTCTAACTTTACTTCTATCCTGCCTACTTTTCCTGACCTTTGAAGTTCTCTAAGCTCTAGATCTTGGCCTAGGAATCCTTCTGTTTGTCCAAATATTGCGCCAATTACGTCTGGCCTATCAACTAAGCCTTCAATAGTTATGTCATTATATATAATATATTTTGTAGATACTGGGCTTACTTTTCCCATTTTATTTTCCTCCGAAACTTAAATCTATAGAACAAAGTATTATTTTGTTGATGTATTTTTGTCTCTTTTTTGGTCTAAATTAAACAAACCACATGAATGATTATGAATTTTTTAATAGTCTACCTTTGTCCTATGATTATTAGTTATTATGAAGATTATTAGTTATTATGAATTTATGTTGCCTGACATTAACTCCCAAGCATCATTGCCTGATAGTTTTATCGTCGCTCACTTGAGCCTTTTCTCATGTCAGGCTATGATTATGAGAATGTTAAATTCTTTATATAATTTTTGGTTATTCTCTTGGGGTGTAAACGTCGTTAGAACTAGTGACTATTACAGGCCTGAAGCCTTTGTCTTCAAGTTCTTTTCTTCTTAATTCTTTTTCTATTGCTAATTTTTGTTCTGAAGATCTCACTAATTCTTCTAAGTATTCAATTCCTACACCTAATGGTTGTATTGCTATAATTGTATGCGTTTCAATTATTGCTGGTTTTTCATGCACTATAACAAGTCTATCACCTAAAGCATTTCCGATATTTACTGCGTGAGGACACAGATGTGTTTTGTCATTGTCTGTATATACTAGTTTACCAACCATAGTTGTTGGTGGCAGAAAAACTCTTACATATTCATTTATTAACGAACTATAATCTTTATTATTAGCTTCTTTTCTTTCATCTAAAAATCCCACCATAGAATATTATGATTTATAAGACTATATTAATATTACCATTTATTAGTAGTTATATTTTTTGTTAGTAATTTGTGTAGTTTTGCCTACTAGAAAATTATTTAAATGAAGTACTTTTTCAGGTTTTATGGAAGGAAAAATAGTTAGTTTTAGAAGAAGCATTAAAAGGCAGCAAAAATATCAGATGATTGTTAAAGTTAATGGTGTTGAAAATAAAGATAAAGCTATATCTTTATTAAATAAGAAAGTTACTTGGAAAAGCCCAGCTGGTAAAGAAATTCATGGTGTTGTGACAAATACGCATGGCAATTCTGGAGCTTTAAGAGTGCAGTTTGAGAAGGGACTGCCAGGACAGAGTGTTGGAAAAATTGTTAGTTTTTCTTAAAATATCTACCATACAATAGTAAGGTATTTATTTTATTTGTTTCTAATTTTTCTTTAAAAGGCTGATTGAACTTGTGCTTGACTGCTGTTCTTTAATAGAGAGCAGATCGAGGTTCGGCTATAAAAAATTTTGAAGCTACTAAAGTTCATATTGTTGGCGAATGGGCCAGATAAATTTTTTAGTTAATTTTATAAACAATTTATAATTCACTAATTTTATGGCAGGACTAAGAAAAGGTTGTTGTTATAGAAGATTAGAAAGACCTTATACTAGGAAGAGCAAGTATAAATCAAAGAGTTATATAAAAGCATTTCCTAATCATAAGATAAGTAGATTTGAAATGGGTGAGAGAAATAGGTCTTATGAGTACAAAGTAAAATTGGTTTCTAAAGGGACTTTACAAATAAGGCAGAATTCTATTGAGAGTGCCAGAATGATTGTTAATAGAGCATTGCAGGACAATTTAGGAACTAATTATTATCTTAAGATAAATGTTTATCCTCATCACGCTTTAAGAGAAAATAAGATGCTGGGTGGAGCTCATGCAGATAGGTTACAGACAGGCATGGCACATTCATTTGGTAAAGTTGTAAACACTGCAGCACAAATGAAGAAAGGTAAAGAACTTATGACTGCTTGGGTATTTAGAAGTGGATTGGATCAAGCTAAACAAGCTTTGAAGTCTGCAGCTCCTAGACTGTCTGGACAGTTTGGAATAGAAATTGAGCCTGTTTCTGTTTAATGTTTTTAAAAGAAATAGTTTTAGATTTGCAGAAAAAATATTCTGGTTATATTAAAAATCATGAAAGCATGTGGATAGTTAAATAAAATAAAAGATATAATAACTTGGAAAACTCTGAAATTTTAACAAGCTTTATAAATAATAAATTTTATTAAAATCTTTTCACGTTTTTCCGGAGGTAGTAAAGATGAATGAAAGAAGAATAATGTATATGACTTATAGTCTAGCTGAAAATTCTGAGCTAGAAGTAAAGGGCTTGCCTGACTCTTTTAGTTATGAGATTGATGACTTTGTAGATCCTAGTGGTGCCATAGCAGGAGAGAAACTTTTGGACAGTGCTTTTGTTGGAGGCTCTGACAATGTTTTATATTATTTGGTAGTATTTGACATAAGGGGTTTTAATAAAGAAGAATATGCTTTAGAACATGGACAAAAATTGCTTGGTTATGTTTCCACTGCCAGAATCAACAGTCCGCATCTTCGGTCTTTTTATTGTGGCACTGGTATGCCTATTGTTGCTTTAGTTGCTGATAATTCATTGGCAATTAAACTTATGACTAATGAAAGATTTGAACATTTGAGGTTTGCTTTGGCCAGACAATCAGATGATAGAGTTGTTGTTGATTTAGAATCTGTTATTGATAGCTCAAGTTTATCTAGGCTTATTAGACAAAGCGCAGAAAGAACTCGTGAAAGAAGAGTTTAATATTTATTTTTTATTTAATGAAAAGCTTTAATAATGAAATAATTCCTAGTTAATTTAGAGAGGGGGTTTATGGTAAATTCGCCAGTTGTATGGTTTTCTGAAATTAGTGCTAGTGACAATGGCATTGTTGGCGGTAAAGGCGTTAATTTGGGAATAATGTATAACCTAAGACTTCCTGTTCCGTCAGGTTTTGTTGTTACAGCCCAGGCTTACAAATTCTTTCTAGATAAAACTGGAATTCAGCAGAGTATTCTTGATATCTTGAATAATTTAGACGTTGAAGACACAGAGAAACTGCAGAAAGCTTCTGACAGTATTCAGGAAATAATTTTAGACGCAGATATGCCTGATGTTATAAAGAAATCCGTAATAGAAGCTTATGATGATATGAACGTTGATAGGGCTGTTACTAAAGCTATTGGTAAAGACGTACTTAATACTTTTATTAAAGCTGGAAGAGACCTTCCTTTTGTTGCTGTCAGAAGTTCTGCTACTGCAGAGGACCAGCCAGAGGCTAGCTTTGCAGGACAGCAAGCTACTTATTTGAATGTTAGAGGAAAAGATGAAGTTGTTTTGGCTGTGCAAAAATGCTGGGCTTCTTTGTTTACTGCAAGGGCAATTTATTACAGAACAAAAAATGGTTTTCCACATGATAAAGTTTTGATTGCAGTTGTTGTTCAGAAGATGGTTAATTCTGAAAAATCAGGAGTTATGTTTAGCGTGAATCCTGCGACAAATAATGAAACTGAAATAATGATTGAAGCAGCTTTTGGTTTAGGTGAAGTTGTTGTCGGGGGTGAAATAACTCCCGATACTTATATTGTAGATAAAAGTTCTTTGGTTATAAAATCTAAAAAAGTTACAAAGCAGGAATATGGCTTATTTAGAGATATATATACTGGTAAAAACATTAAGAAATACCTTAGTGAAAAAGAAGGAAACATTCAAAAATTAACTGAGAGTGAGATCATAAAATTAGCAGAATATGGAAAGTCTTTGGAAGATCATTACAGAAAGCCAATGGATTCTGAATGGGCTGTTGAAAATGGAAAAATATTTTTGGTTCAAACTAGACCTGTTACAACATTACTAAAGAAAAAGTCTGAAGCTCCTAGAATTGAGCATGACAACATGAGGGAAATTGTGAAAGGATTAGGCGCTAGTCCTGGCGTCGGCATCGGTAAAGTGAAAATAATTAAAGATGCTAGTGAACTGTCTAAAATTGAGAAAGGTGACGTTTTGGTTACGAGAATGACGTCACCTGATTATGTTGCTGCCATGAAAAAGGCAGTTGCAATAGTTACTGATGAAGGTGGAATTACTGCTCATGCTGCTATAGTAAGTCGTGAACTTCAAATTCCATGTATAGTGGGCACAGAGAAAATAACTCAATTAGTACATAATGGTGATATGATTACTGTTGATGGAACTAACGGTGTTGTTTATGAAGGAAGTGTTGCTCCAAGCATAACTTCAACTTCTGCAAACGAACAGAAAATTGTTAGTGAACAAAACAGCACTTTGGAAAGTACTGAGAGTTTAGTTACAGGAACTAAGGTTTTTATGAATTTAGGTGAGCCTGATAAAATTGATGACTATAAAAACTTGCCTTTTGATGGAATAGGTTTAATGAGAATAGAATTTATAATTACAGACAAGATAGGAAAGCATCCATTGTACATGATACAGAATGGGCAGCAGCAAGAATACATAGATAAACTTTCTGATGGCATTGCTAAGGTTGCCAGAGCAATTAGTCCTAAGCCTTTAATAGTTAGATTTTCTGATTTTAAAACCAATGAATATAAGAACTTAGTTGGTGGAGATAAGTTTGAATTTAGTGAAGACAATCCAATGTTAGGATTTAGAGGTTGTTCCAGATATTTAAGTGAGGACTTTAGAGAAGCTTTTAGATTGGAAGTTCTGGCTGTAAAAAAATTAAGAGAGCAGGGTTTAAAAAATGTTCATGTTATGCTTCCTTTTGTTAGGACTGTTGACGATGTTAGAAAGTGCTCTAAATTTTTAGAGAGTGAAGGCTTAGTTAATAATCATGAGTTTAGAATTTATATTATGGCTGAAGTGCCTTCAGTTGCTTTTGTACCAGAAGACTTTGCTGAACTGAATATTTATGGTGCGAGCATAGGAAGCAATGACTTAACTCAGATGACTTTGGGAGTTGACAGGGACAGTGCAAAGCTTGGAAGAATGGGATATTTTGATGAAAGAAATCCTGCAGTTTTGAAAGCCATGTCAAATATTATCCGTGGCTTCCGGAAGCACAATAAAAAAGTAAGTATTTGTGGCCAGAGTGTTAGTGAATATGAGGAAATAGTTGAATTTTTAGTTAAAGAAGGAATAGATAGTGTTTCAGTTAATCCAGATGTTGTTTTTAAAACCAGAAAATTAATTGCTTCTGTAGAAAGAAATATTTTACTTGGTAAAATAAGAAGATACTAGTGGCCTCTAGCGTCTCTTCTTATAGGTACTTTCTTGGGTTGATAATTGGGATTGTTTTTTGATATTCTGGGACTTCTGTTTCTTAGGACATCTTCTAGTTTTGTTCCTTGAGGCAATTTTCCTATGTATGCATTTGCTTGCTCTGGCAAGCCCTTTCCCAAGTACGAATCTCTTCCAATTTCAAGTCCTCCATAAACATCAATTTTTTTCCCTTTTATTCCATCACCTAGATCACTTGCTTCATACCAACCATTAAAATTTTTACAAAGATCTGTTTCGCATGGATTTCCTTTTTTATTTATAAATTCTATTCTTACTAAAGTTCCTTTTGGAATTAAATCTCTGTCTACCGCTATAGACCTTCCAGTTTTTACACAATTGCCGTCTGCTGTGTAGCCAAGAAGGCATCCTGGCTTTGGTTTTTTACCTTTACTTTCTTCTTTTGTTGGTTTTACGCTAGCAGCTGTATACAGCAGACCATCTTTTCCAATACCAGAGCCTTCGCATCTTACTGCTTCATAAAATCCTTTATTTTGTAATCTGCAAGCTTTTTTAGCATTTATTCTTTCACAAGTAGTTGACCATTTATCGTAATGTTTGCCGTTTGCTGTGTTGTAAGTTGTGACTTTAAATCTGCCTAGAGACCATCCGCCTTCTTTTCTATTGTCTTCTTGAACTGCTTCTAACTCTGGAGCCAAGTAATTATACTGCGCTTGGTAATAAGCAGGCCTTAGCCATTCGTACCAAGCTACTGGAGCACTAATAGCAACAAGTCCAGCCAAACCTAATTTTAATTTTGTTTTAGTTTTCATTTTACAAAGAAGAGTTTTTACGTCACTCTTTTATTATTGTTGGGTTTAGCAGTATATAAAGCTTTTTATTGTTGCTACTTTATAGTTATAACAAATAGAAAGGTATATAAATAAGTCTTACTACTATTATTATTAGGAGTTTAAAAATGAAATGTGAAATATGCAAATACAATTGGACGCCTAGGATTGTTAGTCCTAAGTCATGCCCTAGATGCAAGAGAAGGTTTGATTATTTTAATATAAAGAATGTTGTAGGAGTACAAAATGGCTGAAAAAAAGAAAGAATTCAAGCTAAGAAAAGATCTAGAACAATTAGTTGGTTTGTCAAATCAAGCTAAAGGTTTGACAGAAAGGGCAAGAAAAGGAGTCAATATTGATTTAGTTGATGAAGCATTTGGCCTTTGTAGTGTTTTAAATGAGGGAGGAATTTCTAGTATTGATCCAGCAACACTTGGACCAATGTCCCAATATGATCTTATGAGAACAATTAGAGCTGGCTATGGACATGTACGTCAGAAGCTAGAGGAAAATATAGATGACGTTACTTATGCTAATGCGAGAAAGGCTTATTTGGGAAGGCTTGACCTTGAGGTGAAAGTGGGCTTTTATTTAGAAATGTTGAAGGATGGAGCAGTTCCAAATCCTCCTGACGGTAAGGCTTCTAAGGAAGTTAAAGGGACTTATGCAGCTTTAGTGCAAGCTAAGAAAGAATTAGAGTTGGCAGATAAGATTGAAAAAGCTGTAGAGAGTGGAGACTTATCAGCTGCTAGGCAAGAAGTTGTTAGATACTTAGATGCAGACACTATTGATTATTTAGGTGTATTGGGAGGATACAGCGGCCCAGCTTTTACTGGCGCACAGAAAAATGTTTATACAGATATTGCAAATATAAGAAGGCAGAATGCTGCAAAACTTGTATCTGATAAAAAACTAACTGGCTTGATTGACAAAGGAATTGAAAAATTGGGCAAAGCTAAAGCTCTTGTCGGCATGTACAATGCTTACCAAACACAGTTGCAGTATGACGCTATGAAAGAAAGAGCAAAAAAATCAGCTAAGAAAGCTGCTTAAATTTTTTATTTTGAGATTAAAATGGCAAAACTAAATAAGGAAATCTCTGATTTAGTTGTCAGAGCTTGGACAATGGCTGTGGCTACAGTTTTTACTTTAAGCACATGTTGGCCTATTGTTTCTTATGTAAAAAGTATTAGGCCTTTCTCTGATAGTTATGGATATGATAGAAATTTAGGCATTTGTGTTGGTTTTGAAGATAGTTGTAGCAGAAATCCTGTTTGTTTTTATAATCTAGAGTCAGAAAGTTTATACGTTAAAAATTAATTAAGTTTGTTTTACTTCGTATTTTATTATTTTCTGATTTTTTATTAATGCTCTTGATATTTTATTTAGCTCTATAACAAAATCTTCTGATTTTTTTTGAAGATCCTCAATTTCAAATCCATTCATTCTGTTCACTTCACCGTGCAGTATTGCTTTTGCTTTTTTTCTTACTAGTTCATACCACTCTACAAATTTTTTGTCTAGAGTATCCTCTTTTACAAATGTTTCATTTAGCATTTCAGCTATATGTTCTGGAGATGGAGGAATAACATTTATTGCCATTAATGCTGCGTGGCTTGCGTCTACCATTGCCCAGTAAAATCCTTCTATACTGTTTAATATGTTGGAGTTTGCTCTTATTAGGTGCTGTCCTGATCTTTGCATTGTTGTAAATATTGCTTCTGGACTTGGTCTTATTTTTCCCTTAGCTAGCAAGACTTTTAGAGGATCAAAGAATCCACCCAAATCTATTAAAGGTTCACCATATCTTAATACATTAATTACCAATGGCTCGCCAGCTCTCACTTCTTCCCAAAATGCTGTTAGTGTCACTGTATTAATATGCAGTTCTTTTTTATAATTTTGCGCAGCCATGAGCTTAGCTAACTCTTCCCTATACCAAGCTATTAATTCGTCATCCCAGTTTACAGTGCAGTCATCAATAATTATTACTAAATCAATATCGCTTTTTGACGTTGTTTTTTGTTTTATAGAAGAACCAAACATTGCTATTGCTTTTATTACATCTCTGAATTTTTGATAAGCTTTAGCTGCGAAATCTAATGCGATATCCCTGTCAGAATCTAAACTACTAACTTTTGTTTTTTTCACCTTCTTTTTCATTAGTTATATTAATTATATTTCAATATTTATATCTTTTGGTACTATATTGTTTATTTTGCTTTGTTTAGTAGTGCAGAAAATTCATCTAATTTTTCATCTAGAAATTCCAAGGCTTTTCCTAGAATTTCTTCAGGAGTTATTTTTCCCCAAGATTCTATTGTAAATATAAAATCTTTTTCACTTCCTTCAACTTTAATGCCTTCTTTTGGATCTACTGCGTCTACACATGCCATGCATAAAGTGCATGCTTCTTGGTCTACAATAGTAAGCTGTTTTCCTTTAATTTCATATACGTTTACTGGACATGATTTTACAACTTCTTCAGGATTTTTTACTTTGTCAATATTTATTTTTGGATATCCTTTATAGTATACAAGACCTGGGTTGAATTTAGCATGTTCCTTACCAGTTCCTAATGTAGCAACAGCTTCGAATTCCAATTCCTGTCCTTTTAGCAATTTAACTATTGGCATTTTTGCATATACAGGTTTAATCTTCGGATCTTGGAATTTAAGATCTGAAGCATAAACTGTTAATGGCCCTTCTGCTTTTAGAGTTACAACAACTTGGCATTTTGTACATCCTGAACCCTTGCAGTTACATTTTTCTGGTAGATCATAAGAACTTAAATCAGTAAAAAGAGGCAACATACCTAATCTATGAGCAAGAATTTCATCAAATAGTGCTGAACTATTTTTTGTAATGGTAGCACGTCTTATAGCCATTGTTGGAACTTCAGAAGTTATAACACGTCTAATAGCGTTAACAAAAGCAGGGTTTGAATCTTTCATTAGGAAAGTGGTTTTATTTCCTTCTCTCTTTAGCAGTTTTATATCCATTTTGAATCAAAAATAGTATGGTTGGAAAATATAGGACATTTAAAAAGTTTTTTGTTTGATTTTTCTGATGAGTTCTTCGTCAAAATGTTTATAAATATCCATACGATTAGTTTTATATGGGACTTGTAAAAAGAGTTTTTGATGATGTTGATTTTGAACGTTTTTGTTTATTAGCAAGAAATTTACCACAAGCATTTTATATTGTACCAGAATTGGATCCAAGTCGCCCCCCTATCAAGCCAAGTAATGTTTATGAGATAAGACGTGGCAAATCAGAGGCATATACTGCAAGGTTTCCTGAAAGACGAGCAGAGTCTTCATTTTCAGTTATGGAATACATTCCTTCTGAGAAGAAATTAGTAGTTGAGTTTGATAACGATAAACTCGATAAAGGTCCAGTTCAAAGTATACTTAAACCAATTAGTTTAAAATTATGAATAAATATATTTAAATTTAATTTGGTGATTAGAATTCTGAAACTTTTTTTCTGTTACTACCGGATGATTACTAATAAATGGAAAGGTTTATAAAGATTGAAAGTTTGTTTTTCTATAGATTTTGAAAATGGAATACACTCAATACCAACCGCAGGATTTTAAACTTCCTGAGTTGCCAAAAGAGGCTAAGGAAAAGCTTGAGGCTATGAAATCAAAGCTAGATAAGTTTTCTAAAGCAGTTACCAAGGAAAATAAAGATATAATGGGTATTGCTTTGTTGCCTCCTTCCAGAATAAGCCCTGAAGAGAAATTATCGAATGAAGAAGTTGAAAAGCTAAAAAAAAGAATTAATGTTTTGATTGTTATAGACGTTGAGACTAAGAAAGACTGGTCTGCAATAAGAGAAGGTATTATTTCTAGAGTTATTAAAAAGGCGAATGAAGTTGATGAGAATATTTTTGTTACTGTAATGGATATTGCTGAAATAAGAGAAAACTGCTTTGATGCCAAGTATGAAATTTTAGAAATGATTGCAGCTGGAGCTGCTTTGTACGACCCTAAAGATTTCTTGGGCGCACTTAAAATTTCTGAAGTTCATAAAAACATGACTCTAAAGAAATTTGACAAATATATTGTAAGCTATGTTGCTGTTGGTAGTTTGTTTAGAGGAGACGCCACTAGCAATGACATTGATGTTGCTGTTGTAATAGACGACACAGACGTTAAGAAGATGACTAGAATTGAGCTTAAGGATAGATTAATGGCTATAATTAGAGGAATGGGCTATGATGCAAGCCAAATTACAGGTGTGAAAAAGGCATTTCATATTCAAACTTATATTTTAACTGATTTCTGGGATGCAATTAAGGATGCTAATCCTGTTATCTATACTTTTTTGAGAGATGGCGTTCCAATTTATGATAGAGGTGTGTTTATGCCTTGGAAATTACTGCTTAAGATGGGTAGAATTAGGCCAAGCCCAGAAGCAATTGATTTTCAAATGGACATGGGAGAAAAGTTGATTCAGAGAACTAAGGGAAAAATGATTGGGATTATGGGTGATGATTTGTATTACGCAATACTAAATCCGGCTCAGGCAGCTTTAATGTTATATGGAATAGCTCCTCCTACTCCAAAAGAAACTATAGAACTAATGGAAGAGATTTTTGTAAAGAAAGAGAAATTGCTAGAGAAGAAATATGTTGATATTTTATCTAAGATAAGAAAGTATTACAAAGATATTGAGCATGGAAATATTAAGGAAGTTAAAGGTAAAGATATTGATGAATTATTAACTGACGCTGAGGATTATATTAAGAGAATAAATAAATTATTTGAGCAGATACAAAGTAGAAGAGACAAGGAAAGTATTGATGAAATGTATAATAGCTGCATGAATGTTGTTGAGGATGCTTTGAAAGCAAATAATGTCAAGGTTGAGAAACAGTCTAATTTAGTTAGCTTGTTTAAGAGGCACTTAATTGATGAAAAGAAAATATTTTCAGAGCAATTTTTAGAAACTTTGAAGACAGTAATAGATACAAAGAACAGTGCTAAGAGCAAGAAGCTTTCTTGGCCTGAGTTGGAAAAAATTAGAAGGGAATCTAGAGGCTTTATTAGGGGCGTTGTTGAGTATGTGCAAAGGAAAAGAGGCTATGAACTAGAGAGAGCTAAAATCAGATTTAAGTACGGAGACAAATTTGGAGAGGCTTTATTGTTAGATAAAGTTGCTTACATTGTCAATGATATTGATGCCCAAGATAAAGAGGTAAGCAGGGCAGTAATAAAAGATGATGGTGGTTTAGGGAGTTTAGAAAAAAGTAACTTAGAAGAACTTGAGAAGGAAATTATGAAAGTAAAAATACCTACTAAAGTTTTTATCAAAGAGAAAATATTTGAGAGCCTTAGAAACCTATTTGGAAAAGACATAGAAATACTTGTTAATTATTAATACAATGAAAATTTATGAACCAACAATTGATATTTCTGATTTAAGACCGTCAGTTAAGTCTTGCGTAGATATATAACTTGTAAAGAAAGAGCACGATTAGATAGACTGGTTTTTGTACCTAAGTTAAGAAGAAAAGATACTGAAAATTTCGGAATAAACCATGGTAGTCCCATGTTTACTATTAGGGGTTTTCAATGTAGTTCTGAAGTTTATGAAATAAATCTTGATGATAAGTTATTAATTCAACATCGAGGTGGTTCTTTACTTTATGATTGCGATAAAGTTCCTGCTAAATGTGTTTATATATTTGAAAGAACAATAAATGAAGTTGTTGAAGAATTTATTATGGCAGACTATAGAGTTATTAAGGACTGGGGCTTGTAGTCTTATATTTAAGGGGGAATTTTTGGTTAGAACCAACACTTTCAGAGATATTAACTTTGAGAAAGTACATTGAAGAGAACTTATCGATGGCAGGCAAGCAGTTAGGATTTTCTTCAGCAACAGTACATGAGCCTGTTGCAAGACTTTTTAATGATTATTATGGAATTGATTTTTATAGCTTGTATAAAAGAAGTGGGAAAAATGGAAGGCCTGTTGTTCATTGCATTGGTGTACTTTTTTCAGGAGATGATTTTAGTATTGAATTTTCTGAAGAATTAAAATTATACCTTAAGAATATTCAAAGTGAATATCATTTTCCATAGATCTTACAATTTTATTTTTAATTTCTTCTAATTTTTCATCTGTGTCAGCTTCAATAACTATTCTCAATACATTTTCTGTATTGCTTTTTCTTATATTCAGCCAATAATCTTTATGATATATTGAGGCGCCGTCTATTTTTAGAACTTTCTCTGCATCTTTAATGAATAATTCTGATATTTTTGACATTGCTTTATCTTTTTCTTTTACTTCTAAGTTTATTAATGTACTTGGGTATTTTTTTATTGATTCTATAATTTTTGATATTTTTTGCTTTTTTTTATTCATTAGTTCTATTAATTTTATTGTAGCATATACACCAGAGTCCATGTAAAAATTATATTTAAAAAAATAATGGCCTGATCTTTCCACTCCAAAGACTGCGTTATTATTCCTCATTGTTCTGCCTACATAAGTGTGACCTACTTTGGAAATAATTGTTTTTACTTTTAGTTTACTTGCTGTTTCTATGAATGACCTGCTTATAGTTAGATCATGAACAACTTTTGAACCTGATTTTACTGTATCTATTAAGATTAATGAGCCAACTATTGAAGAACGTATCGTGTTACTTTTTTCGTCTACGAAGCTAACCCTGTCTGCATCACCATCAAAAGCAACTCCAAGGTCTGCTTTTTGTTTCATAACTTCTTGTTTTAATCTTACTAAGTTTTCTTCTTTGGAAGAATCTGTTCCCCTATTAGGAAATGTACCATCAATCTTGAAGAATAATGGTTTTACTTTTGCTACTTTTGAAATTATTTTTCCATCTATTGCACCCATCATGTTTCCTGCATCAACCACAATCTTTAGTTTTGTATTTCTACTTTTTTTGAGAACGAATTTTGTGTAGTCATTTAGTATATGCTTTTTTATTATTTTTCCTTTTTTCGTTTGCTTGAAGTTATTTTTTTGAATTAATTTTTCTATTTTATTCAGGCCTGCTTCATACGATATAGGAATAGCCTTTTCTTTGCAGAATTTCAGACCATTGAATTCTTTTGGAAGGTGAGATGCAGTAATCATTATTCCTGAGTTATTTTTGTAGTATGCTATTCCAAAATAAAACATTGGAGTTGTGCATAGTCCAATATCAATTACTGTTACACCTTGATCTATCAATCCTTTTATTACTGCTTTATGTAATACTGGTGAGCTCAATCTAGCATCTCTTCCTACAACAACTGTTTTTGATTTAAATATGACTGCAAAAGATCTTGATATTTTGTATGCTATTTTTTCATTTAATTCTTCTGGAAACTTCCCTCTTATGTCATAGGCATGAAATATTGACATTTTTCAGTTTTCTCCACGATAGAATTTTGCTGCATTTTCAGGTGGCATAGGATTTATTATTGTTCCTGAGTATTCAAATCCAGCCCACGTTGTTAATCTTGGTATAAATTCTATATGAAAATGCAAACCATCTTCTTTTATAGGACTATAGTGAATCATAAAATTGTATGGTGTGTTTAATTCTTTAAGTTTTATTAGAATTTGGTTCATAATTGATGACAGATCGTTTAATTCACATTCTTCCAATCTTGTTATATGCCTTTTTGAGAAAATCCAGATTTCAAATGGAAACCTTGATGCGTAAGGCGTAAACGCTATAAAATTTTTATTTTCATAGCATCTTCTGTATGAGTCTTTTTCTTTTTGTATGATAGTGCAATAAACGCAGTTTGAATGGTTTTTTGAATTTTTTACTTCGCTTTCTACTATATGCGGTATTTTGTTGTAGGCAATTATCTGCGAGTGGGAATGTAGGATTGATGTTCCTGCAGCTTCATCATGATTTTTGAATATTTGAACGTAATTTATTCCTGGAATTCTTGAAAGTTCTTCTATTCTTTTTATATAGACATTCAAAATGTTCTTTATATTTTCTGGATCCAAATCCCATAGCTGTTTTTTATGATCTGCTGTTTCTACCACTATTTCATGTGAGCCATAAGCATCTGAAAATGTATAAAATTCATTATGTGTTTTTATTGTGTAATCTCCTTCTTGTTTTACTGCCGGATATTTGTTTTTTATAACTCTTATTTCCCATTTTCCTTTTTCTGGAAAGCGCATTATTTCTTCAGGAGTCAGGTTTTCATTTTCAGGGCAGAAATAACAAACGCCTTCTTTTTTCTTTACTTTTTCTTTTTTAAATTCATGCGGTCTTTTAGCTCTTTCTGATGCTATTATGACCCATCTGTCCAATATGTAGTCTTTTCTTAGCTCAGGCATATTACCTCTTTATTTTTTATCTTTAACTTTTTTATAACCTATCCATACCAATATTATAAGTTCTATCCCCAATATAACCGCTCTTAATGTCTTGCTTAAGTCACCAAACACCCTGAAAGTACCTTGTATTAATACAAGTATACCGCCAAACATAAAACCAGAGGCTATTGCATCAAGTATTTTAGGCAAGTATAATCCTGTTAGTATAGTTATTATGCCAATGATTGCTGAAATATAAAATATGTTCTTATTATATTTTGAACTTTCTTCATGAAATTTTTTAGAGCAATAGTCACAGTGAGCTTCCTCTGGACACCCTTTGCTGTCATATTTATATCTTACTTCTCCTTTATCTTTGTAACACTGCTCTGCTATTTTTTGCGCATTTATTTGGCTACAGTTTTGCTGCACTCCTAAAGGCAGAGGCTCAGGATAGTAGGTTTGATTACAATATTCATCATATTTTGGCTGTTCATAAACAGCATCTACTAGAAATACTATAAATAAGACAAACAATACTGCTATTCCTGCAGTCAGAGCTATCTTTTTTGTTTCCATTAATATACCTTGGTGATCGCCAACTCATGTGCTTTTATATAATTTTCTATGAGAATTTTCCAGTCTGCGAGATTTGAAATTTCTTTTGCTATTATTTTTTCTTCTACTCTGCCTTTTCTATTTAGTTTAGTGAAATTATGCATTATTCTTGTAAAGTCATCTATTATTTCGTCTTCATTTCTCTTGAATCTCTTTAGTACAAAAACTCCTGACTCTGTTTTATTTTTTGACATTAAAAATCTGCCAAATCCGCCTAGGTCTGTTGTTAGTGACGGAACACCCCAAGCTGAGCTTTCTAATGGGGTGTATCCCCAAGGTTCATAGTAACTTGGAAATAAACCCATATGGCATCCTGATATTGCATCGTAGTAAGGGAGATCTAGTAAACCATCTATTCCATTTAAATATACAGGGTAAAAAATTATTTTCACTTTATTATTTTTTGAGTTGTTCAGTCCATTTTCTAGTAAAGATTTTATTATTGCATCATTGTTTTCATTTGGAATATTGTGCGTTATTAGCGGAGGACTGCCTTCTTTTGCAAAATTAATTCTTAGTTTTCTTACTTCTTGCAGGAAGTTTTCATCGAAAACCTGATAGTGGAAATTTTCTTCTTCTGTCAGACATTCTGTTCCTACGCATTCAAGAATATTTTCAATTAGCCTTGATTGAAATAGTTTGGAATTTTGCTCTACAAAATGTTTTATCTGGTGATAATTAAGTTTATTTTTTGCTAGTGTTTGTTTTGCGCTTTCTACCTGTGTTGGTATCCATAAAAAAGCTATTACAGTTTTTTTTGATTTTTCTTCTGCTAAGATATTATTTAATTTAGATAATGATTTTATGAAAAGATCTATGCCTTTGTTTTTGAATTCATAGCGGCCAACTATGAAAAATATTAATGTCTGCTCTATGTCAAAATAATAATATGGGAAAAAATAATATGCAATGAATTCTCTTATTTTTTCTCTGTTCTGTTGGTGGAGTATTGATGTTTCTTCAAACGAAGGAAATTGATCTATGTCTAGTCCGTTTAGTAATAATACATCTGGCTTTTTTCCTAAGAAATGCTCAGCTTCCATGCTTGTTATTTCTGATACTGTAGTAAAAACATCAGAACTGATTGCACATGCTTTTTCTGTTGAATGCTTATCTATTACGTTGTTTTTTCTTGCCTCTTCATCTGCATTAATTGACTCTATATTATTGTATATTTCATTTCCTATTGCAGACAAAGTTCTGCCTAGCATTGTTGCATGAGTAGTGAATATTGTTGCTACTTTTGCCTTATTCATTTTTAAGTAAAGCAGAGCAAATCCTGCAAGCCATTCATGACAATGTAAAACTATTTGCGAATTATTTTTATTGCTGTATAATTCAACTAATTTTCCCACTGCAGTTGCCCATAACAATGGTTCTTCAAAATCCCATTGGGAAAATAATGAGTCTACTTTGAAATTATCCCACAGATCGCTTTTTATTTTATTTTTTTCGTTAATTAAACCCTGAAATTCAATTAATATTGTTTGCGGGTTTCCTTTTGTTGTTGTCCATTCACCATAATGACATATTATACCTTGATTTTTTAATTCATTAAATACTTCTTGTAAAGGTTCAGGAAGTTCTTTAATTTTGAATTCGAATTTTGCTTGGTCTTTAAAATATGGACCAATTAAGAAATAATTATTTTTATAGTTTTCAACCATTAAAGCTGATTTTGATTTTATTACTGTGTAAATACCGCCTACTTTATTGCATACTTCCCAGGATGCTTCAAATAGTATTTCTGGCTTTGTCATTTGCACCTCTTTATATTGTAGAATTGTAGTTTTGTAGTTTATATATTTTACTTAGGTTTATTACTAATTAATTATACTAATTTTTGCTGGCAGGTCTAATTTAATATCTTTAAAATTAATTATATTTTAATAAATCATTAAGAACTTTCTTTGGGTTTTTTGCTGTAACAACAGCTGATGAAACTAAAATTCCTATTGCTCCATATTCAATTGATTTTTTCACGTCTAACTTATTATGAATTCCTGCACCTACCAATAGGTTTTTTATTTTTTTAGCTGCATTTTTTATTAATTCTGGCTTGGCCTCACTTACACTTATTCTCCCAGAAATGAGTTCTGGTGGTTCAATTGCTACATAATCTGGTTTTAATCTAGAAATTTTTTCTGCTTCATTTATGTCTTTGCTTGACACTACAGTTTTCAAATTATATTTTCTTGCTAATTTAATTCCTTTTTTTATATCTTTGAATTTCAATCTTTTTTCTGAATGATTAAGCAGAACTCCATAAGTCTTTGCAGCTTTTATTTCTGGGAAACTTACTGTTCCTGTGAAAGCTCCTGTTTCTACTGGGTCTGCATGTTCAACGATAACTTTGGATTTTTTTACTGATTTTACTACATCTTTTATATCTACTGCATTTACTATTAGCCAGACATTTTTATGATCTAATTGTTTCGCTAATTTAACTGCACTTTTTCCTATACCTTGTTTGTAGTCTTTAAAATTTACCAAAATTAAACTTTTTTTTTGCATTATTATTTGAATTCTGTTTAACTTAAATCATTTTTGGTTTTATTTTATTAAATTAAGAAGAAATATAAACACTTCAAAAGCTAAATATTACTATGTTAAATCTAGTTTTTATTAGTTTTGCATTTGTCGCAGGATTAGTTGCATTTTTTGCTCCTTGTTCTGTTGTACTTTTACCCGGATATATAGCATATTATTTAAGTTCTGGTGAGACTAAGAAATTGGGAATATTTGAGAAGTTATACAAGGGATTAAAGTTTAGTTTTTTCACTATACTTGGATTTTTTACTGTATATGGAATTGCAGGCATTTTAGTGATATTATTCGGACAATTTATCAAGGGATTTATCCCATGGCTTGCTATAATTTTTGGAATAGTTTTAGTTCTTATTGGTTTGCTTATGCTTTTGGGTGAGCATTTTGCCTTAAGTTTTGGTTTTTTAAGAATACAAAAAGAAACTCATAGTTTGTATTTATTCGGAACTGCATATTCAGTTGCTTCTCTTGGTTGCGTGTTTCCAATATTTCTGACTATTTTGTTACAGGCTGTTGCAGGAGGGACTTTTTTTGAATCTGTAGCTCCTTTGCTGGCTTACATTTTTGGAATAAGTTTTGTAATGCTGGTAGTTACGGTTTTAATTATATTTGCCAGAAATTTCTTTAGTAAAAAATTAAATTATATTCTTCCTTATTTTTATTACATTAGTGCAGCTGTACTGATAATTGCAGGCATTTACATGATTTATTATCAGTATGTTTTATTTAGATAGGAATATAAAATAGTTAAGCACTTTGTATTTATGCGTAAAATACCATTAGTAGAGGTGAGTGGCGATTATTATGACATTGGTTATCAAATAGGTGAGGCTTTAAAATCCAACATTAAAAAAACTATTAAATTTCCCATTAAAATTGCCAAAGAGCATCAATATTTTAAGATTGATTATTTTGTTGAAGTGGCACGAAAGTATTTTCCTTATGCTAACAAATACTTTCCTAATTTAGTGACTGAACTTAAAGGTATATCTGATGGCTCTGATCAGGATTTTGATATGATCTGGCTGTTAAATATTGAAGAGGTTCTTATTGATAATTATTTTGATAAATGTACTTCTATTGTCTTTAGAGAGGTTGATGACAAAATATATCTTTATCATAATGAAGATTTTGAAAAGTATTATTCTAATAATATGGCAGTTGTTAAGGCAAACGTTAATAACAAAGTTAAGTTTTTAAGTCTGACATTTGCAGGAATGCTTCCTGGCAGTTCTGTTAGTTTGAATTCTTTTGGATTAATACAATGCATTAATTCTCTCCATACTAAGGATTATAGATTAGGAATTCCTAAAAATTTTATTTCTAGAGCAGTATTGGAAGTTAAGAATATTAATGAAGCATTGAAAATTATTAAATTAAAATATAGAGCTTCAGCTTATAATCATATCTTGATTCATAAAAATGATGTTGTTGATGTAGAAACTACAGCTGTTAAATATAAATTATTTAGTGTAAAGGATAAGGTTTTTGTTCACACAAACCATTATTTACATAAGAAGTTTTTTGATAATGAAGATCTTTTAGGTTCTAAATGGAGATATAATTCTATTTTTGATATTATTAAAAATTCAAAAGTTATAGATAAGAATACATTTGTAAATATATTGTCTTATCACGGCAAGGATTTTTCTGTTTGTAAGCACGTAAGCAAGAGTATTTCTGATGTAACTTTAGCATCTGTTATTGTTGATTCTAGTGATCTTAAGATGTATATTGCAAAGGGAGGTCCATGCAAAAATAAACATGAAGTTTATTCTCTTGAGTAATAAGCTTTTTATATTATTTTGTACTTGTATATTTGAGGTGATTTAATGGTAAAAAAAGTTAATAGTAAAAAACTTAGTGATTCTAAAAAGTTTAACGTTATGGTTTATAGAACTCAAAGTTGTCCATATTGCCACATGGTTGAAGAATTTTTAAAAGAGAATAAGATTAAATATAAATCAATAGACGTAGGTAGAGATCAAAAGGCTGCTCAGGAAATGATTCAAAAATCTGGGCAGATGGGTGTGCCTGTTATTGATATAAACGGAAAGATAATTGTTGGATTTGATAAAACTGCTTTGAGGAAGACATTAGGAATAAGTTAAAATTTATCTGATTAAGAACAACAATTTTAATATACAACTGTGTTTAAGAAAAAAATATGACAGTGCATTATTTTGGTGGTGGCAATGAAGATACTAGGGCTGTATATTTAACTAGGGATTCAGATCAGAGTTGGTTAGAAGATTTAGGATTTGATGATTTGGTGCGTAGAGTTCTTGAAATTCATCCAGGATTAGAAGCAGTTGATACATCAGTAAGATATGCTAGGATTCCTTTATCATCTGAGCGCGGGACACGAGACCTTGTACTTGATGGAAGCGTAGCTAGGGTTTATATTAAGGCGGTTCCTCATAATGATATAAAAATAGAAGTTTGGGCATATAAAGATAACAAGCGAGTATGGGTTAGAGTTTATCATAATGGTTTAAATTATTCTGAAGATGAAATAAGAAGCTCTATGGATTCTATTATCAGAGGTAGATTAATACCTGAAGGTTTCTCACATTTATTTTCTACAGTTGAGGATGTACCAGTAATGTTTAAGCAGGCTTCTGTGGTTAGAGTAAAACCAATTGAACGTCTAGTTTTTTCGTGATTAATTTTATATATATGTTTATTTTTTAGTTTGTATGAAAAAGGAGTATGACTGCGTTATTGTGGGTGCTGGTCCTGCTGGAATTACTGCTTCAATATATCTAGCTAGGACGCAGCTCAGTTGCTTAGTTATAGGAAAATGGAAGCTAGGGAATTTGTATAAAGCACATATAGTCGGAAACTATCCTGGTTTTTCTAATGATGTAAGTGGTGCTTTCTTAATTGATGAGATGATTAAGCAGGCCAAGAGATTTGGAGCTGAGTTTTTAGAAGAAGAAATTATAGCTGTGGATAAAAAAGGAGATAATTTTTTTATTAGCACAGATACAAAAAAAGAGTTTAAGTCAAAAACATTAATTCTTTGTCCTGGAAGGGCTTATAAGATGAGCAACATAAAAAATGAGAAAGAATTAATAGGCAAGGGAGTTTCCTACTGTGTTACATGCGATGGCTTTTTTTTCAAGAATAAGAAAGTTGCTTTGCTTGGAAGCAAAAATCTTGCTGCAGGTGAAGCTTTAGAATTGCTTACTTATACCAAAGATATTACTATATTCACAAATGGAAGAAATCCTGAGTTTTCTGAAGTTTTGATGAAAGAAATACAGAAAAATGGTATAAAAATTAAGAAAGAAAAAGTTGTTGAGTTTAAGATGGGTGATGGTGGTTTCTTAGAGTATCTTGTTTTTGAAAATGGAGACAGAGAAAAATTTGATGGTGCTTTTATAGCTTTAGGAACTACCTCTGCTTTGAATTTTGCCACAAGATTAGGATTAGAACTTTCTGATACTAATCTAAAGGTTGATAAGAATTGTAAAACAAATCTTGATGGAGTTTGGGCTGCAGGAGATTGCATAGGTAGCAATGCGCAGGCTGTTGTGAGTGCTGGAGATGGATGCAGTGCAGCAATATCTGTTATAAAATACATTAAAGGAAAAAATGTTTATCTAGATTATGAGTAAAAATTATTATAAATGCAGCAAGTGTGGAATTAAATATAGAAATAAGAAGTGGGCAAATAAGTGTTATAAATGGTGCAGTAAGCATAAAAGCTGCAATATTGAAATCATTAAACATGCAAATCAATAAATGATATATAGTTTATTTATTATGGACTAGTTATTATAATTTTAATGGAAACATTATCAATAATGAATAACCAAAATTAGATTAGAAATATTTTTATATATGTTATTTTATTAATTTAGTAGGTGGTAACTTGAAAAAAGTCTTTGTTTTATTATTAATGTTGTTAGTTTCTTTAGTTGCTTTTGCTTGCACAAGCCAGAGGGACGATCCAAGTATAAAGATAGTTGACACGCCAAAAAATACTCAAGAAAGTAGTTCTTCCTCAACACAAGAGCAACAAAAAAATACCCAAAGTCCAGGAGTTGGGCAAGTTAGGGAGTTTACTATTCATGGTTCAAGCTTTAAGCTTACTTCTTCTGATATTAAAGTTAAGAAAGGAGATAAGGTAAGAATAAATTATGTATCGGATGACATAGGACATAATTTTGTGATTAGTGAATTTGATATTAAAACTAATATAATTACTAAAGATCAAACTGAAGTCGTTGAGTTTATTGCTGATAAGGAAGGAACTTTTTCAATGTTCTGTAGCGTTGGTAGCCATAGGGCTTTAGGAATGGAAGGAAAACTAATAGTAGAACCTTAACAATCTTTTTTATCTTCTTTTTTAAGACTATTATAAACTAGTCCAACTACAGCACCTACTAATCCTGTACCAGCAGCAGTGTACAATAAATTCTTCGGGTCTGTTGCACTCATATAATATGCGCATCCTGGAGATAGCCTATAAGTGCTATTTGCAAATTCGTCTACTCCTCTATTAAATGATGGAGAAATTTCTAGACAAAGTAATGTAGTTAATGATGCTAGTCCAATTATTTTTCCTATTGCATTTGACATTTTTACCTCTAAATTTGGAGAATTTTATAATTTATATACCTTTCTATTGTTGTATCTAATTAGTGGTAAATTCTGGAAAAGTTTATGTATTGTAATTTTGGCAGTCATGTTTTCAGGCTTAGAATTTTGCATATTTTGCTTTTTTACCCAGATCTTCTTCTATTTTTAATAACCTGTTGAATTTTGCTGTCCTTTCTCCTCTGCAAGGAGCACCTAATTTAATTTGACCGCAACCTAATGCAACTGCAAGATCTGCTATAAAAGTATCTTCTGTTTCTCCACTTCTATGACTAATCATTGTTTTCCATTTTGCTTTTGTTGCAAGCTTGAATGCTTCCAGAGCTTCTGTTAAAGTGCCTATTTGGTTGAGTTTTAATAGTAAACAATTGCATAAGTTTCCTTTTACTACATATTCTATTCTATTTTTATTTGTTGCCAATAAGTCATCTCCAACAATCTGTATTCTTATTTTTTTCTTCAGTTCTTTGTAAGCAGAGAAATCATCTTGGTCAAATGGGTCTTCCAATGATATTATAGGGTATTTCTTTATTAGGTCTTTATAATATTCTATGAGCTTATCTGAATTTAGCATCTTGTCTGGCTCTACTTTGTATTGGGTTCCTGTATAAAATTCTGATGCTGCTGCGTCTATGGCAAGTTTGACTTCATTTGTGTAATTATTTTCTTCTATTGCCTTTGATAGCATATCAAGGGCTTCACTAGGAGATTTTATTGGAGGAGCAAATCCTCCTTCATCTCCTACATGAGTTGCTAATTTTCCATATTTATCATCTAAATTTTGTTTTAGTGTGTAGTAAATTTCTGCTGCCATCTGTGTTGCTTGAGAGAATGATTTTGCTTTTATAGGAACTATCATAAATTCTTGTAACTGTAAGTCTCCTTCTGAGTGCCTTCCACCATTAATTATATTGCAAAAAGGTATTGGAATTATTGTTTTATTTCCTAAGTATTTGTATAAAGGTTTGTTTAATAAATTTGATGCAGCTACAGCTACTGCAAGAGAAACAGCAAGCGTTGCATTCGCTCCCAAGTTTGACTTGTTAGGAGTGCCATCTAGATCTACAATTAAATTATCTATATCTTGCTGTTTTGTGATTTCTTTTCCTATTAATTTTGGAGCTATTAATTTATGTATATTATTGATTGCTTTGTACACTGATTTTCCATGATATTGTCTTTCTTTATCCCTAAGTTCCAGCGCCTCATATTTTCCAGTTGATGCTCCAGATGGAACTATTGCTGACCCTTTTGATTTTTCTGTAAACACTTCGCATTCTATAGTTGGGTTTCCTCTTGAATCTAGAACTTGCCTTGCTTTTATTTTTGTTATTTTCATCTCTTTTAATAATTTATAATTGAAAATGTTATTTATATTGGTTTTGGATTCTTAAATAATCAAATTAATTCTACTCCTCTTAAATATTTGAAATCATTGTCTTTTGTTACAAGACCAATATCATTCATTATTGATGTTGTGAAGATTATTGAATCTATTAAACCTATTTTTTTATTTATCTTTCTTAGTTCAATGTAATTTTTGCCGCAATTTATTTTGGCTTTAAAAATTTCTGTCATATTATAATATATTATAATTATATTTATAAGCTTTTCTTTATAGTTTTTGAATATTTTCAATAGCGTAAAATGATAAAGTAAAATAGATTTCTTAGAAGAGATTTATTTAAATAATTTTGATTTAATTTAGTTTTCATGACTAGTTTTACTGCTGATGAAATTGCTTTATTGGCAAGATATGTTTCGGACCCTAATGAAAATATATTTGTTGTTAGTGGATTAACCGGTATAATTGGTGCAGTTTATGCGCGTTATAGTAGATCACCAACAGGTTTTAGAGAGACATTTCTTAGAGAATTCTTGAATAATGGAAATTTGGATCCGAGAAGAGCAGATGAATTAATAGAGAGGGTCTTGGTTGCATATGGTGATGATTCTGTTGGCGAACTTGAGGGGACTCATCTGTCTATTGAGAACATATCTATTTTAGCCACAAAAGAAATTGAAGACAGGAGAATAGGTGGCTCTCCAATAGAACAATCAACCAGGTACATAATATATAATACTAAAGATGATAATGGGAGATTTAGGTTTTTTAGAGATCCTAAAATTATGGCTTCTGAATTTGGACAAAGATGTGAAGACACACTTAATTTTGTTTTTCAAACTTATTCTGAATTAGTCTCTTTATTGCAAGATTATTTTAAAAAATTAAAACCTATTGAAGATACACAGTATGCTATTAGAGCTGGAGATGAAAGGGAGTATATGCTTAGTGATTTATCAGAAGAAAGAGACTTAAGAGCTTTTAGATTGACTTATAAGAATGATATTAAGACAAAGGCATGTGATGTAACCAGAGTTTTATTACCTGCTGCAACATTAACCAATATTGGTATTTTTGGCAATGGAAGATTTTTTCAGGGTTTGCTTTCACATTTATATACGTTAGATGCTTTTGAAATGAATGATATTGCTGCTAGGGCACATACTGCTTTGAATACAGTGATGCCAAGATATGTCAAGAGAGCTAGCCGTAGTTATTATCTGCATTCTGTTGATGAGAATATGAAAGATTTATCTAATAGTATTTTTAGCAGTGTAACTCCAGATAATGATGAGGATGTTGTTTTGCTTGATAATCCAAAGAATGATAAGGAGTATATGGATTTTTTATTGGCTGTAATGTTGTATAAATATTCATTATGTCCTATGAGGCAAATTAGAAGTGTTATTAGTAAATTACCAGATGAAAGAAAAATTGAGATTTTTAATACTTATATTTGTAATAGAGAAAATAGAAGAAACAGGCCAGGCAGGGCTTTAGAATTTGGATATCCTTTGACTTTTGATTTAACTTTAGACTATGGAGACTATAGGGATTTAGAAAGGCATAGAATATTGACACAAGAAAGACAAATGTTAACTCCTGATATTGATTTTGTAATATCTGATGAAATAGATGCAGTTGGTTTTAGAGGCAGAGTAAATGAAGCAGTTGAAAGGTCTGCTGAGCTTTATAATTTACTAAAGAAAGATTTTCCTTATGAAGCACAGTATGCTGTTTTACTTGGATTTAAAATTAGATGGATGGTGGGAATGAATCCTAGAGAAGCTATGCATATGCTGGAACTAAGAACTGGAAAGCAAGGCCATCCAAGATATAGGGCTATGTGTCAGTCAATGCATAACTTGATTTCTCAGAGATGGCCTTTAATTGGTGAATCCATGAGTTTTGTTGACCATAGATCTTATTATTGGAGCAGAGCAGAGTCTGAAGCTGGTCAAAGAAGGAGAGAAAAATAATTATTTAGTTAATATACATTCTGCATAATCGAAATTTATTTTTATTAGTATTATTGTTTATATTTTGATGCTATTTGATTAATCGTGAATATTTTAATTATGATATGTTAAGACTATTCTGGTATTTTGTATGTGAGAGACAGAGCGTCTGGTATAAGCGTTTTTGTTGTAAATTAGATCCGCCATGGACCAAAGATATAATTTTACAAAAAGAGAGATTTACTAATGTTTATAGAGAATTAGATCCTGGAACGATTTACGCTATTAATAATATACTTGAGGTTGATGCTCCAAAACAAGATAAAATTTTCAATACCATGTTCTATCGTTTGGTTGGTAGTTCCAATACTCACAAAGAAGTTGGATTTCAGAAACTAAGTTATTTTAATCCAGAGCATTTAGAGGCAAAGATGAAATATATTAGGGACGTTGAAAAGAAGTCTGTTTTTACTGCAGCTTATATGGTTAGTGGTTATTCCAAAATGGGTTCAAAAGATAAGGTAGAAAATGTTGTCAGGTTATTTACCAAACTGAGAAATTCTTTTGACTCTATTTATTCAGATATTCAAGGTTGCAAGAATTCTGAAGAGGTTTATAATGTTATTAGAGGTTTGTATGGTTTTGGCAATTTTTTATCATATCAGATATTGGTTGACTTGCTTTATCCTTTGAGAATATGTAAAGGCAAGAGTCTTTTACCTTATTCACATGATGACTGGGCAAGTGCAGGGCCTGGAGCAAAAATAGGAATCGAATTATTATTGAAAAAAGGCTTAAAGTTTAGCAATCTTGATGTAATGATGTGGTTAAGAAAAAATCAGTGTGAAGAATTTTTGAGGTTTGGCTTAAATTTTAATTATTTAACTGATGACAAAGGTGATAAAATTGAGCTGTCTTTAGCAAACATACAGAACTGCCTTTGCGAATTTCATAAATACATTAAGATTAGGGATGGAACTGGAAGAGGAAGAAGAAAGTTTACTAGTGGTTTTTTTAATGTAAACAAAATATCCTAATTTGATTTCAACATTCTTTTCATTTCCCTATGCAGTTTTAAAAATTCTTCAGATGATACATTCTTTTTTTTGTAAGATTCAATTCTAATTTTGTCTCCCCTATCTCTTGGTATTATGTGAAAATGTGTATGAGGGATTGTCTGGCTAGCTGACTTGCCTTCATTAAGCAGAATATTACATCCTTCATGGTTTTTACGTAAAATATTTACAATTAAAATAGTATGAGTCATTAATTCTTTTAGAATATATTGTGGAACTTCTCCAATATTACAGTAATGTCTTATTGGAATTACCAGTATCTGTCCATCTTGTTTTTCTGGAACTGCATTTGATAAAAATGATATGGTGTGTTCTTTTCTATGAATTATTTTAAATGGAAGCCCATCTGAATGAGTTTTTCTTTCACCGTCTACAAATTGGCAAAAAATACATTGCATGAATTTTTGGGACTCTGCTTGTATTAAAAAGTTTCTAATTTGTATCTTAAAAATTATACCTAGAAAAAATTAAAAAATAAAAATTTATTTTAATAAAACCATTTTTAAGTCTTCTATTTTGAATACAACGTTAACATTTGCATTTATATTAACTTGTTCTGGTTGTATTGGTGTTTCTTCTCTTTTAGCAGTGCTTTCTGCTGTTAACATATCTGTATTATAATATCTGTAATATGGAGTTATTGGTGTTTCCAAAGATATGGATTTTATGCCTTTTATTTTGAAACTAACAGACAATCCTAATTTTTTTGCTCTTTCTCTTGCATTTTCTCCAGCTTTAGCCAGCGCTTCCTGATATATTTCTTCTTTTTTCTCTTCAGACAGCGTGAACTGCAAATTATTTATGTTTTCAACACCATTCTTTGAAGCTAGGTCTATATATTTTCCGATCTTATCAATGTTTTTTGTTTTAATCTGCATTGAATTAATCACCTGAAAGTCTTTGTCAACATACTTGTTATTCTCCCAGACAGTTCTTTTATTAGTGTAATAATTAATAGTTTGTATTTCTTTTTCTGTCATTCCAGCTTCTAATAGTACCTTAATTAAGTTATTTGCAAGTTCTAAATTCATTTGTTGCGCTTCTAATATAGTGTCTGCCCTAGTTATTAAGTTGAAAGTAATTTCTGCTTGGTCAGGATCAACTTTTGTTGAATATGAGCCTGTTATTGCTATTGTTTTTATCTCTTCGACTTTAGTCTGATATATTAAAAACAAAGATATTAATACCAGACCTATTGCCAAAATTATTGTTAGTATTGTGTTTTTGTTTTCCATAAAAGTATGAAAATCAAACTTATTTAAATAGCTTTTTTAGACTTCAAATCAAATTGAAGCTTTAAGAAGGCTTATATATCATTATTTTTATAAAGGTTTTAATGAAACAAGACAAATTTTTACTTGTTAATTTAGAAGATGAAAAATCCAAGAATCTGGCCAATGTTATTTCTTCAGACAGTGCAAGAAAGATATTAAATTTATTAACAGACAAGCCTTTGTCTGAAACAGATATTTCTAAGAATTTAAATATTCCATTAACGACTGTGCATTATAATATTAGTCAGTTACTTAATGCAAATCTGGTTGAGGTTCATGATTTTTTGTGGAGTGAAAAAGGCAAGAAGATTAATTTTTATAAGTTATCCAATAAGTTTATTATTATAGCACCATTGAAAAATTCTAGTTCTTTTATTGACAAATTAAAGGAAATCATTCCTGTTGTGATATTTGGCAGTTTAACTTCATTTGGGATTTATATTTATCAGTTGTACAAAAGTAAATTAAGTTTTGATAATATACTTTTAGAGGAGTCTATTGCTGATATACCTTTAAGTATGGCACAAGTTACATCCAGTGCTCCTGTAATGCCTACATTAAGCACTGATTTTAATTACGCTCTGTGGTTTTTCTTAGGATTTCTGAGCTTCACTTTGGTTTATGTTATTGTTGTTTATTTAAAAACAAAGAAGAGACATTAAAGGTATTTTTTATTTTATATGTTTAGTATATTTCTTTTTTCTTTATAATTAATAATCCTAAATAATATAATAATGATGTTAATATCAATATAATAATTACCAATAAAAATAATGAAATGTTAGATACTTTTGCAGGTTCCATTACATAAGAGGGCAGGTTAGTGGACTGAAAATAAATATTGCTAAAAACACCAGTAGGAGAAGCAATATTTTCTTTAGCTGCAGGAGTTAGATCAATGCCAAAGGTTTCTAAAATTTTAACAGAAGTTGAACCTAATAAAAATGCCAAGTCTGGTACTTTATCTTGATAGCTGCCTATGGTTGCATTTATAATTGGAGGTATAAAAAATATAGATAAAATTAAAACAAAAAGTACTGACATACTTATTATATTCTTTTTTATGTTGCTAGACAGAAACATACCAAATGATATTATAAAAAAAGTTAGAAGTATATTATAGAAAAATAAGCTAAATGAGGCAGTATACAGACTTTTCATAATAGTTGCATCTAAAGCATAAAAAATGCCCACTAATGATGATACAAAAAATAAAATCATTGTATTTATGAATAAACCGTAAAAAAATAATCCTAAGAATTTACCAAGTAAAAATTCATATCTTCTTAAAGGCCTAGTGAAGACTAACATTATAGTTCCATCGTTTATTTCCTTAGAAACAGAATTCACAGACAAAGCACCTATATAAAGCATGTAAGGCAGACCTACAATCCAGAAAAAGCCCATTAAGAAGTACCAGCTTACAAATTCAGCATTCTTATCTATAAAGTTTAGGTAACCTGGCTGAATAGATAGTTTCAGGCCTAAAAGTGTTATAGAAACAACAAAAATAAAATATATCCAAGTTTTCTTAAGACTTAAGTTCTCTATAAATGTTTGTTTAGCTATAATAAGTGCCTTATTCATTTTTTCAGTTTCTCCATAACAACACTCCAAAGTGATTTTCTAGATGTATGAACAGATATTAATTCTTCACCGCTAGATATTATTGTTTCTAAAATACTTTTTCTTAATTTATCTATTCCTTTCGCTGACAGCACAATCTTGTCATCTATTATAGTGGTGCTTTGCAAGTTGAATTTTTTTCTTAAAATATTGGCTACATTCTCTAAATTTGTAGTTTTTATTTCCAGCTGTTCACTTGAACCTTTCTTTAATGATTCTATATCTGAATTAATAATTATTTTTCCAGCATCAAAAATTAAAACATAATCAACAATCATTTCCAATTCTTCCATATGATGACTACTAATAATAATAGTTACGCCTTTTTTTTCTGATAAAAACTTAATCACATTCAGCAATTGTTTTTGTCCAATGGGATCCAGAGCAGTAGTAGGTTCGTCCAATATTAATATTTCAGGATCGTGCATTAGAGCTTGTATAATTAGTAATTTTTGTTTCATACCAGAACTAAATGTTTCTATTTTCTTTTCTATAGCATTATCTAAATCAAAATTCTTTAGAAATTCTTGAGCATAATTAATGGCTTTATCTTTATCCATTCCAGATAATCCTCCCATATATATTAAATAATCTAATGGAAGCATATCGCCGTATAGTGCTGGCTTTTCAGGAACGTAACCAATTTTGGAATAAATTTTTGTCAGCCCGCCAGCAATGTTAAATTTGACATTTCCAAAAGTAGGCTTAATCAAGCCCATAAGCATTTTTATTGTTGTTGTTTTACCAGAACCATTTTCTCCGACTAAACCATAAACTTTGCCTTTATTTATACTAAAGCTTATATCATCAACTGCTTTAAATAAACCTTTTCTTGTTTTGAAATATTTTTTTATGTTGTTTACTTCTATTATCGTTTCATTCTTTTCCATTTTAGTATACTTCCTATTGCTAAAAATGATATTAAAATAAGTGCTATTATGTATTGTGAGATTGAAGTACTTCTAGATATATTTACAGTCAGGTAATCAACATTTGAGACTGTTGTTCCTGGTATTGTACTTAGAACAATTAAATTATGTTGGCCTGCTGATAATTTTATATCTTCTGAGTTACCAAGTGTTGATGTATAAAATTGATTGTCAGCGTATATTAATTTTAAATCTCCATTTGTAAATTGTATGTTAAAATCTCCTTTGAAGTATGCATTATCTGCTAAATTTAGTATAGATTGTGGCTTGCTTAGTTCTACATCATTTGAATATATTTTACTATCGTATATAGATAGAGGCATTAAGGATATAATTTTTATTTTGTAGTCATTTAAATCAACTAGTATATTACTTGTTGGCCTAAAGGCTTCTCCACTTGTGCCATATTTTTGAGTTTCACTGGATTTAATTATTAGGTAATTTCCTGCAATATCTATATTTTTTAGTTCTCTAATGTCGATGTTCTGGTTGAATTTTCCTTTTTCATATACAATGTTACTTTTAGAAGAAGAAACATCAGTTACTATATCGTAACTATTTATAACAGATTTTGAGATTTTATCAATGCAATATAGTTTTAAGTTAGAGCTTCCATCACTGCCAACTACAACGACGTCTTTTCTTTCATCCCCGCCACAATTATAAATCAAAACAGAATCTTTTCCAGGATTTAAGTAGTTAGGCAAGAAATCTAAAATTACATTGTTATTTTCATCTACTAAGACCGGAGCTCTTTCTGAATAATACAGAAGATGTTCACTGTCTAAAATTTCAGTAAACTGTAAATTATTAAAACTTTCTTCATTTACAACAGATAAGTCATTAACTCTGTATCTTAATATTTTGTTTCCACCAAATAATATTATATTATTTCCAATTATATACTTGTGCTGCTGTATAAAATAAGTACCATTAATTATTTTGCTCTTTATCAGATTGTATTTTGCTCCATCAACAATACCAAACTTATCATTGCTTACAACTAAAACCTCTTTAACACCATCGTTGTTTATATCCTTAGTGCCATCTGTAAAAGAAAAATAAAAGTCTATATTTCCATCTTTGATCTCAACTTTATTCTTCTCAAATGTTGCAAGGCTTACTTCATAAGTATGTCCAGAATACAATAAGATAAATATTTTATTGCCTAAGTAAGCATAACTGCTAATTTGCATTTTTTTCCCTATGTCAGAAGATTCCCAAAAAATCTTTTCATTCTGCAGTTTAAAAAGTTCATCTTGTGATACTTTATTTTTATTTTCTAATTTTGTTACATCTTCTCTAACGCTAATTATATTTTTCTCTATAGCTGGCTTATCACTTGCATTTGCAGCTGCTAACTTGGTCTGTAATTCATTAAATTTGGTTTGCTTTTCAGATATTGACTTAAAATTACTATTTATAGAATTATTAACAGAACTAATTTTATTTATTATATCATCAATTATATCTGCCTGTTCTGCAGGAGAAACTTGGAAACTTATTTGCTTTAAAGCACTGGTTTTTGGGTATAAAATTCCTAAGGAATTTATATCAATGCCGCTTCCAAATAAAACTAAAACCTCTTTAACACCATCGTTATTAATGTCATTTATTTCTTCTAGTCTAGAAATCTGAACGTTTTGTAGTTTGGTATCATCTACAGTACCAGAATATTGTTTATATTTATAACTAAACGGCCAGTTTTTACTTATTATGAATTTAGAACTATCTAAATTTAAATTTACAAACTGTTTGTCAATTGAAAAAGTTCCTACTAATTTATTGTTTTTATATATGTTTACATTATTGTTACTATATGTCAAAATCAATGAATTATCAAACCAAGCTATTTTTGATGAAGAGTCTAAACTTATATTGCTAACATCAGCTATGTATTTTAATTCATTATCTTTTAGTACTTTAAGTTGTTTGTCCTGCACTATAAATGCTTGCTCATCATCTATGTTTGGCTGGTTTGTGGTGTCTAATTTAGTCTCTTCACTTCCAAATGTATTATAAATATAAAATTTATTTTCAAATTCATCAACTAAAATAATTTTATCACTAATAGCACTTACAAGTGTTTTTTGCAAACTAAAGCTGCTGTATTTATTTAATCTAGAATCATAGACAGTAAATTCAGTAGTAGTTCTGGCAGAATAAACTAATTTATACTGCACAATAAAATTGCTTGTTAGAAAATACTTTTCCTGTCCGGTTTTTATGCTTTTTTCCTTTATTTTATTAAAATTTAAGTCATATACAACTATTTTTTGTGGTGTAATAATCACAAAATTATTTCCTAAAACACCAAAGTTTATTATATAATTTCCGGCATTTATTACTTTATTTATTTCACCGTTAATTGATTCATATATATTATTAAAGTTTGAAAAAAATGTTCTTCCATTGTTTTTTAATATTTTTGTGGTTGGTGTAGGATAATTATTCTTGTAAGTTTTTTTTGTTATTGGAATTGTTTTAATTACTTTACCTTGTTTGCCATCTATAATTTTAGTGCTGGGAACAATAAAACTTTGCGAGCCAATTAAAATATCTTGATAACCATTACCATTTACATCTTCTATTATTTCAAGGTCATTTATTTTGTCTTCATCAAAAAAGCTCCACATAAATTCTCCTTCTTTAGAAAATGCTAAAATATTACTTCCAGAACCAAATAAAATGTAATTTGATGAAGATTTACTTATACTAAATTCAGCATAGCCTGCTGCACCAACAACCGGAAAAATTACTAAAGCCATCAAAATTAAGTATATTGTTTGTTTTAGCATATTTCTCTTAATGTTTTATTATTTATATATTTTAGTAATCTTAATTTATTTAACATTTCCTATCGGAATTAATTTTGTTACAGGTTTAGAAATTCCTGCTTTAGCTAATGCATCAATTACGTCATTTATTTCTTTGTATGCAGATCCTGCTTCTTCAGCTAATCCAGACATTGATCCAGACTTAACATAAATCCCTCTTTGTTCCATTTCTTTTTGTAGTTGATCTCCTCTAAATTCTTTCTTGGCTTGATGCCTTGACATTGTTCTGCCAGAACCATGTGCTGTACTTGAGAAAGTTTCATTGTCTGCTTTTTCTGTACCGACTAATAAATAACTTCCTGTTTCCATTGAGCCGCCAATTATTACTGGTGATCCTATATCTCTATATAATTTTGAAACCTCTGAATTTCCTGGACCCTGACACAAAGTTGCGCCTTTTCTATGAACAACTAATTTTTTCTTTTTTCCATCAATTTTAAATTCTTGTAATCTTGCTAAATTATGAGCTACATCATAGACACAGTGCATCTCCATATCTTCTGCTTTAGTTTTGAAAATTTTTTCAAAACCTTCTCTTATTCTATGTAAAATTACTTGTCTATTTGCGAAAGCCATATTTGCTGCACAAGCCATTGCTTTGTAATAATCTTGTCCTTCCTTGCTTGAAAATGGAGCACATGATAATTCTTTATCTAAAATTTTTATTTTTTCTCTTTGCATTACATTTTCAAAAATTTTTAAGTAGTCTGTAGCAACCTGATGACCAAAACCTCTAGAGCCACAGTGGAACATTATTACAATCTGATCTGGAAAAATTCCAAATTTCCTTGCTATATCTTTATCAATAATATTTTCTGGTTTTACATGCTGAATTTCTAGATAATGATTACCTGAGCCAAGTGTTCCTAGTTGATCAATTCCTCTTTGTCTTGCTTTTTGTGAAACTTTACTTGAGTCAGCCCAGTCAATTCTTCCATTACTTTCTATTCTTTCTAAGTCTTTTTGCCAACCATAATTATTTTCAACACACCATTTAACACCTTCTTCCATTACATTATTGAATTGCTGATTATTTATTTTTACAAAACCTTTGCAGCCTACACCAGATGGTACTGTTTGGAAGAAAGTATTCACTAGTTCTTTTAATTTAGGCTGAACGTCTTTAATTGTGAGATTTGTTGTAACAAGCCTCATGCCACAATTTATATCAAAACCAATTCCTCCTGGAGAGATTACTCCTGTCTCAGCATCCATTGCAGCAACTCCACCAATTGGAAAACCATACCCCCAATGCCCATCAGGCATGCATAGTGCAGCTTTTTGTATTCCAGGTAGGCATGCTACATTGGTTACTTGGTCAAACACTCCGGGATCCATTGTTTCTAATAATTTTTTAGTTGCGTAAATCCTTGCAGGTACGTTCATACCTTGCTTGAAACTAGTTGGGATTTCCCAAACTGCTTCTTCTATCTGTTTTGTATCTTTTGGTATATTTGACATAATCAAAATAAATTATGGTGAGTTTATTAAGTTTTACTGTTATTTTACATTATAAAGAAGTCTTATTTTTGGAATTATATTCAACGGCTTTGTGTAAGAAGTAGCTGGATTTAATCACTTTATACACAGATTTTGGACTTTTTACACAAAGCTATATTCAACGGAACATTTATAAATAATTAACTATTGCTTAGTAGTGTATTTAAAATATGGCAGACGTAGTTGTTCCGGATGGATCTAGCAGAGATGACGATACAGATAAAATTATAACTATAGATATGAGTGCAATAGCAGATGATACTACGCCTTTACTTCAACAAGTTCATAATGAAAAAAGTGAACCAATGGCTATACCTAATTCTTTAAATTTAAATCTTATTCATGATACTAAAATTCATGAGCAAATTGAAGATTTGCGTGTTAGAGACTGTCCTAGTTTAGAAAAGGTTTTGATAGGTTTGGGATATGATGATTCACACAATATTGTTAATGTATCTGTAGAAGACGCTGATCCTATTTATTATAAGGTTGGAACTGGTCTTGTATTTCAAGTAGACTTAGAAATTAATATTGGTACGACTACAAGTGGTTTTGTTGGAATTGATTATAGGACATGTGAAATTCCGAATTTGCATGTTTTGGCAAGAAATTCTTCTAATTTAAATCGTAATAATAAATTAGCGAGCTTGTATAAGAAATGGGTAGATTTTAGTTATAAACATAATTTTAGTAAAATTGTAGGAATGATGGACAGCGATGATGTCGTTAGAATATTCAGAATTTTTGATTATGATAATATTGAAAATGTTGAAATTCATAAAGTTGAATTAGTTAAAAATGAATATTATTTAGAGGCTTCTTGTTTTTATAGATCTTCTGTTGGGAGTATAAAATCAAGTTTATTTTGTGGAAAAATTCCAGCGAGTAAAATTTTATTAGACGTACGTTATTTGGAAGCAAATGTGATGAATTTGAAGAGAAAATCTTCAGCAGGAAAAATTATATCTATTGGCGCTTTTGGACTTGCTAGTTTGCTTGGCTTAGCTTATTTAGGATTGAGTACTCAGGATGTTTCTGGCTATAGTCCTGATTTATTGACTTCAAGTGGCGGTGATTTAGTAAGTCCTGCAGATATGACGCTTCATGAAGATCTTAAGTCTGAATATTTAGGTGACGCTAGCAATGGCGTTGCGGTTGATTTAGGAAGTAGTTCTAGTCATCCACCAGTTAGAATTTCTTTTATGGCACGCAGACCTAAAACTAAGGGCAGTTTATTTGTTAAGGTTGGTGGTGCTTCAGATGGAAGACATGTATTTAAGTATACTGCTGGAAAAGTAGGTTCTTATAGTACAAAAACAGGTAAGCCATCTTTTTATTCAGATGCATTTAATGATTGGGTTGGCACAACTGCTGACAAATATGAAAAAGTTGATTCAGACGGTGTTTATAATAATAAAAATTGCAACAAACCACAGAAAGGTTTAATGAAAGATATGCCTGCTTATGTTTGTGCGCAGCCAAAGTAAGATTCTTAGCAATAGAAATGTTTATTTATCTTCACTATTTTAAAGTAGTGCAAATGATAAAATGGCTGCAATAATTCCAGATGTTTTACCTTTATTGATTGGACAAGATTTATTAGTTAGATATAGTGACGCTGCTACATTGCCTCCTTTTTATGAGGGGTATGTTGCTAAACTTGTCGATTCTTCGTTAGGAGGTATAAGTAGGATAGCTGATTTAGACACTTTGACTGCAGATCCATGTGATTTAGACGGTATGTTTTTTAATAGTACTAATGACACTGCTGCCAGGATAGAATACTTTAGAATTTATAGTGGTCGTATTGATAGATTTGATGCAAGTTCTGGAAAATTGTTTTACAGAGCTGACGCTAGTCTAGGAGTAATTGGAAGTATTGGTGACAGCAGCAGTATATTTGAAGTTGGTAGAAGAGAATATTTATTTTGCTATTACAATGCTAGAAATGGTAAATGTTCTGTATTAAACGTTAATAATGATTTATGTAATGTGAGTTCTTATCTTCTTCCTTTTCTAAAAACATTTGTTCCTATTACGCATGTTGAATGCAGCAGTTCTCCTGTAGGAGTTATATATAATAAAGTATTTTTGGATAAGTTAGACATTCCTGAAGATTTTGTTAAAGGTATTCAGGGCGTTGTGCTTAAAGAAATAAAAAGAGAAAAGTCAAGTAATAGTTATATTTTATCAGGTACAGTTTATTATGCTAACCCAAATGCCAGAGGATTTTCGTTTGTTAAAGGTGCTTTTAGTAAATTTGATAATTTATTTTTAGAACATGGAACTAATTTTTTTGTAGATGGTGATTATTTGAAATCATGTGGCGTTGATTTAGGCCAAGATAATGACTATTCTTATGGTAGTCTTGTTATCAGTAGAGGCACTAATCTTGATTGGAAATTGATTGGATTGGCTGGAGGTATTGCTTTAGGAGTTTTATCTGCAATTTGGATTGCTTATAATATTGTTCCTGGTTATTCTGCTGTAATGGCTCCAAGTGTTGATGCTGGCGCTGACTTAATTAAATCCTCTGCAGATAAAGACAATAGTGGACCAAAATATAAGAAAAAAATTTCTAAACCTAAAAAACATAAAGCCAAGAAAAAATCATCTAAATAATTAAATGTCAACAAGCACTTTTGCTTTCCATTTGTCTTCTTCTTTTATTATTTCAAATTCATGCATTGTAATTGCCTTTGCATCGTCATGGAGATCCTGAGTTTCTCTGTTGATAAAATCACCTTCACATCTTGCAAATATTTCATATACTTTATTTTTGTGTGATATAACAACATCGAACTTGTTAAACAGCAAACCTTCTGTGTCTTTAACAAATATAAGTTCTGAAAGAAAATCATAAAGAAGATTTTCTATGGAATTTGTTTTTAGTGATATTTCATAATGCTCTTTAGTCTCCAATGTTTTTATGTCTACCATGATTTCTTCTAGAGCCAGAGCTGAATTTTCAAATAGGCTTTCTAATGTTTTTCCATAGGCTTCAAAAATTATATCTGCTGTGTGTGGTAGAAATTTATACTTCATCTTCTTTAACATTCCTTCTTTCTACAACAATATTTATTTGCGTTGTCACACCTTCTTTATCTTCCCTTATTAAAATATTTCTGTCAGTTATTTGTTTTACAATGTCTTTTATTGTGTAATCTGACTTCATTTTATCTCCAATCAAAACAGCATTTAGCATATATTCATTTGAAATTTGTTCTATTGTGATCTGCTTTATTGCTGATAATACAAATAACTCGTTATTTGCTAGTTCAAATAATCTTTTTAGAAATTGGAAAAGCAGATTTTTAAGATCCCTTGCTCTTATTATCAGTGTTTTTGTAATAGCTAGATCTATTTCTTCTGTGTTTATTACAATTTCAAATAATGACTTTGCTATTTTTGAGAACGATGCTTCTAAACTTGATGCTTTTTCTGATATTGTTATTTCTTCGACTTTGTGCTTTGACATAAGCTTTTTAATGCAATGCACTTTATATAATTAACCTTGATAATGTTATTACTTTTAAGTAGCTAAATATAGGAAGATTTTTAAATAACTGAAGTTTTATTTTCATGTTAATATGGGAAAGGTTTTGAACTACGTAGGTAGAGGCATAAGAAATTTTGTTAGAAGGCACAAGAAAGGGATTTCGCTAGCTGGAGCTTTAGTATTTGGCACTTCTGCTGCTTTAACTTGTGGCATTTATAAGTATATAACTACTCCTCCAAAGGATTTTGGAAGAGTAGGGCAATACTGGCATACTTACAAAGAACGTGAAAAATTAAAAAGTATAGAAAATAATGGTGCTTTAGAAAATAAGTTGAATATAAATAGAAAAGATAATGGTTCTTCAGGCGGGGCTTATCCTGATCCTAATATAATAGGCATTTGGCCGTTAACTCCGGATAACGGAATTAAGGTAGTTACTTCCAGTGGCAGAGAAATTGTTACTAGATACGCCACTTGGAACTATGCTTCTTTGGATGAAGTACCTAAAACTGTTATAAATTCTGTTTTAAGTGTAGAAGATGCAGACTATCTTGAGCATAAAGGAGTAAACTGGAATTTAAGGAAGATTAAGGGTTTATTTTCTCCTATTCTTGGTGGAAGACGTGTTGGTGGAAGTGGCATAACAGAACAAGTATCTAAAATGATGTTTACTGATTTTGGTAAGATAAAGCCTAGGAGATCAGCAATGCAGAAACTTCGTGAGTTGCGTTATGCTTATTATTTAGATAGTGTGCTTGGCAAGGAACAAGTATTAGAATTTTATTTGAATACAACGCCATTAGGAGACAGTTGTTATGGCGTAAAGTGCGCTGCTATGAATTACTTTGGTAAGGAACTGAGTAATTTAACTTTTCCTGAGAGTTTGTTTTTAGCAGCAATTATTAAAAATCCAGGAGCAAATCCAAAGAATAGTGGTTTTGAATTTCAAAAACGTAGATATGACATGCTCTGTGAGTCTTTGCACGATCTTGAAAGGATTACTGAAGATCAATATAAGGAGTGCAAATCTGCAGATGTGATTAAAATGAAGCCTGGCTTAAAAAGAAGAAGATCTCCAATAAGTGATCCTAGTGTTTTTAGTGCTTTGGCTTATGAATTAGAAAATTATGATTTTGATTTAGTTGACAATGTTGTTCATCAGCCAAATCCAGGTTTTGGGTTTACAGTTTATACTACAATAAATGATGAGATGCATGACGCTTTAGGCCAAGCATTTGTGGATGGACTTAAACCAAATCAAGAACAGGTTCAACTTGGCGCTGGCGCTGTGCTGAATAGCGAGGCTCAAATAGTTGCTATTTTAGGCAGGACAGACTACAGTACGCTAAGCGGAGCTTGGAGTTTTAGGAATCTTGCTGTAGCTGGGAGACGTGCTGCTGCTTCTTCAATAAAGCCTTTTGTTTATGGTTCTTGCTATGACCAAGAGAATTCAAATATTACATGCAAACCAGGCAATGTTATTTCTGATTCTAAAAAAGGATTGAGAAATCCTCCTCATAATTTTGATGGAAAGTATGAAAGAAGAATGTCTTTAGCAGAAGCTTTAACTTCATCGAATAATGTAATAGCTTATAAAGTGTGTCGTAGAATTGGACTTAGAAATGTACTTCCAGTTATAGAAGCTGTTGGATTTGATGTTGCTGAATATGAAACAGTATTTAGGGACTGCAGAAATACTGCTTTAGGCTCAGGGCGTGTAACTCCTTTAGAACTTGCTGCTGCTTATCGTGTTTTTGTAAAAGACGATGATGGTAATTTTTCTGCAGAATATAGAAAGCCAACAATTATTGATAGGGTTGATTTATGGTCTTTTAATTACAAAGTAAATCTATCTGCAACAAAAGTTTTTCGTAGTGCTAACACAGTTGAATCTGTTAGAATTAGCTTAGACAGGCTTGGAAATAAAATTGTTGGCAGTAAATATGAAGCAGATATAGGTTTTAAGACTGGCACTCCAAACCCCACTACACATTGGTATTTAGGTGGAGTTCTTGACCTTGATAGTGTTTCTTATTCTATAGGTTTTCTGGCTGTGGCTAAACCTAAAGTTGTACCTTCAAAAAAAAATCCTAAGGTTTTAGTAAAAGTTTATCCTAATAAGTTGTATGCTAGTGGCGTTCTTGGTCCTGTGGTAAAAAGTTTTGTTGACGGAGTTGCTCCTAGAAAAGAAATGAAGCCTATTGATCTATATGTTCCTGCTGTTGCTAGCTTGGACAGCGTATGCAGTAATTATAATTTAGCAAGCGTTGAGCTAACTTTGCCTAGTGCTGATAATCACGATCTTGAGACACTGGGAGATATTTTAAGTGCTTGCTCTTCTTATTTTTCTGCTAATAATGAAAATGAAAAGTATGGCTTATTTTCTTACGCTGCAGGCCGTGTCTGGGAGACTTTGTACAGTAATGAAGCAACGTCTTCTCCAGGCAGCAAAACTGCTTTGCTTTACTATAGCAGTGCAATTAATTCTTATAAAACAGCTGTTCAGGAAGACAGTTTTAGTAGTTTAGCTGAAGAAAGAATTAGAGATTTAAAGATTAAAAGAGAACAGGAAGCTAATAGAATTCATGCAGATTAATTTTATATATATGTACTATTATTACTATTGAATATAGCAAATCATTTAAGGTATGAAAAAATAACCAGACTTTACACACAAAAATTTTTCGTAAGCTTTATAAATTACTTAAAAATCCAAGTTTTATTGAAATTTTGAGGGGGATATTCAAATATGGCTAAGGCAAAACCACATTTAAACGTTGTATTTGTAGGTCACGTAGACCACGGAAAGAGCACTACAGTTGGGAGATTAATGTATGACGCAGGTGTTATTCCTGAGCAGGATATGAGAAAACTTAAGGAAATGGCTCAGCAGTTAGGAAAGGTTGGTTTTGAATTTGCTTTTGTTATGGATAATCTTAAAGAAGAAAGAGAGAGAGGAGTTACTATTGATTTAAGCCATAAAAAATTTGACACTCCTAAATTCGAATGTACAATTATAGATGCTCCAGGGCACAGAGATTTCATTAAAAATATGATTACAGGCGCTAGCCAAGCAGACGTTGCTTTCTTAGTTGTGGCTGCACCTGACGGAGTAATGGCACAAACTAAAGAACATGTTTTCTTGTTAAAGACTTTTGGTGTAAATCAGATTGCTATTGTTGTTAACAAGATGGACGTAGTAAAATATGACCAAGCTAGATTTAATAAAGTAAAGGAAGATGTAAGTGCTTTGTTAAAGTCTGTTGGATACAAGCCAGATCAAGTTAAGTTTATTCCAGCTGCTTCTTTCTTAGGAGATAACGTAGTGAAGAAGAGTACAAATATGTCTTGGTATACTGGATCAACTATCTTAGAACAAATAGATAATTTCAGTCCTCCTGAAAAACCAACAAACTTGCCGCTAAGATTGCCTTTGCAAGATGTTTATAATATTACAGGCATTGGCGTTGTTCCAGTTGGTAGAGTTGAAACTGGAGTAATGAAAGTTGGCGATAAAGTGATTATAGTTCCTGGAAGGGAAGGAACTGGTATAAAAGGAGAAGTTAAAACTATTGAGATGCATCACGAGCAAATACAAGAGGCTGTTCCAGGTGATAATATAGGATTTTCAGTCAGAGGAGTTAATAAAAAAGATATTGCTAGAGGAGATGTTGTAGGACATGAAAATAATTCACCAATAGTTGTAAGTGAGTTTACAGCACAGATAGTTGTTTTAAATCATCCTACAGTATTGACAGTTGGATACACTCCTGTATTTCATATACACACTGCACAAGTTGCTTGCCAATTTGTTAAGTTGTTAGCAAAACTTGATCCTGCAACAGGACAAGTAATGCAAGAAAATCCTGACATGCTAAAGAACGGAGATGCAGCTAGGGTTGTTATAAAACCTACAAAACCTTTAGTAATTGAGAAACAGAAAGATATACCTCAAATGAGTAGGTTTGCAGTTAGAGATGCAGGTCAAACTGTTGCTGCAGGCATGTGTATTGATTATGTGAAAAAGTAAATTTAACTTCTTTTTTTAATTTTTAATATAAAATCAAGAAAGTATAAATTCTGTAAAACTGAACTAAGAAAGCTTTAAAAATAGTCGTCTTTTCTAAATGTCATGCAAAAAGCAAGAATAAAATTGGCAAGCGCTGAAATTGACTTACTCAATGAAGTAGTTAATTCTATAGTCGATATAGCTAAAAAAACTAATACTGTTATTAGAGGACCAATTCCTTTGCCAACTAAGAAATTAAAAATAACCACTAGAAAGTGCCCTTGCGGCGACGGCAGGGCTAGTTTTGATAGGTTTGAAATGAGAGTTCATAAAAGACTAATTGATTTAGGCGTTGATGAGAGAGCATTAAGATTAGTTATGAGAGTTCCTTTACCAAAAGGGGTGAACATAGAAATAAACCTTTTGGAGAAGTAAATGACTAGAGAATTAGAATTAATGTTGGGCGTTGACCTTGCTGGTGAAAATGCACCAAATAGATTAGCTATTTTTCTAAATGATTTTGTTAAAGTATTACATTCTCCCAATTTAAGAGTTTTTCAATTTCATCCTTTGCCTTCTAAGAAAGGAGATAACTATAGAAGATTAATATCCTTAGGTTCTCATGAAGTTCCTCTCGATGTTTTTAGTCAAAGTGACTGGGGTCCAAAGGTTTCTTTGTATGATGCTGTAAGAAAGGATAGATTTTTTTCTTTTGAGTTAAATTATGGTAGGATTGTTCCTGTTGAAATTCTTCCAGACAATTTACTTCCAGGTAACTATCTTTTGATGGAATTGCATAATGGAAATAGTCATAAATCTTATCATATTCTATATTTAGATGAAGGATTACAAGAGTTTGCTTTTTCTGGCGGACCAAAGTATAAGAAACAGTAATTATAAGAATTCTACTTCAGTTTCTAATTCTTGTTCATCTGGAATAAATTCTACAATTGCAGGTATTAAGTTTTTGGATTTTATTTCTTGTTTATGTCTAAGAACAATTCTTCTGGATGTCCATAATCTGTAATGTTTTTCATCGACTAAAATATCTTGCTTATTTATTCTAAGATCTTGGCATATTTCTGTTCTTAAGTGCTTTAGCTTTTCTATTTCCTCTTGTTTGTTTTTTTGTTTTAGGTATTCTGTATAATTGAAAGAAGGTTTTTCTGTATATATTGCCCCTCTTATTATTGTTCCTTGTTCTGTTTTTAGATCAAATTTTGCTTTTTTAAACTCTTTCATGGGATTGTTTCTTTAGGAAAAGATTTAAATATTAGTTGCATTTATTTTTATACCTTGATGGTGATAACATAAATAAGATGGCAAGAGAAATTAAACGTACAAGATTTGGAGATGGTCCTAATGATATTCTTGTTATAGAGATTGATACAGGAGATGAAGGAGGCGCCAAGGAAGTTGAACCAAGTTCATCTGCTCATTGCCTTGCAATAAAATATTTGCATGAAAGTATGAATACAGTTTATCCAGATAGCTATGTTAAATATAGGGTTGCTTTGTACGACGCTGCTAATCTTGCACATAAGAACAGGGTTGGTTCAAGTAATGTTAAAGAGGGCAGAACAGTAGGATACGTTAAACCTTATGAAGGTATAAATCCTGAAATACTTCTTCTTAACCCTAGTGTTGTTAGCTATACTTTTTCAGTTTTGGAGCGCTGTAGAAAGGATCCTAAAAGATCGCTTAACGGGCAATCTTATATTAAACTAGAGAACCTTGTTAGATCAACTTTAGAGAAAAGAAGAAGGCTGGAAGCGCAAGATTTAGAGACTGGTTTAATTGAGACAGTTTACAGCCCTTTTATTTCTAATGTGCCAGATGACTTTAAGATTGAAGCAGCAGTTTTGGATTATCTTATAAACCAGGGAGTGCCGCCTACTTTTGTTCCTGTAGAATATGAAATGCCAATTTCCCAGCTTTATAATTCTGTACCTAAAAATCACCCTAAGGTAAGTAAAGATTTTCAGGCAGGTATTTTAACTGCATTAAATCTTGTTAGTACACAATTAGCTTCTTTTGTTAAGACGTTATCACCTGATGCTAAAAATGCAACTGCAATTAAAAAGAGTCAGTTTTTTTCTGCAATAATGGATTTGAATAAAGGAAAGTCACTTATTCCTGATTCATGTATGCATCAACTACTTGAGGTTTATGATAGATTTACTGGAGCAAAAATTTTTGATGATGGAAGTAAGCCTCCTATGTTTTACCTTAATAGGCCAGGTAATCATTTTTTAACAAGTTTAACTATACGTATGATAATTAAAGAACTAGAGAAAAAAGAATTTATAGTTGTTGGTTAATTCTTTAGAACAAACTATTTAAATTTGTATTTCTCTTTATTTAAGAGGTGATGTTAATGTCTGAATTTGTCAAAGTAGCAGGTGTTGATGAAATAAAAAATGGTAAGATGAAGAGCTTTTCTGTTAATGGAAGTAAATTGTTAATAGCAAATGTTGATGGAAAATATTATTCTATGTGTTCTGTTTGTACTCACAAAGGTGGTCCTTTAGAGTATGGCAAACTTAATGGCAATATAGTGACTTGCCCGTGGCATGGTGCTGAATTTGATGTTACAAACGGGAAAGTTTTGAAAGGGCCTGCTGAGAAGAATGAAAAAAAATATGAAGTAAAGATACAAGGTAATGATATATTAGTTAAAATTTAATATTTGTTGATATTAATTTGGGAGCGTTTGGGCTTCTGATATTTAGAAGCATTTTTCCTGGAAATTGATCTGAATGGTATAAACAGTAAGTTATATTTGTTTTATATTTATTATTTATTTTTTTAATAATATTACTTAATTCTTTTAAATCCACTTCTGTAATATGGGTGTTTCCTAGATTGAAATCTATTTCTAAATCGTTTTTTGATATTAGTTTAGAAGGAATTTTTCCGTATAGTTTGAATTTTATTGATATTATATTTTTAATTATACTATTTAAGAATTCTTTATTTTTGAATGGCTTTTGTGTATTAATTTTGGTTCACCCTAAACTATTTAGATTTTTATTTTATTTAAAATTATCTGTAAAGCGAAAGGTTAATTTATTACCTATTTTTTGATTTTACCATGAGAAAATTAATTTTAGTATTGTTTTTTATCTTAGCTGTTTCTTCAGTTTTTGCTGGCTGTTCTGGACAAAGTAATACATCTTTGCCTATGGGTCATAGTGTTCAGGATGTTGGAAATGACAAAGGAGATGTAGCTCCTGATTTCAGTGTTAAACTTATTGATGGTACAGATTTTAAATTAAGTGATTACAAAGGTGAGAAACCAGTTTTACTTTATTTCTGGGCTACTTGGTGCCCTTATTGCAAGGAAGATTTTTCTGTTGTGAAAAATGTTTATCCTAAATATAAAGACGGTGTTGAGTTTTTAGCAATGGATTTGGATTCTAGTGAAGACATTGAATCTATTAAGGAATATGTTAATAAAATGGGTTTGCATGATATTAAGTTTACAACTGCTCAATCAAGTGTATTAGTTGATTATGGAGTTCATTCTACTACAACTAAATACGCTATTGGCAGAAATGGTCTTATTTTATGGAAGGGTAGTGGGGCAGTAGATGAAGAAACTTGGGAGACAATATTTACAGGTTTGAAGAATTCTTAGATTTTTGAATATTTAGACAATTTTATAAACTAATTATGTTCATTCAGATCACGCTGATGTTTTCCGATGTTCTAATTTTACACTGTTTTTGTGTTTTAAACTTTATATCTTTGTTTCTTGCTTAGCTGTGCAATGGAACACTTGACTTATAGATGTCATAGTTTTCTAAAACCTTATCTACATAATAAAGACGTGACTTATATTTAAGCTCATCCCTGTTTTTCTAATATTTGTGCTATATTTACCCCTACATTTTGTATAAAATGGTAATATTTATATAGTTGTAGAGGTAGTTATTTGTATGGTTTTGATAAGAAAAAAATCAATAGATAGCAAGGAGTATTATTATTTGGAACATTCATTTAGAGAAGCAGGTTCTGTCAAAAAAAAAGAACTTTACTTAGGAACTGAGATTCCCAAAAATATTGAAGAAATCAAGATAAAATTTACTGAAGAAATATATAAAGAAAGATGGAGTAAAACATTAGAAGAGATAAAAAAAGAGTATAATAAAGAAAATAGATCAATACCAGAATCGTTAACTGAAAAAGAAATAGAATCTTTTATGATTAAATTTACTTATAATACTCAAAGGATAGAAGGTTCAAGGTTAACATTAAGAGAAACTGCAAATTTATTAGAAAAAGGAATAACGCCCAAAGAAAAACCTGTTAGAGATGTTAGAGAAGCAGAAGCACATAAAAAAGTATTCTATGAAGTGTTAAAATTCAAAAAAGACTTGTCATTAGATTTAATTCTTCATTGGCATAGAATGTTGTTTTTAGAAACAAAAAAAGATATGGCTGGAATACTAAGAAAACACCAGGTTGCAATATCTGGGAGTAAGTTTATACCTTCCTCTCCTGTAGAAGTTTATTTATTATTAAGGGAATTCTTTAAATGGTATGAAAAAAATAAAAGTAAGATAAATCCTGTAGAATTAGCAGCATGCGTTCATTTAAAATTTGTTACAATACACCCATTTGGAGATGGGAATGGGAGAATATCAAGACTGATGATGAATTTTGTTCTCAAAAAAAATAAATATCCAATGTTAAATATAAAATATGAAGGAAGAAATAGTTATTATAATGCGCTTGAAAGATCGCAAGTAAAGAAAAATGAAGGAATATTTATACAATGGTTTATAAAAACTTATATAAAAGAAAATAAAAGATATTTGAAGAAATAAGTTCCTCATCCCTGTTTTTCTAATATTTGTACAAATATAGATCCTTTAATTCGTTTTGGAAAAATTTTTAGCTATCTCTCTTGAAGTTAAACTAAACTATGAATTTCCGCAAGGGTATGCTCATACTATCTAAATAAAACTTTGAAATTTTAAAAATTTAAGATGAATAGTCGCCAGAAATCTAGCGAGCTTCTAAATTGAGAAATTATTTAATTAAGCTCGCGACCACTCTTTAGAGTGGAGTGAATGGTGTGTAGAAACATTATTCTAGAAATAGTTTAGGAATAATGCTGGTAAAGTGATGCATCCCGAAGGAGGCAACGATGAGCATCTACTAGCAAAATACTCATGCACATTCAATCGCATGGAGCACATGGCATTTTGAATGGTGCACTAAGTATTGGTATAATATATTCAGGCAAGACTACATTAAAAATCTTTGCCTGATTGCAATAAGCGAAGCTGCAAAGAAGAATAAGATAGAAATTATGGAAATTGAAGTGGATGTAGATCACATTCATCTTATTGCTTCAATTCCACTAACAATGGCGCCTAGTAAAGCACTAAACTTAATCAAAGGATTTAGTGCTTACTTATTGTTTAAGATTGTACCAAATCTCAGGCTTAGATATAGAAAAGGACATTTATGGAGCAAGGGAAAATTTGCAGCAAGTGTTGGGCATATAACTTTAGAAAATGCGAAAAAATATCTCGAGGAGCATCACGCCAAATCAATTAAAGGAATCTCCACCCTTTAGGGTGTGAGAGGATGTCAATTTTTAGAAATGTGGAAACAAGCTGAGAGATGATACAGGGTGTTTTATGGGATGTACTTTATATTCTAATTCTACTTATTATAACTATGAAAACAAAAATTAAATTGGAGGTAAATAAAATGCACTTATGTCATGAAACTGAGGATTTTGTGATTGTTTCAAAAGATCTCAAAAGTTAATTTTATATAGGTATGGAAGACTTTCTAAAATTACGCCGAGGTCGCCTAACCTGGTATGGCACAGGATTGCTATATAATGGTTTGCAAATATCCTGCGTCCTCACGGACTTGTGGGTTCAAAAACCATTTAGCACTATCAATGATGTGGCTTAGTGCCTTTAGATGATTGATAGTCCCACCCTATAAAGGTTCATTTAGAATCTTTAGGTGAACGGCGTTTATAGTAACTGTGCTTAAGACCTCGGATAAACTTTTTTAATAGATAAAAATGGTAAAATAAAAGATATTATTGATAAAATTAATTGTGAAACACATGGTAAAGATGTTTTGGAGATGTTTTAAAAATGGGAAAAAAATATAGGGTTGAATTGGATAGAGAAGGTTGTATAGGTGCAGCAGCCTGCGTTGCTGTAGATTCTGATAATTGGATAATTGTTGAAGATGGAAAAGTTGATTTGAAAGATAGTATTAAAGATCAAAAAACTAGTTTTTTTGTAAGAGAAATTGATGAGTCTGAATTACAGAAATGGAAGGAAGCTGCTGAAGCTTGTCCTGTTACTGTAATACATATTGTTGATTTAGAAACTGGTAAGAGGATAATATGAAAACTGAATGTCCCAAATGCAAAAGCAAGCACATTGATGCTGTTGAATTAATGGGAAGTAAATTTCTAATATGTTTAAGTTGTGGTTATGATGAAAGTGAAAGTGTGTTAGATGTTTATCCAGAATCCAGGGGTGGAAAAGGCGGGAAAGGTACCCCTTATAAACGTGGTGGACCAATGAGAAGTGTAAAAAGATAATTTTTTATATTTTTACTCTAAAATGGAATTTTCTTCCTATATAATATCCTTTAAGATATGACTCTGAAGCCTCACTTGGGGAAATATTTATTAATCCGTCGTTTAATCCCCTAGAGAACTTAATGGCAGCAACGTCTTGTGTCCTTGCTTTGGCTAAATCTTGACCAGCTTGATATAGTTTTGATCCGTCACCACAACTTATATCTTGATTTGTATTCATTATTCTTTTATCATAAAATCCTTTAATAATATATTCTATATTAATAAAAGTTAATTTATTTAAGATTGTGTCTAAAGAATTACTTGGTAATTGGTATTTTGTAGCAATGCGTTTTAAAGTTACTACTTCTTCATCTGCGCCAAACATAAATCATCAATTTTTTCTTTACTTTTTAAATATTTAGTTATTTCATCATATTATTTTTATAAATAAATTTGTCAATTTGCTTTTTTGCCAATTCTCTTTTTCTTTGATGTTCTTTTAGAAAAGAATTTATTTTTTCAATTAATATTTCTTTCAGTTCTCCTGTTAATAATTTTCCTGATTTGTAATCGTAGTAAATTTTTTCTAGTTTTTTATCATCAGGTTCAAACAACATTCTTAACCATTGGTAGCTTATATCTATTTCTGGATTGCCGCCTTTTTTTCTGTGTTCCTCTACTGTTGCTTGACCGCCTGAAAATGCGTACTTTCTGATTTTTTTAGCTACTACTTCAGGCGGATCTATTGTGTGTAGTGCAGATGATTCTTCTGATGATGACATTTTTCCACTTGATCCTGTTAGTGATGGCAAGAACATGCACTGAATACTTGCTGGTTTGTAATAACCTAATTTTGGTAGAATATCTCTTGTAATTCTGAAATGTGGATCTTGATCGATGGCATGTGGTATTAAACAAGGGATATTTTTATTTTTTATAACTGAAGGTAGGAATGCTGGAACAGTTTGCATTGAAGTATAAAATATGGCACCTATATTTGTTTGTTCATTTAATCCAAAAGAGGATTTAACCATAGAAAATGTTATTTTTTTAGCGATTTTGCATGCTTCTTTATACATTAAGTCAGCATGTTTTGTATCAACTAAGAATTTTGTTTTTTTCTGATCAAAACCAATAGCAATAACGTCTAGCATATTTTCATGTAAATATTTTTCTGTATCTTCAGATGTTAATTCTTGTTTGAATAAAAATTTTTCTTCATCTGGAAATTGGAACCACAATTCCGCATCAAATTGGTCTTGCAACCACTTTGTGAACAACCAAGGCATTAAATGTCCTAAATGTACATTACCAGATGGAGCCCTGCCACTATATAAGTAAAATTTATTTCCTTTTTCGTATTCGTTAAGCAGCCAATTTAAATCTCTATGAGCAAAGAATACTTTTCTTCTTAACATGAAATGTAGATCTTTTGTGTGTTTTTTTATTCTTGTTAGGATTTCATCATTAATTTTTTCAACGCCAAATTCCTTGATTAATCTGTCGTAATCAACTTCCCCTTTTACATCCCATGGAGTTACTGTGAAATTCATACAAGAATTGGTTTTAGCTTATTTTTAATTTTATTGTTTTACTTTTTAATGGTGTTAATATGCTTTTGAAGCTAGTTTTATAAGTTTTTTGTATTTTTGTTATTTATGGTTTATAAAGAAGCAGCAAATATGCACACTGTAGGAGATGGCGAAATACCTTATTTAATTATTAGGCTATTAAACGGTAGAGGAAGCCTTAAGAATTTAGACATTAATGCAGTGATATGTTCTCCTTTAGAAAGTCAACATAGTGATATAATTAGAACTGGAGGACTAAATGCTATTAATTGTGTTTATTCTGATTTAAGTCCTGATTATATAAGAATGAAAATTGCAGAGAAGGGCAACTATAAATTTAATGTTCTTTTGGTTTTTCCCGGTGGTCCTGTTGTTGATTCTTTTATGTATGATAAAGTTTCTTCTGCTTTGGAAATATCAATGGAAGAAATTCAAATGCCTATTAATCTAATTGTTTCTGATGATACAATACTTAATGATAGAGCTTTTGTTCCTACTGATGTTGAATTTATATTGAGATACGGATATAAATATTTTGTTGGAAAAAAAGAATATGAAAAATTTGATTTAGACGTTCCTGATAAATTAAAAGCCAGATTTGCAAACAACTTGTCTGCTGTAAGAGCTAATTTATTAACTTCTAGACATTACTTAGCTTATAATGAAGAAAAGTTCTATGAAAATTTTAAAGAATCTGTGCGTATTGCAATTGGCTCTATAGGCCTTATGACATCAATACTCAGAAGTGACGGCCACAACATACCTGACGTTAAATTACTAAGCAACTTAAAAACATATCTTGGCGAATTAGACTTTAGTGGGCTTATTGAATTAGTTGATGAAGGTAAATTAGACCACAATTACAATCACTTAAGAGGAAGAGCTGACGAAGTGTTAAAATATTCTAAGGTTTGTGTTAACATTTTGGAAAACTTAGTAAGATCTTATTTGAGAACTTATAGAGTTGACAGTGATATTTATGAACAATTTCTTGTTACTAGATGTTCTGCAGAAAGACTTGTTGGGCTACAAGCATTTAGGGGAAATTCTCTGCAGCATTTAGAGTGCAGAATTTAGTAAATTTTATTATTTTGTAGTTATTTTATTTTTTGTGAGCACTTTCAGATTTATCAGAACGGCCCCAATTGTTAATATAAAATAATAAGCATTGCTGGGGAAAGATGCTGTGCGCAGGAGTTGCGGCTACAAAAAGCTTCGTTATTAAATTGCTGTTTTTGATAAATGCTGCAAAATAGAAATCTTTATAAGTATGTTACTACTTTAGGGATGTTACGGAGTTTTGAATTATGTCTATTAAAAATTGGACAATAGGTGGCCTTGGTGCACTTGTTTTAGGACTTGCTGCTTCTTCTTTAACTTGTAAGCCTTGCAATGATTTAGCAAGAAAAGTTAGTGGTAAAGAACTTCCTTTATTTGGTCGTGTTAATGGAAATACGCAAAACAAAAATCCTGCTCCTTTGCCTAAGCCTCATGTTGCAGATGACGAACCTGCTGCTGACGAAGGTAGTAGTGATGATAGTTCTGAAAAAACTACAGAATCTGCAGAAGTAGAATCAAAAAGTTCTGGTTCATCAGACGCAGATTCTTCTTCTAAAAAACCTAGTTTTGTTAAAGTTGGCAATGTTGGAAATAAAGACGTATTCAAATATGACTTAGGTAAAGTTAGGGATGGAGAGGGTTCATTTTTGTACGCTGTTAGATTTAATAAATGGGACGACAGTTCTGAAGGAGACACCTATAAAAAAGTTGGTCAAAATGATGTTTACAATAATAAAAATTGTAAGCCACAGAAAAATTTTATGAAAGGTATGCCTGCTTATGTTTGTGTTCTTCCTAATAATGGGGAAAGTGGAGACACTCCTGGAGATGCTGGTGATCGTGCTCCAAATAATGTTGAAGTGAGGTCAGATTCTGGTGCAGTTGCAACAACAGATCCTACATCTACTCGAACTTTGCACGTAGCAATAGAACGTCCAAGTTCTCCAGATCTTGGTTCAGATTCTGGCGTAGGCAGTTCTGGAACAATTGAATTAGTTGTTAATCCTTATGCTAATGCTACTGAGACAGCAACTCCTGCTGAGAGTGGCGACTCTGAAGATGATAGTTCTGGCGATACTTACGATGAAGATGCTGCTGGCACTTCTGGTCGTCGTGATTATACTGACCCTTTTGGCGTTGTTTTGTCTGGCGACCCAGTTGCAGCACAATATGGCACTGCAATAATAAGTGGTTTTAATGAAGCTTATCAAGATAAATATAGGACTAAGAACAGCGGTAAATGCTTAAGTGTAAATATTGGTTTAGAATACGCTGTTGGAGCAAAAGGCGAACTTGTTAGTATAAGGGGATATTTTTGTGGGGACTTAGAATCATGCGCTGGAAGAGGAAAACTTTATTTGGATCAACCTCATGATTCTAGTTTAGATGAAAATTTTACTTTTGGAAGAGAGCTGATTAAGGTAATAAGAGTAGAGAATTCTAAAAGGCCACTTGTTTCTGTCAAAAGAGGAAACTACGTAGGTTCTATAATTGAATTTGGTTGTGAATGATAAGTTTTAAATAGTAGTAATCACTCTTGTGTGATAACACCATTGGGAGGAGTAAATGTCTTTAAGATCACTACTATATGCAGCGCTTTTTTTATTTATTGGCAGTGCTGAAACTAACGTTGATGCTGCTAGAAAACCTAGGTCAGAGAGAACAGCGTTTTCTAAAATAAAAGAAAAGGGTAATGTACATGTTTTTAAGTACAGAGTATCTAGTGGTGAAAAAGACAGTGATATTGCTTTGAAATTTGGGATTTGGGACAGAGGCCAAGGCAGTTTGTATGAAACAGTTACTTCTGCAAGCGTTACTGGCGACCCTTCTTGTAAACCTCAACTTCTTAAAAAAGAAAACATTGCTTATGTTTGCGCTAATAGAAAACTACGTGTAGTGCCTAATGATTTCAAAGGGCCTTCTATTGAATTTATAGATTTGTTTGATACTCCTTATTGGGGTTCTTTGTTGAAGGTTACAAAGAGTTTTGGTCCTGATGGATTTCCAGTTCACACTGTTGATTTAAATATAACTGCAAGAGAAAAAATAAATGTTAATTCTAGGAGAAGTGCTTATGCTTATAGAGGTTCACATGATTTGGAAAGTATAACTATTTTTGCTTTTGATAGAGATGCTGAGAGAGATCTTACTTTATGTCCAGAAAAAGTCTATGAGTTTAAGTATGACGAGCTAGTTACTTTGCCTAATTGCATTACTGATGGTTCTTATGGTATTTTGGCAGCTTTAGAACATTTTGCTAAGTTTGAGTATGGCGTTTTAGATAAATATACAGAAACTGTTCCGCCAGGATTAGCAGGTTTTAAGGCTGGAAGATTAGTTAAACCATCTGCAGAACTTGCACCAGCTCCGATAATATTTATAACTCCTCCACCTTCTCCAACACCTTTAGTTCCAGTTCCAGTTTCAACAATACCAGCAGCTCCTAGTGGTTCAAGTGCTTCATCTTCTGCTACTACAACAGTTCATTCTCCACCTATTAGTTTCAAAGCTAGAAGACCAGGACCTGGTTCAGCTGTACCTTCAGTTGGTTCAGGAATTTCAACAATACCAGCAGCTCCTAGTGGTTCAAGTGCTTCATCTTCTGCTACTACAACAGTTCCTTCTCCACCTATTAGTTTCAAAGCTAGAAGACCAGGACCTGGTTCAGCTGTACCTTCAGTTCCAGCTTCGGTTTCTGTTTTTAGCGGTTGGACTGATACCGCTTTAGGTTCAAGCACTGAATCTTGTAGTGCCTGCGCATCAACAAACTCAGTACAATTTGTAGGAGGAGTTAGAGTTCGTGGCTTGTTAAGTAACGTTGAATTTAATAGCAACACAGGTTTAGAATCTTCTTATGGTTTTATTGGTGGAGATTTACGTTTAGTTTTGGGTGGGGGTGTTGGGAATAATTATTTAGCAGTTTCTGCAGCTGCTGGATTAAGAAAAGTTGGCGTAGATGGATTATTAAGTAAAAGGCTTTTGGACTTTGGTGACAATAGTAATACAACTCATGTAGAAGTTGGACCGTCTGGAAGATTACATTTAGCTAAAGGAAATAAATTGGAAGTTGATGCTGTACTTAATCCTGCTTTTTTATATAGTAGAGAGCGTGTAAATAATTTTGGCGGAAATAGTTTCTTAGAGGAAGGTAAAGGGCTTAGGATAAATGGCAGTGTAGCTTTACCTCGTCTCTTATTTAATGGAGAAAAATTTGCTTGGGGTTTATACGGTGATTTTGATTTAGAGGCATTGAGACTAAAGCAAACTAATCTGAATAGTGGACAGGAAACTTTGTTTGGCTGGAGAACTAGAGGATCTTATGGCGGAGGCAGTTCTTTTAGTTTTGATGCTTTAGGAACAGACGTTAATATTGGTGTTGGATTTAGGACGCACCATAATTATAATTTAGCTTTAAGAAGTAATTTATCTCCTAATGATTTAAAGTGGTTACAATACAGACAACAGAGAGGTTTTATACTTGATTTAAGTGATCTTACTGTAGGTGATTCTAGAGGGTATACTTTAGACCCAGCTTTAACTATTGAAAATGATAGGTTTTATTTAAGACTTGAAGGACAAGTATCTATTTATGGAAATGTAAGGAGAGGGGGATTTTGCTTAAATACTGGTGGCAAAACCAGAGGTGGTTTATACATTGGTAGTGGGTTTTGTTACAGTGATATTACTCAAGAATCTGAAGCAGGCAGTGCCAGAAGCAGGGGAGGATCAGTTAATATTACTTTAGGAAGTCCCAGTATTAAATTAAATCCAAGAATTGATCAGGCAGACATAAGATAAATTTTTATAGCTTTAATTTTTTAAAAAATCATGATATTTTCTATTATAGTTATTTTGGGATGCTTTTTTGGATATTTAATAGCTAGGCTTACAAAGGAGGAATTGAAGAAAGGCTTGGTTTATTTTAAAATATTAGAACTTTTTATTTTGGCTTTGTTGCCTTTTATATTTTTATATCATTCTTTTAATATTTTCTTTTTTATTTTAGGAATGTTATTTGGATTTGTTTTTAGATACGAATATTTTTATTTTGGTGTTGGTTTTTTTTCTAGTTTTCTGAATAAAGACTTAAATTTTTTAACTTCTTCTTTGATTTTTATTTACGGTCTGCCTTATGGAAGCGTATTATTTTTTGTTAAGAAATTTAGAATGTTGTTTTATAATGTTGTTTTATTTTTTATACCATTTTTAATTTATTATCTGAATTATGATTTTTTGTCTTTCTCTGCTGGGGGCTTGTTAGTATTGTTTTTCATGAATTTTTATAGGCTTTTTAATAAATGAATATACTTTATGAAATTTATATTGAATTTACAAAATTTTTATAAGTTAAATATCTAAGAATTATTAAATGGGATTTAAAGCAAGAGTTATTTTGCCTGAAAATAGACCGCCTGGCAGGGCTTATATTCATTACCTTGGAATGAACGAAGTTTATGGCTCTGTTAAATCAGCTTATAATTATTTGTTTTTTGCTCTTTCAAAGCATGGTGATAAATTATTGACTTTTGATTTCTTTTTGGCTAATGTTTGGGGAGATATTAAAGAGGACAAGAAGGTTATAGATTTTTTTGGCTATAAAGATATTAAAGTATGGGGCAATAGTAATCCAAGTGCAATTCCATTTCAAGTTGTAAATGGGGATTATTTTCCAGATGGAATTATCACTTGCGAAGATACTCTTATTGCTTTTGGTAGAGAAGGTGAATTTAGGAGAAAAACTAATAATCTAGATGAGTTTATGAGAAATTATCCAAGTGATATTGGCGGTTTAGAAAAAGGAATAATTACTATTTATCCTAGAAAATAGCACTAATCTTATAAACTTTCTTGAAGTTTTATTTTTATGTTATACTTAATTGGACTAGGATTGGGAGATGAGAAGGATTTAACTCTTAATTCTCTGGACGTTATTAAAAACTGCAGTTTTGTTTACTTAGAAAATTATACTTCTTTTTTAGTATTTGATGTTAAGAAATTAGAATCTTTAATTGGCAAAAATGTTATTTTAGCAGAAAGGGAGTTTGTTGAAACCAGTGATGAAATGATTAACAATGCTTTAAATTCTGATGTTGCATTTTTAGTAAAAGGTGATGTTTTTTCCGCAACAACGCATGTGGACTTGTTTTTGAGAGCAGTTCATCATGGCATTAGGTGTAGTGTTTTGCATAATTCTTCCGTGCTTACAGCTGTAAGTGATACTGGATTAAGCTTATATAAATTTGGAAGAGTTGTTTCTATACCTTTTGATTATAATAATGTTTACAGTTCTTATGAAACATTTTTAAGCAACGGAGATTCACATACACTTTTCTTACTAGACTTAAAACCCAGTGAGAATAAATTCATGAACTTTAAAGACGGATTTAATTATTTATTAAATAAAAGTGGAGAAAGAAATGACAGTAGAATTGGCCTTGACACTATGTGTGTTGTTTGCGCAGCATTAGGAACTGATAAGGCTGTTATAAAATATGGCAAGATCTGTGACTTATTAAATTTTAATATTGATGCTTACCCGCAGTGCATTATAATTCCTGGCAAGACGCATTTTGTTGAAGAAGAAGTTCTTAATTTATTTAGACTATAATGGTGTCGGAACAATACAAGAGATATGTAGAAAATTTTTCTCGAGTAAATGGCAATGGTGATTTATTTAATCCTATTCGTGAAATTTTTAGAACTAGAAGTGATTGGGTATTACCTATTGATTTTTTCTTAGTTGGATATCTAAATGATTCTGGAGACTATATTGAAAGTCTTGGAATTCCCGGTCTTCGTATAATGTGTCGAAGAGATTCTGCAATGTGGAATGGTTTTTGTTCTTATACTGAAAGACAATTAAATACTATTATTAATTATCTAAATAATAGTTATGGTTTACCAACAAAAGATAGATTAAATTTTTCTAGTAGAAAATTTGTTATGCACACTGTTAAAATAACTGATATTCTTGATAGTTGTTGTTTGGAATTACCTGGCGATGAAGTAGTTGATTTATCTTCTAAAATTGACTCAATTACTGTTAGAATTATACCAAGACTATCCCATCCATCAAAGTTTAATGTTGAACAAGGATTTTATCATGCGAATGGCGTTCTTGATATTTATCAATCTCCTGTTTTAAGAGGAGATATTTTAGCTCATGAAATAGGGCATGGCATATTTGGTTATGACCATCATGAAATAAAGGGTTGTTTGATGGATAGTACTTCAAATAAAAATGAACCAAATATTAGCTTTTGTGAAGAAGATCAAAAAGTACTTGCAAGATTAATATCTTAATTATTCTTCATCTGCCACAATCAATGTGCTTGTTTTTACTACGCCTTTTACTTTTCCTATTTTTTCCAAAGCCAGTTCTTTTAAGTCAATTAGGTTTTTTGATTTTACATGCACCATTATATCATATTCACCATATATTAAATGCACATTCTCTATTTCTTCTATATTTGTTAGTTCTTTGGCTACTTTATTTACATCTACACCTTCAACTGCAATCATAACATAAGCTCTTACCACATTAAAGCCTCCTTATTTTTTCTCCTTTACCAGCTCTAATTTTGTTAGGTTTGAATTAGGTATAAATATTATCTCATTATTATTTGTTTCTATTTTTGTTTCTAATAGTTTTATCTCTATTACTTTGCCTTTTATATCTTTGGTTTTTATTTTATCCCCTAGTTTTATTTTTTCAGTCCTTATTATATAAATTCCTGATATAAGGTTTGGAAGCCAGTCTTTGAATGCCAAAATTATAAATATAACTATTAAAATAATGAATACTACAAGAATTGTCTGCAATATCTTTGTTGATACACCTAATTGGTTTAGTGCAAATATTATTGTTATCAGGTATATTATATATTTTACAATTGCGCTTATGTAATTCTCTAGATTTATTTTTATCTTTAATTGTTGTTCTAGTGTTTTGTTTACTTCTATGCCTTTTATAAATCTTCTAAGTATGTTGCTTGTTACTTGCGCTATTATTAGACCCATAATTAATATTAAAAACCCAGTTAATAGCCTTATTAATAATTCTTGATACGGGACCATATTTGTTGTTTTGATTAAATCTTTTTAATTTTATGGCTATGAATTTATAAAAGTTGTGCTTTTTTATAGTTTTATTCTAAGAATCTGAATTTTTGCTTATATAAATCCTGTAGCCTGAGGATTTTGATATTTCAGTTACGTTGTTAAAAACCTCTTTCATTTTCCTTGAGAGCTCTTTTCCGCCCTTGTTGTGCCTTGCTACTACCTGCAGTAAACCATTTTTTTCTAAGTATTCTTTAGAATTTTCTATTAATTTAAAGCACAATTCTTTGCCTGCAGTTTGCGGTGGATTTAATAGTATTGCATTAAATTTTTCTCTTATATTTTCAAACCCATTGCTTTGGACAACTGTTGCTTTTAGTTTATATATATCTAAGTTTTTCTTTGTTAACTGTATTGCTCTTTCATTTATGTCTGAGAAAGTTAATTTTAATGTTTTATTTGATTTAAGTAAAGCTAGACCTATAATTCCATAACCGCAGCCTAAATCTAAAACTTTCCAGTTGTCTTCTATTATACATTTATTTATTAATATTTCAGAACCTAGGTCTACTCTAGAAATTGAGAATAAACCAGATGCTGTGAAGAACTCTATTTCTTTGTTTCTTAATTTAACTTTTAATTTCTTTATTATTAATTTTGATTGGGGTGACTTGGTAAAGTAATGTTCTTGCATATCTTTTATAAAATCTATAAATCTTTTAATAATTGCTCCGAAACATATTAAAATCTGAATAAGTTATTATTTTTATGTCTGTCTATGAATTGATAAAAATTAATTGGAAAGCCTATTGCTTAATGTCTGCTATTGCTTATATTGAAGAAATGACTAAACCTAAACATAAAGTTGAATATAAAACTCGTTATGGTAAAAATTACAAATGTAATTCTTTTAGAAGTTTAAGACTTAAAATGAAAGATAAAGAATTTATTGATTATTTATTTAATATAACTAAAGAATGGGGAAAAAAGAAAGGCATTAGATTTATTGGGCCTTCTTATAAAAAACCTAGATTAGAAAACTATGATAAACAATATTCATTTTTATTTAGTCCTTTATGGTTGAATTTAATAATAGCTGAATGTGGAAAATTACCTAATAATTATTCTTATTCTACAGCATTAAAAAGAATTGAATATATGAAACATTATGATATAGTCCCAATAGATAAAGATAAAAATCTCTTTAATTTATTATTTAAAGATAAAAAATTAGCTGCTGGTGCTTTTATATTAAGTTTTGATTTAGAATGCCGTGGAGTACAATTTGGAAGAATTTCTTTGTGTATGAGTGAACCATTTAAAGATTTTTTAGAATTTATGCTAAATGTTGCTAAACATTATAGATGGACTAATAATAAAAATTTATCTCCTGTGAGTGTTGAGTATAGTAGAAAAATAGGAATAAAAGCATCAAATCAATACCAATTTGGAATAAGTATTAAAGGCTTAAAAGAAATCTATGAATTAGCTGGCCCATTGATAATTAAAAATAAAGATCAATGTGTTAATTTTCATGTTCAACGTTCTAAAAATTATGTAAATCTAGGTGGAAAAGGCAGATTTAAATTAACTAGAGATAAAATATTAAATCAATTCAAAAATAAAAGTAATTTAACAACAACTCAATTACAATTTGTTGCTGGTGTTGGCGGTGATGTAGTTCTTGATCACTTAAATAAATTATATAAGGATGGAAAAATAAATAAAAAAAGACAGGGAAAAAGATATATATGGAACTTAATTTAATTCTAATGAGATAAAATGCCAACAAATGCAGGAGTAGAATACAGCTTAGCTTTAGTAGAATATAATAAAGCTAAAACTAACGAGGAGAAAATTAGAGCTTTAGAAAAGGTTTATGCAGCTGCTCCCAAACACAAATCAGCGGAAAAGCTTTTACAAGAAATAAAAACTAAAATTTCAAAATTAAAAGCGAAAGTTGAAAAAGATAGAAGTAAAAAATCCGGAGGTTTTAGTTTAAGCATTAAAAAAGAAGGTGCTGCACAAGTTGCTTTAGTTGGATTGCCCAATTCTGGCAAAAGTACTATATTAAATAAATTGACAGGAGCTAAAGTTGAGATTGCTGCTTATCCATTCACAACTAAAATGCCTGAAGTTGGAGTAATGGATTACAATGGGGTAAAGATACAAATTATAGAAATACCTGCTTTATTTGAAGGATTTATAGAAAGTGATAGAGGACCAAGTTTTTTAGCTATAGCAAGAAGCGCTGATTTAGTTATTGTTGTTTTAGATGGTACTGAGAACTGTGAGAAACAATTAGAAATTATTGAGGGGGAAATTGACAAAGCTTTTTTTAGATTAAAAACAGTAAAAAATTATAAAGCTAAAAATAAGACCGGTTTTGCCCAAGATTTAATAAATAAATATGAAAAGGAATTAGAGGAAAATACAAAAAAGTGTTTAGTTGTAGTAAATAAACTCATAAATAATTTTAAGTGTCCATATCCTGTATGCTGGGTTGATGATTTAAAAAATGCCATATGGAGTCTGCTAGATTTGGTTTATGTGCAGACTAAGATGCCTGGAAAAAAAGCAGACTGGCCTCCTGTTGCTTTGAGAAAAGGAAGCACTGTTGGAGAACTAGCTGGGGTTGTACATAAAGATTTTGTTAAGAACTTTAAATATGCGAGAATATGGGGAAAAAGTGTGAAACATAATAGAAGCACTGTTGGTTTAGATCATGTTTTAGGCGAAGGGGACGTTGTTGAGATTCATACTAAATAATTTTGTTGTTCTGCCACCATAAAGCTTAAAAAAGGCTTATATCTTAATAGTTTTGGTATGATTAGCAGGATAAAGGGTTTTTTCGGCGGCGTTTTTAGTGTATTTAAAAAAAGAAGATCTATAAAATTAGGAATATATGGTCACCCGAATGCAGGTAAGAGTACAATCGCAAATAGAATTTCTAAGGACTGGTTAGGTGAAGAGTTTACAAAATCAAGTGCAGTTCCTCATGAAACTAGAGAAGTAATAGTAAAGGAAAAGGTTACTATTAAGTCAAAAGGAAAAGAACTTACTTTTAATTTAGTTGATACTCCAGGCATAGCAACAAAGATTGATTATGAAGATTTCTTGAAGTTTAAAATTAATCCTAAAGAGGCAAAGGAAAGGGCTAAGGAAGCTACCAAAGGAGTTATAGAAGCTATTAAGTGGCTTGACGATATGGATTGCGTTTTAGTAGTTATAGATTCAACACAAAACCCTTACAGTCAAGTTAATATTACAATTATTGGAAATTTAGCTGCTAGAGATATTCCAGTTTTAATAGTTGCTAATAAAATAGATTTAAGGAAGTCAGACGTTAAAAGGGTAGAATCAGCTTTCCCGCAATACCCAACTGTTGCAGTAAGTGCTATTAAGGGAGACAATATGGAGTCATTTTATGAGCACTTGTTTAAGCTTGTCAAATAAAAAAGAGGAGGAAACATGCTAACATTACAATATGTACCACATCATGAATTTGTTTCTTTGGACATGGATGAAAAGATAAGAAGAATTCTTAAATCTGTTAAGGATGGTAAAATTTTGTTGATTGAAGGAAGATTGGATCATATTGAAGAATCAGAACTAATAAAGAGAACAATGCAGATAATAAACAAAACTTTCAAAGGCATAGAGATTGCAAGCATAGATTATGAGTTCAAGGGTGATTTTTTAGACAAACTTAAGAAAGATATTGCGCATTTTTTATTAAGAAAGAGATCTGGTTTAACAATTGTAGGTCCTGCAACCATAGTTAAGGAAATAAGGAAAGATCCTAGCAAAATAGAACTTTTAACTATGGAAAAAAAGAAGAAATGATATTTAGGAATCATAGGATAAACCCTGGCTTTATTGTTGTTGGGTCTTTTGTTTTTACTTCTTTAGTACATTATTTTATATTTAGTAGATTGCAGCAGGTTAATTCTACAGTGCATGCTTTTATTGGAACATTATTATTTTTTATAGTTTTTACTGTAAGTTCTTCTTTGAATAGGAAATAATATTTTACTAAAAATATTTATTGTTTTTTCCTGATATTGAGTAAAATGCTAAGCCAACTGCAACCAGACCTAAGCCTATTTCTAGTTCATGGTTTCCTAATTTGACAGCTAGATCTCTGTCTCTTTGAATTTTTCCGCCTGTTGCTGTCAATTCACTATAACAGCACCAAGATCCAGATATGAAACCAGATTCGTCACAAGTTCCTTCATTATAATTACTAACTCTTGTTTGATAAAGAGGAAAGCATTCGTGTTCAAGTTTAACTCCTAAAATTTTTGAAGTTATATTTACATCGGGAAGAACGCCATCATCAAGAGTATTTTCTAGAGTGCATTTAATTAAAACATTACCAGCAAGCACCAAACCTCCTAAAAATGCAATTGCTCCAGCAGGTTTATTTTTTATCATTTTAAGTAATTGTTCTGTTATTTTATTTAAAACTTTCTATTGGTAATTACTTGTTAGTAATTAAATAATTCAGTACAAAACTAATTATTTTTACAGAAACTTTAATATAGTACGTTTTTTTATTAATTATAGTGATACAAAGTGCCCCACCAATGTGTTAAGTGTAATAAAATATACGAAGATGCAAGTAACGAAATTCTGAAAGGTTGCAACAGTTGCGGTGGTAAATTTTTCTTTTTTATTAAGAAAGAGGCTTTGGAACGTGTTAAGGAAGTTACAAGTCAATTAACAAAGGAAGATAAAGAAAAGATAGAAAGGGATGTTTTAGATATTATTGGCTATGAAGAGGATAAGCCTATTATTTTGGATTTGGCTTCTGTCAATATCCTGAAACCTGGCAAATTTGAATTGGATATAGTTAGATTGTTTAAGGGAGAGCCAATGGTTTATAGACTAGAAGAGGGAAAATATGTTATAGATATAGCTGAGACTTTTAAAAACGTGAAAAAGAGCTTAGTTGGAAAGTAAAATGTCAATGCAGCATATTCAGAAACAAGTTGATGAATGGACTCAACAATTTAAAGTTCCTTATTGGAGTCCGTTAGAAATGCTGGCTAGGTTAACTGAAGAGACTGGAGAGCTAGCGAGAGAAGTAAATCATCGTTTTGGTCCTAAAAAGAAAAAACCTACTGAGGAAGTTAAAGAGGTTGGAGATGAAATAGGAGACATAATATTTACAGTTTGCTGCTTAGCTAATTCTCTCAATATAAATCTTGATGATAGCTTTTCTAGAGTAATGGATAAATGTTATGGAAGAGATAAAGATAGATATGAGAAAAAATAATTTCTAAAATGGCATTTAAACTAATTTGTTTTGATATGGATGGCGTTATTTTTAAAGATATTAATTTTTGGATTGAGCTACATAAAAAGTTTGGAACACTAGAACAAGGTAAAATATTGACTGAAAAATATCTCCATTCAGATTATGCTAAATTAGTTGAGGAAGTAGTTATTAAGTTGTGGAAGGGGAAAAACGCTGAACTATATTATGATTTAGTTAATTCTTTGGAATATTTGCCTGGTGTTAAAGAAGTTTTTAATTATGTGAAGAACAATTATTATTTTACTGCAATTATTAGTGGTTCAAGTATAGATGTTGCTAGAAGAGTTCAAAGAGATTTTGGTATAGATCATATATATGCTAATGAATTAGTTATTAAAAATGGAAAAGTAAGTGGTGAATTTGTTTGGCCAATAGGTGCAGGAAAAGAGAAAAAGGCACAAATTATTATGAATTTATGTAATGATTTGAATATACTTACAAAAGAAGCTATTTATATTGGAGATAGTGATAATGATATAGAAGCATTTAAAGAAGTAGGTTTATCTATTGCGTTTAATTCTGATTCTAAAGAACTGAAAAAATTTGCAACTTATGTTGTTGATAGTAATAATTTATCTGATATATTGAAGTATTTACCTTAAACTCTAACTTCAATTTTTCTTCTATTGTCTAGGTCTTTAAGAAGCTCTTGTCCTAATTTGGATTTTTTATAAATATTTTGCAAATTCTTCTTCATCTATTTTTGCTAGTTTTAATACAGATTTAAGAGTTCCTATTTTTATTTCTTTATGCATTGGAACAACAGTACCAACTTTTCCTTCAGGTGTTTCTTTAGATAATCTTACATGGCTTCCAGTTCTGCCACTTATTTGGAATCCAAGTTTATTACAAAGAATTTTAATTGCTTCCTGTCCTGAAACTTTTCTTAGCTGTGGCATGAATATCAACCTCAAATGTAGTCATTATGGGCTTCTCTATATCCTCTGCAGGAAATTCTTCTAAGTATAACTCTGTAGCTTCTTTTAGATTAAATATTGCTTCTTCTATAGTATTGCCCTGACTAACTGTACCAATTTCAGGGCATTCGGCAACATACACATCTTCTTCTTTATGTAAAACTGCAGTTAACGTTTTCATAATATTTTATAGTTGTACATTTTTATATACTTATCGCCCCTTTAAACGTAAATCTTTCAGATTAAACTCTAACTTCAATTTTTCTTCTATTGTCTAGGTCTTTAAGAAGCTCTTGTCCTAATTTGGATTTTTTATTTATTTTTAATTCTGCTTTATTTCCTATAGTATATGTTAACAAAAAATGGCCATCAACGTAAACTTCTGCTATTTTTCCTGCATGTTCTTGGGGAAGTTTGAATACTAATGCTTTTTTTGATTCTTCAACTTTATAATTTATAGGAATTTTATCAGACTCTTCATTTTCTATAACTTCTTTTAGTTCTTTTACTGTTAGACCAAAACCTAACTTTTTTTCTATTTGAGAAATGTTCTTGCCTTCTTTGCCTATGAATTTAGCTATTTCATCTTCTGGAAGATATACTTCTGCTCTGTTATTATTTATTATTTTTACTTTGACATCATTAACATAAGCTCTAAGTTCTCTTTCTAGTTGTTTTGCTGCTAATGCTTTTGTAGGATCATGCAAGAATTCTTCTTGTACAGGAATTACTACTGTTTCTTCACCATAGCTGTATATTTCAAATTCTAGTTTGTTTGTTATATAATCACGAACTTCAATTACAGGTCTTGCAAGGTCTGCTTCTGTCATCCCAGAAGGGACTTTTACTATCATTTGTACTGTAAGTATTCTTGAGACATTTCCTTTTTCTATAAATATTAAAGTATCTAGAACACTTGGAATCATACCAACTTCTAATCTTCCAATAAATCTTTGTATTGCATCTATGGGGGTAGCTGCATGTAATACTCCTAAAACATTTGATCCACCTAATCTTAAATCTGTGAATAATATAAAATCTGGAGTATCTCTCATTTCATCAAATATAATATAATCAGGCCTTGATAAAAACAAAATGTCATGGATTTCTTCTGAGCTTGCTAGATTTTTACTGTACTGCGTAACGTCTTTGCTTAGAATTAAACTTCTAGGACTTTCTATTGTTTTTGTTATAAAACTATTAGTTGCATAATATTCTGCTAGAGATTGTGCGAAGGTAGATTTTCCAGATCCCGTAGTGCCAGCAATTATAACACCTCTTGCTTTTGTCTTTACTCTTTCTGCTATGTTAGTTGGTAAATTATAATCATCAATTTTTAAGACTTTAATCGGTCTTACAGCAGTTATTTCCCAGCCGTCAGAAACTGGTGTTTTAGTTATTACTATTCTGTAATTTTTGTATTGAACTATTGTTGATCCAGGTCTTGAAATTTCAATAAATGCATCAGACTCTATCCTTGATCTTTCTACTATTTCTTTTGCCATTTCTTGTACTTCTTGTTGAGTTAGAATATTTGTGGCTACGTCTAATAATTTCCATTCTCCTGGCTTTCCTTTTTTAGCCCTTGGAGGGCAACCTTCTCTCAGATGCACAGACATTGTTTCATAATCAAAATATTGTTCAATTTCTAAAGCTTCTGTTAATTGCCTATGTGGAGAATATATTACTTCTACGCCTAATGCTTTTGCTGATTCTGCTTGTATTCTATCTGCTGTAACCAGAATAGCTCCTTCATTGTAGGCAATATCCCTTATTATAGCATCTATCTCTCCACCTTGTTTTGCATAAGCAATTTGATAGAGGTTTGGACGTTCTCCTGTAAACATTAGTGTTATTTTTCCTTCTTTGAATAGCTTTTGTAAGTTTTGAACTTCTTCTAAACCTAGAAATCCAATCTCTTGGCCTGTGTTAGCCTGGTGTTCTAGTTCAGCCATTACAGCTTTAGGCACTATAATTTTACCTGAAATTTTCTTAGATTTGATAAACTGAGACACTAGGCGTTCTACAACTACAGATGTATCAACAACATATGTTTTTTCTTCCATTGTATTTTGTTTTATTATATTTTATTTAAATGTTTCTAGTACTTTTCTTTGCTATGGATTTGATTTATAACTAATAAAGGACATCACAAACTATAAATATTATTTTTCTTGAATACATTTTATATGACAAAATTTAAAGAAATTTCAAATCATGATTTTAGAGATTTTTTATCAAAATTAGTTTCAGATTATAGATCTGGAAAATTACCTACAAGTAAAGCAACCCATAATTTTAAAGTTGAGAAAATTGATTTTAGGATTGAGGCTGATGGTATTTTATCATCTGCTTTTAAATGCTCAGATGTTGAATTATCTATAGAAGTCTCGTATGATCTTATGCAATTTTCTATTAATTATCCTAATCGCGGAAATCCAAGTACTAGAATTATTGTCCCAAGGTATAATATTTTGTCGCCTAGTAATGATATCTATAAAATTTCATTTAAAGATTTGGAAATTGTACTGAGATTTTAGTTTTTGATATTTATTTGTTTCTAGTTAAAATAATCTTTCTAAGTTCATTATCTAATAACTTTGTATTTTTAATCTGTGTTTTTGTTTCTATTTGCTTGCAGATTTTTCTTATTATTTCTTTCATAGTGCTGCCTTGGTAATTGTTATGGGATTTTTTGACTTAAATAGCTTTATATATTAGTTATAAGACATATTTTTTAGTCAACATCTACTTCTTTGGAAGTATTTGTTATTATAGGAGGAATATAGAATGAGAGAAGGACACGGCAGATCTGGTGGTTTTAGAAGTATGGGTCCTAGAGAAATGCACGACGCAGTTTGTCATAAGTGCGGCGAACAGACTCAAGTACCATTTAAACCGGCAGAAGGAAGACCTGTATTTTGTAAGAAGTGTTACATGGAAAATAAAGGAATGTAATAACCTCAATAATATAGCGTTCTAATCTAATTAATTATTTTTTATTTTTGTTTAATTTTTTAGGAATATTTATAATTTTTGTTCATTATGAATTTTATGGAAGCAATAGAAAATCCTTATTGCCTTATTTCAAAGCTGTAAGTCAAGTATTAAGAGGAACAGTTGTTGAAGATCTTGATAGTATTAGGGATAAATGTAATGAAAGATTTTTTGCTTCTGTTGATCGTAGTTTAGGTAGAATTGTTGGTTATACTCCGGAAGCTATCATAATAAGTTATGCAGCAGATGCGGAAAATAGAATTCTTAGGGGTGAAGATCCTATAATTTTATATAATGTTTTTAAAGGGCTTGACCCTTCTATAGCTAGGAGTAAATATAGAACTATTCTTGAACATACTGCGTCTGAGCATTTACATTAAAAATGTTTATATATTAGTTTAAGCCGTATAATTATATGGGAAAACTTGTCTTAGGCTTGTTTCTTCTGGTTTTACTTTTTGGTTGTACTCAACAGACTATTAATCAAGAGAAGGTTTCTTCTGGAAGGGTTGTTTTTGTGGTTACAGATGCTGCAGCAGATATGAAGATAGCCACAAATGTAAAATTAACTTTTGATAGTGTAGAAGTTCATAGCAATACAGAAGGATGGACAAATGTATCTTCTACTCCTAAAACTTATGATTTGCTGCAGCTGACTGAAGGTCATAAAGTTATATTAGCTGATGTTCAATTAAAAGAAGGAACATATCAACAAGTTCGTTTAGATGTTTCAAAAGTTGTTGTGACAGATGCTAGTGGTGATCATGAAGCTAAATTGCCTTCTGGAGAATTGAAGATAGTTGGCGAGTTGGTAGTTAAATCTAATACAACTACTGCAGTAACTTTTGACTTTATTATGAATGAGTCATTGCACGTAACTGGAAATGGTAAGTATATATTGGCTCCTGTTGTACGTTTAGAAATACATGAGGATGCTGATATTAAACCTCAGCCATATGGTAAATTTGAAGTTATAGGTAAATTAAAAACTAATGTTAAAGTTGGTATGGATATTAATGGAAATTTTGGTACTGGTCTTAGCATTCCAAAAGGTAGCGAGTTATCAATTGAAAATGATAAAGTTAAAGTTGGCGCAAGAATTACAGGCGCTGCTGTTAGTGAGAAACCAAAAGTTGTTGTTCGTGATTTATCTTCTGATAGCGGTGATGATGGTGGTATTGTTGATATAGAGGGTTATTCTATTGTTAATCAGTAGAATAGTAGTTTTTTAAATTTTCTTGTTTCTCTATTTTTATGAGTTTAGATAAAATTGTTTACAATGGTCTTATACTTGCAATTTATGAATATATAATAATATTTGGAGATTCTTTTTGGAGCAGTGTTAGAAAAATAGCAGCTGAAAGGCATAGTACTAATTTAGATTTATCTTTTAATTTTTTTGAATCTGCTTCTGAGGCTTGGGAAGACACTAGAAGCAAAGCTTATGATTTGTATATAATAGATGGTGCTTGCGATAATGAAGTTTTAAAAAACAAAGTTTTTCTAGAGCTCTTCGGGATATTTATCCTTCTAGATATATTTTAGGCGTTAGTGCGAATGCAGGATTTTTAAGAGCAGACTATTTTGCCAGAGAAAATAACCCTTATAGTAGTATTATATCTACACTTAGTTTAAATCCGGGGTCATTTATAAGGGTTTTAGTTGATGGTAGTTTTATACCTGAGGATACTAATAATATCACGCCTGAAGAAGATAAATTAGTTGATAGACTTATTGATGATAGGAGAGTAGGTAGAATTCTTGAGGATGAAGGTTATTAACAATTGTTTATATTTTTCTTGCAAATACTAAAAAAGCTGTATGTCCAAGCATTTGATTTTTAGGACGGACTTTTAATCCTTCAATATGCCACTCCCTTTCCAATAATTCTGAAACTTTCCACAGGTAGAATTTATTTTCTAAGTTTTTTACAAATTCCATAACTTGCGTTATTGTTGGAAGATAAGCAACCAGAAAAGCTCCAGATTTTAAAGATTTCTGAGCATGATCAATAACTTTCCAAGGTTCTAATAAATCTAAAGTTATAATATCTAGGTCTTTTTCTTCTATTCCTTCATAAATATCTTGGTTTTTTATTTCTACTTTTAATTTTAAGTTTTCCAGATTTTCTTTTGCTATTTTATAAAATTCTGGATTTATTTCATAAGTTGTAACATCACAACCTATTCTAGCTAGATGCGCAGCTATTTTTCCAGATCCAGATCCTACATCAACTACTTTTGATTTTACACCAATTCCTGTTTCTGTTATAATTAATCCTATATCTTTAATGTGTGCTATTGCTGGACCTCTTTTTATTCCATGAATATTATCACTAAAATTTGCATCAAATACTAGAAATTCCTTACCTATATCACTTTTAACTATGCCAGGTTTAATTTCTTTTTCTCTTATTACTCCAAACATACTATGGAAATCTCCTTTTTTATAATTAGATAAGTTTCCTTTTCTGTCTATTATTATTTTTGTAATCATAGCAATTTTCTCATTGATTTTTTCAAATTTTTTATTTTATTTATTATTAATTCTGCTTCTTCTATAGAGACATCTTTTCCATAATAATTTATATTGTTTCTTATCTTTCTTATTTCATCAAATTCTTCTGCTTGTGAATTCATTTTTAGAATTTCTTTTAGAAATGGCGTGTAACATTCATGATTGTATATTTTGTATTTGTTTTTTATTGCTATTGCTTCTAGTAGTTCTCTTAGTGAATCATAAACTAAGCTTATTTTTGAACTTGCAGTTATTTTATCCATAATTAGCTTATCTTCTGATAGTTCTTTGTTTTTACTTGATTTTATTAAAGAATTAATTAATTCGTTATCAATGTTAATTTCTTTTGCTATTCTTTTATTGCAACATTCTTTCCAATCCATTATAGTCTTAACCTTCCGCTTAATGTTACTCCATTAATAATACTATTTTTTAATTCGTTGTTTTTAACTTCCTCCATTGATTTAAACCATAATATTTGAATTTTTCTTTTTATTCTAGCTTCAAAATTTTTTATGTCTATATCTTTTTTTATACCTATAATTGCTATGTCTATGTCTGAATCTTCCTTAATTTCTCCTTTTGAAGTTGAACCAAAAAGTATTATTGTTTGTGTTATTAGTTTTTTTTCTATGTGTTCTATAAATTCTTTTAATCTTAATCTCCAGTAGATTTTTGATAATTCTATAAACAATTTATTTTCTTTATTTGCATAGAATAACATATAATTTTTGTATTCTTCCATTAGCAATAATCCTTCTTTTTTGTAGTAAGATAGTAGTTTTGATGCTGTAGGGGGAGAAATCTTAACTAATTTTCCATATTCCCTGACATTTATTCTTCTATAATTATCTTCGAAGAATGGTTGTAAATCATTAATTATTTTTAACATATGTAAAATATATTTAACACTTGTTTAAATAACTTTCTATATTTTCCTGTTTTTATTGCATAGTTAAAGTGACTACAATTAATAATTATTTTGTTGTTTTGAGTCAAATTTAAATAATTGTTAATGTCTTGTAATGGTGTGAATATAAAACAAAAATTAATTTACTTAAATATGATAGAGAAGGGAGAATTTCTTTTAAGGAGTGGTGGGAAAAGTAATATTTATTTTAATGTTAAAAAAGCATATGGAAATCCAGGCTTGCTGAGTAATATTGCAGATAATTTATTTAATTTGTTTGATAAGAATATCACATGCGTAGCTGCTTCTGGCCATGGAGGTTTACCTTTAGCTACAGTTATAAGCCAGACTTATGATTTACCTTTGGTTTTAGTCAGACAAGAAATTAAAGATCATGGTTTGCAGAATAGTATTGACGGTTATATTCCTAATAAGACTGACAACGTTGCTGTAGTTGATGATGTTTTTACAACTGGAAGTAGTTTGTTAGATACAATAAGTATTTTGAAGAGTATTACAAACATTGAAGGTTGTTATGTTGTTTTTAGAAGAACAGAGAATGATTTTAATTATAAGATTAAATTTTTATTTGATTACAGAGAATTTTTGTAAAAATTTTGGTGCGGGGGACAGGACTTTCGTTTTTGTTTAAACTTTTTCAAAAAGTTTGTATTCGAACCTGCGTAGGCCTGAGCCAGTAGCTCTTGAGGCTACCCCGTCAAGCCATGGTTAATTTATAATCCATTTTGGCCACTCCGGCACCCCCGCTTACAAAATAGATTTTAATGTTTATTTATAAGTATTTCTGACTAGCTATTCAAAATATTTATTAACATAACATTAACTTAATTTATTGTGTCTAAAATAAATAAAAAAGTTGTGTGGCTTGGAATAGCTAGCTTTTTTAGTGATGTTGCTTCTGAGATGATTTTTCCAATATTGCCTTTGTTCTTTGCTAATGTTCTAAACCTAAATAAATCAGTAATTGGATTAATTGAAGGGACAGCTGAGAGTTTTTCTTCTTTACTTAAAGTATTTGCTGGCTGGTTAAGTGATAAATTAAAGAAGAGAAGGATTTTTTTATTATTTGGCTATGGAGTTCCTGTATTAACTAAGCCAATATTAGCACTATCTACAATATGGCAATATGTTTTTTTGTTCAGATTTTTTGATAGAACTGGAAAGGGATTAAGAACAAGCCCAAGAGATGCATTGATTTCAGAGTTAAGTGATGTAAAAATAAGAGGTGAATATTTTGGTTTTCATAGAACGATGGATACACTTGGAGCTGTTCTAGGTGTTTTGGTTACTGTGTTTTTAATATATTTTGTAGGAAACCAATATAGATTTATATTCTGGCTAACATTAATACCTGCATTTATTTCTTTTCTAATTATACTTTTATTTGTCAAGGAAAGCAAAAATAAGTTTGTCAGTAATTTTAAATTTAGTTTTAGTAACCTTGACGGCAAGTTCAAGAAGTTTATTTTTGTCAGTTTCTTGTTTTCCTTGGCTAACTTTAGTTATGCTTTTTTTATTTTAAGAGTTAATGAATTAGGAATTGCTTTGTTTTTAATACCTTTATTGTATTTGGTTTACAATATTTTTTATGCTTCTGCATCATTGCCTTTTGGAAAATTGAGTGATAAAATTGGAAGATTACCAACTTTATTTTTAGGATATGTTTTATTTGCTTTATTGTGTTTAGGATTTGTATTTGTAAAGAATAGTTTATTTTTGTGGTTGTTATTCGCTATATATGGTATTGTTGTAGCAATAGTGCAGACTGTACCAAGTGCTTATATTGGTGACTTAATAGAACAAGATAAAAGAGGAACTGCTTATGGTATTTATTTTGCAGTTGTAGGATTTACTATTTTATTATCCAATATTATTGCTGGTATTTTGTGGGATAAGTTTACTTTTGCTGGAGCTTTTTACTTTGGGGCTGTAGTTTCTTTTTTAAGTGCTATAATTTTAGTTTTATTGTTTAGAAAGTAGGTTTTTAGTTTTATTATACATAGTATTATTATTAATAACATTGCAGTTATATTCATTAAAGGTATTGTTATGTATCCATATTGCATAAAACTTGTTTGAGAACAAGAAGGTCCTGTCGCTGAGCATACTGCATTTTGCACAGTAAAAAATACATTTTTTATTTGTAAACTATAATGATAAGTCCCTATTAACAGGCTTATTGCTGCAAGAGATAGTATACACTTTGCGTATACTCTTTCTTTTGTAATTAAGCTCACTAATGCAATTATAAGTATTGGATATGTAAATGCTCTTTGATACCAGCATAGTTTACATGGATCTATTCCTGCAATTTCTGATATAAATAAACTAGCTAGAACTGCTATTAGGCTTATTGCTATTATTATTTCTATGTTTCTTTCATACAGAAATTTGTTTATTTTATCTGATATTTTATTTTTTGTGACTAATGTAATTATATAAATTAAAATAAATATCTGGATAATTAAAGTCCCAGTTGATAGTATATTTATTATTATTTCTTTGGCAGTCATTTTTATTGTGGAATTTCACATCCGCTATACTGGCTTAACTGCTCAAATGGTAATTCTCTTTCTACTCTTTTACTATCTTTAAATTCCCAAGTAGGATATCTTCTTATTCCTGCTTGGTTGCATTCTTGGGTCTGGCCTTTTCCATCAGGAAGTGAACATTCAATGTAGTTAATGTGCTTGAAAGAATCTCCAAACATTTCTTTTTGATTTTTACAATGAGAGCACCAGTATGCACCATACATCTTTGTTCCATTTTCTGTCAGGCATTTTGCAAAGTTGTCATACTTACTTTCTTTTGTCACATTACCTGTTGAAGTGCAAGCACTTATAGCAGTGCCTGTTAACACAAATAGAATTATTATTATTGCTAATTTTTTCATAAACTTCTATTTTTTAATTCTTATTTATAAAGTTTATTAAAGTAAGTTCTTTATGTAACAAATAGTTTTATTAATCTTTAATTGAATCCTATTTTATGGGATACTTATTGTTTCTGAATAAGTTTGACTTAGACAAGGAAAAACTAAAGAATAAGATAAATAATTTGGATAACTCTGCTAAATTTGAATATGATGAAGGAAGATTATTTGTAAATACTAAACTAGATCCTGAGAATTTTTTAGAGCTTCAAGAAGTTTCTAAATTATGCGTTGTTTTTAATCATTGGAAAAAATTTAGTTTTAAAATTTTGAAGGAAGATTGTTTGAGGCTTTGCCAGGATAAAAACATTAAAAGTTATTTTATTGAAGTAAAGTTTCATAATAAAGTTCCTATGTCTGCAAGTTCTTTATACAAACATATTAATCCTTATCTTAAGCATGAAGGCATTTTAGTTAATGAAGAAAACGGAAACATAATTTATTTAGAGTTTAAGAAGATCAATGGTATATTAAATTATAGATTAAGTTATTCTAAGAAAGAATACTGGTATAAAATTAATAATATTGATGTTGATCTAAGCAGGTTTGTTGTTGTTATTGAAAATCCAACTTTGGTTAGTGAAGTTTCTGATTTTTTAAGACTATGCTGGATCTTTAGATTGCCTTTATACATTTTAACTGGAGATAAAGTTGGTTTTGGTAATATACTTAAAAAAGCAAAAGAAGAAACAAAAGGAATAGACTATGAAAAGTTTAAATTAAATATTGCTGAAAAAATTCCTACAGGATTTGTGCTTGTCGGATTTAGCAAACATGCCAATAGAAATGAAAAATATATGAAAGATGTAATTTTTAACGATGCAAAAATTGCTTTGGTATTTGGGGATGATAAATATGGATTAACGCAAGAAACCAGAGACAAGTTAAATTATTGCTTTAGATTAACTCCTGAAATTAAAAAGCCATTAAGAGCAAGCCATGCTTTAAGTTACGTTATTGGTTTTTATACTGCTTATAAAATTTTAGATAAATAACTGCCAATTGTTGCTCCTGTATAAATTCCTAATGATCCTGAAATTCTTCCTGAATTATCAGTTTTAAAAAATGGCAGATAACTCATTAATAACGTACTTGAAGTTGCAATCTCAGGATACTTTTTAATTCCTATACTTCCAAAAATATAACCACAAACTAAGCCAAACCCTAATGCCACAATAAACTTTTCAATAAAAATTCTTTCTCCTACATTTTCTTCTCTTTTATTGCTTACTTCAACTGCTAAATCTTCTAATCTTATATCTTCCATAGTAAAGAGAAATTTACTTTATTTATAAATTTTACTATCTTAATTACTTATAAGTAGTAAAAATAGTAAGGTTTATAAACTTTGAACACTCATTATTTTTATGGAAATTTTTAAAGTATTCAATCCGGAAACTGGCGAAGAGGCAGTTGCGTACGTACCACCAAAAATACCTGATGAGCTTTCTGATGCTATATTAAAATTTGATGAACGAGCTAGAAGGCCAGCATTTACTTTAGTTGAAACATTATATGATTCTTCTGATGCAGGAAATTGGGACTTGGAAAGTTTAATTTGGGTTGCAAATGCAGTTTCTAGGATTTATAGCGCAGTTCCTGAGAAAGGAGACGCTCTTGTTGAATCTGGATATTGTTTATCTCTTTTAGATGCTAAAGCTAGAGAAGCATATTTTTCTAGATTTTCTGGATGTTTAACTAATGGAATTAATAAGAGTGAATTAAATAATTTTGTTGATGCTGTTCTTAATTTAGTTTTGGGAGTAAGAGCAGGATTAGATTCTGAATATGCTGTTGATTTTGCAAATAATGCAACTGATGGCAAATTACGTGAAGCTGGAAAGGTTTTTGCAAATTTTTATCGTTTAAAGGAAGACAATGCTGATCTTTTTGGTAGAATATATGAAATAGCTTGTGAGAAACATGGCTTGTTTAACGCTACTCTTGGATTTGCATGTCCTTATATTGCTAGTCTTCGTGTCGCTACAAATAGATTTAATGTTGAAGAATTAACATTAACTGGTTTAGCTAATTTCGTAGACCCTTGCGTAGAAATATTTCAGGATGGAATGGTAAGAATAGATAATTTAGATAACTTAGCTTATCATGCTTTAGGTGCACAACTAAGTGGAATGACTAATTGCCCAGACCAAGCTTGGTGGTACGCTACTGCTTTATTAGAAGCTGCTTCAGAGAAATGGAATATAAATAGATGGAGTGAATCTGTTAAAAGATATGTTTCAAATCGTTTAAGTTTAGATGGGGCAGTATCTTTGGCTAGTTCATTAGAGATGCATGCTAAGGAAAAAGGTCAATATTGCGATAATACTGTAGATAGATGTGTAAATTTGCAGCAAGGTATGATATTTGATAATGAAGAGAAATTGGTAAATAATGCTGTTAGTGCACTATATGATTATCTTTGATATAGTTGCATTATTTTTTAACTATGTCTAATTTTATATTAAGTTCTTTTAACTGTTTTTCATCAATGTCGCTTGGTGAGCCATCCATAGGACATTGAGCTGCTTTGTTTTTTGGAAATGCTATTACTTCTCTAATGTCTTTTAATCCTATTAGTAGTGTAACTAATCTGTCTAAACCTATACCAACTCCTCCGTGTGGCGGACCAGCATACTTATATGCTTCAAGTAAAAATCCGAATTTCTTTTCTGCTTCTTTTTCACTTAACCCTATTATTGAGAATATTTTTTTTTGTATTTCTGGTTTGTGGATACGTAAGCTTCCTGAGCATAATTCTACTCCATTTAAGACAAGATCATAAAGTGTTGCATATACTTTACCTGGATCAGAATCTAAAAATTTAATATGTTCTTGCTTTGGCATGCAAAACGGATGATGTTCTGGTTCCCATTTTTGTTCTTCTTCATTCCATGCAAAAAGTGGAAAGTCTGTAATCCAGCAGAATTTATATTCATTTTTTGGAATGGTTTTAAGTTTTTCTGCTATTGCTAATCTAACTTGACCAAGCGCAGTGCAAGTAGTCTTGAAACTGTCTGCTATAAATAATAACAAATCACCTTCTTTTGCTTTTGTTACTTTTATTAATTCTTTTTGTAATTTTTCATCTATATATTTTGTAATTGAACTTTCTAGTTTTCCTTTTTCTACTTTTGCCCATGCCATTCCCTTAGCGTGATATCTTTTTGACAGTTCAATTAATTCATCAATGTCTTTTCTTGAGAAATTGGAGCAGCCGACTGCATTTAGACATTTAATTAATCCTTTATTTTTAACTGCTGACTTAAATACTTCAAAATCTGAATCTGCAACAGTATTAGTTACGTCAATTAATTCTAAATTAAATCTTAAGTCTGGCTTGTCAGATCCGTATCTTGACATTGCTTCATTATAAGATAATCTAACAAATGGTTTTTTGATTTTTATATTTCTTGTTTTAAATACTGCTTCCATTAATCCTTCTACAGTTTTAAATATGTCTTCTTCAGTAACAAAACTCATTTCTATGTCGATCTGCGTGTGCTCTGGCTGTCTGTCTGCTCTTAGATCTTCATCTCTTAGACATCTAGCTAATTGAAAGTATCTATCGCAGCCAGCCACCATAAGAATTTGCTTATATAATTGTGGGCTTTGAGGCAGGGCATAAAATTTTCCAGGATTTATCCTGCTTGGAACTAAGTAATCACGTGCTCCTTCAGGAGTTGGTTTTACGAGCATTGGTGTTTCTATTTCTAGGAATCCTTGAGACGATAGATATTCTCTTGCAGCTTGGGCAGCTTTATGCCTTATTAACAAACGTTCCTGCATTACAGGTCTTCTTAAATCTAGATATCTATATTTTAGTCTTATTTCTTCATTTGCTTCTATTCTGTCATCAATTTCAAAAGGCGGAATTTCTGATTCATTTATTATTTCTAGTTTTTTAACCTCTACTTCAATTTCTCCTGTTATTAGTTTTTTATTTTCCATTCCTTTTGGTCTTTCTCTTACTTTACCTTCTATTTTTATACACCATTCTCTTCTTAGCTTATTTGCATCTGGAATTTTACTTGGATCTAGAACTACTTGGGTAAAACCATATTTGTCTCTTAAATCTATAAAGATAATACCGCCATGATCTCTTCTAGAGTTAACCCAACCACATAACTTAATCTCTTTTTTAATATCTTTACTTGTAAGTTGTCCACAAGTGTGGGTTCTTAGTGTTGTTGTTAACATAGAGTTGTTAGTTCTTAGTACATTTATAAAATTAATTGTTTTAAAAGTAAAATAGCTTTTGACTTTATTTATTCAGCTAAGCCATCTCCTCTTTTTACAAGCCTTTCTTTAATTATTGTAGTTATGTAAGGGGTAATTTCATCAGATAGTTTGTTTTTAAGATCATATAAAGAGTCACCAAAGTAGCCTTGTTTTTTCTTTGCAGCTATTAGTTCATTGACTCTTTCTACAATTTCTGATAGTGACTTAAATTCATGAATCTCAATTTTCTCTTTTATCTTATCAAGACCAATTCTGCGTTTTTCCCAATTGTCTTGGACTCCGAATATTACACATATCGAATCTAAGGGTTTTCCTAGCAATAGTGTACTTGTTTTATAATTAAGAACGAAAGTGAATGGCGTATGAGATAATCCTATAATTCCTTCGTATGAATCATCCAGGTTTTCTCCCTTAACAATTCTCGTACTTCCATTTTCTATTTTTCTTCCTTCTAATGATGTCACACCAATGCCATTCGGTAAGCTGTAGCCATATGAAAGATATTCTCTGACTGTTTTTTCAGCTTCAATATCACCTTTGAATTCATCTTCAATCAAATTGTATGATATTGCTAGATTTGATTTTCCTTTTGGAGTAAATCTTGTAAACCTGAAGTCGTATTCTCCATTTCTAATATTTACCCCATCTAGAAAGTCAATTGCAGCAAGTTCCTTATCTAAATAATGGTGTTTTCCTTCATCAAAACATAAGTTTGCTATATGGTCAACTATATTATCCAATAAGTTTTCATCAAATAGGAAACCTCCTGAAGAATATTGACTTGTTTGATCAACATCGTAATTTCTTTGTTTTAGTCTTTGCAATATTAATGGAATTTGTTCTCTTCTTTCTTCTTTTGAATCATATGCTGTTAATAAACCGTGAGTTGATGTAATAACTCTTCTAGTGTCGTCGTCATTTGCAATATTGTCTAACCATAAGTCTTTTAACTCAGTACCTTTTTGTACTGCGCTTAGTGCAATAAGTAAGTGATTGTATATATTTGATTCACTATAAATATGCATAATATTTGGCACTTCTTTTTAATATTTTTCTCTTGCTTTTTCTGCTAAGATTTCATATATTTCATTGAAATTATCTTTGTTCTTATCAAAAGAAGCAATGATGTCTAAAATACCTATTAATCTATTAAACTGTGGTGAGAATTTTCTTACTGCTTCTCTAGTTACACTTTTATGTTTACACCATTCTCTTAGTTCTCTTTTAAATTCTACTAGCATTTCATTGTAATGTGGTCTTACTACATCAGCAAACTTGTCTTTCTTGAAATCATTTCTTAATTGTTCTTTAGTTCCACCATATTGTTCATAGACTTCTTCTAGTGTAATTGGCCTTTCTGTTTTTTTAACTTCTACTTCAAATCTGGCCTTGATGTCTTTATCTTTACCAGCAACATTTTGATCAGTAGCAAGCGGTAAAATATATGAAACTTTGTATAAATTAATAGAAAAAGGCTTAGTTGAAGTTTTTGTTGAAAATGGAGTAAAGCAGTTTATAGCAGCTGACCCTGATAGCATACTGCTTTACATGGAAGAAAGAAAAAGAGCAATAAGCGAGCAAGCAAAAAAACTTCAGGATGCTCTTCCTGAAATGCAGAAATTAAAGAGGTTTAAGAATTTTGACAATGTTTATCTAATTAAAGGATTTAGAGGAATACAGCCCATTGTTTACAAGGCGTTAAGAGAAGCTAATGGTGAGATAAAAATCATGGGAGTAAGGTCTTCCAAAGATAAAAAATTTAATATTTTTTGGCAACATTGGCATAAGGAACGCGTTGATTTAAAGATTAATGCAAAAATGTTGTTTACAGATAGAAATACAGAATATTGGAATTTTTTTAAAAGTTTAGGCAATACTGTTATTAGAACTGTATCTGAATTAAGCCCTTCAGCAATAATGATTATTGATGAAAATGTCTTTATACTTTCTTATGAAAAAGAATTTACATGCATACATATAAGATCTGAAGATATTTCTAAATCATTTAGTTCATTTTTTGATGGGCTTTGGAACACAGGGAAACTTTAGGATTTTGTATTGCAATTGTTTATTGAATTGAGTTTTCGCTCTAACTACCAAGTGGTTGCTATGACTGGCTATAGAAATCTTTTTATATTTAAGCATTTACAGTATTTCGAGGGTTTTATGATGAAGGGGAAATTAACTATACTGTTGCCTATTTTGTTTGTTTTATTGTCTAGTTTTGTATTTGCTGCTCCTATAGCTCCTACTAATTTTCAAGCCAGAGCAGTCAGTATAAATACTATTAATTTAACTTGGAACTACAATTTTGGCAGTGAAGACCGTTATTATATATACCAATCTACAGACGGTACAAATTTTGCATATAAAACTACAGTTCTTTTTAGTGCTTTTGCCATGAGTACTTTGATTGGAAGTTTATCTCCTAATACTAGGTATTGGTATTCTATTAGGTCTTCAGACGGATTTCAAAATTCCACTGCTGTTTTTGCATTTCCGGTTTATACTTTGGCTAGTACACCTACATCTGTGGCAGCCGCAACCTTAAACAAAACCTCTGTTTTTGTTTCGTGGAATGGAGATGGAAATGATTATTATGTAACAGCAACTACAGGTTTAACTTCAAAGGCTTCAGGTTTTGTGACAGGCAAAAATTATACTTTTACAGATTTAAGTTGTTCTTCTACTTACGGTTTTCGTGTTTTAGGTAGAAATGGAGATGGACGTAATTCAAGTTTTTCGTTCCCTGAATTTTCTGCAACAACAAGTTCTTGTTTTACTCCTCCTCCTGCAGACGCTGTTAGTCCGCGAGTTACTGGGGTTGTTGATAAATCTATAGCTGTTAGTTGGGACGATGGTGGCGGAGGAGAAATCCAATATAAATTAGAGCAGTCTACAAATGGAACAGATTTTGTTCAGATTGCTACAGTTCCTGCAACAACTTTACAATTTGCTTTTAGTTCTTTGGTGCCAAACACCCCTTATTGGTTTAAGATTAAAGCTACAAATGGCGAAACTACTACTGACGGAGTTATAGCGATTGTAGCTCCTACTCATACAAGAGCAGAACCTCCAGGGTTAACTCAAGGTACTGCAACAGAGACTGAAATTCCTTTGTTTATAGATCCAGGAAATAATACTGATTATACATTATATAATATTAGAGTAAATAATGGCGGCTTTTTAGGTTCTTGGCAAAATCTTTCTTCTTGGGGCAATATAGTTGCTAGAAATCTAATACCTAATACTGTTTATGTTTTTGATGTTTACGCTGTAAATGAAGGTGGGTATATAGCACAGGGCTCAACAGTTGTTGAAAGTACACTTCCTACAACTACTCCATTGGCTCCTTATAATTTAGCTGTTAGTGACGTAGTAAATGATTCAGTAACATTACAATGGTCTCCAAGTTTTGGAACAGAAACAAATTTCTTGATAGAGCAAGACAGCGGAGCAGGATTTGTTCAGGTAGGTTCAGTTCCATCAACATCAACATCATACCAGGCTACAGGTCTTCAGCCTAGCACATTATATTCATTCAGAGTAAGGGCAACAGACGGAACAACAAATTCAGCATATACAAATACAGAACAGGCAACTACATTAGCTAATATTCCTACTGGTGTTGTAGCCAATACAATTGATAGAGACTCTATTATCGTTTCATGGAATGGGGATGCAACTGAATACTATGTTTTTGATATTTTTAATCCAAGTACTAATTCAGATTGGATTACTGGAACGTCTTATACTTTTAATAATTTAAATTGTGGCGTTTTTTATAGCTTTAGTGTTAGAGGAAGAAATTCTATTGGTAATGAGACAACAGATTCTGAAGTTGTTTCAAATAGAACAGCTGACTGCCCAGCACCATTAAATCCTACTAGTGTTATTGCAGAAAATGCTACCAATGAAAGTATGGACATAAGTTGGACTCCTGCAAGTGGAGGTATAGAAACTAATTATATAGTACAAAAATCTACTAATGGGTTTAGTTTTTCAACAATAGCAACAGTTCCTGCAATAGTTACATCATATCAAGCTAGAGATTTATTTACAGATACTAGTTATTGGTTTAGGATACAGTCAACTGACGGAACAATAATATCAAGTGGCACTGTATCAAGTCCTCTTTATACACTAGCAAATATTCCAGGAATTCCCACATTGACTAGTGAAACTTCAAATACTATTAAAGTAGTAATAGATCCAGCTAATAATCCATTTAACACAGGGTACTTTTTATATGATTCTACAACAAATAAATATCTTCAATCAGATTATAGTTGGGGAGATGTTTCTACTCGTGGTTTGTTTGGTTATTTTGGTTTAGGTGGACCAAATGGAGCAACTACAATAGGAATAAGTCCAAATAGTTTACATAGTATAAATGTTGCTTCTGTTAATGGTAATGGGATTGTAAGAGGTGGCTCTGCTGCTAATGTATATACTTTAGCAAGCATCCCTGCAAATGTTACAACAAATGCAAATAATAATAGTGCCATTACTGTTTCATGGAATGGAGATGCAACTGATTATTATGTTCTTGAGTCTTCTGGAATGAATTCAGACTGGATTACTGGAACGTCTTATACTTTTAATAATTTAAATTGTGGCGCTTTTTATAGCTTTAGAGTGAAGGGAAATAATGCTGTGGGCGCTGAGACAATATATTCAAATGATTTTGGTCAGAGTACCCAAGCTTGTGATCCTACAGTTAATGCTCCTACAGATCTTCAAGTTGATTTTGTAACTAATGAGACAGTAGATTTAAGCTGGACATCAGGAAGAGGAAGTGAGAGTACTTTTATAATAGAACAAAGTTTAAATGGAAATGATTTCAGTGTTGTAGGTTTCACTCAGTCTCTAACGACTTCATATAGAGCTGGTAGTGTTAGTCCTCTAGAACCTGGCACTCAATATTGGTTTAGGGTTAGAGCAACTGATTGGTCAACGTATTCAGCATATACAAATACAGCACAGGCAACTACAAATGCAAATCCACCGCCTCCACCACAAGTGAGAGATCCAACAGGTCTTGCAACAGGAGCTGTT
>Ga0209541_10000173_pt1 | contig 119495 bp, 121 predicted proteins | sample RifCSPlowO2_01_FD_184027 | JGI IMG/M metagenome (GOLD analysis project Ga0209541, IMG submission 184027) | Groundwater microbial communities from Rifle, Colorado - Rifle CSP2_plank lowO2_0.1 (SPAdes) (version 2) | ecosystem: Environmental > Aquatic > Deep subsurface > Groundwater | place... | reverse complement strand
ACCTTCACCATGGGCGTGGACGATAGCGATTCTGACATGTTCAAGATTAGCACCACCGCCTTAGGAACAAGCGACCGGTTGGTCATTGATTCGAGCGGGAATGTAGGCATTGGGACGGCAAGCCCAACGGCATCCTTACACATTAAAGCAGGTACAGCCACCGCCAACACTGCTCCGCTTAAATTTAATTCAGGGACACTGCTTACCACTGCAGAAGCGGGAGCCGTAGAATTCTTAACCGACGCTTATTACGGAACCATCACCACGGGAGCCGCAAGAAAAACATTCGCATTTTTAGAAAGTCCAATCTTCACCGGCACCGTTACCATCCCAACTCCATTTACCCTTGGGGCTACTTCGGTAACTACTACCGGCACACAATTGAATTATCTCAATGCGGCAACTGGAACCACGGGAACCGCCAGCACTAATCTGGTATTTTCAACTTCGCCAACTATTACAACTCCTATATTTACCACAAATATTACAACTCCACTGGTGATTGGAGGCACGTCAACCACCGCTAACCTCACCTTGCAGACCACGACAGGCGTCGGCACGACAGGTGCGGATATGCACTTCCTTGTTGGGAACGCTGGGGCGACGGAGGCGATGACGATTTTAAATAACGGAAACGTCGGGATTGGCGATACAGATCCTGGTTCTCTCCTCCAGGTGGCAGGAAGAATTATTGGTGGTGCGAACACAGCGCCATCATCAAATAATACTACGACTCCATTGTACTTATTCACGAGTGCTAACGGAGGCATTCGTTTGCATCCTTCTGCTGCAACAAATAGCACTACTATTATAGACGTAAGCGATGCATCTACTCGATATGCCCAAATTCAATACGATGGCACTAATAGCATATTGAATATTTCAAGCCAACAATCAACAACAGGACAAATTAAATTATCAACTGGTTCTGGAACCGAAGCAGTAAGGATTGATGCTTCTCAAAGAGTTGGCATCGGCACCACCGCCCCACAATCATTGCTCGATGTTCAAGGACCAACAGGCACCGGAGCAGCAACTGCAGGTATCCTTACGTTAGCCACCAAAGAGCTTACTATTGTTGATGATGACCAATTAGGAAGAATTAATTTTAACGCCCCTCTTGAATCTGACGGCTCTGACGCTATCTTGGCGGGCGCAGCTATTTGGGCGGAAGCGGAAGCAACTTTTAGCTCCACCGTCAACAACACAGCTTTGGTATTTGGAACCGCAACCACATCAGCGGCAGTTGAAAGAATGAGGATAGATGCGAGCGGGAATGTGGGGATCGGCGACACTACGCCAAGTTATAAATTAGATGTTACTGGCGATGCTCACTTTACTGCTAATATGACGCTTGATGCTGGTCTTACGGTTGCTAGTACCGCCAGTATTGGAAGCACGGTGACTCCGTCAAATTCAACGTTATTTGTAAATGGAACACTGGCAATAGGATCAGACGCCCTAAATAACCGGTTTAGCACTACCACCAGCGGTACCGGCTCCACCCAGATGTTTATTGGAAATTCTACCATTGATGTAACTGCCCCTTCTGACGTTATTACCAAGGAAAATATTGTTTCTACCCAGTATGGGCTCAATGACTTAATGAAGCTTTCTGTAAAAGAATTTAATTATAAAAAAGAGTATGTAGATGAAGGCGAAATGCAAAAGCTGCACACGGGAATGATTGCTCAAGAAGTAGAGCAAATTTTCCCCGAAGCTACTATATATAGGTCAGACGGATTAAAGTCTATTGATTACTCAAAAATGGTGCCGTTGCTTATTAAGTCTATCCAAGACTTGCGGCTGGAGTTTACTGCTGCTTTGGGAGATTACCTTGCAGCAAACCCAAATGCGCTTACGGGTAGTTCGGGGTCATTGTCTGAAATGAAGAGCCTGACATTGAGCGAGGATTTGACAGTAAAAGGAAAAGCGACGTTTGAGGGCGATGTTGACACCCAGGGAACGCTGACCTTAAGCAAGCAGCAGGGAGGGCTGGCTACTATTGGGGCTGGGGCAAAAGAGGTAAGCATTAACTTTAGCAAGCCGTTTGCCGCAAAACCAATTGTTACGGTAACGCCGGAGGGGGAGTCGGTGGTGTTCAGCACGTCTGACGTAAGCGCCACGAGCTTTACCATTAAGCTGGCGGTTCCGGCAACGTCTAACATCACCTTTGCCTGGATAGCGCTGGCGGTACAAGATGCAACTTCTATTAGTACGGGAGGTACGGGCAGTGTTGGCGGAATTTCTGGGTCTTCGGGTGGTTCTGGCTCTTCTACAACAGAGCCTGCGGACTCTCCGGCGGCTGAAACTGATTCAACAGCAACAGAGACGCCTGCTGGTTCAGAAGCAGAAGAAACCTCTACTTCTGAAACTGAAACTGCGCCTTCTTCAGAAACTCCGGTTGCCGAAACTCCAGCCTCTGAACCTGCTTCTGAACCAGAACCAGCTCCAGAACCAGAGCCTGCTCCGGCTCCTGCACCAGAACCGACTCCCGAGCCAGCTCCAGAGCCAACACCGTAATAAATTTGAAATTTACAATGAATCTTAGTCGAATCTAGAATCTTGTATCTTGTAGCTTGAATAGAATACGGAATTATGAATAACGATGAAAATAAAATTAAAAAATTCACTGACCTTCATGCTTGGCAGGAGGGGCATAAATTAGTCTTGATGGTATATAAAAATACTGAAAAATTTCCTGATAAAGAGCGGTTTGGAATTACAGATCAAATGAGAAGGGCGGTAGTTTCACTAACTTCTAATATAGCAGAAGGATTTTCAAGAAGATCGTCAAAAGAAAAGAACAGATTTTACTGCATGGCCCAAGCATCCTTAGTAGAACTGCAAAACCAACTTATTATATCCCGCGATATTGGTTACTTACCAAATGATGATTTTAAAATTATTGCAGATCAGTCAATTGTAGCCAATAAACTTTTAAACGGGCTTTTAAAAGCCACAAAAGATAAAAAATTTGAGTTTTAAATTCTAGATTCCACATTCAATTCAAGCTTCTAAATACAAGATTCAAGATTCTTAAGTTTAAATTATGGTATAATATAAGTAAGTAATATTATTAACTTAATATATGTATGGATAAAAAAATTATCAAATGGGGCAGTTTGGGCGCTACGTTAGTTGTCTTAGCGGTTTTTTATGGAGTTTATCAATACTATATAACTAAGACACCAACCTATAACGAGCAAAATAACACCGCTACTACCCAAAATGAAAGCAATGAGGCGGATATAGGCAATAATGCTGGCGGCGGTACGACGAATCTTACATATACCCAAGCGGTAAAATTATATGTTGATAAAAGAATTCAATTCAATGACACCTGCGTGGCCTCTCCCAATTATGTGGTTTTCAAAAAAGGAACCACCATTATGCTGGATAACCGGTCAAATAAACAGAGGGTTATCTCATTAGATGGCGTGAAATATAATTTGAAACCGTATGGTTTTGTGCTGGTTACCTTAACCACTACTGCTAAGCTACCTCATACCATTATGATTGATTGCGGTACGGGCCAAAATAACGCCAGAATACTTTTGCAAAGCTAGTTTTAAATAGTTTTAAATAAAAAGGCAACGTCCGACGTTGCCGCATTTGGTGAAAAATGAGGACGTCCGACGTCCTCATTTTTTTGTAAGTAACACATTAAAGTGGGACGTGTGACTCCCAATTTTTTTTGTAAGTAATAGTAGGTGTAAGCGTCATATATCGTAGAACGAAACCTAATTTGAAATTTTCAATTTGAAATTTGAAATCAATTTGAAATTATTGAATTTGAAATGATTTAAACCCGGCGTCGTGTTTTCAAATTTAAATATTCAATCATTGAAATATTGAATTCAAATTTCAAATTTCAAATTGAAAATTCGCAAAGATATGGACAACAATACTAAAGCGCTCATTATTGGCGGTATCGTAGCGGTGCTCTTGGTGGGAGGATTGTGGGTATTATCAAATACGGAGCTGTTTAGCGGGACGGAAAATCCATCCCAGAATAATGGGACCATATTGCAAAATAATAAAGAGAAGGGCACGCTGGTGCTTTCTATTACCGATGCCGCCGTTGACATGGGCACCATAAGCGCCGTAAGCATGACCATAGATAAGGTCTACGTACATAGCAAAGCGCAAGGATGGGTTACGGTGTTAAAGGCTCCGCAAAGCTTCAGCCTGCTTACCTTAAAGTCAAGCGGACGGGCGGCATTGCTTGCAAAAATTGATATTGCCGCAGATACGTATGACCAGGCCTGGCTGCACATTAGCAATGTAACTATTACGGAAGCAGGGAAAGTGAAGGAAGCATTGTTGCCATCCAATGATTTTAAAATGGAAGGCTCAATTAAGGTTGAGAATAATACCAATTCCATTGCTAAGTTTGATATTCTTGCCGACCAATCTATTCATAAGACCAGCAAAGGGGAATTTGTGTTTGCTCCGGTCATAAAATTTGAAAGCAGGATTAATGCTACCATTAGTTTTGATTCAAACAATTTTGTGACGATATCGGACGGAAATTTAGTTTCCAGCACTACGGCGGGGATGAATGTTGACGGGCAGGTAAAAACAAATTTCCAGCTTGACCCTAAAAAAGAGCTTGAGATTAAAAACGGGGTAATTGAAATTAAGTAATACTAATACTTGAATTTGAAATTGTAAATTTCAAATTAAATCCGAAGCACGAAATCCGAAATCCGAAACAAATTCAAAATACCAAAATTAAAAATCAAAAAACACGTTTAGAATTTCCCGTCTTTAGAATTTAGATATTGTTTCGAATTTCGAGATTCGGATTTAGGGTTTAAAACAGAGGTTGGGCCTCTGTTTTTTACGTACAAATAGGACTAAGTTATACACAGCCCGCTTGACGGGTCTTTTGTGATATAATTGATAAACATGGTTCTGGGAATCCATATTTTGAAGTTGAAAAAAATACGTAAAAATACGCAGAAATTTTTTGGTATTTTTATATTGATATTCAGCATTTTTAATGTATTTTTAGCATTTCCCGCTAATAATGTCCTTGCCGTTACGGGAGCTCCTAAAATTTTATCCCAGCAGGGCAGATTGCTGAACTCAAGCGGGGACTTGCTGGGCGGGTCATCGGGAACAGATTACTGCTTTAAGTTTTCCATTTACGACGCTTCAAGCAGTGGCACCAAACTGTGGCCTTCCGGATCTCCGTCCAGCATGACTTTTAATGTCAAAAATGGAGTATTTAACGCCTTAGTTGGCGATACGTCGGCTGGGGGAGATGTGCTGGATTACAATTTCCAAGATAATGATACGGTATATCTTAATGTGGAAGTTGCAACCAAGTCAGGATCCACCTGCGGCACGTTTGAAACATTAACACCACGCCAGCGCGTGGCGTCTTCTGGGTATTCATTAAATGCCAATACGGTAGGCGGGTTTACTCCCGCGCAATCGGCAACCGGAAATCAAATACCTGTTCTTACCTCCGGCAATCTTATTTTGGGATCGGGCGGCGGACTTGTCATTACCGGAGGAGCCGGCAATCCGACTGCTACCAATGGCACCGTTTGGTACGATACCACGGCCAATAAATACAAAATTGTTGAAAATGGCACCGTAAAAACGCTTTGCAACACGACTGATGCGGGCTGTGGCGCGGGTGGCAGTGGCTCAACCCTTCAGGCCGCGTATGACGCTACCGGTGGCAATATCATCACAACTACGACCGCGAGGGATATAGACTTTGTGCTTGATAATACTGCCACTGATTCTAATTTTGATATTGATATTAACGCCGGCTCAACCTCTACAGTTTCAATTTCGCGGCTTGACGGGGCGGACACGGGATTTCCCGCCCAGCTTTTGCTTCTTGAAAATCTGGATACGACCGATGGGCCGGGGATGGGGCTCCTGATAACTTCGGTAGGAGCGCTTGATACCGCAATAGACCTTTCATCTGCTGCTATAGATACTGCCTTGAATGTAGGAGGCAATAACATCATCGGCGGAACCGCCGGAATAACTTTTACGGACTTTATCTTAAGCACTGACGGAAAGATAACTTTTGCATCCGATACGACGGGCGACCAGATGTTCATTACAGCTCCGTCGGTTAATTTTCAGGCGTTGGTGGTAGACGCAACCACGAATGATTCCACGCAAACGGAAGGAATGATTGATTTGAATGTTGACACGGCGACCAATACCGCGATCGGCGGTCTCGCGCTTGATTTTGCCGTTAAAGACGCGGGGGGAAATTTAACCGTCTACGGAAACAGAACGAATGTGACGGTGGACACGGACACTGGGCAATCACACACCGTTGCTGGAGAATATATTGGCATCACCGCAAACGACGCGAGCTCAACTACTTACGGTTTGCAAATTGTCGCTGAAGATGCGGGCGAGCAAGTTGCGACCGCTGGGCTTTTGATTGAAAACTTGCAGGCGACAGACATTGATTTGACGGATGCCGTGCTCGTTCGCGCGACGACGGCGGACTCCATCGTTGACGCTTTTGACGCGTCCGATACTGAAATCACCAACGCATTGAATGTCGGGGATAATATCGTAACGGGAGGAGACTGGACTGTCATCAACGCCACTGATATTGCCGAAGGCCTCACCTTTACTCTCGCCGGCGGAATAGGCTTTGACATCACCGGTACTGCCGGCCAGGATTTCAGGGTTACCAACACCGGCGGATCAATCGCGCTTAATGCATCGGAGGCAATCGCGAACGCAATTGCTATTAATGCCTCTAACGCCGCCGGCGGAATTGATATTGATTACGGCACCGGCGATATCGTTATTTTGGGGACCGGCGTCGGCGCCGACTTCACCCTAGATGCTGATTTAATTTCAATAGACGGAACAGGAACTTCCAACTTTACCATCACCGGAGCGGTAGATGAAGATTTTACTATTGCTCAAGTTGGTAGCGCGGATAATTCTCTTATTATTTCTTCAACAGGTACAACGGGAGACGCTCTCCAAATTAAAACCACCGCGGGAGGAATTGATATTACTTCAACGGGTGCGGCCGCCGGGGAAGATATTGATATTACGACTAATGCGTCCGTTAATATTTTTTCCTCTGAAGCGGCGGTGTCGGACGCGATTAAACTTACTGCCTCGGATGCGGCGGGACAAATTTTCATTGACGCGGGTACGACGGACAAAACTGCGGATGCGATACGATTTGATGTGGATATAAATTCGGCAAGCGTTGACGGACTGTTTATGGATTTGGATGTCGGCACGGCGCTCTCATCGGGCGAAATAGGAAATGGCTTAAATATTGATGTGGCGGGCCTTGCCGGAGATAATGCGGCATCCGCGATAAATGCGATTTCGCTCACGGGAGATGTAACATCCGCAGGAACCGTAACCGCGATTGAACTAAACGGCTCGTTTGACGACAGCATTGATTTATCGGGCGCTTCTACCACGATTGATATTCGTCTTGACGACGGACTTACTATTTCTCAAACATCAGACGATGATTTGGATATTGTTGAAGGAAGCCAAACGCTTAATGTTGATTTTGCTGAAACGACTGCCAGCACCATCACGTTTGGAACAGCATCTAATTTAGAATTTGAATCAACAGCAAATTCGGCCGCCTCGTTAAAACTTGAGTCAACTTTGGGCGGCATAGACATCTTTGCATCGGGAGCCGGAGCGGGAGAGGATATTGATATTATGGCAACGGGGTCTTCTATAAATATTCAATCATCCGAAGCGATTTCTGACGCGATATTGATTGAAGCGACCGGCGCGGGCGGCTCAATGAGATTAACTGCGGGAACGGGAGAGCCATCGGCGCTCACTGACGGAAGCGATATTGAATTTTTGACGACTGATGATATTCTTTTTACTCCCGCTGACGATGTATCTACTCGGCTTGCCGCGGGCGATAAGCAATTTTTAATTGATGCGCTGACTAATGCAAATACTTCTACTGGCGGAGTTATTGATTTAAATGTAAGCTCAATAACCACCGGTAATATCGGACTCAATATTGATTACACTTCGGCGGACGGCGTGGCGAATGACGCGGATATGTTTGGTGCCAAATTTAATATCACGCAAAGCGATATTAGCGGGGATTTGTTCGGACTTGTGATTTCAAATCTTGCGACTAGCGCGGCTGTCGGCGCCGACGCCGTTGAATGTTTACTCTGTCTGGACAATGTTGAAAATACTGCCAATGTTTTAAGTGACGCGATACGGATAACAAACTCCGGCGGAACGGATAACGCCATTACCACCGGTCTTGATTTTGATACGGTAAATATCGTAACAGATATAGAATTGCAAAATGGCGAGACGATAGATAATAATACCAACGGCACCATTCTTTTCACTGCGCCCACAACGCAAACATCCGGCATAATGCTCGTTGGCGATGGCTCGGGCGATTATCTGTCATTTTCCGAAGAATCCGGAGATCCTACTGGTTGCGCAGCGGGAGAATTTAGAATTTGGGCGACAACTACGGGGAACATTTTACGAAAATGCGAGAACGGAGCGGTCTCAAATCTTGACGCGGCCGGATCGTGGAGTGAAATTACTGCGCCGTCCGGGAATCTTACTCTTGACCACAAAGAAAACATTACCACTTTTACGTGGGATAATTTTGACGGAATCGCAAACGCCCTTGATTATTTCAAACTCGCTTCAACAAATGATGCGGATACGGACGGTGCCACACAGAGAATCATGGTCATTACCAATAATGACGCGGCCGGCGCGGGAGTCGGAACGACCGAAACGCTTCTTGCCCTTACCAATGCTGACGCAAACGAAGCGATTACCAACGGCATTCTTTTTGACGCAACCGGAGCGGGAGGGGCTACCAACGCATTGCAGATAGCAAATTCAGGAGGGGGTACCATTACGACTGGCATTAATTTTGCTTCCGGCACCATTACCACGGGCATTGATCTCTCGGGGGCGGCTTCTACAACCGATATCATTTTGGATGATGGACTGACGATTGCCCAGACTTCAGACAATGATTTGGATATTGTTGAAGGAAGCCAAACGCTCAATATTGATTTCGCCGAAACAACAGCAAGCACCATCACGTTTGGAACAGTATCTAATTTAGAGTTTGAATCAACGGCAAATTCGGCCGCCTCGTTAAAACTTGAGTCAACTTTGGGCGGCATAGACATCTTTGCATCGGGAGCCGGAGCGGGAGAAGACATTGATATTGTAGCTACGGGGTCAAGCGTGAACATTACTTCAACTGAAGGAGTTGCAGACGGGCTCGTATTCACTTCAACGAATGGCGGCATTGACATAACAACTACGGGAGCCGCCGCCGGAGAAGATATTGATGTAACCTCAAGCGCATCCTTGAATCTCGTCGGCCAGGAAGCGGTAACCGACGCGGTCTTGATTGACGCCTCCAACGCTTCCGGCGGAATAACCATGAGTTTTGCCGCCGGCGGGCTGACAATGGCAAACGATGCGGCCAGCTCAGGCACGCCCACAGGACTTGTATTCACTGGCGCGCTGCACACGGCTTTAGCCAATGCCGAAGCGACGGATGTAAATTTTAATTTGGGACGCACGGTGCAGTTTACCGGAACAGCTACGCTACCAACACAAAGAGCATTCAGAATTCAAAATCCGACTTATTCTTCAGACACAGCCACCAAAACAATCAACAATGCGATAACATTGTCTATTGGAGGGCCGCCCATTCAAGGAACAAATGTTACCTTAGGCAGCACCTATGGATTAAAAATAGACACCGCCGCCGTTAGCACCGCCACCAATGCCTATGGCTTGTATGTTGAAGTCCCAACTGGGGCGACCAACAATTGGTCTGCCTGGCTGACCGGCTCAATGGGCGGTCGGCAGGGGACTTGCGTAAGGACTGATACGGGGAACCTAACAGTAAACTGGTCAACTGTTACCGGCGGTGCCGGAAATAATTGCAATTCTTCAAGCTCAAACCTCGGCGTAAATAATTTAACTTATTACGTTGAACAAAATGCCGCCGCGACCGCAACGGTTTTTACCGTTAACATTGATACTATACCCAATATAGACGGAACTATAGCGTTTGTAGTCACAAGAGCTCTTACGTGCGGTGCTGTAAGCAACAGATCAGTTGTTATCCAAGTTCAGGGGACTACGGTGATGACCAACACTTGTTCGGCAACTGTAACTGATACGGAGTTGAGCGGCGTTGTCATTAGGGGCAATGGCACGTGGCGCCATATCGGTTATTTTCCGGGTTCCACAAATGACTTGGAAGCGTCAGACTTGGCCGAGTGGATTTCTTATACTGGCCAAAAACCTGTAGCAGGAGAATTATTATCGGCGGCAAATGCATCTCAGACGGTAGAAAAATCAAATGGTGCCTATCAAAGAGGGCTTTTAAGCTTTGTTTCCACCAAGCCGCATACTACTATGGGCAAGCAAACGGAAAATTCCGTGCCAATAGTCTTAGCGGGAAGAGCGCCGGTGATTGTAACGACCAGAAACGGCAATATAAAAAACGGAGATCCCATTACTTCATCTTCAATGCCCGGAGTTGGGATGCGCGCGTGGAAAGCCGGCATTACGGTGGGGAAAGCCCTTGAAAATACGGATGATTGGAACGACGCAAATTGTCCGGCGGTTTCTTCTTATGAAAACATTTCATGGCCGGAAGATGACGGGACAAATCCCGCGCGCCCGTGCTTTAATGTCAATGGCGTGTATATCGGAAAAATTATGATGATGATGGAATACGGGTACACAGAGGGCGATGCGGAAGGATTTGTTGACGCAGCGATTAACAACGCGCCCGAGGGAATGGAAGCGGCGCAGGCGATACTTACCGCGCTTTCAAGTAATAAGCAAACTGATGTAGAGGAAAAAGACCTTTCTCAAATATATACTGACAGAATCATTGCCGGCCTTGAAGTTATTGCTCCCGAAATCACAACTAAAAAATTGAGTGTTGACGAAATTATTGCTGGGAAAGTTAACGCCAAGCAAATTTTAGGGCTTGAGATATTTACCGATAAAATTTCCGTTTTGGACGCGGCGGTTGCCGCGCTTGAGTCGTCGCAGGAAAGCGCATCAGAGGATATTTCAGAAAGCATTGCAGAAAATTCAATAAGCGTCCAAAATCTTATCGCGGCAGTTTCTGGCATACAGCCGCAGATTGATGCGAACGGGGAGACGATCGCGAATTTGCAAATTACATTTGATAAATTAAACGAGAACTTCACCGTGCTTTCAGCCGCGGTTTCCGGCATACAGCCGCAGGTTGATGCAAACGGGCAGACACTTGCGAATTTGCAAGCTACCTTTGACGAATTAAGCAAGAACTTCACGGTCTTCTCAAATTATTTTGCTTTTGATGTTGCCGATGTTTTGCAGATAACCAAGGGGCTTAAAGTAAATGCGCTTGCAACTTTTTCGGGGGGATTGCAAGTTGATTCCATTGATTCTATTTCCGGCATGTTGTCATTTGTTTCCGATGTTTCTTTCTTTGGCACGCCGTACTTTAATACCGATACCGCTGGATTTGCGGTTATACATTCCGGTGATCGTTTTGTAGATATAGTATTTGAAAAAGAATACCTAGAAAAACCGATAGTTAACGCAACTATTTCTCTTGAATCAGATAATCAGTTGGCAGATGAATTGGTATTTACCAGCGATATCAGGTTTATTGTCACCAAGAAAAGCGTTAAAGGATTTACCATTGTTTTAAATAAACCAGCTCCTGCTGATATTATATTTAGCTGGACTGCGTTTGCCGTAAAAAATCCAAGAACATTCTTTTCATTAAAACCGGAAGTTGTGGCGCCTGCAGCTTCAGAACCGGCGCCTAGTTTGGCGCCTGCATCGGAGCCTGTTGTTGAACCTGCTATTGAACCTGTCTTAGAGCCTGCTTCTGAACCACAGCCTGCTTCGGATTCAGAGCCAGCGCCAGAATCTGTTCCGGAATCTGAATCTACTTTGACTCCAGCTTCTGAACCAGTTCCTGAACCTTCACCAGAACCAGCTCCGGCTGAATCTGACCCACCTGCAACCACAGAGCCGGTTACAGAGCCAGCTCCAGAACCTGCCCTCGAACCAGTGCCAGAATCAATTTCTGAACCAACTCCGGAGTCAGCCCCCGAGCCTGCCCCAGCCCCCGAACCAACTCCTTCTCCTGAACCAGCCCAGTGAAATACTTTAAATTTTTTAATATAGATTCATGTACTATACATATGTAATGCGCAGTTCGAAAGATAATAAATTATACATTGGTTATACGAAAAATTTAAAGTTGAGATTTGAGCAACATAGCAAAGGTTTGGTAGACTCAACAAAGTACAGAAAACCATTTGTCGTAATTTATTATGAGGCATGTCAATATCAGAAGGATGCTTTAAGAAGGGAAAAATTTCTTAAAACATACCGTGGTACCCAGTTTTTACATAAGAGACTCAAATCTCATTTCACGGGGGCAAGCACATAACGTTTGTTGTTTATAAAAAATATGATAAAATTTATCCGGTTAGTAAAATAATTTTAAATTAGAATCTAGAATCTCGTATCTTGAATCTGGAATAGAATAAAGGAATGCTGAATTCAAAAAACTTCATATTCCAAATTCAAAATTCAATTCAAGCTACCAGATACTAAATTCAAGATTCATCGTTTATGGTTCAAAAAGAAACAATTTTAGCCCCAATCCAAAAAGTAACTCATAATAAAATGGCAATCATTTTGCTTTCAGCCGGATGCATTGCCGCAATGACGATCGCAGGCTATTTTTATTGGCAGCTTGCCGAATTAAGGAAGAATCTGCAGAATGTTGAACAGCAAGAATTGCAGGAAGTGATCGCTAAAGTTTCCAAGTTAATTGTCTTGCCGGAAGGAGAAACCCCCACAATGGCTACGGTTACCGACCCCGCTCTTTTAAAAGACCAGCCGTTTTTTGCCAAAGCCCAGAAAGGAGACAAGGTATTAATTTATACTAATGCCAAGAAAGCAATCCTGTATAATCCGTCTACTAATAAAATTGTAGAAGTTGCTCCGCTTAATATTGGTAATAACCAACCAGCTGCAGAAAAAACAACTACGCCAGAAACGAAGTAAGCAAAGAGCATTAGACGTGAATCTTGAAACCCCTTATTAAAAAGCAAGTTTCAGGTCTTTTTCCTAAATTCCAGCTGCAAATGTGCAATAATTCTAAAACGTAGCTTGCTACGTTTTAGAATTCTATCACATTTTCGCTCTGGAATTTAGAAAAAATCCCAAGAAAGGGTTTCAAGGTTCACGTCATTAGATGTTAAAGCGATGCTTAAACGCCAAGGAACACGAAGATCAACACAAAAAAACACAAAAATATTAGTGTTAGTTAGTTTTGTATTAGTGTTAGCATTGGCGTCTTTTGGCGTATGGCCTGTTAAGGCCGAAGATTATTCCAGCAGCAGTTTTATTGTGCGCGATCCGGTTATCAATATCGCGGCCACGCAAGCCAGTTCTTCATCTTTTCAATTTTATTCAAGCGCCGGACAGCTGGCTCCCGGTGAGAGCTCAAGCGCTAACTTTAGCTACAAAGCTGGTTTTCTTTATTTTGCTACTGCCACTACTCCCGTGATAAGCGCTACAGCTGGAAATGGGCAAGTAAGCTTTACGTGGACTGCTTCCACGGGGACATTTGGGAATGTTACCAATTACCAGCTAGGAACCGCTACCTCTTCTGGAGGGTCTTTTACGTATGAGTCAGTGGGAAACGTCGTTTCTTATACCAAAACGGGGCTTACAAACGGCACCACCTATTATTTTAAGGTTAAGGCGGAAGCAGGGGGGCGTACGGTTGCCGAATCAGCTGAAGTTTCATCAACTCCTGTTGCGCCGGCAGATACTGGCGGGGGAGGCGGAGGGGGCGGCGGAGGGGGGGGCGGCGGATATAGTTCTCCGACCACCCAGACCATTGTTAATTTTTATGGCAGGGCATACCCCAGAAGCGTCATCACGCTCCTTAAAGATGCCCAAGTTGCAGCTACCACCGTTGCCGGATCAGATGCCAACTTTCAAATAAGCCTTTCTAACCTTTCTGCGGGAAACTATATTTTTAGCATTTATTCAGAAGACAGCAAGGGCAATAGGTCTTCTTTGCTGACTTTCCCTATTAGTGTTACGGCGGGAGCCACGACCAATGTGAGCGGCATATTTATTGCGCCTACTATTGCCGTTGATAAGAGCCAAGTAAAACGGGGAGATAATATAGCTATTTTTGGCCAAAGCGTCTCTGAAGCTGAAATCACTATTTCGGTTAACTCTGACGAGGAATTCTTTGTAAAAACAAAAGCGGATAAAAACGGAGTCTACTTGAATAATTTTGATACCTCGGTGCTGGAAATGGGAAGCCACCTTGCCAAATCAAAGGCCGCGCTTGCCGAAAGCATCAGCGCCTACGGCAAGACCGTGGGATTCTTGGTAGGAACTAAAACAGTGTTAAGTGAACCTAGCAAATGCGGGAAGGCTGATTTAAACTGCGACGGCCGGGTCAATCTGGTGGATTTTTCCATCGCCGCATTTTGGTATAAAAGATCATTAAGTGAAAGTTTCAAGATAATTGAGCAAGAACGCTTAAACGCAGACGGCAAGGTTAATTTAACCGACTTTTCAATCATGGCGTACTACTGGACCGGATAAATTAATTTTCAATTTTCAATTTTCAATCAATTTTCAATGACACAATTTACAAAGAAAAATTTATCTTTTTTCCTTCTGGTTGCTGGTTGCTGGTTGCTGGTTGCTACCCCTGCTCAAGCAGCCGAGGTTTTTTTTGGCGCTAACAGTAAAGAAGTGCAAGTAGACACCAAATTTGAAGTGGGGGTTTTTCTCAATGCCCAGGATCAATCGGTTAACGCCGTGGAAGCCCAGATTATTTTTCCCGCAGATTCCTTTGTATTTGAAGGCTTTCTTAGCGGGAACTCTGTTATTACCCTGTGGATTCAGCAGCCAAAATTAATTTCACCGGGAGTTATTTCATTTTCCGGTATTATGCCAGGAGGGTTCATGAGCCAGAAAGGATATCTGTTTTCCCTGATATTTAGAGCTGTTGAAACTGGCAATGCAACCATTGCTGCTGACCAAGAGAAGGTGCTTTTAGATGATGGAGAAGGTTCTGAAACCAGCATTTCCAAAGCTCCTTTGGCAATTAATATTGTAGAAAAAAGTTCTTCCCCTTTATTTACTCCGCTTTATGATCCGGTGTTGCCGGAAGCATTTGAACCCCAAATCAGCAAAGATCCAAATGTATATGAAGAAAAATATTTTTTGACATTTGCCACTCAAGACAAAGACTCCGGAGTAGATTATTATGAGGTAATGGAGAGCGGCCAGTTCGGTTCATTTGCAAGCTTGTTGAAAAAGAGGCAATGGGTTCGGGCAGAAAGCCCTTATCTTTTGCAAGATCAATCATTAAAGAGCGTAATATCGGTGAAAGCCGTTGATAGAGCAGGGAATGAAAGGCTGGCAACTGTTAATGCGTCCAATGGCTTTCCATGGTATGAGAATTATATTATTTGGATTATAATATTAATAATAATCGGGTCTTTGATGGTGATTTTTAAAAAGTTTCTATGGAAAAAGAAATAATTTATCGCAAAACGGACGCGAAACATAACGCAAAACGGACGCGAAATTTTTGCGTCTTTTTAGCGTTTTTGTTTTGCGTTAGTTTGGCGATGCCTGCCGCAGCAGAAGCGGCGAATTTATACTTTTCTCCGGTTTCAGGAAACTATGCCCAAGGAGAAAATTTTACGGTGAGTATCTTAGTAAATGCGGAAAAGCCGGTGAATGCGGTAAGCGGAACCATATCTTTTAACACCAAATATTTAGAAGTGCTTTCACTAAGTTATGCCAGCAGTATCATTAACCTTTGGGTGGTAAATCCCACCTTTTCTAACAAAGGAAGCACGGGAAATGTGAATTTTGAGGGAGTCATTTTTAACCCCGGCTATACGGGGTTTCAAGGAAGAGTCATTGACGTTGTATTCCGCGCAAAGAGTATTGGGTCTACCAACTTGGTCTATAGCAATTCTGCGATACTAGCGAACGATGGAGAAGGCACGAATGTGGCTTCATCAAGCGGATCAGCTACGTTTAACATTATTAAGTCGCAAGCGCCGCCGCAGGAAGTTTTGGAAAAAATAAAAAAAATTGAGGAAGATATAAAGACGATTACTGAAAAGCCTGCTCCCAAACCGGTGGTAATCGTGCAAACGTCAGAAGCGCCCCCTATATTAAAATTTTGGAATAGCCTGCCAGCCTGGCTAAGGGGAAGTGTTATTGCGGCGGTAAGCATACTTACCTTGATTTTCTTATTTATTATCGGCAGCTTGCTCTTAATTGTCATGGTATGGCTTTGGGGCCACGTATGGCGCAGAAGGCAAATTTGGGCGTATAACGTCAAGCGTTTTTTCCTTACGCTTCTGCTCTTGCTTGGGTTGGCCAGGCGGGAGCTAAAGGGAGATATCCTTTACGGCGTCCATGAATTTAAAGAAGAGTTTAGCCATGCGGGCGATATTCCATCATTCAGGATGGTTTTGATTAATTATTGTTTGTTGATTGGAAGAGTAACAAAACGATTCTTCACCAAGAACGAAGGCTAGCCTTGAATTTGAAATTCGAAATTTGAAATTTGAATTCAATATTTTAATATTTAAATGTTCCAATTTGAAAACACGACGTCCGGTTTAAATCATTTCAAATTTGATAATTTCAAATTGACTTCAAATTGTAAATTGTAAATTTCAAATTTTTTCATGTTGACCAAAACTGATTTCATGAATTACTTGGAATGCCCTATGTATCTGTGGCTTTCCAAACATCGGCCCGAGTTGCTCCCAAAAGATACGCCTGAAAAAGAGCGTATTTTTGCAATGGGCCGGCAGGTGGATGAACTTGCTAAAAAGTTATTTTCAGCCGGCATTGAAGCGCAAGGATATAACGAACAAGGCTGGGAAAATACCAAAAAAGCAATAGCGGGGGGAGCTGAAATTATATTCCAGCCGACAGCGGTTTCAGGAAACATTGGGTGCCGGGCCGATATTCTGGTTAAAAATAAAAAAGATAATACCTGGGATATTCACGAGGTAAAAATGGCCACCAAGGTAAAGAAAGAATATATTTTTGATGTCGGTTTCCAGCGCATCTGTTTTGAAAATGCTGGCATAACCATTTCAAGCACCCATCTTGTTCATATTAATAGTGATTATGTTCGGAAAGGTGAAATTAACCCCCGTGAATTATTTGCCATCAGCGATATTACTGATGAGGTAAATAGAAAACTGCCTGAAATCCAAGATGAAATTGAAAGAGCGCTAGTGGTAGCAGATTGGAAAGAAGATCATTATGCAAACCTTGTTAACGGATGCCATAACGCAAAAAACTGCGAATATATAGAATATTTCTGCAAAGAGAATCCAAAAGTATATTCATTTTCCAGTGTCCTTTTGCCCCAAACGCTGCTAGCGTTATTGGATAGAAATATTTTGGATTATCGTAACGTGCCAGCTGACATATTACAGGCTGTTGGGTACGAACTAGAACAAGAATTCACCGAAATAAATGCGCTGGCTATTAAAAAAGAGTTTGAAAAATTGCAGTATCCGTTATATTTCTTTGATTACGAAACGTACAATTCTCCAATACCCCCCTTTGACGGAGTAAAGCCCTACCAGCAGATTCCGTTCCAGTATTCGCTGATGATACAAGATAACCCAACAGCTTCCGTACGCCATACTGATTTTTTGATGAAGAAATTTGAAAATCCGATGCGCGACCTTCTTTCAAAACTTGAGAAAGACATTGGGCCGACGGGAAGCATTATTGTATGGTTTGCGCTGTTTGAATCCAAGCGCAACGAGGAAATGGCGGAACAAGAACCCGAATTCATAGATTTTTTGAAATCAGTAAATGAACGGATGTTTGACCTTATGCTGATATTCAAATTTAAAAATAAAATGTACATTAAAAGCGAGTTTAAAAAGTTAGCTTCGTTAAAAATAGTGCTTCCTGTTCTATGTCCTGAACTTTCCTACAGTTCTTTAGCGATTCAAGAAGGGGGAACTGCTTCTGCCAGCTGGCCGATTCTTACCAATGGCGTACTTACTCCGCATGAGAAAATAAAATTGGAAAACGACATGCTTGAATATTGCAAACGGGACACCCAGGCTATGGTAAGCATTTTGCATCGCGTTTATAAAGATATAGAATAACCTGGATAATTAATTATTTCTTAAGGTGAAGAATGATATTATATCAAAGATAATCGTAAATTATTAAGAACTAAAAATATGGGACAAAAAATTACTACTCATTTATGGTTTGATAAAGAAGCTAAAGAAGCGGCTGATTTTTATGTATCTGTTTTCGGAGGCGATTCAAAAATCATAAGCTCAACAGTGCTTGAGAATACTCCCTCTGGTTCAGTAGATGTGGTCAACTTCCAGCTTTTGGATCACGAATTTACGGCTATCAGCGCCGGGCCGCTTTTTAAATTTAACCCATCAATATCATTTAGCGTCTCATGTAAAACAAATGAAGAAGTGGATGTATTATGGGGAAAGTTGGCAGAAGGAGGAAAAGTTCTTATGGAGCTCGATAAATATCCGTTTAGTGAACGATATGGCTGGCTGCAAGATAAGTACGGCCTTTCCTGGCAAATCATATCAATGGGAGGAGCAAAAGTTAAGCAGCAAATAACTTCGGTCATTATGTTTACCCAAGACAAGTGCGGCAAGGCGGAAGAAGCCATTAACTTTTACGCCTCCGTGTTTAAGAATGCGAAAGTCGGCGATATATTCCGATATCCCAAAGGCCAAGAGCCGGAAAAAGAAGGCACTATAGCTCATGCCTTTTTCACGCTGGAGGGCCAGGGTTTTGCGGCCATGGAAAGTGCTAGGGAACACAACTTTATTTTCAACGAAGCCATTTCCTTTATGGTGCATTGCGAAGACCAAAAAGAAATTGATTACTATTGGGAAAAGCTTTCGGCGGTCCCCGAATCAGAACAGTGCGGCTGGCTCAAAGACAAGTATGGGGTTTCCTGGCAAATTGTGCCTGCGGCTATGGAAGAAATGATGGCAAAAGGCACCAAAGAGCAAATGGCGCGGGTAACCGAAGCGTTTTTGAAAATGAAAAAGTTTGACATTGCCAAACTCCAAGAAGCTTATAGAGGAAAATAAAAAAATTTTACTACTAGATGAATGAAAACTAGAAAATTAGCGATTTTTGATATTGACGGGACGATTTTCAGATCTAGTTTGCTTATAGAGGTTACCGAAGCCCTTATCCAAGAGGGCATTTTTCCTGTTTCAGCGCGCAAGGTATATGCCACGTCTTATGCAAACTGGCTGAACCGCAAAGATTCGTACGGAAAATATATTATGGATGTAGTGGGTGCCTTTGAAAAACATATCAAAGGAGTTTCGCAGGCTGACTTTGCCCGTGTTGCCAAGCGCGTGGTTGATTTCCACAAAAGCCGGGTGTATCGCTATACGCGAGACCTTGTCGGTGATTTAAAAAAGAAAAATTACTATATTCTGGCCATTTCGCATTCGCCGCGGGAACTTGTCTATCAATTCTGCAAAACGATGGGCTTTACCAAAGTATACGGCCGCATCTATGAAGTTGATGATTCTGGACATTTTACCGGTAAAACTTCTTATGAAGATATAATCAATAATAAAGCAAACATTTTACGCCGGTTTATTGAAAAAGAAAACTTAAACCTTTCGAAGTCCTTTGGGGTAGGGGATTCAGAAAGTGACATTAACTTCCTCACGTTTGTTGAAAATCCAATTTGCTTTAATCCAAATTCAAAACTTTATTCTCATGCCAAAAAACACGGCTGGAAAGTGGTAGTGGAAAGGAAAGACGTAATTTACTTCCTCTAAAAATCCGCCTAATGGCGGATTTTTTTACCCTTGAAAATATCTCTTTTTAGGAATAAAATAAGTCAATATGACAATTAATACAATAGAAAAAATTAATCTATTTAGTTCTAAGGCGGAGAATAAAATAAAAGCAAACATTATTCTGGGAGATTGTTTAGATGTATTAAAAAATATACCTGATAACTCAGTTGATTTAATTGTAACTTCACCACCCTATGCTGATCAAAGAAAAAGTACATATGGAGGAATTAGTCCAGACAAATATGTAGAATGGTTTTTACCTATTTCAAAAGAATTACTGCGCGTATTAAGTAAAAAGGGAACGTTTATTTTAAACATAAAAGAAAAGGTAGTTAATGGAGAAAGACATATTTATGTTATGGAATTAATAACTGCTATGAGGAAACAGGGTTGGCTTTGGACAGAAGAATTTATTTGGCACAAAAAAAATTGTTTCCCAGGAAAGTGGCCTAATCGTTTTCGTGATTCTTGGGAACGACTTTTGCAATTCAATAAACAAAAAGATTTTAATATGTATCAGGATGAGGTAAGAGTGCCCATGGGTGATTGGGCTAAGGTTCGCTTAAAAAACCTTAGTGAAACTGATAAAAAAAGAGACAATTCAAAAGTAGGGAGTGGTTTTGGAAAAAATGTGTCTAATTGGTTAGGGCGTGAGTTAGCTTATCCAACCAATGTACTTATGATGGCAACTGAAAGTTCTAATAAAAATCATAGTGCAGTTTTTCCCAAAGAATTACCAATATGGTTTACAAAACTTTTTACTAAGAGTGGAGATACTGTTTTAGATCCATTTTTAGGTTCCGGGACAACTTCAATTGCAGCATTTCAACTTGATCGTAACTCTATTGGCATTGAAATACAGGAAGAATATTATAAATTAGCTATTGAGAATATTAATCGTGAAATAGGTTAGTAAAAATATGAAAGGAATAGATTACAAAAAATTGAACACCTTCATAGCTTCTGATGTTATAAAACCTTTTTATGAAATTAGGTTAGCCCGTCTTGGATTTGCTAAGATATCTAATATTGCAAAACGAAAGAACCCCTATTTATTTAAAGCAAAAAATATTGAGACAGCGGGTGATTTAGCAAAAAGCATTCTCGATGCTTTTTTATCTTCACAAGAAGAAACAATCTTTGGTGATCTTATGGAAAATCTTGCAATTCATATTTGTAAACAAGTTTTTAATGGTAAAAAGGCTGAGGAGGGGAAGTATAAAAGTGTTGATTTAATATTTAACAGAGATAAAAAACTTTACATTGTTGGCATTAAATCTGGGCCGAATTGGGGCAATTCTGACCAGATTAATATAATGAGAAAGAATCTAAAAAGTGCGAAAAGAATTATTCGTGCAGGATTAAACAAAGCTAATATTATTTCAGTGAATGGTTGTATTTATGGTAAAGACAATAAACCCCATAAGGTAAGTAAAAATCCGGATCTAAGTTACTATAAAATATGCGGTCAGGCATTTTGGGAATTAATTTCTGGGGATAATCAGCTATACAAAAAAATAATTCAGCCACTTGATCAAGAGGCTAAGAAAAGGGATGATGTTTTTAAAAAATTATACATAAAAAAGATAAATGAAATGACAAAGGACATTGTGAATCTTTTTTATACTGAAGATAACTTAGATTGGGATAAAATTATAGACTATGTTTCCAAAAAGTAATTATGGAAAAGATTGAAAAGATAATAATAAAAAAAGGCGACAATAAGACTATTAGTGATAATTTCATAATGGGTTTAAAACCATATACTGTTTTAGTTGGAGAAAATAACTCTGGAAAAACAAATTTCGTAAACGCTTTTTATGAACAAGAAAAGAAAAAATATAATATTATATTTTTCCGGGCAACTAATATTGAACTTGAAAAAGCAGAGGAGGCAAATACTAGTAAAAAGACATCTCCTTTTTATGAACTTCTAGCTGAAATACTTAAAAAAGAAAATTTAAATCTAGCTGAGAATATAGTAAAACCAATAAATTCTAAATTATCTGCTATTACAGAAAAAATCAACGAGGGTATTGATTTTATTAAAAATAAAAAAATTATTTTGAAAATGGTTGAAACACTAACAGAAGAGGCTGTTATTAAAAATTTAATTCCACTTAAAATTTTAGATAAACATTGGAGAAATGAGAAAGAAGTAGATCCTGATCAAATCGGACAAGGCACTCAAAGAATGATAATTTTTTCTCTGCTAAAATATTATTCAGAACAAAATGAAGGTAACGAGAAGCTTAATTTTTTTATTATTGAAGAACCAGAAGTTTATTTGCACCCCAAATACAAGAAAGAGTTCAATCAAATTCTATACAAGATATCGGAGAAAGAAAATAACCAGGTTTTAATTGCTACTCATGATCCATATTTTATAGAAATGAATGCCAATGATGAAAGTAAGAAGGCTATACAAGCTCTTCAGAGAAATGAAAATACAGGGTTTACAGAGGGTAAGAAAATCACTAAACAAATCTTACAAGAGGTTTCTCATGGGGAAATTAATTATAGAGTTTTTGAGGTTTGCACAGATTCTTTCCATAACGAATTATACGGGCACCTACAGGAAATAACACAAAAATATTATGAAAAAGATATAGAAGAATTTTTTGGCAAAAATGGTTTAATAAAAGATATGAAATGGACTCGAGAAAAGGCGGGGGAGCCCGATCCGGATTGGACAAATTATGATGTGACTCTGCAAACTTTTATTAGGAATAAAATTCATCATCCAGAGAACAAAGCAAAGAAAAATGAGAAGTTTTCTTCAGAGGATTTAAAGCAATCCATCGAAGAAATGATTAGTTTCATAGAAAGAATAAAATCTGGATCTATTGCAGTTTAACTACTTCATGTCTTGGCCAACCCAAAGTGACTTCTTAGAGATTTACAGAATTGCTCACAATAATGCCACTAATCTACTAGAAGAAGCAGAGTTACTTTATGATAATGAATATTTTGCACGAGCCTATACATTAGCATTTACTGCTATTGAAGAAATATCCAAATCACAATTTGCAGCAGATGTGTTTACTGGTCTAAAAAGAGAAGAAGATTTCAAAAAGTTTTATAGGAACCATAGCGAGAAGATTGGTAGAATGACTTGGGCTCATATCGATGCTAATTCCTGTTCACATAATTTAAAATGGGTCGGTCCCGATATCTACGACCTAGAAAAAATAAATCCTAAAGAACCTCAGTTTGAGAAAAGGCAAGATAGTTTGTATGTAGGAATCGATTTCCGAAACCAAAAAATTAAGAAACCAAAGGAACAAGTTTCGGAAGCAGATGCAAAGGAAATGATTAGGATTGTAGAAGTCACTCTTGAAAGGATTTGGGAGGTTTCTGGAGAATTTGGTGGCAATCAAGTTGGGACGAAAGGTTTTATGAAATAAGTAAAAAATAAATTTATGCCAGCTTACTGAACCAGGGAAAAAACTTTTAAAGAGCTTCAAAAGTGAAAAAAGGAAGTGAATAATAAAAAACAATGAATTCTTTTATAATATTTGTAGTCGGGTTGGTGATTGGAGCCATTGTAGTATTTTTAGTTTTTAGAAATTTTCGGAACGATAAAACTAACGAAAAAAATACTTTGGATTTGTTGAATCAGAATAAGGCGAAAATCGTAGAAGAAAACGAAAAGAAAATTTTGGATTTGATTGCTCAAAAAGGTGAAGTTTCAAATGATGATGTTCAAAAACTACTTAGCATTTCAGATGCCGGAGCAACCAAGTACATGCAACGATTAGAAAGCAAAGGGAAAGTAGTCCAAGTGGGGAGCGAAGGTCACGCAGTGCGGTATAAGCTAAAGTAAAAGCCAAAACCAACGGCTACCACGCCGTGGTAGCCGTTGGAGCTTAAGGGAAACATGAAAAAGCAATTACATTTCATCTTGCTAAACGGAGCCATGGGTTCAGGTAAATCGACCGTCGCTGAATTATTAGGGAAGAAGCTAGAAAGAACAGCAATACTTGAAATTGAAGAAAAAAGCAATATGCATTTTTTGCATATTGCAAATTCTGATAAACCCGTAGCTATGTATTCACTAGACGTTATTTTAAGTGTCGGTTATAGAACTAATTCCATAATTGCCATAGAATTTAGAAAATGGGCTACTAAAACCCTTCGCGAGCGTATTACCAAGGGTTACACCATTAATAAAAAACAAATTGCCAAAAACTACGATGCGTTTATGAAATCAGTCGGCGATATTCAAGCGCTGTTGCCAGAGCATGTGGCAATAGTAAACTGATATCATGAACAAAAATAATTTTTTACAACATATTAAAGTTAGAATTTGTTATGATAAGGAATTAAAAATGATTACTAAGAAAGACTTTGAAAATGCTATAGTTTCAGAAGGAATAAACTTTGTAACTTTTTTGCATTTTATCTTTAGCTCGTATCCTGATATTACTAAAAAGTTTCCCCCGGGCACATTAGGATTTAAGTTGAACGGTAAAGCTCCTGGAGGATACGATATTTTACAGGATGGAGATATATTAGAACTTGTTACATCGCTTACTTAAAAATATACTATGATTCAAGACAAATATAGCGCATTATGGGTGTCGCATTCCTCAATTGGAGACTTTATTAAGTGTCCGAGGGCGTACTACTTGCATAATATTTACCGGACGAAGGATAATCGGAAGATAAATACCGTAAGTCCTGCTTTGTCGCTAGGGATTGCGGTGCATGATACGCTAGAAAATTTGGCGAATTTTAAGACAGAAATTCGGTTTAATGTGCCTTTGGAAGTGGCGTTTGAAGAAAATTGGAAAAAGGTTTCAGGGAAGCTGGGTGGGTTTAAAAGCGAGACAGAAGAAGCGGAAGCCAAAGAGCGCGCCCGGAATATGGTGCTGCGGGTGCAAAAAAATCCGGGGCCTTTAGCCAAATTAACGGTTAAGTTACGGCCGCATGCCAATGACATGCCCCCTAATTTTTATTTATCGGAGGCTGACAACATTATTTTAAACGGAAAGATTGACTGGCTGGAATATGTGCCAGAAAATGACAGTATACGGGTAATTGATTTTAAAACAGGGAAAAATGAGGAAAGCCCGGATTCGCTACAGCTGCCTATTTATGCCTTATTGCTGCATAATTTGCAAAAACGGAAAGTGTCGGGAGCGGCGTATTGGTATTTAGATAAGGACGACAAACCAAAAGATGTTGCGTTGCCAGAGATTGACCCGGCCAAAGAGCGGGTGCTTGCTATTGCTAAGAAAATAAAAGAAGCAAAAGAACGGGGCGTATTTGAATGTTCGCGCAAAACATACGGTTGCTTTGCATGTACGCCTTTTGAAAAAATTATAAAAGGCGAAGCCGAATTTGTGGGAATAGGAGGATATAATCAAGAACTTTATCTAATTTGAAATTTGAAATCAATTTGAAAATATCAAATTTGAAATGATTCAAACCCGACGTCACGTTTTCAAATTAAAATATTGTAACATTGAAATATTGAATTCAAATTGTAAATTTCAAATTTCGAATTTAAAATTATGAACTTACAAAATAAGGTAATAATTTTGACGGGGGCGGCCAGAATTGGACAGCATGTGGCGGAGGAACTAAAAAAACGAGGGGCAAATTTAGTGATAGCATATTTTAAAGACCCAAAAGAAGCTGCGCTTGGTTTTGGTATGCAGGCTGATGTTTCAAAAAAAGAAGATGTGCAAAGAGTAGTAGAATTTACAAAAGAAAAATTTGGCCAGATTGACGCGGTGGTGCATATGGCGGCTATTTATGAAAAAAGCATATGGGGAGAATTAAATGAAGGCCACTTTGAGAAGAATATGAATGTGATTGCCAAAAGCGCTTTTTTGTTTGGTAAAATAGCGGGGGATGAAATGCTTAAAAATCAAGGTGAAATCAAAGGCAAGATGATTTTCTTTTCCGACTGGTCAGTGCTGGCAAGGCCGTATAAAGATTATCTGGCGTATAACGCCGCAAAATCAGCTGTGGTAGGTCTTACAAAATCATTTGCAAAAGAACTGGCGCCATCTATTTTGGTGAATGCCATAGCTCCTGGCCCCATGCTTCGTCCACCGGATTTAACCGATGAAGAAAATAGAGAAGTGCTTGCCGGCACGCTGTTAAAACGGTGGGGCGGACCAGAAGAAATTGTAAAAGGGGTTTGCTATCTTTTGGAGTCTGATTTTATTACCGGTCACATATTAACTATTGATGGGGGAAGGACCATTGCTTGAGTTATCCACACCCCACCCTTGACACGGTTTCTTGGCAGGAGTAAGATACAGGTAGAAAGATCATTCACAACTCAATCCTCCAACCCAACCCAAAAAATAACAAAATCCAACCCTTACCTTAAACCCACCCACCTATCCAACTCCTCCCCCTCCCTCCCAAAAACCCCAACTAACCACTCCACATCCCAAAACCAAAACCACGAAGGCGCCTCTCATATGATTGGTGCTTTTATTTTGGATTTTTTTGCCCTGTGGGCAGTACGGACTTTAATGCTAAAATCATTGACATAAGGGATGTTAGATGTTAGGATGACTTTACTTGTATAGGAGACTGGGTCGGGTTTCAAATAGCAGGTAATAAAATCAAATTCTAGCTTATAGGTTCTAGTGTTTAGACGCTAAAAGTTCTATAGCTAAAGCAAAAAATGACAGGAACTATCAAAACTCTTACCGAGAAAAACTTTGGATTCATTGCTCGCGAAGGCGAAGCAAAGGATCTCTTTTTCCACGCTAATGATTTGAATGGAGTATCATTCAGTGAGTTAAAAGTGGGAGATGCTGTTACCTTTGATGTTGTTGAGGGCGAAAAAGGCCCAAGCGCAAAGAATGTAACCAAGGCCTAATACTTAGGTAACTAAAAACCACCGCCTCAAAGCGGTGGTTTTTAGTTATACGATATCAGAGCGGGTTCATTGAATTTTAACAGGTATTATTCTATGATTATGTTATGGAAAAAGATTTTGAAAAAAAACTTCAAAAAGCCAAGTTGCATGTAGATAATTTCAGGTCAAAAGTTATAAGGTTATGGGGTTTGGCCAAGAGGCTAGATCAAAGCCACAGCAAGGGTGAAAAAAGAAAGAAAAAACAGTGAAGTGTTCTGTTGCCCATGAACTCCTTAAAATCTATCATTGCCCATACCTTAAAACTTCTTGTTCTTACTGGCATATATTTTGCCGCTGGATATTTTGGGTTGAAGTTTGATCCGACGAGCGGTTTTGCCACATTAGTATGGCCTTCTACCGGCATTGCTTTTGCGGCACTATTTATTTTTGGATTAGAACTCTGGCCAGCTATATTGGTTGGAGCTTTTCTGGTTAATCTCAATACCGGAGCTCCTATTCTGGTAGCTTTGGGCATGGGAATAGGCAATACGGCAGAAGCCCTTATAGGGGTTTACTTTTTTAAGAAAGTGAGCGTCCAGGATAAACCATTCCAAACTCTCCGGAGCGTAATTTTATTTATTATTTTCGTTGCTTTAGGCAGTACTTTTGTGAGCGCTACGGTGGGGGTAGCCAGCCTCTGGTTTGGTAATATTGTCTCGCTTTCCTCATTTGCCGCCACATTCAGATCTTGGTGGATAGGGGACATTTTAGGGGACCTTATCGTTGGATCATTTCTTGTGGTCTGGTTTATAAAAAAGCCAAGTTTACGCATTCCTCTTGCCAGCTTCATAGAGTTGTCTGTTATGGTGCTTTTGGTCTTTTTTACGGGGATAGCTGTTTTTGGCAATATTGCAACATCCAACATTGGCAAAAATGCCCCTATAGAATATTTCGTATTTCTTCCATTAATATGGGCTGCATTAAGATTTCAACAGCGCGGCGCTTCAATGGCTACCATCCTGCTTGCTGTTATTGCTATTTGGGGCACTACCAAGGGATTTGGACCATTTGCGCATGGAAGGTTAAGCGATAACCTTCTTTTACTACAATTATTCATGGCAGTAGTAGCGGCGACAGGAATGATATTAGCTTCTATTGTTGAAACAAGGGAGCGCCTTACTCTGGAGCTGAAAGAAAAAATTAAAGAAATTGAAGAAGAAAAAGTAATTGATGACGCCATTTTAGTGTCCATAGGCAATGGCTTGGTGGTAGTTGATAAAAAAAGCAAGATTGTTATGGTCAACAAAGCTTTTGAAGACCTGTTGCAATGGAAAAAAGAAGAAGTGATGGGGAAAGATATTGCCGATATTATTGTTGTGGAGGATGAATCTGGCAATAAAATTTCTTTCAGTGAAAAAGTGCTGACGCGCATATTTTCAAAAGAAGAAGCTTCTATTGGATCAACGGTTAAGCTAGCATGGTATTTTTTCAGAAAAGACAAAACAAAGTTCCCCGCTTCTTTTGTGGCAACTCCTATTATGCTAAGAGGCAAGATTATTGGCGGAGTAGAGGTGTTTTATGATATTACTAAGGAAAAAGAGCTGGAAAAAGCTAAAAATGAATTTGTATTTTTAACAAGCCATCAGCTTCGCACGCCACTTTCTTCCATTAAGTGGCACCTGGAAGTACTTTTAAAGAAAAAAACGGGAACTCTTAATAAAAAACAGCAGGAATACCTTAAGGTTGTTGACGCGCGCAATGAGCATATGATTAAGCTCGTTAATGCGTTGTTGAATGTTTCTAGAATTGACCTTGGGCAGTTGTCGGTAAATCCAGAAGTAATTGACTTAGAGCAATTGATAATGGCAACCATAAAAGAGCAAGAATTTATTATAAAAGAAAAAAAACAGAAAGTATTATTGCGTGTTGTTAATAAAATTCCCCATATTGTTACTGATTTTAAGTTATTAAAAATTGCTCTTCAAAATATTCTTGAAAATGCCATACAATATACAAGGCCGGGGGGAGAAATTGCGTTTACGGTGACATTCACTGCGGGAAATATCCAAATAGCATTGAAAGATACGGGTATAGGTATTCCCAAGGAACAGCAGGCTAGAATTTTTCAAAAGTTTTTCAGGGCCGATAATGCAATTTTGGAACATGCCCATGGCACTGGCCTTGGATTGTATATTGTTAAGGCGGCGGTTGAGATTTTGGGAGGTACAATCAAATTCCAATCAGAATATAGCCAAGGAACGGTATTTACATTATTATTACCCGTTGAAAGCATGAGAAAAAAGGTCGGATCTGAAGTTTATTTATAGTAATACAAAATATTTTTATTAGTTTTTTATATGGAAAGTGCAAATAAACCTTCTGGGCGAAAAACTGCAGAAGGCCAAAAAAAAGTTTTAATTGTAGAAGATGAAAAGTCTCTTCTTGCAGTGCTCAAAGAAGAATTTGAAAGCGAAGGTTTTCTAGTAGTTACTGCGCTAGATGGCCAAGAAGGGCTCCAAGCAGTTGATAAAGAAAACCCGGATCTGGTACTCTTAGATATTGCTATGCCAAAGATGGATGGATTAACTATGATAGAAGCGCTTAAATCTAAAGGAAAAGACATACCTACTATCATTTTGACTAATTTAGATGATCTCAACCATATTAGCAAGTCGGTGGCCCTTGGTCCGTTTGATTATTTAATAAAATCTGATTGGAAGCTTCAAGAGATTGTAAAAAGGGCAAAAATGAAGCTTGGCATCTGATGTTAAAATTGTAGTTGCTTTTAGTTAGTAGTATACTATAGAAAAGGTCATATATGCCTTACATTACCGATGCTTTATGGAAAAACCATGAAAGTACGCAGTAATTTAAGGTAAAAATATTTTATGGAAAACATGCAAAATGTATGCAAGTGCCCTCACCATAAAGTTGTACCAGTATTAGTGATATTATTTGGTCTAACTTTTCTTTTGGGGGCTTGGGGCACATTTACCGCTAGCACGGTGAATACCATTTGGCCGGTATTGGTGATATTGGCGGGCGCGATGAAGTTAATAGACAGGTCTGGCATGTGCAAGTGCTGCTAAGAAGTCTCTTTTGAAAAAACCCATTACCATGGGTTTTTTCTTTGCATTTGATGGTGGTTCTAGTATAATGAGAGTATTAAAAATTAATTAAATAGAAAAACTATAGCCGAGGATAGCGAAGGAAGTAAATGTGCCGCAGTATATTTACTTCCGAGCGTCGCAGGCTATATGCTTTGCATATGGAGGGTTATATATCTAACATTGAAAAAGACACGGTTGAAAATAACAATTTTCGCAAAGTTATTTATACTGCTAAGTATAGCCAATTGGTGGTAATGAGCCTAAAGCCTGGAGAGGATATAGGGGAGGAAATTCACCAAGGAGACCAATTTATTAGGATTGAAAAGGGAAAAGGCCAAGCAGTGTTAGACGGCGTAATACATGATGTGCAAGATGATTTTGCGGTTATAGTGCCAGCGGGCGCCAAACATAATGTCATTAATAACATGGACGGATATATGAAGCTTTATACTATTTATTCTCCACCAGAACATCTAAAAGATACGGTTCATGTTACCAAACAGGATGCGATGGCCGATACCAAAGACCATTTTGATGGAAAAACCAGCGAATAAGCGAATTTATTAGAAATTAGGAATTATAAATTAGAAATTAAGCCATGATTTTATCTGACGTTACATTAAAAAAAATGATTGATAGCGGGGAATTGATAGTGAAACCAATTAAAAAAGAATCAATTCAACCTGCTTCCATTGATTGCCATTTGGGCAAGCACTATCTTACCATTGAAGACAGGAAAATGAGCGTGATTACGTTAGATTCCCCGATACAATATCGGGAAATTTCGTCTAACAGCATCACGATTCCCGCTCATTCTTTTTTGCTGGCTACTACCGAAGAGTATATCAAGCTTCCCGCTGATGTAACGGCATTCGTTGAGGGCAGGAGTTCCATTGGCCGCATAGGCTTGTTTATCCAAAACGCGGGGTGGGTAGACCCCGGTTTTGAAGGCCGGATTACCCTAGAGCTTTATAATGCAAATTCCCTGCCAATTAAGCTGCAGTCAGGGAGAAGAATCTGCCAGCTGGTATTTTGCAAAATGGACCAATCAGCTAAAAACCCTTATGCCGGCAAATACCAAGGGCAGGTTAAATCTATTGGCAGCAGGATATACCAGGATAAAGAATTAAAACTATTAAAGATTCATCCGGTAAAGTAATGCAAAAAAGGAGGACAAATTTATATAAGCCGGGGTTGGAAACGCCGTTTAACGTCAGCAGGTCAAAGATCGCGCTGTTTTTAGAGTGTCCCCAGTGTTTTTACCTAGACAGAAGGTTGGGGATATCAAGGCCGGATATGCCAGGGTGGTCGTTAAACAGCGCAGTAGATTATTTATTAAAAAATGAATTTGATCTATTGCGGGAAGCGCAGCAGCCCCATAGGCTTATGCTGTTTCATAGGATAGATGCGGTTCCGTTTTCTCATCCCGATTTGCACATCTGGCGCGACGACCATAATAAAAAAATCGGGGCTTCGGTTTTGCATAAAGAAACGCAGCTAAACATCTGCGGCATCATTGATGATATTTGGCTGAATACCAAGAACCAGGAACTTCACATTGTTGACTATAAATCTACCAGCACGGACTATAAAATATCGCTGGATAGCAAGTACAAAGAGGGTTATAAACGGCAAATGGAAGTGTACCAATGGATTTTTAAAAAAATGGGGTTTAACGTTTCTAAAACAGGGTATTTTTTATTTGCCAATGCCACAAAAAACCGCTCGGGCTTCCACGGAAAACTGGAATTTGAAAATTCAATTATTCCTTATGAAGGAGATGATGCTTGGGTAGAATCTACCATTGTAAAAATCAAAAAGTGCCTTGATGCCAACGAGGTTCCCGAATCCAGCCCTGTATGCCAGTATTGCGCATACCGGAATCTTATCAATAATGAAACCTTGCGAACCCAGCTGAATTTGATTTAGAAAATTTTAAGCTTGCTAAAAACCGTCCCGAGCATAGTCGAAGGACGGTTTTTATTTGCATCAGTGTTTCTAGGGGTTGGTAATAAAGCTTGACTGGTTGGTTACACTTACATTACCGGGGTTATCGGCGGCCACAATCATATAGTAGTAAAGTTTATTAGGCATAAGCCCCGGGATAGTAACGCTTTGGCTGGACTGTATGTTGGTTGCCAGCGCGACAGATCCTCCCGAGATCATCGGTTCACTGAAACTGCCGGTTGCCTCTGCTAACAAGAATGGGGAAGCGCTATAAAACACTTTCCCTCTGGCAGATTCGGTGGTATTCCAGCTTATCTGGGCGCTGTTACTGGTTTTTTGGACAGATGTATTATAAATAGTAGGAGCATACACATCTATTCCATAGCCTGCTGCTATGACACTGTTTATCTTGGCCATTGTCATAGGTCCCACGCGGCCTACCGGAGGCAATCCATAATGCAGCTGGAATTGGGTCACTGCCCTTTTTGTAAGAGTGCCATAGTATCCGGAAATTATTCCTTCGGGGTAAATATTGCTGTTTGAAGCAAGAAATGTCTGCAAGCTAATTACATCATTTCCCCGTGATCCAAATTCCAATTGGCTATTTATTTGGGCAAAGGTAGCGCCATGCGCCAACCCGGCAAATAAAGAAAACGCCAATACTATACTACTCGTTAAAGCAATTTTTTTATGTATATTTGTAGTGTTCATATTTTTTTACCCGATCAAATAATTTTGCCTTTGGTAAAATTAGAAATCCTTTGGATTTCTATTTGATCGGGTGAATTTTAGTTTCTTTTTTACGTTTGTCGACCCTGGATTTAATTGTCGCCTTGTAACCTATATGACGAATTAGGCTATAAATTTTTACATTTGTAAGACTTTGCTATATATTGCGTCCCATAATATATGTTCAAGTATATACATATATTATTAGCACTTCTTATTGCAGGATTCGGAGGCACTTGCGTGGCCCTAGAGCACAGTTCTTTTCAGTACCCCAAAAATTTGGCATATATGGCCTTGCCAGCATATGCTGCAGAGGGTGATATTACAGAAGCCAAAGAAATCACTGAATCTTCTGATGAAGCTTTTGAACTTCGGAATCGTATCAATATGCTGGAGATAAAATTAAAAGGATATAGTGAAAGCGATTATTTGATAAATTAGAAAATTTAGAGCCACGGAACACATTATAACTAGTTTTAGCGGAGCGAATTAAGCCAAGATTCAAGGCGCGAGGAAGAGATACGTACCCTCTGCGGTACGTTCTCGACGAGCAACGAAGAAGCTTGGCTTAATTCGCCCGCCCAAGGGGAAGCCAAAAAATGAATAATTTCTGCGTTATGCCTCCGAGGCGTAGCGCAAGGCTACGCCTCGTTCGGCAAGCCTTGAAATTATTTCATTTTTTGGGTTCTAAAACTAGTTATAATGTGTTCCGTGACTCCAGGTTCGTAAAGAACAGTCTCACTTAATGTGGGAAGGTCGTACAAATTTCTAATTTGTATGACAGGAAAAATATAGCTCATTCAAGAGCAAAAGAGCCGCTTAAAGCGGCTCTTTTGCTCTAAACTCAATACAGAGTTTAACACCCTTTATGATAATTTGATTAAATTTTGTAAGTAATAACCAAGTCGTCCGTCATATAGTAAGAAAAATATATGACAAAACAAAAAATATCTTTAAACCATAAAGAACGTGAGGGCCTGCGTGATTCAATGATTCATTTCATTAAAACAAACCCTCCTATAACCTTAAAGTCAACGAGGCAAAAAAGTAAATTACTTTTGAAATATGCATCAATAACATCTGTAATAGTCATGTTATTTGGATTTGCAGGCATTTCTTTTGCAGCCCAAAATTCTTTGCCTGGGGACTTTATGTATCCTTTAAAAATCAGGCTTAATGAGAAAATTTTAGCATTCATGCCATTTTTGGATGAGCCTAAGCCTAGCTATTATCTTTACCTTGCCCACCTAAGGCTAGAGGAAGCAGAGCAGTTGGCGGTTCAAGGAAAATTAAATAAAAAATTGAGCAAGAAGATTGTTTCCCTTTTAAACGAACATATCACTGATGCTAAAAACTCTTCTAAAGCCACGGAGAATAAGAGTAAGGCAAACCTTTTAGTAGAAACCAGTTCTTCATTAGAAGCATCGTTAAGCGCCCACGGTAAAATTTTAAGCAAGTTAGCGGATAATAGGGGCAAAACTTCAGAAGGGGTAAAGAATATGGTTCGTGAGATTCAAAACAAAACCGAGGAAACAAAGCAAATGCGGCAAGATAGCGAGAAAAAATTATCGGTAGGATTTGCCAGCAATATGAAAGCAGACTCTGAAAAGAAAGCAGCAGAGGCAGAAAATAATTTAATAGGAGCGATTAACTTTATTGATAGTAAAAAAGGTTACTTGAGTGAAGATTTTTATATATTAGCAAAAACAAACATCCATAATGCTAATAGTCTTATCATCCAGGGCCAAACAAAATTGCAGTTGGGCGAATATAAAGAGGCATTTATATTATTTCAAGAAGCAATAAGGACTATAGAAGAGATAAAAATTAATGTAGACGCGGCAATTCATTTAAAGGTCAACGTATTGCCGATATTAAATCAGTAACGAATTTCCAGTTTTAAATTTATCATTTTAAATTTTTAATTTGCATCAAACCCGCTACCCTGCGGGTCTTTTTTTATGATACTATGGAAATAATAAGCTAATAATTAACTAATATGAATATGAGTAAAAAAACCATAAGTTTTATAGCGCTTGCCGTTGTAGCCACAGGTATTCTTATATTTATGTGGGTGTCTTACTATAACACTCCGGGGAAACTTGATGCTTTTGCCCAGTGCCTAAAAGATAAAGGCGTGAAGTTCTATGGAACATTTTGGTGCCCTCATTGCCAGAACCAAAAAGCCTTATTTGGAAGCTCTAAGAAATATCTTCCTTATGTTGAATGTTCTACGGCTGACAGCAGGGGGCAGCTGCAGGTGTGCAAAAATGAGAATATAGAGGCGTATCCTACATGGAAATTCCCAGATGGCACCAGTGAACAAGGAGAGGTTGCGTTGGAGAAATTAGCAGAAAAATCAGGCTGCCAGTTGCCGCAATAACAATTGACTGTTGACAATTGACAATTAACATCGGTGTCAAATGTTAAATGTCAAATGTTAAATGTTGCATTATGCTTATAGACTTTGTTAATACGGGGCTTGCTTTGGGCACTATTGCAGCCCAGGCCTTTATTTTATTTACGATTGTCTGGTTTTTCTTTTTACAAAAACGAAATATTAAAATAATGGAGTTGTTAGGAAAAAATGCGGTGCTTTATGCCGGAGTCGCTGCTTTATTAAGCACACTAGGCAGCTTGTTTTATTCTAATGTTGCGGGTTTTGCCCCTTGTGCACTATGCTGGATCCAGAGAATTTTCATGTATCCATTAGTCATTATGACAGGAGTAGCCTTAGCTAAAAAAGACCATCAGATCATTGATTATATTTTATCCCTTTCGGTGGTTGGGTTTTTAGTAGCTTTATACCATAACTACATGAATTACGGGGGAGTAAGCGCCCTATGCCAGATATTAAGCACCGATGTTTCTTGTGTAAAAAGATATGTCTTTGAATTTGGATACATTACGATTCCCGTAATGTCCCTTACGGCTTCTGCATTGATAATTACCCTTTCCCTTCTGTATAAGTTTTACCATCGCAAAAGTTTTTAGGATAACATTTTTATGATGAATCAAGGCGCCTATACCATTATTCTTTTTTATAAGTTCACTCATATAAAAAATCCCGAGAAATTTAAAATACAGCAACGCAAGATTGCCGAGTCCTTTGGTTTAAAGGGCAGAATGTTAATTGCCACAGAAGGGGTCAATGCCACGTTTGAGGGAACTACCAAAAACATCAAAGGCTATATGAAGTCATTGAGACAGCAAAGGGTATTTAAGGATGTAACTTTTAAGGATAGCGCCGGAAATGGAAAAGCCTTTACAAAATTAATGGTGAAAGTACGGCCTGAGGTAGTAACCTTGGGTGCAGGAGATTTTAATATTAAAAAAGAAACGGCAAGGGCGATTACCGCAAAAGAACTTGACCAGTTTTACCAAAAGAAGGAAGATTTTGTGGTGCTTGATTTACGCAATGACTATGAAATCCAAGCAGGACACTTTACAAATACCGTAAACCCAAAATTAAGGAATTTTAGGGAGCTGCCTGAAAAAATGAATGAATTAGCGCATTTGAAAAGTAAAAAAGTAGTGGCAGTATGCACGGGAGGCATCAGATGTGAAAAGGCAACCTGCTTGTTAAAGAAAAAAGGATTTAAAAATATATATCAATTAAAAGATGGCATTCATGCGTATATTAAAAAGTTTCCCGGAAAAAATTTTAAAGGGTCTCTTTTTGTATTTGATAACAGGATGACTACCCCTATTGTTGATTCTGCAAACAGGGAAGTAGTAGCCCGTTGCGCTTTTTGCAATGCACCATGTGAGGAATTTTATAATGATGACTCATTCAGGCCTTCAAAAAAGGTGATATGCTGCGATAATTGCATTGCGCGATATCAGCATAAGCTCCGCCGATGCATCCCAGCGTAAAATTTTTATGATAGAAAAAAATATAAAAAAAGATTGGTCAGAGTATTATGAACTAACTAAAAATAAGCCACCTTCAAAACTTCTTATCAAAGCGCTTAGTTATGTAAAAAATAAAGGGAAGGCAGTTGATATTGGTGGAGGGGGACTCAAAGATACTCGGTATCTTCTGGCAGAAGGATTTGATGTAGCAGTAATTGATAGTAGTGAATTAATGGCGAAAGAAGCTGAAAAAATCACGTCAGATAAACTGCATTACTTTGTTGTTTCTTTTGATAGATTTAATTTTCCTGAAAGTACCTTTAATATTGCGAATGCTCAATTTTCACTTTCGTTTAATCCACCAGCTACTTTTGATGATGTTTTTAGAAATATCAAAAATTCTCTTGTTGAAGGAGGAATATTTTGCGGTCAACTATTTGGCGTGAGAGATGAATGGAAAGATAAACCTAATATGATCTTTCATACAAAAGAACAAGTTGGAAAATTATTCTCAGATATGGAAATAATTTATTTTCGAGAAGAAGAAAAAGATGATAAAACGGCAAATGGCACCCCAAAACACTGGCATGTATTCCATATTATTGCCAGAAGGCCATGAAAATACAAATAACGAAAAAAGCGACCAGCTAGTCGCTTTTTTTGTTATTTGCTCAATTTTTTAGGTGGCCGATAGCGCCACTTTTTGTTTGCAAAATTTTTTGAAAATAAGAAGCAGGAACGGCAAATCGAGTCCCAGCCGAAAGGTTCACGGATCGTGGCCGAACTCCAGCGACAGATTGTCATGAGTGGCGAAGATCGCAATGCTCAGCAAATCGGTTGCCACAACGACAATTCGGGCGGCGGTCACAATGACAACTAGTTCGTTGTGGGTGCAAGCTCTTTACTGTCAAACAGGCCCCGGAACTTCATCGAAGTTTCGGGGCTATTCATTTATACAAAAACTAAAAGCGGCTCTTTAACTTGAATGGATTTTTTGTTAATATAATCAAATAAATATGAGCCAAGATTGGGAATCAAAATTAATGACCTTTGAAGAATATGCCAGAAAAAAACATGATCCAGTATATATTTTTGACGTAGAATTTGGCAGTAAAAAAGTAACTTATTTTGGTGCCGAACATAACCACAATCCTGAAAGCCCGATGTTTGATCGCATTGAAGCAGAGTTTAAAAAAGCTGATCCCCAGATTGTATTTGTGGAAGGAATGTATTTTTCGCAAGGTGGAAAACAAAAGGCGATCGAAAAATATAAAAATACCGATAGAGAATCGGTTATTAAAAATCACGGAGAATCAGTGTATGTTTTCAGGTTAGCGGCTGACGCCGGGATTGAAGTTGATTCTCCAGAATCATCGCTTAGTGATGAAATTACTTTTTTACTGCAGCAAGAATTTTCAAAGGAACAAATTTTTTGCTTCTATGGGTATCGTCAAATCAATGGATTGCATCGCTTAGCAGATAAATCTAAATTTAATGAAGAATTAACAAGATATATTTCAGTTTTTCAAAGGGATAGTCAGTGGAAAGATTTTGATTATTCGCCTGAACATTTGGAAAAAATTGGAAAATCAGTTTGGGGAGAAGTGCGCGGCGACGTTATGATTAACGATGGGTACCGAACAACACCCGTACCGCCAGAAGATAAGAAATTATTTACACTCATTAATCAGATCAACCAAGAGGTAACTCATTTTAGAGACTGCAATGTCGTACGGAGAGTTGTAGATGCCTTAAAAACCCACGATCGACTATTTATTATTTTTGGATCAACTCATGCTGTCATGCAGGAACCAGCTTTGAGATATTTAGCAGAAAGTTATGATAAATAAAATGGCAAAATACGATTCAACAACCAAAGACAATAAATGCATTTTTTGTGAAATAGTTTCGGGAAACATAAAAACTCCTGGGCTGTTCTGATAAAGGTGGCTGACACCTTTACTCACCTTTACTCCTTTACTTTGACACCTTTACTCGAGAAAATAATATACCTTATAAACCGTTACGCGACGGGGAGGTAATTATCGTTAATGATAATAATTTGGAAATCATAAAATAAAAGAAGGGTGACAACTCGAGTAGTTATCACCCTTTTGGTTTGCAGGAAATTACGGCGTCAGCCGGTTAGGGCCACGGTAGAGATACGTGGCTTCTCGGATGTTTTTGACACCCAGAAGCATCATCAGTACCCGAGCCAGGCCGAGTCCGAAGCCTCCGTGTGGCGGACAGCCATAGCGGAAGCATTCCAAATAGTACTTGATTGGATCCAGGGTCAGGCCTTTCTCCTGGGCTTGCTGGACCAGAACATCGTACCTATGCTCACGCTGGGCACCCGTCGTCACTTCGAGTCCTTTCCAAAGAAGGTCGAAGCTCTTGGTGGCTTTCGGGCTATCAGCGTGGCGCATGTGGTAGAACGGACGCACGCTGATCGGGTAGTCGGTCACAAACACGAAGTCGTGGCCGGTTTTTTCTTTCATGTGAGCGCAGAGTTGGCGCTCGCCTTCGGGATCAAGGTCGCCCTTGGTCTCGGCGGAGAGCACGTGGCCGCGCTGTGCGAGAATCGCGTACGCTTCCTGCATCGAAAGACGCGGGAAAGGCAGCGTGGGAACTTCCACTTCGACGCCGAAGTACTTGGCCACGGCTTCACTGTGCTTGTCCTTGAGGGACTGGAGTACGTACTGGAGCCACCGCTCTTCGAACTTCATGACATCGTCGTGGGATTCGATCCAGGAAATCTCCACGTCCACACTAGTAAACTCCGTCGCGTGTCTGGACGTGAATGACGGTTCAGCACGGAACACCGGTCCGATCTCAAACACCTTGTCGAAGCCCGCCGACATCGCCATCTGCTTGTAAAACTGAGGCGACTGGGCAAGGTACGCATTGGTCTCGAAGTATTTGACGGTGAAAAGCTCTGATCCCGATTCACTCGGACTTCCCATGAACTTGGGTGAGTGGATCTCGATGAAACCTTCTCTGGTCCAGAACTCGCGCATGGCGTGTTCCGCCGCCGTTTGGATCTGGAAGATCAGGTAGTTGGCGGGACGGCGCAGGTCTAGGAAGCGCCAGTCGAGGCGCAGGTCCAGGCCGGATTCTTCCGTGATAGGAAGAGTCGGAGGAGCCACGTTGATGACTTTGAGGTCATCGATGGCGATTTCCAGACCGCCGAGCTTAATCTTTTCGTTGGCGACCACGGTGCCGGTCAACTCCACTGCGGTTTCTGCTGTGAGGCTAGAGATGAGGACGCTCAGGGGATCCTCCTTCTTTTCACGCACGGTCTGGACGAGGCCAGTATGGTCGCGAACGACGATGAACTGGACCCGCTTCTGGTCGCGGAGGGTCTGAACCCATCCTTTGACGCAGACGGTGCTGCCGACGGCACTTTTGAGAGTGCTGATCAAGGTACGTTCCATAAGAACACCTTCCTTTCAGGTTAGATGACTTGTTAAGGTTCTTATTTTACAGATCTAGACGATAAGTAAAATACTATGCTACTTTACCTCTTTATTATATATTTGTCAATATTTTATAAAACAAAAATTATGCTATCATGAATGACATGGAAAAGATACATATTGATCAAATAAAAAATAATATCGGTAAGCAGATAACTATTACCGGATTCGTCCAAACGATCAGAGATCAGAAAAACATTAAGTTTTTTTTGATCCGTGATATTTCAGGAGTCATCCAGGTTGTCATTACCAAAGACAAGGAAGAGGCATTCAAAAATTCTTCCGGTTTGAGTTTGGAGTCAGTAGTAGAAATTACCGGTTTAGCTAAAGAAGAAAAACAAGCGCTAGGAGGTTTTGAAATAGCCGTAGAAAGCATTGCGACACTCTCTTTATCTGATCCAGAACTTCCAATCCCTGTTATCGAAAAAGGCCAACAAGAAGAAACCGACCAGTCGATTCGTCTTGATTGGCGATGGATTGATTTACGTAAAGAAAAAAACACTTTGGTATTTAAAGTGTGGACCGTTATGGAGCAGGCGTTCCGGGAATACTGGGTTAAGAACAACTATATTGAAATCCATTCTCCAAAACTCATTGCTACCGCAAGTGAATCTGGTTCAGAAGTATTTGAAGTGAAATATTTTGAACGCAAAGCTTATCTTGCCCAATCTCCGCAATTTTACAAACAAATGGCCATGGCCGGCGGATTTGAAAAGGTATTTGAAGTAGGGCCGGTATTTCGAGCTGAACCATCGTTCACATCACGGCATGCTACAGAGTTTACCGGTTATGATACTGAAATTTCTTACGTAAAATCCCATTACGATATCATGGAAGAAGAAGAAAAAGTAATTCAATATGCATTAGAAAAAGTAAAAGAAAAATATGGCGAAGAAATCTTGAAAGTATTCGGCAGGGAAGTAGTAGTTCCTAAAATTCCTTTTCCAAAGATTTCTATGAAAGAGACTAAAGAAATACTAGCGAAGATGAGAATCAAAAGCGAAAAGGAAGGCGATATTTCTCCAGAAGAAGAACGAAAAATCTGCGAATACGTTAAAGAAAAAGAAAACCACGAATTCGTATTTATCACTGAATATCCGGTAAGTGTGCGGCCGTTTTATCACATGCATGATGAAGAAGACCCAAAAGTTACTAAGAGTTTTGATTTGTTATGGAACGGTCTTGAGGTAACTACGGGGGCGCAACGTGAACACAGATACGACGTGCTGGTTGCGCAGGCCAAAGAAAAAAAGATGGATATTGAACATTTGCAATTTTATCTTAACTTTTTTAAATATGGCTGTCCTCCGCATGGCGGTTATGGTATGGGTCCCAACAGAATGATTATGCAGCTTTTGGGACTTGATAATGTTCGAGATGCGATGTTTGTATATCGCGGAGTTAATCGATTGACGCCGTAAAGATATTTTGCGTAAAAAAATAGCTCGGGGTGAAATGATTCACTCCGAGCTTTATTTTACGTCGGGGTTGCCAGATGATCAAGGAAATCGCAATAGGCTGCAGTCAATGGAGCCTCTTTACTACGTTCCCCGATAATCCGCCTTGCAATGCCTTGAATCCATGTCGCACTGTGCTTGTTATGAAGCCGGAAGGCTTCGCAAGCAAGAGTTGACAAGATGTCAGCCCAAACTGCCGCATATTCTCCCCAGAATTTGCTCATCTGGTCGAACATTGCGTTGGCTGAGTGTGCGCTTTTGCTTCTTATGTCTGCTTCCTCCTGGACCAGCCTGAGCCTCAACGTTTCTGAGAACGACGAGATTGCAGGCATGGCGCAGGATTCAGCCGTTTCTCGCGAAAGTTTTTGAGCTTTGGCAATATTTTCACCTCTGATGTGCATTGACACCGCGGTGTGCCAATAATTGCCAAGCCTTAAACCTGTGCAAGCAGACATGCATTCCTGCAAAAGCGAGAACTCGAACACGTTGTAGGGCAACAGTTGTATTGCATCGTTCGCGCGCATAGCGACTGTTGTGTGCAACGTGTCACTTCGCGGCATGAAAGCGATATTGAGCGTGCATGGAATGTCTTGTGATTCCAAGCGCGCAAGATCACTTGCGTCATGGAGGTCGATTACCGCCCGCTTCGTGTCGGAACGAGTCGAAATGGTTTTTGAAGCCAAATCAAACTGGTTCTTTCCTGAAGCTCCTCCAAAAATCCTCATGCCGTATGAAGAACCTGGTATGGTGATACCGTCGTCTGAAAAACAGCAGGCTGATTTGGAGTAGAACGCAATCGGCTCAAGCAGATTCGATCCGGATAGCATATAGATGAAGCGCGCTGCCGCAAGTCCTGGATTGAACAGGGGCAATGCGCTTTTGAATATGCGTTTTCGCGGATCAGTCAGACAGAGCTGGGCATTGAACACTTCCTGAATCGAGAAGTCCCGGTTCATAGAGTGTTCGCCCGATTGGTAAGTAATGCCATGCGCACTAATCCTGCCGATCATTTCGCGTATGACCGCATTCGTGTCGTCACCCATGACGACACCTACCGAATGTAGTGAGTCCACATCAAGTCCTCCTTTCTTGTCGGATGAATTCCGTCAGATCCTTCAGGTTTGCCGATGGCTGACAGAGTTGGTTGAGATCTTCGGTCCAGATGCTCATCTGGTTTCCTATGATCGGATCAATCACTTCCGGATGAGAAGCCTCATCCTTTTCGACGAGCCGAAAGTGCTTTGCGGCTTGATACGCATTTGCCAAGTCGTTTTGTGGAATGCCGGTCAACTCGCGTACCACATGATCCGCAAACATGATTCCATGTTTTGCATAGTCCTGAAGCAGGCGCATTGTAGTGTACAGGCGCAGAGCGGGCGTTTCCATTGCCGAATATGCGACTTGGAATACAAAGTTGCGCATGTCCAGCAAAGAATCGATTCCGGGTTCCACTTCCCGAGCATAGCCAAGAAGAACATCAGTTGGGCGGGTAACTGCAGTAAGCTGTAGCACATCCCTAGAAATAGTTTCCCAGTAGCCTTTCCAGGAATTTATATGTTCCACCGGCTGCCAAGAATCGGGCGATGATGCGTTGACGATCATTCTTCCGTTTGCGGGAAGATAGACCGATAGCCTCCTTGAGTGGAATTGACGGGGAGTGTTGTAATTGGGAACTTGTCCCAATTTTGACCGCCAGTAGGTGTATCCTCGAAGGACGGTTTCGTAAAAATTGTGCCCTTCTCCGTGGGTGCCGCGCATAGAAAGGTTAAAGAAACTGTCGCCAATTTCTTCCACTTTCTTGACATCGCTCCACGAAGTTCCAGGCACATCCTGTTTCGACATTTTCTTGGCAAAGCCAAGAAAATAGGTTGGTTTGTAGATTACCGGAATTTCCATGTCTCCGGTAACCAGCCAGCGGGTGGGGAATGCGTCGATGATGGGCAGATTGATTACCGGATCAGAAGGATTCTTTTCCGGCAGCAATTCTGCTCCAAGTCTTTGCGCCAGTTGGATGTCCAGGTTTTGGTTCGGATCAAGGATAGTGCGAACGACGGGACGGATATTGATTCCGTCGTCGCTTCGTGCGACCGCATACCTGATTGCATGCAGCACATTCTCAACGGACACGTTGTGGAACGTGTCGTAGCTGATGCGCAGGATGAATGTTAAATTCCGTCCTCGCATCTTGTTTCCGCGACGCATGGCGTCGATGAACCTGTCCAACATCCGTTCGGTGGCTTCCGCGCTTTCAGCGAAATAAACGCTGGTGATGGTCACCACTTCGTGGATGTTTTCCAGATTTTCGACTGCGTAGCACATGGCATCCATGTTCTCATACGATTCTCCGCCGCCGGAAAATACCAGCAACTGAGCCTTGGCCTCGTTCATGATCTTCACGAAAATTCGCATCTGATCCATGGAGAGCCGAGGCGGAGAACCACCAAAAATCTTTTTTGCCATTGCCGCCGAAAAGAGGCAGTTTGGGCATGTCAGTGCGCATTGGTCGGCAGCGTTGACGACCATAACCGAAACTTCGAGATTTTCAGCAGACCCGATTTCCGGTACATGTCGCGCAAGATAGGCGCGCAGTAAATGGGCGTTGCGATCATCAAACAAAGCGTTCATCTTTTTCTCCTGGGTTTGAGTTCGGTGCTATATTCTCTCTCGATAGAGAGCTTTGACAAGGAGCAATCTTTTGCGTAAATAATAATATAGAATTATAAAAATGTCAACAATAAAAAAGATAATTTTACCATAATAAAACCCCCGATTTCTGGTCGAGGGTTATGGCTGAAAAACAGCCTTTATTACTTTGAGGCGCTGCAATGTTTGAAAATTGCGCGCACTGATCCATGGCGATGGTTTTCTTCGGAACCGGCATGGCTGTGAACGATGTCAGTTTCATCCCAGTGGAGCAGGCTCCAATTTTCCGGCCCGAATAGAGTTTTGATCCGTTCGGGGTTCATAATGACTCCTTTCAGTTCCGGCTGGATGTCTGGAGCGGGGTATTTGTCTGTCAGGCTTTGCATGATCAGGTAACCGCTTTTGAGAACGATTTGCCTGATGGCATCAATTACTTGATGTAGGACAGATTCTTCCTTGAACACATGCAGAAGGCCGTAACAGACTACGATGTCGAATTGCTCACGGTTGTGTTTCAGGAAGCTGAGCGCGTCATCTTTGACGAGCGCGATTCTTCCTTCTGGCAACAGTCCCGATTCTTCAAGTTTCACGGTAACATCAAGCAATGTTGCCATGGCAAGAGAATCTATTTCGACAGCGATAGCCCGTTTAACATCTCGACGGACAAATTCCATGATGTTTTTGCCCGTACCGGCACCCAGTTCCAGAACCGAAAATTCGGTCCATGGCAAAGATGCCATCTGGTTGAAGAAATGAACCACTTCGCTTCCAGGCTTTAAGCCCCAGAAATCCAATCCATGGGAGCGATAGCCGTTCCTGTAGAGGCCGATGCCTTCGCCACTTCCTTTTTGAGGATGGGCGAGGACTTCTTGCATTTCTTCGACAGTGAAGAGTGGATTCACTTTGACCCCCTTTCTTAATAAGTTTTTTGGGCGTTTGCGGTTATGGTGAACAGACCGTTGACTGACTGGAGTCGGTTGATGATAGCTTTGGGTTGATCTGTCAGGATATTACTCATGAACACATCCTTGGTTCCCTGAGTGACTGTCACGACACCGGTAGGTTGCACGAGGAGTGCCGGACTTGCGTAGAAGTCGGCAAGGCTGTGGATGGTCACCCGGATTTTGTCTCTGAACAGGCGCAGTGCTTCTTCTACGATTGTCCTGTAAGTGTCATCCGAAACACTCATTCGGTCGGCGTTCAATCCTGAAGTACGTCCGACTTCCCGCCCGAAGAACTGTGTCAGCTTCCAGTTGTCCACGCCAAGGTCTACCATCATGTGGCCCAGTTGGACAATCTTGTTGATGTCTGAGGTCACTGAGGTGATCGTGGTACCGACCTTTACTTTGAAGCCGTACTTTTTCAGTTCGGGGATTAGGGCAATCGTTTTGGTGAAGGCAGCATCGTCTCCCCTGATTTCGCTGTTGGACTTGGCATCCGGGCCGTCCAGTGAAAGCGAGAACCACTTCACATTTCTGTTTGCACAGAATGCCAGCATGGAATTTGTGACATGCATGCCCGTGGTTTGCACGATCGTTTCCCGGTTGCGCCGAGAAATTTCATCTACCAGTAGGAGAACGTCGTTGCGGTGAGATTCCGGGTCAGCCCTGACGAAAATCTCGCCACCAGTGAGTTGAATCCTGTCCGTCAAAATGGCAAGACTGTTGATGATTTTTGCCATTTGTTCGGTGGAGGCGTCCCTGGTGAGTCCCTGGAACTCCTCTTCCGCATAGCAGTGCGGACACTGCAGATGACAGCGTCCCGTCACGTAGAGGGAAACAAAACCGATGCGAGCAGCCAGGGCAGGCAGTTTTTCATACTGTTCGAATATTTCAGCGAGTGCTTGGGCGCGTTTGTCGCCCAATTCCTGGCGGGAAGTAACGTACTTCCTGCTAACCTGTGGTAGTTCCATGGCATCTTCCTTTCGTTGATGGGGTTGATTGTAAAAGAGCCGTTCATGCTCTCTAGTACTAGTGTATCAGTGTGCTAATATAATATCACTTATAATTACTTTTGTAAAGACTTTTGACCATTGAAAATTATTGCATTTTGGTTAGAAAAAAGGCAAAATGGATTTATTAGAAATTAATATGAATATTTTTGAAAGGGTTAAAAAATTGAATTTTCCACTAGGAGAATATGTTGTCATCGGAGCTGGTATCCTTGAAGCTATTGGGATAAGGAATACTCATGATGTCGATATTATTGTGGCGCCACAATTGTTTGAGAAGCTTAGAGAATCTAAAATCTATAAAGAAGAAATAAAGTGGGGCAAAATATTTTTAATTGGAGATGAAATTGAAATTGGTACCAAATTAGATTGGGAAAACTATTCAACTACTATTGAAGAAGCAATTAATACTGCAGCTATTATTAACGGTGTGCCGTTTTTAAACCTTGAAGAAACTATAAAATTTAAAAGGGCGATGGGCAGGAAAAAAGACTTTAAAGATATTGAATTGATAGAAAGTTATTTAAAAAATTATGATAAAAATCTACTTTAATTTTAATAAGTATAGAGTGGATAAAGGTGTCATGATAAAGGTGGCTGACACCTTTAACTCCTTTAACTTTAACTCTTTAACATGACACCTTTAACCCTAAAATTGTAATATAATGCACATAAATTTATGGAAGATTGTATATTTTGTAAAATTGTGAAAAAAGAAACAAAAGGAGATATTATTTAGCAAAAAATAAAAAAATTCTCAAAGGTGATATGAAAAAACAAATTGTAATAATCCATGGGGGAACAACTTTTGACAATTATGAAGAGTATATTAATTTTCTCAAAAATAGTAAAGTTAATGCCGAAAAGTTTAAAACATCTAAACATTGGCAAAATTTTCTAGATAAGGAGCTAGAGGAAATTTTTGAAGTATTTACACCTAGGATGCCAAATAGGAATAATGCCCGTTATCAGGAGTGGCGCATTTGGTTTGAGAAAATAATTCCTTTTATCAATGATGATGTAATACTTTTAGGGTATTCTTTGGGAGGGATTTTTTTGGCAAAATATCTTTCTGAAAATATATTTCCTAAAAAAATAAAAGCAGTATTATTGGTTGCGACTCCTTTTAATAGTGTTGGCTTGAAAGAATCTTTGGGTGATTTTACTTTATCTACGCCTCTTAAAGATTTCTCTTTGCAAACTAAAAAAACCTATTTAATATTCAGTAAAGATGATTCAGATGTGCCATTTGAACAATTAGATAAATACAAAAAAATATTATCGAATTCAGAAATAATGAATTTTATAGATAAGGGTCATTTTTACCAAGATTCTTTCCCTGAGATAGTCGAGTTAATAAAAAATATCTGAATCAAATAAATTATAGTGATTTTAATGTAGTTGATCTGCAATTATTAATTATTCCAGGAAATAACAATGACTATTTTTGATGATGTAAAAAAACTTAATCTGCCGTTAGTGAGAGGCACAGATAAATGTGCTGGCCTCCTCGTCACCTAAAAAGTGATGAGGAGGCAATTTGAAAATATATGAAAAAATATATCTTTTGGAAAATTAAACCGGGTAAAAAACAGACATGGATTAATTGGTGTAATGAAATTATACAACACCAAAATGAAGTGATTGAAACAATGAAAGAAGAAAATTTAATTCATGAACGATGTGTTATTTTTGAAGATTATGTATTTTATGAACATGAAACAGTTGAAGGTAAAGAAAAAAAACCAATGAATCCAAATCGAGAGATTAATCAAAAACACCAGCGCATCCTTAATGAATGTCTTGAACATATTGAAGGTAATATTGGAGTAATTGGTTATGATTTGAAGATTACAAATGAATAAAGAAAAAAATGAAAAAAGAAATAGAGAAATCACAAGAAATTATTAAAGATATAAAATATTCTCAAAAATCACCAAACTATAAAAAAGCCTGGGAAATTGTAAAAAAAGAAGGATATAAAAATATAATCAAAAAACTAAAAAATCATAAGTAAAATTTTAGGGTGGCGGGCGGCGCCGCTTTTCGTTTTTGCTAATTGATATTATAATATAATAAGTTTATAGTTGTTTATATGTCTAATCTGCTTTTTAACAACCTAATTAAGGGAGTGATTTCATGATTACTGCTGATTTTCTAGGGAAGGTGGCGGGGGGAGTTGCTTTGTTTGCTTTTGTTCCATATATTATATCAATTCTCCGCGGTAAAACAAAACCCAGTTTTGCATCCTGGTTCATTTGGACAGTTGTTGGGTTCATGATAGCTTCCAGTTACTATTATTCTGGAGCAGATAGTACTATTTGGATGGCCATCAGTTACTTTGTTGGTCCATTAATTGTTACTATTCTTTCGGTAAAGTACAGCGATAGTAATCTCAATTTGCTTGATAAAACCTGTCTTTTCTTAGTCGGGTTGAGTGTTGTTGTTTGGGGTTTATCTGGTTCGCCCTTGTTAGCACTCTTAATCAATATTTTTGCTGACTTTTTAGGCGCTATTCCGACAATTCGGAAAGCATATAAGGGACCTGCCAGCGAAGATCGTCTAGCGTGGAGTCTGTATTTTGCTAGTAGTATGATTAATTTATTTGCTGTTGAAGAATGGGTATTCTCTATTGCTGTGTATCCGATTTATATGTTCCTTGGCGTCGGATTAACCACAATATTGGTATTTAAGAGTAAATCTCGCACACATACAAATCCATAACCGCCATGTCGTTTTAATTTCTGGCGGTTTTTTTATGATTTGTATTGTATGTTTTTAGCAATTTTGTATAATCACAGTATACAATATTAAATCTGAAAGTTTGGGCACAAAATAAGTTTTAAAATGATAAATTTTTTATGAAGAAAGAACTAGTGCCTCGTTTTGCATTTTTTGTATCTGGTACCGGAAAACATGATGATCGTCTCCAAGCGTTTGATAAGGCTCTACTTAGTGCTGGGCCACTTGCTCATAATTTAGTTTCCGTATCAAGCATATTTCCAGCCGGTTGTAAAGTTATATCTGCTCAAAAGGGCTTTTCTATGCTTACTCCTGGTCAGATTACCTTCTGTATTATGGCTAGACAAGAAACAAATCAATTCGGTGATGTCGCTTCAGCAGCAGTTGGTCTCGCAATAAAAAACAACAAAAATTTTGGTTATATCTCTGAATATCATGGAGCCGCAAAAAATGTGAGTGAGGCTAAATTAATTGCTGAAAAATTGGCTAAAGAAATGTTTGCTAGGAAAATTAGTGTAGATTCTGAAAACCTTAAACTTGAAATGATTCAGGCAACTTCAGCTTCAATTACTTGTGATAAAAAAAACGAATGGGTGTGTGCTGTTGCCCTTTGTATTTTTGTTTTATAGAACAAATCTATTTACTTACTAGATAATTTCCAATTGCTAGATAATCCATTTTAGTTCTCTTAAAAGTTTTTATGGCATCTTCTGGAGAGCATACGATAGGCTCATTGTCGTTAAAGGAAGTGTTAAGCACAATAGGTACTCCAGTGCGTTTATAGAACTGATATATAAGTTTGTGATATAGTGGATTAGTTTTTTTGCTAACTACTTGCAGACGACCTGTCCCATCTATGTGAATTACTGATGGTATTTTTTTTTGTTTAATTTTTTTTGCATCAAAGTTTACTTCCATAAATTCTGCAGATAAAGATTTTCCCCATCGGTGTTCTTTGAACCAACTTGATAAAAACTCCTTAAGTACGCTTGGTGCAAACGGTCGGAAGGATTCACGTCGCTTAATGCGTTCGTTAAGAATTTCTTTCATATCCTTTCGACGTGGATCAGCAAGAAGCGAACGATTTCCTAATGCTCTAGGACCCCATTCTTCTCTTCCCTGAAACCAGCCTATAATTTTTCCCTCGGATAATTTTTCTGCTACTTTTTCTGTAATATCCGTAGTTTTTTTATAGGAAGAAATTTTAAATTTTTTTAGAGCTGAAATAATTTCTAAATCAGAGTATTTCGGACCCCAGTATACATTTTCCATTATAAATGAGCGTGGTTTATTTAACTCTTGATGCCAAATATAATAAGCTGCTCCCAGGGCTGTGCCCGCATCATTAGCTGCCGGCTGAACATATAAATTTTTACAGATAGAATTTTTCAAGAGTAAACTATTAGATACACAATTCAACGCTACGCCACCAGCAAGACATATATTTTTTGAACCTGTTTTTTTGGAGAGAAAAGTAACAAGATGGATAACTACATCGTCGGTAATTGCCTGGAGGGCAGCTGCTATATCTTTATGATTTTTCGTTGGTTTTAATGGACGCCTAATCTCTTTTGGTGTTTTAAATAAATCTTCAAGCTGGCTGAAATCATCCATTCGGAAACGCATAATGCTATTATCTACAGTAAATTCTCCGTCCGCTTTTAGTTGAACTATTTTTTGAAAAATTTTATAGAATCTTCTCGGATTGCCATAAGCAGCTAGACCCATAATTTTTGAAGCGTCATATTCTGTAAACCCTAAATATTTGCTAATTTTTTCCCAAAGAAAACCTAGGGAATTTGGATAATAAATTTCTTTAAGGACTTGAATGGCATTATTCTTCCCATATCCCATCCAAGTAGATGAGAGCTCACCAATACCATCAATAGATAGTATTGCAGATTTAGAAAATGGTGAAACAAAAAAGGCGCTACTTGCGTGACAAATATGATGGGGAATCCACCGGATTTTTCTACTTAAATCTTCACCAGCTAGATGGTTTAATAATAATGGGACTCTGGTAATTTTTTTATAAAATAATCTTTCTCCTCTTTCACTGCCCCAGTTTCCGGGCATGTAATAAGAATCGACATTAATATTCTTCAGTCGTTCTTTTGGGGAGAATGAAAGACCAATGTAATTAACGCGCTTAAGTGGGATTTGTGCTATATCTAAGCAATAGTTTATCGCTTCTTTTGGTAAAACATCTGGATTATTAATTAAGGCTTGCTTACCACGCTTTATACGTGAGAACCTTTCTTCTTCAACGGCCGCTAATAATTTACCGTTTTTAATAATACAAGCCGATAACTCGTGATAAGCAAAATTAAGTCCTAAGATGTATGTAGGTTTTTTCATGTATTATTAGCTGTGAATAACTTTTGGTATTGTATATTAATTATTTTCTTATCATAATACAAGTAATACTATAGGTAAAGCATTATAAAGGGATGAAATTAAATTTTCTTACGAAACTCCTAGTCTTGAATTATGTTTTAGCCGTTGTTATGGTTGTGTTTTTGTATGTTTCTGGCATCCAAACTTCGCTTTTAAATAATTTATATGGGGTGCTATTTTTAGGATTTATTCCGCTCATCGGAGGCCTTAATGGGTTAATTCTCTCAAAGCACTGGGGATATTTTAAAAGTGCTATCGGTAAATCTATTATCTTTCTGTCACTGGGATTAATCTCTTGGGGTTTAGGCACATACATTTTTTCTGGTGTATATAATTTTTTACTTGGTGTAGCAGTACCGTATCCATCTATTGCAGATGTGGGGTACATTTTGAGTATCCCTCTTTGGATAATGGGGGTATTACAATTAGCTAAAGCTACTGGCGCCAAGTATGGATTGCGTTCGTTAAAGGGTAAATCCTTATTATTGATTATCCCGATATTAGTAATCGGTATTTCATATTATCTTCTTATCACGGTGGCACGGGATGGTGTAATTGATACTTCTGATTCAGAAATTTTAAAATTATTTTTTGACTTTGCTTATCCTGTAGGAGATTTATTAATCTTAACTGTGGTGACTCTTGTTTATTCTTTATCCTATAGATATTTAGGTGGGATATTTAAAAATGCTGTTTATTTAATATTATTAGGATTTATTTTAATGTATCTTGCTGATTTTGCCTTTTCTTATACAACGACAACAGAAACTTTTTATCCTGCGAATTGGGTAGACCTTTTGTTTACTACAGCTATGTTTATTATAGTATTAGGCGTATCGCAATTTACTCCTAAGACTGTTAATCAAGACTAATCTAACTTGTAAATTATATGGTAACGTTTGCTCAAATCCCAATACGTATCATAAAAGAACAGGAACTTATTATAGGTCCCTTGGCTTGGGATGAGGCACTTAAGGTGGGCGGGCTTACTATTGATCAATCGCACAGCTCTGTTTCTTTTGCCGGAGATGAAAAAGATGTCATAAACCGCCTGGTTGCCCAATACGAGCGGCTTTTTGGAAAAGCCTCCCACGAAGTCTGCAAAGAAGCCGTCCAAGATTTGATAGCCGAAATGGCGCCAGACCAGATACCATCTAGTTTGAAGTAATTGATTGATTTTGCGATAATAGTACAAAACGGATCATGATCCGTTTTTTGCATTTTTATTAAAAAACCTTCATAATAAAAGAAAAATTTATGTCAGAACAACCAAGAAATAATAAAGAAGAAAATAGAGTACCAATAGATTATATAAAAGAATGGATTTTCTATTACATAAATTATGAATATTAAAATAAGAAAATTTAAAGATTCTGATATTTTAGGTGTTGTTTCTTTAATAAAAGAGACTTTTTATAAATATAATAAAAAAGAGGCAACTAAAACAGGGATTAAAAATTATCTTACTTACTACAGTATTAATAAAGATAATTTAGAAAAGGTTAAAATTAGTTTTTTAAAAACACCTATATTTTTTGTTGCTTTAGATAATAAGAAAATTGTAGGCATGATACGGGGTACAAAAAGTTATATGGTTAATCTTTTTGTTAATGGTAATTATCATAATCAGGGAATTGGTAGAGAATTAGTTAATAAATTTGAAAATGAGGCAAAAAAACAAGTTTCCAGTGAGATAAAAATAAGAGCTTCCTTATTTGCTGTGCCATTTTATCAAAAAATAGGTTATAAAAAAACTACAGGAATTAAAAACTATAAAGGCATAAAAGTATATCCAATGAAAAAATTAATATTTTAAAAATATTAGAAAGGTGAATCAATAGGGTCGGTCACCATTTATTATCAATTGATCAATCTCATAGTTCTGTTTCTTTCGCCGGAGATGAAAAAGATATTATAGAAATCCCCGCTGCTTCGCAGCTCTCTAATAATTTTTAAAGATTTATTTTCATTCTGTGAAAACTTTAAAAATTATTGGATTTATATATTTTCCTCCGCTGCGGCTCCGGGCAGGCATTCGCCTGAAAATATAAACCGCCTGGTTGCCCAGTATATTTTCATAAAAAAACGACTATCGCCGTTTTTTTATTTGCATTTCCGTTTGCATTTTTGTTACTAAAAAGGCAAAATAAGTTTACAAATGAAAATATGCCGGTACTGGAGCCTTTTGGTCTTTCAAATAAAGAATCAAGAGGTCATGATACACTTATGTATTTATTGGAGAATAAAAAGTAAAAAAAGTATGGCTCACATTAATGAACTCATCGATTTTACAATTGCTGTATATATTGTACATGATGATAAGGTCCTACTTATCCATCACAAGCAACTTTTGAAATGGTTGCCTATTGGCGGCCATATCGAACTACACGAAGATCCCGAAGAAGCATTGTTTCGTGAAATTCAAGAAGAGTGCGGGCTTGAAGTAGAAGTCGCTGGGACAAAACAGACACTCAATGAAGTTGGCACAAAGTCTCTTTTGCCTCCCATATACTTGAATATTCACGATATCAAACTGCCTCATCGGCATGTTGGATTCATCTATTTTGCTAAGGCAAAATCGGATAAATTTGCCCATAACAAAGAGGAACACGATAATATCCGTTGGTTTACGGCGAATGAGCTTTTAGATCCACAGTATGTGATTGGTGAATATGTTCGCTACTACGCCGAACAGGCTATTAAGTACTTCCATAAAGGAGAAAGTAATGCTTAAGCTCGCTGTTATTGGTTTAGGGAAACGAGCTCTTAAGAGCCATATTCCCTCAGTTCTTGAAAGTGAAAAGTTTGATTTAGTCGCATTATATGTGTAAAGATGCAGTCCAAGATTTAATTGCTGAAATGCCTCCAGAACAAATCCCATCTAGTTTAAAATAATTGATTGATTTTGCAATACTAGTACAAAACGGATCATGATCCGTTTTTTGCATTTTTATTAAAAAACCTTCATAATAAAAGAAAAATTTATGTCAGAACAATCAAGAAATAGTAAAGAAGAAAATAGAGTACCAATAGATTATATAAAAGACAAATATAATAAAATATATTCTGAAAACGAAGTTACTTTTGGTAAGGGTAAACCAGAAAAAATTATTGAGGATATAATCCAGTATTGTACCTCTGGGTCGGTTTTAGAATTAGGTGCTGGTGAAGGAAGAAATTCTTTATTTTTAGCTGGACATGGGCTTGAAGTAACAGCAAAAGACATATCCGATGTAGGTGTAGATAAGATTAACAAGTTAGCAGAGGCGAAGGGTTTAAATATAAAAGCAGAAGTTGCAGATGTTAGTGATTTAAGTCTTGATAATAATTTTGATGTACTTATTTCTACTTTTATGTTGCATCATCTATCTCGCAGGGAAGCAATAAAGTTAATTGAGCAAATGAAGGAACATACAAATGTTGATGGATTAAATGCCATAACTGCCTTCACTAAAAATGGCGATTTTTTCAAAAGAAACCCTGAAACAGATGATTTTTATCCTGAAGAGGGAGAACTAAAAGATATATACTCGGATTGGGAAATTTTAGAATACGAAGAAGTTGAAGGCGGGGCGTTTGACAAAAATCCAGATGGAAGTCCTATTTTAAATATATCTGCGAAAATATTAGCTAAAAAACTGAAATAAAAAATGAAACTATATTTAGTAAGGCATGGTCAAACAGAACACAACGCTTCATCATTACATCAAGATGAAAAAGTTGAATTGTCTAAGCAGGGTAAAAAACAAGCTATAATTCTAGCCAAAAGATTTTCAAAAATTCCCATAGAATTGATTTATTCCAGCCCAATGAATAGGGCCAGAAAGACTGCAGAAGTTATTAATAAAAAAATTAAAAAAGAAATTATCTATAGTGATTTTTTGAAAGAGTGGAAAAATCCATCGGAAGTTATTGATAAGAGCATTGATGATCCTGAAGTTAAAAAAATTCATGAACTGACCTATAAACATAGAGACGATCCTTTTTGGCACTATTCTGATGAGGAAAATTTTTTTGAATTTAAAAAAAGAGTTTTTAAATTCATTAATCTTTTAAGTAAAACTAAAAAAGAAAATATTTTAGCAGTAACCCATGGAGGCCCGATAAGAGTAATGATTCTTTTAATGATGCTTGGAGACAATATTAATGGAGATGATTTCAGAAAATTTAAATCCACATTCAGATTAGATAATACGGGCATAACTCTGTGCAAGAAAGAAAATGGGTACTGGGTAATTCAAACCTTTAACGACCATTCTCACTTAGGTTGATTCATTAATTTTATTTAAATAAATTTATAAGGAACTAATGGATATTGCTAAATTAAAGAAAATATAGTATAGTCTTATTAGCTTCTTTGATAAGCCAAACAAACTATGAAAGGAAATTATCGTATGAAAAGCCAAGAGAAGCAAATGGCGGATCGCATAATTCTAACTGGCGATCGGCCTACCGGCCCCTTGCATTTAGGTCACTATGTAGGTTCGCTGCGTGGACGTGTTGGGCTCCAACATCAGCACAAGCAATTCATAATGATCGCTGATGCACAAGCTCTTACCGACAACGCCGAAAATCCGGAAAAAGTTCGCAAGAACATCTTGGAAGTGGCACTTGACTATCTTGCCGTGGGAATTGATCCCACAATTACGACCATCTTCATTCAGTCGCTTGTTCCGGAACTCGCCGAACTGACAATGTACTATCTCAACTTGGTGACCGTCGCGCGCCTTCAGCGCAACCCAACCATCAAGGAAGAGATTATCCAGCGTGGGTTCGAGTCCAGTATTCCTGCTGGATTTCTCATGTATCCTGTGAGTCAGGCTGCAGACATTACTGCTTTCAAAGCGGATCTGGTGCCTGTGGGTGATGACCAGCTTCCGATGATCGAACAGACTAATGAGATCGTGCGCAGTTTTAATCGCATCTATAATTGTTCTGTCCTCGTTGAGCCAAAAGCACTTCTTTCAAGTGTCCCACGGCTTCCGGGCACAGATGGTAAAGGCAAGATGAGTAAATCTTTAGGAAATGTGATTTCCCTGTGTGACAGTGTAGCCGATGTGACCAAGAAGATTAAAACGATGTACACGGATCCAAAACACCTGCGAGTGGAGGATTCCGGTAATGTGGAAGGGAACCCCGTGTTCGCCTATCTAGATGCATTCGATCCGGACAAGGTTGCTCTTGAAGCGATGAAAGATCACTACAAACGAGGTGGTCTTGGGGATGTCGTTGTCAAAAAGCGGCTTCTCGAAGTTCTTCTGGCAGAGCTTAATCCCATCCGCGCTCATCGCGAACAGTTCGCGAAGGATCCTGCGCAGGTGATGCGTATCCTCAAAGAAGGTACCGAAGTAGCAAGAAAAGTTGCTTCTCAAACCTTAAAAGAGGTGCGCAAAGCGATGAAAATCGATTATTTCTAAAGGTAAACCCTTATGTTCTCAAGAGAGAATGTAGGGGTTTTTATATTTTATCTAATATCTTTTAAGAAAATTTACCAAATAAAATTCAAAATATAAGTGAACAAAATAAACTAAAAACTTGCAATAATTTAAAAGTATGTTACTATAATAAAAAAAGACGCCTATAGCAGGCTTGCCGAAAACTCAGGCCTTTGACAAAAGGAGCATTGGAATGAATCTTGCACCAGAAATTGCAAAACCAGCTACTTCTACACTGTTGAAAAGATCACATGCCATTATTATCGCTGGGCCTGCGGGTGTTGGTAAGACGGCCGCCGCTCACTATCTGAAAGATGCCTTACATGCTCATCTTCCGTGGGTAGTAAGATATCTATCAGGAGATATGTATTCGCACATCTCATTTCCGTGGGTTGCGAATACTGAGCAGCTTGATAGGAAGTATGATTGCCTCTGTTCTTCAATAGAACATCTGATCAGGAGGGATCATAACATTATTCTTGTTATGGATGATCTCTTCAGGAGAGACGAAGACTGGAGGCGTGTTCTTGATGCGCTAGATCGGAACGGTGTTTCTGCACAAACATTCCTCTTAGCTACAGAGTTGCCAGAACTACTTGCAAGGAATGCAAAACGTACTGGTTTCCAGAAAGCTTCGGAGGATCAGATCAGAGAAGCGTTTCGGTTGAGCAGTCTCATTAATTGGATACCATCCATTAGTGTATCCGCCGACCAGGAAACTGATAGCGTGGTGAAGGAAATCCTGAGTCTCTTTTTATGTAAAATATAAAAAGAGAGCGCTGCCTAGTGATAGACAGCGCATTTTTTTTGGAACGACACTTATACTAGCTGCTGCAACTGCACCAACCGTACACTTCGCACTCCTTGCAGTCCGGATTGCTGTGGACGTACTTGGAGTCATCGGCGTGCTTGCGCTTCGGTTCGAGCCAGACAGGGTATGGTTCGCCAAACTCGGCCTTGTATAGCTCGATGGCGTTGAGGTACGCCGTGCGTTGCGGGCTTCCGGTAGTCGCATGGTGGACGAAAATTCCGAGACGACGGGACAGCTGGCGATAATCTTTCGTTTGAATGATCATCGCGTGCCACATCTCGTCCAACTGGTCCGAGGGCGTGATATTGTCTGCGTGGAAGCACGCGAGACAGAGAAACTTGAGCATTTCAACGAAATGCTCATTCGCCGTTTTCTGATCGAGGCCGAAGATGCGAGCGTAGTAGCTGATCGCGCCTTCGTTTCGAAAGTCTTTCACGGTCTCGAAGAGTGCGGCGGGCGAGGACGGTCGCCGTGGTGATATGCCAATATTCCTCTCGAGGATAGCAGTGCTCATAGAGCAGCTCCTTAAAGAACATTCTGAGATTTTGTTAGCGAAATTGCTAACCTAACCCCTTGATTAAATATTTTACATAAATTTAATACTTTGTCAATAATTTTCGGTCTTTTTGCTTTCATCTCCACGATAATATCTTGAGACGAAAAAGATGTGATCAAGCGCCTGGTTGCCCAATATGAACGGCTTTTTGGGAAAGCTTCCCACGAAGTGTGTAAGGAAGCCGTGCAAGACCTTATCGCCGAAATGGCGCCAGACCAGATACCATCTAGTTTGAAGTAGAATGCACAATATCAAGCAATGAATTTTTAAGTGGCTATACTGCCACTTTTTGTTGACAGAATCATCTTATGATGTATTATAAATATAGAGAATTGCAGAACTCGGCATTGCGCAGAATTTGTGATTTCTACTGTTCTTTTAAGGAGGTATTTTATGCTGACCGAATTGGAGAAAGAACGACTATGTCGTCTTCCTCTCGATCCTCAAATGTTTGATAAAGAGGATTGGAATGATCTTCAGTTTCGCCTTATGCGCGTTCTCGAAGAAGAGGAGATTTTTTCTTCTTATCAGGAATTGTCATTAGTTCCAACTCCACCTCAAAATGGTGAGAATGTTCCATAACATTGACAATTCTCCATGAATGTTCAGAATTGAGTATAAGGTTTGGTAATGTGCCTTACCTTGAAGATTCCCTGTCCTTTTCACAAAGGAGTTCCAATGACCGTGTATCGTGGGATCAAGATTACCAACAGCTGGGTTGCCACTTCATCGGGACCTGGTGGTGGTACTCCCTCGAGGGCGAGTTCGCTCAAGGGTTGCAAGAAAGCGACTCTGGAAGAAGTGTTGGAGTACCAAAACTCCAACGTCGTTCTGCGAATTCAGAGGGAACTTGGGGTTGAAGTGTCCAAGGCACAGGAATTCTTCACTGATTTGAAGCGCTTCCTGTGGCTGGTTGCCAACTCCTCGGTTGAATGTCTCGTTCCTAGTCCTGTCGTCGATGAGGCGTGGCATTCTTTTGTACTCTTCACGCAAGAGTACACCGACTTCTGCGATCGCTACTTCGGTCGCTTCATCCATCATTCTCCCGTGCATCAGGGTGAAGCTCGGATGACCGCGGAAGATCTGCAGCCAACCATTGACGCAGTTCAAGCCGCATTCGGCGGGATCCCGTCAACCAACTGGCACTACGTGCCGGTCAAGGAATTGCTTGCTGCATAGTGAGCAATTCACATGCCCGCTTCTGATGAAAATCATGAGCGGGCTAATTTTTTATAAAAACTATATGAATTATTTGTATCATCGAGTTCCAGAAAATATGCAAGGCAGTGTTTTGTATCCACTGAATGTAATAAAAGAAAAGTACCCCGAAATTTACCAAAAGCAGGTTAGTAAATATGTGGGGCGGGAAGAATTAACCAAGCGCATTATTCCAATCTTAAATTGCCTATGGAGCGATGTATTGCATTTTTCTCCTGTACATCCTGCAGAAGTTAAAAAAGCCCTCATTGAAGCTGGGTGGTCTTCAGATTTTTCTATGCAATATTATCAAATTGATCCTAGAATACTGGAATCGAAAAATACTATTGTCTATTTTGCGAGTCCTGATAATAAAATAAATGATCCTAATCCAGATAATTTTATATCGTATAATCCCGCTGATTTAGAAAAGTTTTCTGTGATGCCAGAAAAAAATAAGCAGTACTACAAGGAAGTTATTAATCAGGGTGGACGGCCATTACTTTATCCTTGGATTACACACATTTTATATAAAGGTAGTATTAATATTACTGATTTTCCAATTATTTCTGTATAACTATACATTTTTTAAGATAAATTCTCGGGTTAATTTTCAGATTTTTTTATAAACAACCACAAACTAAAAAGCGGCTTTAAAACCGCTTTTTAGTTGTAATATTGTTTCTTATGTCTTAGTTGTTCTATTTATCTATTACTTTGTAAGAATAATTAAAATCTCTTTTTTTAACTTCAATAACAAAAAGATAGTCCTGTTCCTTGCCCTTGGATAACGGCTTTATATATTCGGCAACGCCCTGTGTATCTTCATTTGAAAATCCAACACCCTCTAGGACATAAATATAACCTTTTTGCCGTATTACTTCTCCCTCAGGCTTTCCCTCAATAATAACTTCTTGAGAGTTGCCTTTATTGAGTCTATAATCTAGGTTAGTTTGACCAGGAAGGTTGTTTGGAAAGAGAGCCTTGATAATTGCCACTCCTCCGTCATCGGTAGCATGAAAAATTCCTCTCCCTGAAATTAATTTCTCACCTTGAGGAATAAGTGTTCCACTGCCATGAAATAAGTATCCTTTTTCTTTATTGAGCCAGTTTAAAAAATCTTCTAGCCTAGAAGATGTGAAATTCTCATGTGAAATATATTTATGAGACAATCCTACATTAAGAATTTTTTCAAAATCCATTATATTTTTCTAAAGAAGCTTATTTTTATATTTTAATTTTAAATCGCCCCGAGACTTTATACAAGTCTCGAGTTTGAAATAATGATAAAACAATTTAAAGATAATAATCAGTTCAAATGCTTTGTATTATTTACTTTTTCCCCATTTGAATTATGATAAGTCTATGATTGAAGTAGAGAAGAAGTTTATCTTAACCCCAGAGCAAGAAAAAAGCCTTATTGAAGGGGCTGAATTTTTAGGTGAGAAACAATTTACTGATATTTATTACGACGACAAGGATTTTTCATTAACTACCAAAGATATTTGGTTTCGCCAAAGGGATGGAAGATTTGAATTAAAACTTCCTATGAACGTTTCTTTGGAAGAAAGGGTTTCAGACCAATACAAAGAAATAGAAGATGAAAAAGAAATAAAAAAGTATTTTAATTTTAATAATGATGCTAGCTTGTCGGATTTATTAAAAGAGAGGGAATACGAATCATTTTGCATTATGACGACTATAAGAAAAAAATACAAAAAAGAAGATTTTGGGATAGATATGGATATTGTGGATTTTGGTTATGCTATTGCTGAAATAGAATATATGGCCCAAGACAATTCAAATTTACAACAGGCAACTGATAAAATTATTGAATTTGCAAAGAAACATAATCTGACGTTTGATGAATTAACACGGGGAAAGGGGTCTGAATACATAAGAAGAAATAATCCAAAGCATTTCCAAGCACTTATTGATGTGAAAGTAATTAAATAAAAACCATGGAATTATTACCCGTAAAACCATTTCAAGAAACTCTTTTTAAGAGTATGTGTGGGCCAGCAAGCCTCAAAATGGTTTTTGATTACTATGGAATTGAGAAAAGTGAAGAAGAAATTGCTAAACTGGCTGGAACCACCGAAGATTTGGGCACAGACGAGGAAGGCATTAAGAAAGCAGTCGAAAGTTTAGGATTTAAAATAGAAATCAAAAATAATTCTACTTTTGAAGATATAGAAGGCTTTTTGAATAAAAAAATACCAGTCATGGTAAACTGGTTTACCAGAGGCAGAATAGATTATGATGATTCCCAAGTCCCTGATGGTCATTATTCAGTTGTTGTGGGATTGGATGACGAATTTATTTACCTCCAAGATCCAGAGATAGGAAAGTTACGGAAAATTGAAAGAAGTGATTTTATGAAAGTTTGGTTTGATTTCAAAGGAGAATATATTAAGTCTAATGAACTCATAATCAGGCAGATTATTGCAATTTTTCAATAAATAAGATAGACCATAGGCAGCCTTTTATCTTCAACCTAAACTTTTGGAAGGACGAGCGAAGCTAACCACTTCGCTTTTTATTTTGTGGTATAATAAAATAATTACTTAAATTTCATACATTATGTTTGGATTTGGCCAGCGTAAAAAAATTACCGAAAAGCTTTACGAACAGAATCTTGAGCTTGCGGTGAAAAATAAAACACTTTCCCTCCTTGAAAAGTTGTATCAAACGAGTGTTTTGACCCTGATGCCAGAAGAAATGGCAAGGGAAATAACCGATACGATTCGCAAAGACTTGAATCTTGAGTTTGCGGGCGTGTTGATATTCAACAAAGAGTCTGATGCTTTAATACCTCTGGTTTTTTCTAAATCTGAAAGGCTCGTCAATACGTTGCAAAAGTTAGGCTTTCTTTTGCGGGATGTAACAATAACTAATATTTCAAAGCGGGATTTTTTTAAGCAAGTTGTATATGCTCAAAAAGAAAATATAACTGATAATATTGAAGAGGTCTGGGAGGAACTTGTAAAACAAGAACATTTACAAGAAATAAAGAAAGCGTCACATATTAAAACGGTATTGCTGTATCCGCTTATCAAAGGCAAAGAAGCGCTTGGGGTGTTAATATTGGGCCTTAACCGTGACTATCAGACGCTTAATACATTTGAAAAAGCCTCTATAAAAAGTTTTATCAATGTGATAGCCCTTTTGCTTGATAAGGCATACTTGTATAAAGACTTGCAGGATTCTTATGAAATAACCAAAAAGGCATACGCGGTTGAAAAACAAGCTAAAGAAGAATTAGAGCAATTAGATAAAATAAAAGACCAGTTTCTTGCCCAGACCCAGCATGATTTGCGTACGCCTCTGACTTCTATTATGGGTTATAGTGATCTTCTTTTGGGGGGCACGTTTGGAAAATTGTCTAAAAAAACTACTGAAATAATACAAAAAATACAACTGTTGACGAATGGAATGATTAAGAAAGCAAATAACTTTTTGGATTTAGCCCAATTCCAGCTTGGTAAATCTGCCGTTGAGTTGAAACCCGATGTACCGGTGTTGTCTATATTAGAAGAGATAAAAACCGAACTTGAATTTAAAGCCCAGTCAAAAGGAGTCTCTTTGGATTTAGAAAAGCCAAAACAGGAGCTTATGATCAACGCTGATAGGGAAAAATTAAAAGCTGCGCTGTTTAATATTGTTGATAACTCAATTAAATATACCCCAAAAGGAGGCGTGACAATAAAAATAGAAAATCACACGAGTGTTAAAATTATTATTTCAGATACCGGCATTGGTATTTCTAGGGAAAGAGTTGGAACCATTTTTGAAACTATGTTTGACCGGTCTGAACAGGCTAAAAAAACGGCCACGGGCATTGGCGTAGGCTTATACCTTTCAACCCAAATTATCAAGGCGCACCAAGGCAAGGTTTGGGCGGAATCAGAAGGAGAGGGGAAGGGATCTACGTTTTACATTGAATTACCTCTGGTCTAGGGTATAGGCCGTCAATTTTTTTTTGGTGTGATTTATAGGATTGTCTTTTTGATAGTTTTTGGTATGGTCAGTTAAGCTAAAAATTAATTTGTAAAAATATGAGCGGATTTTCTAAAAATTATGATAAGTAAAAAAAACTTTTTGTCATTCGCACATGTTAATCAAGAAGTCATAAAAGAGAAGTTGGCCTATACTGAAGTTTCTTTTGATTCTGATATTGGATGGTTAAAGTATTTTGTTTCCGAAACACCCAACGGGGTACTTTTCCAGAAAAATATTCTCTATGATATTGTTTGTAGTCAAAAAGTTTATCTAGCTCACATCACCACAAATTTACCAGCTATTCAGGCAGAAGGAAGACTGTTATCGAGCAGTGGATGTTTGGTTGGTAGTATTTATAGCACACCGGTAATTCAAGAGGGCGAGAATTTTAGATTACACAATCTAGGGGAATATATTCTTCTAAAAGAAGCTCCTGCTTTCAGTAAAAACAAAAATGTTTGCCCATTATTAGTTGAGCTAGAATTTTCACATCCAGCGATCCGTCCAGCAGTAGGCGTCGACTATCTTAAACTTGGCCAAGTTCACTTTGATATTTTCTCTGAGCTAAGCTACCTGCTATCTCATCATGAATTGGAAGAATTGAATCTATCAACCATAAATTCTATTCGTAAAATCAGCAACTTACTAATAGTAGTCGGGAAGCACAGTCCTGAATCTATCTTGAAAAATTTCGGCAAATTTTATGAGTTATATTTGTGTGCCATAAGTGATTCGCCTATTCTCGGGTATATATTATTTGAGGTGTTGTGTGAATATATCGCCCTATTTCAAAGGGGAGAACGAGTAGAACGATATAAAGAAAAAGGCGAGCTTTACTGTTCAAACTTCAAAAGCATGTTATTTGAAATCTGTCCCAATGTCACAACATCTTTTAATCTCGGCCTTTTTCGTCCAGAATTGAGTAGGATTAAAAGTTATATAGCCACAATGGCAATTTCTAGCAATGATAAACTATCCTTTGAACAATTTCTTGCCAAGCGCTTACATTATCTGATATCTGGACGTTTCTACCGTACTGACAGCGATGAGAATTTAAAAAAATCTTTTTGGGAGAATATCGAATGGAATCTGCCATATTTACAACATCAACTTGCGCCGTTGCTCGGTCACACTATCCACCGTTTTCTGAGAAATATGAAGCGATACCCCAACTTCTATTTTTATTTTGATCAATATAAAGCACTACAAGTATGGAACTATTGGAATCAAGCTTCAATAGCATTACCTTACAATGCCATATTACCAAAAGGAGAGATAGGTATTAATCCCGCAAATCCATATATGAAATATTCTGTCTATACAGCTAAATCTTATCAAAAGGATGGTTTGACTTACTTAACAAAAGATAAAAAAATTCAAATAACCATTGAGCCTCGGCTGACCGAATTAAATATGTCGTCGATGAGAAAAAAGATATGAAAAAAAGACAAGCAGAACTTACATATCGTAAAGTAAAACAAATAGATAAATTCACGAAACAACTGTTGAAAAACAAACAACTCCAACCGGCGTTTTATATTACATTGCTACAATTACAAAAAGACACAAACGCGGCGCTGTCTTTCTGGAACAGTGTTCGGAATAACAAAACACAAAAAAACAAACCTGAGGTCGCCAGTAGTGATAAGCTACAGATTGGGGGCGGTAAACGTTATATGCACGGGTTTGTTAATCTTGATATATTTCCACCAGCAGATATTATCTGGGATTCTCGTTATGGTTTGCCGTTCCAAAAGGATACCTTTAGTTTTATTTTTTCTGAACATTTTCTTGAACATCTTGATTTCCCAATTTCTGTAAATTGTGTGCTGCAAGAAATCTACAGGATATTGAAACCAAGTGGGAAAGTAGTGATTGGGGTTCCCGATGGTGGGAAAGTGATTAAAGCATACGGTGAAAGAAATAAAAAATTTTTACACAAACTAAGACAACAAGCTTACAATAGACGCCAACTACCAATCGAAACCTATAGCGATATTGATTTGGTAAATTACCTCTTCCGCGATCAATTAGAAAACCCCAACTATACCATTCATTATTGGGCATACGATAAAAATTCTTTGGAGAATATTTTACGTTCTGTTGGTTTCAAAAAAGTGGAGAAATACCCCTTCAACCCTTTATATTGTAATCCAAAGAGAAAATTCTTTACCCTGTATCTACAAGCAGCCAAGTGATATGAATTTACGCGAACAATTATTAAACTCTCCAAAACCACCTCATCAATTTCACGATGCGGATTCCATAGAATGGCTTTCGCTTAATCGCCCAGAGTTTCTTCCAAAAATATATAAACTTAAACAGTCTTTTGTTGAAATTGTTGAGAGAAAAAAACCATGGGAAAGATGCAATAATGATTGGTTTACAAATAAACTAATCAGAGATGGTATTCATGGGTTTCGCCATGTATGTCGAGTGGCTATTTATTCAATATCACTGGCCCTACAGGCAAGACCAGAGATATCTGAACAAGAAATAGAAGCCCTGATTTTTGCCGCATTATTACATGACTGTCGAAGAGTAAATGATAATGCCGACTTCCGACATGGAGTAAGAGCCAAAGAATGGCTCGGTAAAAACAATCATATTTTGCCAAAAAAACTACAGCCGTTATACAAAGCAATACATTTTGCTATAGCCGTTCATAATGATCAGTATGATCAAATAATTAGAAAGGTAAATTATCAAAAATTTAAATTTTTTGTAGACATTCTTAAAACCGCAGATGCTTTAGACAGGTATCGTTTTCCCAGGGAAGACTGGTGGTTAAAAAATGAATTTGTTGTTCTAATTCCCAACCAACAGAATATGGCTTTTGCGTATGATCTGGTCTTGGGGTGTGAGAGACTATTCTTACAGACGAAAGACAATCAAGGTTCGGTAGAAAGAGCTTGGAAAAAATTAAATCAGGATAATTATGCGAACAGGTAATACAAGAAAAGAAATTTTCACCACTATCTATAAAACTCACCACTGGAAGTCTTCTGAGTCTGTGTCAGGACCGGGTTCAGAATTGTGTCAAACCGAAAGTTTGCGTTATGCGCTTCCCATTATTTTTAAAAAATACAATATCAAGACAGTACTCGATATTCCGTGCGGTGATTTTAACTGGATGCGATACGTAAATATGAGCTATCTCGACCGTTATGTGGGTGCTGATATAGTGAAAGATATTGTACAGGATAATTCTAAACTTTATACAAATCAAAAAGTATCTTTTCAAAAAATTGATATCGTGGAAGATACGCTTCCAATGGTTGATCTTGTATTTACTCGAGATTGTTTTGTCCACTTATCCAATATTGAAGTTTTAGATGCAATAAAGAACATTGCAAAAAGCAAATCGAAATACTTTTTATCAACTACATACCAAAATCATTCTAAAAACGAGGATACTTCTCAAGGAAAATGGAGGCCCATAAATCTTAATCGGACACCATTCAACCTACCACCATACATTGACTATATAGATACAGATTTTCAAGATAGCGGTAAAAATTATCCGGGTAATGGTTTGGGATTATGGCGTATAGAAAATTTGCTGTTCCTCAAAATTGACATTATGACGCCAAAATGATAGCGTTAAAGTAGATCGTTCAAAATAAACCACAAAGTAAGGAGAATGTATGAAAAAACAAATCGAAATTGAACATCGTGCGCGCTTCTCGAAAGAAGAGCGTGACCAGTTGCTATCTTTCCTACAAGAGAACGGCAAGGACATTGGGGAAGACGATAAGAACGTCTATTTCTTTACCCTTCCCGATAAGCTCTTGAAGGTAACGGATAATATCTCCAAAAACACCGCCAAAATCACCGGTAAAATGGGTAGAATTGGTGAAGGCAGTGGATTCGAAGAGATAGAGTTTCCTATTGAGAGAACGGACGTGTTGAAGGCGGTCGAACTCTTTAAAAAGTTCGGTTTCACTAATGTACACGATTCGTTCCAAAGTCGTCATAATTTCGAGTACAAAGATGTAGAAATTGCCCTCAAGTACAGTGAAATGTGGGGGTATCATGCTGAATTTGAGATCGTGATTGATGACGAAACGAAAAAGGGTGTAGCCGACCAAAAGATTATGAGTGTTGCCAAAGAACTTGGTGTGAGGCTCATGACCGAAGAAGAACTCAAAGTGTTTATCCGGCAGAAGGAAATCGAGATTAAGTCTGCTCGTTCATAGCCGCATCGTTTCGATTAAACAGAATGATGTGGCTTTTTTTTGCAAAGAAAAAGCCCTGTCCAGTTGCGATAACTAGACAGGGCCGTCGTCCAGATTAGACGATTGTTAGAGCTTGAGCGGCTGCAGCCGATCCCGCACCACGTCCTGGTGAATAAGATCGGGAAGCGCCACTCCTTCGACGACCACGTTACGCGCCGCGCACTCTTCCATCGTATCCATCCGACACTTGTCGAAAAGGGCGATGGCCTCGCGACCGAATCGAATCGCCTGCTCGTCGTTGCCTGCCTGCTTGTGAAGCATGGCAAGGACATAAGCGTACTCGGCGGCGTTGCGAGGATCCACTTCGTGTAACGAATTCAGGGTCTGTTCCAGAACTGTGTACTGCATGATGTCACCTCCTTTGGTTTGGTTCTCGGTGAATTCTCCGAGAACGAAATGCATAAAATCATCCGTCCTCTGCCATACCACCAGTTCAGCGGGGCTGAACCAATTGGCAACTTCTTGCTCGGCTTCCTCGGTCGTGCCAGAGGCATGAACAAGATTCTTGCAGGCGCTTCCCACCACGTTTGCCAAGTCTGGCGCGTTGATGGAAAAGTCTCCACGAATCGTACCCGGCCCTGCCTTGTATGGCAAGGTGTGTCCGATGAGCTTTCGTACCGTATCAACGGCATGAATGCCTTCGAGTACCATGACCATCACCGGACCGAGCGTCAAGTAGCGGTAGTTCCACTCCTTGATTTTCTGCCCGATCTCGAGCGGGTCAGCTGTACCGAGAATCTCGACGGGATCAATCCTATACTCCTGATACGTCTCGAGAGTCTTCTCGCCCATTCCCCGAATCCAGTCTTCGGACTTGGGGAAATGACCGTCCAGCAGCTTTCTGGTCGGAAAGACCAACTTGCATGCCACGATCTTGAGACCGGCCTGCTCGAAGCGCTGACAGATAATCCCGATGAGACCCCGCATGACTGCGTCTGGCTTGATGAGTACTAACGTTTTTTCACCAAGCATTTGTTGCAGACGTTCGTGCATTTAAGACACTTCCTTTCCAAAAATGTTTTTGCTGAATTCTCTGTAAGCATAGATTGATCCTTCCAGAATTACCACAAGGTCAGCGATCTTTGCGACAGCTTGTTTTTCATCCCACGATACCCAGATCTACTGATAGTGTTGATCCTTCTAGACCACGAAGGAATAGACCGGATGGTTTGTTTTTCCGTCAACTGACAGAACGAACGAGTGTCCGTTTTGCAGTTGAGCAACCAAATCCGTCCATGCCCTTCTTTGGTATTGGGCAAATTGCCGCAGGACAGAACTTTTTGTGCAATCCTCACGAATAAAATCCTTTGTAAAAAGAACTAAGGGAGCTAGCACTATGCCAACTTTACCTTTGATGGTAGTATATACTAACAAGCTTTATTTGTCAAATCTTATGTACATTCGTCAAGCGTTGTATACACCTTTTTCTTAAAAGCTCGTTCAAAACCTATAAAAAGCGTAACCAACCCGCTAGAAATGTACAAAAGTAATAAAAGCATGCATCTAAAACAGAGAACAGAGTTTTACACAGCTCTGTTCTTTTTTGCTGTGTTGTTACGTAGTATAATAAATGAATAATCGGGTAGTCTCCCAATTTGGAGCTAGGCTTAGCCTAGCTCTAACCTAAGATAAGACCCTTATGTTTGCGCATATCTAAATGAATATTGAACCTTTACGCCTTAAAAAATTTCTCTTAGATGCAGAACTGATTACTGAAGAGGATTTTGACAGGGCGCTGGATATCAGCACGAAAAATGACCAAGAAATTGGCCAGGTTTTGGTGTCCGAAAAACTGATTGACCAGGAACGGCTAACAAAATTTGAAGCTTACCTTTTAGGAATACCTTTTGTAAATATAGAAAAGGAAAGCATAGAACCAGGAGTGCTCAACCTTATTCCCAAGCAGGTAGCAAAATCCCATAATATTATTGCCTTTAGGAAACGGGATAACAATCTTGAGGTTGCCATGCTTGACCCGGAAGATTTGATTACCATAGAATTTATTAAAAAAACAAACCCGCTTTTAAAGATTTTGCCTAGGCTTACCACTCCTGACGGCATAAAAAATGCATTGCATCAGTACGAGGCTTCGTTGGATATAGAGTTTGGAAATATGATAAAATTAGATGCAAAAGATTTACAGGATGAGAAAGGAAAAAAAGCTGAGCCGTTAACTAGGGGTATAAGGAACATTAAAGAAGATGCCGGAACGCCGGAAAAAAAGGAAGAATTAATAAAAATTGCCGAGGAGCTGCCGATTATCAATATTGTTGATACGCTGTTAAAGCACGCCATTTTGCAACGGGCGTCGGATGTCCATATTGAGCCGTTGGAAAAAGAAGTAGTAGCTAGATTCAGGATTGACGGCATCTTATATGATGTAATGACTTTGCCCGTCGCAACTTCTTTGGGCATTGTAGCAAGGATAAAAGTGCTTTCTAATTTAAAGCTTGATGAGCATAGGCTGCCCCAGGACGGCCGGTTTAAAATTGAAACTGATGAGTATAAATATTCAATTAGGGTATCGGTGCTGCCGGTATTTAATGGGGAAAAAATCGTCATGAGATTATTGGCTGAAAATGTAAAGACGCAAACTCTGGATGGTCTGGGTTTTGCGGGCCTGGCGCTTGAAAAAGTCCGCAATAATCTAGTCAAACCTACTGGTATGATATTAATTACCGGGCCTACGGGATCTGGAAAAACTACTACCCTATATGCCATGATGGAAATTCTCAATACCCCTAGCGTCAATATATCTACTGTTGAGGACCCCATTGAATATAGAATGCCTAGGATTAACCAAACCCAAGTTAACCCTGCCATAGGTCTGACATTTGCCAACGGATTGCGGGCTTTGGTGAGGCAGGACCCCAATATTATCATGGTTGGTGAAATCAGAGATAATGAAACGGCAGGTTTAGCTATTAATGCTTCTCTTACCGGTCATTTGGTGTTGTCCACGCTTCATACCACTGAAGCCGCAGGAGCCATTTCAAGGCTCATTGATATGAAGGTGGAGCCCTTTTTAATTTCTTCAACCTTGAATGTGGTGATAGCCCAAAGGCTGGTAAGAAAATTTGATGGCGATAAGGAAAGGTATAAACTAAAGCCGGCAGACTTGGAAAACTTGGCAAAATATTGCGATTTGGATAGAATCTTAAAAATATTGAAAGAAGAAAAATTATTAAAACCAAAAGCTACGCTAAAAGACATTGAACTCTATAGGCCTAGGCCGTCCAAAGATTCTGAAAGCGGCTATAGAGGCAGGGTGGGCATCGTAGAGGTGCTTGTAGTAAATGATGCCATCAAAGAGCTTATTGTTAAAAAAACTTCTACCAAGGAAATTAAAATGCGGGCGATCCAAGATGGGATGCGAACTATGGTTGAAGACGGTTTTGTTAAAGCTGCGCAAGGGATAACTTCCATAGAAGAAGTTCTAAGAGTGATCGTAGACTAAGCATTTGACCTTTGACATTTGACATTTGACTTTCGATTTTTAAAAGGTAAAATCGTGCGTCAATGGTCAATTGTTAATTGTCAATTGTCACATTGTGCCTAATTATTTTTACACTGCAAAATCGTTTGAAGGAGAAAGCCAAAAGGGAGTTTTAGATGCTAAAGACGAACGCGAGCTTGCCCAAAGCCTTAAAAACCAGGGGCTGATTTTAATCCAGTGCGCTACTCAAGAGAGCAAAGAGAAAAGAACATTATCTATTGCCCTTCCCTTCCCTAGGATTTCCTTAATTGAAAAAATACTGATGATTAGGAATCTGGGGGTCATGTTTTCTACGGGTCTTCCCTTGGTGAAAAGCTTTGATATCCTATCTGCCCAAACAAAAAATAAATATCTGAAAAAAGCGCTCACCAATATTAAAGACCAAATTAATAAAGGGGAAAACCTTTCTGATGCGCTAAGCAAATTTCCCGATATTTTTTCAGAGCTATTTGTGAATATGATCAAGGTAGGGGAAGAATCAGGAACCTTAGATGAAATTTTCCAAATTTTATCCTTGCAGCTCACCAAGGAGCATGATTTAAGGTCTAAAATAAAGAATGCCATGATTTACCCTTCCATTATTGTCATGGTAATGATTGTGGTGGGAATCATCATTGTCACCGTAGTTCTCCCCAGCCTGACGGTATTTTTTACTTCCCTTAATGTAAATCTTCCCATATATACTAAAATCCTCCTTTTTGTGGGAGGATTCTTGTTAAAGCAATGGTATCTGTTGATAGTGCTTCCAATTTCACTGGCGCTTATCTTCTGGCTTATTATAAGGACAAGACAAGGAAAATGGATGATAGATACATTTCTCTTGAAGGCGCCGCTTATTTCTCCCATTATTAAAAAAAGCAATTCTGCTTTTCTTATACGTTCGTTAAGTTCGCTCATTACTGCGGGAGTGCCCTTGATCAGGTCGCTGGAAATTTCTTCAAAAATCGTAGGGAACCATTATTTCAGGGAAGCAATCATGGATGCGGAAAAAAAAATTAGAAAAGGGGAAAAATTATCAAGTGCTTTAAAGCCTTACCAAAATCTGTTCCCTTTTGGGGTCGTTGAAATGGTTGAAGTTGGGGAAGAAACCGGAAAAACATCCGCTATTTTAAAAAAATTAGCAGATTTCTATGAGCAAGAAGCGGTTAATGCAATTGAAAAACTGTCTATTTTAATAGAGCCGATTTTAATTATTATCCTTGGGCTTGCTGTGGGGATCTTTGCGCTATCTATCATCCAGCCGATGTACTCATCGCTAAAATCAGTAAATCAATGAAGCAAGGCGGATTTACTCTCATTGAGGTATTAGTAGTAGTGGCAATCATCATGGTTTTATCTACCATATTTGTTACGGATTTCGGGGTTATTCAAAAGAAATCAGATTTAGATGCCGGCGTCCAGGAGGTTGCGGGAATTTTAAAACTTGCGCAAAGCAAAACATTAGCTTCAGAGAATAATAATCAGTATGGAGTGTACCTTAATACTGCCGCTTCTCCCCATCAATACATATTATTTAAGGGTTCAAGTTATGCTGCCAGAGATACTTCTTATGACCAACAATATCCCTTGCCAAAGACCATAGAATTTTTCGCTATTGACTTAAATGGCGGTAACGAAGTGGTATTTGATAAAATAACCGGGGCATCCCAGCAATCAGGCAGCATCCCTTTTAGGGTTCAGCTGGATACAACTCAAACTAAAACGATTTATGTGGCAAGTTCCGGGACCGTAGGCTTTGAAGCGCCCGTAGCTCCTTCGGATGCAAGCAGGGTAAAAGATTCTCGGCATGTTCACTTTGATTATAGCAGGATCATTCTTACCGCCGCTGAAAATATTGTATTGGATTTTAACAATGGCCAAGTAGTGCAAACATTGCCTATTAGCAGCCACCTGGCAAACGGCCAAATTGATTTAGAAACAACGGCTAATGCGGGAGGTTCTGACCAGACGGTTCAAATCCATACCCACCGGCTTAATAATTTAGATACCCAATTCAGCATCCACCGCGATAGGCGGTTTAATGATGTGCCGTTGAAGATTACGTTATCGGGGGATATTTCTGGATATCTGGTAAATTATTCAGCAGACGGCTTGACCACCGATTTTTCATCTTTATTTACATCAAATTTGAATTGGCAATAATAGGTAAAGTTAAATCCGAAGCGCGAAATCCGAAATACGAAACAATGTTTAAAAAAAATAAAATTTTAAATAATAAAGAGAAGGGTTTTATTTTTTTGGAAATTCTCATAGGGTCTTCCCTGATTAGCATGGTATTTATCACTCTGTTGGGGATTGGCACGCTGGCATTGAATACTTCTTCTTCCATAAAAAAAACCACTCAAATCGACTCTTTGATTAAAGAAGAAATTGAAGCGGTAAGAAGTTTTCGAGACGGGACTGTGTGGGGAACCAACGGGCTGGGAACGGTAAGCGTGGGAGGCGCTAACCCTTATTATTTAGTGCTCGACACTGGCAATCCTCCCAAATGGATCTTGCAGACGGGGACGGAAATGGTGAATGATGTTACCAGGAATGTTGTTTTTGACAATGTTTCCCGTGATCCTTCCACCAATAATATTGAAAGCGCCTATAATCCAGCTCATCTTGATCCTGATACAAAAAAGATTACGGTAACCGTTGTCTCGGGAACTAAAACATACCAGGTAGTTACGTACTTAACTAATTGGCTTCCATGGAACTGAACCCTAAAAAAAGCATTATTTTTGAAGCTGGATTTACCGCATTGGAGATTTTAGTATCGGTGGGAGTTTTTTCTATCATATTGCTTACCATCATCTCATTTCTTTTCTGGATGAATTATTCAAATACCAAGACACAAGCCGATAGGGAAGCCCTAGAAAATGCAAGACGGGTTCTAGATATTATAAATTATGAAATACGAGAATCAAAGGGTATTTATAGTTCAACTTCTACCTCAAACCAGCTTTCTTTAGAAACCAGCAAATATCTGCCCACCGATGAAAAAACCACGTTTATTGATTTTTTCTTGTGTGGCTCAAGCCTCTGCATGAAAAAAGAATCTCAAAATCCTTTTGCGCTAATTTCAGATAGCGTTGAGGTAACAAGCCTTTCGTTTTCACAAATTGCAAATGGGACTACTCAATCAATCAAAACAAATATTACCGTCAGCCATAAAAATCCTAACAATCAGGCGCAAAGCGCCGCATCGGTCAATCTAACGTCAACCGTTTCATTAAGAAGCTACTAGTATTAGCGTATAGCGTCTAGGGTATAGCGTCTAGTCACTAAACCCTAATCCCTATACCCTAAACGCTCAATGAATAATCAGAATGGGTTCGTCATCTCTATCATCACCTTTTTCATTCTCACTTTAATGTTGAGCACTGGTCTTAGCATGAGCGCCGTAACATTGTACCGGCAGAAAATTGCCACTAATGCGGTAAAGTCAACCCAGTCATATTATGCCGCTGAAGCAGGGGCAGAAGACGCGTTATGGCGCTTGAACAATAATAGCCAAATGGCGCCCCTTTCATATGCATTAACCATGAATGGCGCTACGGCAAGTGTGGTAGTTTCTGCCATAGTTGGAGGGTCAAGAACTATTACCTCCCAAGGAGATAATAGCGGAATCATAAGAAAATTGCAGCTAGTTTATAGCATAGACGCCCAAGGGGTGTCTTTTCACTACGGCGTTCAGGTGGGGATTGGCGGCTTGCAAACTGCAAATGAGAGCGAGGTGCAGGGCAATGTATTTTCCAATGGGAGCGTAACTGGCACAGGAACCATTGTAAATAATGTGATAGTTGCTGGAACAAATAATATTAATGGGGTGCATATCATGGGAGATGCTCTTGTGCATAGTTGTCTTAATGCTACTGTGGATGGCAATTTAACCTATGTGACAGGGGGAACGGTAGTAAATTGCACGGTTGGAGGCGCTACGTTGACCCAAAGCGGCGCCGTAGATCCAGAGCCCTTACCTATTTTACAAAGCCAAATTGATGCATGGAAAGCAGAGGCGGAAGCCGGCGGGGTGATAGCCGATAATATCGTTATTACCGATGATGCGCCGGTATCAATGGGTCCTGTAAAGATAGCGGGTAATTTAGTTCTTTTAAATAACGCTACCCTCAATCTTACCGGTACTCTCTATGTGACAGGAAGTATTTTGGCTAATAATGGGGCCACTATAAAATTAGATAATTCCTATGGATCAGTGGGAGGGGCGCTTTTATCTGACGGCGTTATCACACTTAGCAATAACACGTTAGTTACGGGATCCGGCCAGCCAGGAAGCTATCTTTTGATCCTTTCATCCGACTCTTCATCATTAGCCATCGTTGCTGAAAATAACGTAAATGGCGCAGCGATTCTTTATACCACATTGGGTACGGTTCAAGTCCATAATAATGTGAATGTGCGCGAAGTAACTGGAAACGCCGTGGCGCTTAGCAATAACGCAATCATCCAGTATGAGAGCGGACTGGAAAATGCTTTTTTTGCCAATGGTCCGGGGGGCGGTTGGAAAGTAACTAGCTGGGGAGAAAAATAAAAATTTTAATGGTATAATATAATAGGGAGCCTCTAATGCCCTTGGTTTCCGGTGTTTAAATTTTTAAATTTACAACCAGAAGTATTTGGAATAGATATCAATGATTTATCCTTAAGAATTGTTAAGCTTAAAAAGAAGCAGAAAGGTTTTGCGTTGGTTTCATTCAATGAAATAGAAATGAAGCCGGGGGTAGTGAAGGAAGGGGTTATTCAAGACCAGCAAGCCCTTGTAGAAATTATTAAGTTAGCTTGCAATACGGTTAAGGGAAAAAAACTGAATACAAGATATGTAATCCTTTCGTTGCCGGAAGAAAAGTCTTTTTCCCAAGTCATCCAGATGCCCAATATGACATACGAAGAATTAAAATTAGCCGTGCTCTTTGAAGCCGAAAACTACATACCTTTGGCCATTGATAAGGTTTATTTGGATTTTCAAATTATAGATACCCGAGAAGAGGATTCAAGCCACCTCCATTTGCTGATAAATGTAATGCCAAAGTCTATTGTAGATTCCTATGTTTCCTGTTTTAAAAAAGCGGGCCTTATCCCTTATATTTTGGAATTGGAATCACAGGCAATCGTGAGAGCCTTAATAAAAAATAGGGGTAGCGATTCATCGCTCATTTTCATTGACTTAGGAGGTTCAAATACGAATTTTATTATTTTTTCGGGCAACTCCATACGGTTTACTTCCTCAATCCCCATTTCGTCCCAGCAACTAACCAGCGCTATCGCTGAAAGTTTTAATATTAACTTTGATAAAGCTGAAACACTGAAAACAAAGTATGGTTTGGCGGGAAAAAAGGAAAATTACAATATAAAAGCAATAACAGCGCCTGTCTTGCATGATTTAACTACGCAAATAAAAAAATATATAAATTTTTATAAGGGACATGTATCACATGAATACTTTTCATCAAGCGGAAAGATAGAAAAAATTATTCTATGCGGCGGCGGCGCGAATTTGAGAAATTTGCCTGAATTCCTTTCTGATGAATTGAAAATTCCTGTTGAATTGGGAGATCCGTTGATAAATATTATTTCTAAGAAAAAAAATGGCGAGGACATTATGCCAAGGGAAAGGGCGCTATCATTTACTACGGCATTAGGATTAGCCCTGCGGGGAACCCGCAACGAATCTGAAATCTAACGATATTAATTTTTATTGTCTTATTATGATTAATCTTTTACCGCCGCAAGAAAAAGAAGAATTGCTGCTGGAAAAAAGCAAAAAGCTAGCTATCATTATCGGAAGTATGATTTTAATTTCCTTATGTTGCCTGGTTTTAGTTTTGATTTCATTGAAATTTTATATTCTCAAAGAAGTTTTTTATCAGAAAACTATTTTAAGCAATATAGAAAAACAATACCAAACTCCAGATTCTATGCAGGTTAAGGGTATTTTGCAAAAGTATAATAAAACATTTGCCAGCATAGATAATTTTTATAAAACAGAAATATATTTCAGTGATATCTTAAAAATTATCTTAGAAGTTCAAAGGCCCCAGGACTTATATTTTACTAATATCGTTATGGAAAAGAGCAAGGATAAAGAAAACAGGGTTAAGGTGGGTATTTCCGGTGTAAGCAATACTCGCGACGATCTCTTGGTTTTTAAAGATAATATCAACGGCAATAAAAAAATAGAAAATGTATATTTTCCGCCTGATAGCTGGATAAAGCAAAAAGATATCAATTTTTCATTAACATTTGAAATTAATATACCTTGAATTACGAAATGCCTCATGAAAAAGCAAGTTTCAGGTCTTTCCTCCAAATTTGGGTCGAAAATCCGCAATAATTATTTTACGTAGCAAGCTACGTAAAATAATTCTATCAAATTTTCGTCTTCCAAATTTGGAGGAAATACCATGAAAGCATTTCGTAATTCAAGGTAAGGATATGCAAAAATGAAAATTCAACCTACTTTCTACATAGCCCTCATTATTTTCATGGCATCGGGTGCTTTAGTTTTGTTGATGGTATATCCACTTTTAAAGGATATTAACCATAGTACTATAGAAATTTTATCGGATCAGGACAGGGTAATTTTAGTAGAGTCAGAAACAAGAGAATTAGATAATTTTAAGAGCAAGCGCAAGGATTACGAACCCAACTTTAGCAAAGCAGATGCTTTATTTGTTGACTTGCAAAACCCCGTAAATTTTATCAGGTTTCTAGAAGATACCGCATCAAGCTTAAATATCAAACTAGATATTAATCTGCCCACCCTTCCAAAAGAACGTACGGGTAATATGCCTCTGGCTCTTTTCCAGGTTTCTGCCAAGGGGAGTTTTTTAAATATCTTAGAATTTTCCAAAAAACTGGAAACCGGTCCCTATCTTATGGGAATCCGCAAGCTGGCAATAAGCAAGTTAACTGAAAAAACCGCTGATGGAGAAAGCCCTTCTCATAACGTCAATGCAGATTTCTTGTTAGAAATTATGGGCAAATAATAGGGACATGGGACTCGAACAGAATCACTTGAGCTCTCGTATATTGCTTGTATTCAAGGATTGAGGAGTGAGACGATGCAAATCGCATCGTTGAGCTCTGAATACGAAGAAGACAAGCAATATACGAGAGCCCGAAGGGAAGCGAAAAAATGGCTCATTTCTTCGTTTTTGCTTCTCAAGGTAGCTAAAGCTACCTTTCGTCGCAAGAAACATTGAAATGATCACATTTTTTCGCTTCTCAAGCTGATTCGCGTTCGAGCCCCACGTCCCTAAGCCAGCAATTAAAAAGATGGTAAAAAAAATACTAGAAAAGAATTTTCAAGGTACTAAAAAGGCAGCAGCCATGTACTTGCATAAGATTAAAAAAATCCCTTGGATTTTAGGTTATAACGCATTTTTCTTTATGTTGATTTTTATTTTGCTGGATTTAATTTTTGGCGAGATATTGCTTTATAATTATATTGTGTCGGTAAATCTTAAAGATCATAAATTTACCTATACGCCCGCCAAGTTCCACGAAGAAACTTATCAGTCGGTAGTAAATAAGTGGCAGGCAAGAGAGGACATTTTTAAAAATAGCGATCAAGAAAATTACCGGGATCCTTTTCAATAGGAACCTAATATTGTATATTAGAGTAATTTCTAATTAACCTAATTATTCTAATTAACCTAATCAAATCCCAATAAGTGAATGTCAAAATTAGAAATTAGGATTTAGGAATTATTTAGAATAATTAGAGCAATTAGTATAATTAGAATAATTCTAAAATATAATGACTCAAGAAAACAAAAAAAATATTCTTCTTATTGAAGATGACTCTGCCATTATAGACATTTACACAACCATGATTAAAAAGGCTGATTTTAAGGTAGAAGTTATTACCCTTGGGCAAGAAGCCATTAAAAAAATAAAAAGCCTAAAATCTATTAAAGAGGTGCCAGATATCATACTGCTTGATTTAATATTGCCGGATATTAACGGGGTAGAAGTGTTAAAGGAAATAAGAAAAAATAATATAACTAAGGATGGCGTAGTTTTTATATTAACTAACCAGCAGAATGTAGAATTTCGGGGCTTAGACAATATAAAACCGGATAAGTTTATCATTAAGGCAAATATTACCCCTTCCCAACTTTTAGAAACTATCAAAGAATACTTAGGCCAAAAAGGCCTAAAATTTTAAGCTCCGATAAAATCGTTAGAATGAGCAAATTTAGTAACAAAAAAATTCTTATCGTTGAAGATGATAAAGATTTCCTTTGGATTTTCAGGGAGAGTTTTAATAATCAAAATTTATCAGTCGTATATGCGATGGATGGCTTAGAAGGGCTGGCTATGGCAGAAAAAGAGAAGCCTGATTTAATTGTACTGGACATTATGCTGCCTAAAATGAATGGCATAGATGTGGCGAGGGAGTTAAAGCGCAAAGGCATTAAATCCCAGATAATTTTTTTGACGAATATGAAAGATTCAGAACATATCAGCCAAGCCATAGATGTCGTAGGGGAAACCGATTATATTGTTAAGGCAGATATGCATATTGACGCTATTGTTGAGAGGATCAAAGAAAAATTGGGAGTCAAATAACCGTTTCCGTCGCATGTTAGATCATTTCTAGAAGGAATGGTCTCTTTTAATATTGTAAAAATTCCATAAATATATTATAAACGATGATATGGAGGAAATTTCTTTAAAGGCGGAAGAACTTTTTAATGTGGGCGGATTTATCGTTACCAATAGCTTGTTGCTAACTTTTATTGTTTCTCTGGCATTAATCATCATTTCTTTGTTGCTGTATAAAAAAATCAGCATGGTGCCTGGAAAATTCCAGTCCGGGGTGGAAATGGGCATAGAATGGTTTTTAGACTTAATGCATTCTACGTTAGGGTCTCTTGAAAAAGCCGAAAGATATTTTCCCCTGGTTGCCACGATTTTCATATTCATCCTGTTTTCCAACTTATTGGGCATTTTTCCCGGCGTTGGATCTTTTACCATTGATCGCCATAGCAACCATGTGCCGCTCTTTCGTTCCCCGGCGGCAGATTTAAATTTTACCATGGCTTTTGCCGTCATTTCCGTAATAGTGACGAATGTGCTGGGAGCAATGGCAGTTGGCGTATTTCCCCACATTAAAAAATTTTTAAATTTTAGAAATCCGATTACATTTTTTATAGGCATACTAGAAATTGTTTCTGAAGTTGCAAAAATTATTTCTTTGTCTTTCAGGTTATTTGGCAATGTATTTGCGGGGGAGGTGCTATTAACTATTATTTTTTTTCTAGCGCCCTATTTCATTCCACTCCCGTTTCTGATCTTAGAGCTTTTTGTCGGATTAATACAGGCATTCTTATTTGCCATGCTTACGTTGGTTTCAATATCGCTGCATACGGCAGCGCATGAACACTAAAATAATTAAAAACTAGGGTCTAGCGTCTAGGGTATAGGGTATAGTGAACGCGTTTCACTAGACGCTAAACCCTATCCCCTAAACCCTCAAAACATGGATATAGATCAAGTGCGTTTATGGGCAACGGTAGGATCTATTGCAATTGGCACCATAGCTCCCGCTATTTCAATCGGCTTTATTGGTTCAACCGCCGTAAAATCAATTAGCAGGAATCCGGAAGCCGCCGCTAAAATCCAAACAGCCATGATTTTAGCAATTGCGTTTGCTGAAGCTATTGCTATTTATTCATTGGTTATTGCGCTAATCATTAAGTTCGTCGCCTAATATAATGCAAATATGCAAATGACGTGCCAATGATGCAAATACGTATTCGCAATATTGGCGTAACATTCGCATATTGGCATTTTATATAATGGAGGAAGCTGGTTTACTGGGACAACTTGGCATTAATTGGAAGCTTTTTTTAAGCCAAGCTTTTAATTTTTTTATTCTCTTGTTGATCCTTAGGGCTTTTGTGTACAAACCGCTTTTAGCTGTCATTAAAAAGCGGAATGAAAAAATAGAAGAAGGGCTGGAAAAGGCCAAAGTAGCCGACATCAGGTTAAAAGAAATTGATGGCATCGCAAAAGATAAAATAAAACAGGCGGAATTGCAATCAATAGATATCATTAAAGACACCGAAGAAAAAGCAAAAAATTTAGAGCAATCTTTAACAACGAAAGCGGAGATGCATCAAAAAGAATTAATGGCGCAAATTGAAAAAGAGCACCAGCGCCAGCAGGAAGAATCAAGAAAGCTGGTGGTAAAAAATGCCGCTGAATTGATAAGGAAATTCATTGTAAAAACGGTTGAATTAAAGCCCGAGACCATAGACCAGGCTCTTATTGAAAAAGCGGTAGCCCAATATGAAACAGAAAGCTAAAAATTACGCAGCAGCATTGGTTGATTCTCTGGCGACCGTAAAGCCAGGGCGGGAAAAAAGCATCGTCGCTAATTTTCTCAAGCTTCTGGAAGCGAATGGCGATATGAAAAAAGCCAAAGAAATTATTGCTTTGGCAGAGGGCCTTTTTTTAAAAAAAACCGGCAACAAGAAAATTGTGCTGGAAACGGCACGACCGCTCAATAGCCGCAGCGTATTTAAAAAAATTAAAAAGGAGGGGGATATCATTGAGGAAAAAATTAACCCCGAATTAATAGCTGGAATAAAAATAATAGTGAATAATAGCAGGCAATTAGATTTTTCATTGCGAAAAAAATTACAGCAAATTTTTCAATAGGTATAGATATAAAAATCCATGGGAAATGAAATTTTAAATACATTAAAACAAGCTATTGAAGGTTATAAACATAACCCCGAATGGGAAGAAATCGGCACGGTGGTGGAAGTAGGAGACGGCATATTAAAAATATCCGGCCTTTTGGATGTCCAAAGCCAAGAAGTGTTAATTGTTGAAGCCGGCAAGGAAAAAATTAAAGCGGTTGCTTTGAACCTTGAAGAAGACTCGGTGGGAGCTTTGGTATTAGGAGACTTTTCCCTTATTAAGGCCGGCCAAACCGTAAAAAGGACAAAACAGATTCTATCTATTTCAGTGGGAGAACAGTTATTGGGGAGGGTAGTGGATCCTTTGGGGAACGCGTTAGATGGGAAAGGCCCGATATTTTCTGAAAAAGATAAGCCTCAACTTAATTTTTTAGAAAATAATGCGCCAGATGTGCTGGCCCGGGAATCGGTCCATCAGCCGTTGCATACGGGCATTAAAGCCGTTGATGCGATGATCCCTATTGGAAGAGGCCAGCGAGAGCTTATTATCGGTGACCGCCAAACCGGAAAAACTGCCATTGCCTTGGATATGATAATAAATCAAATGCAAGACAGTGACCGTAAAAAACCTTTAATCTGCATTTACGTTGCGGTGGGTCAAAAAGAGTCAAAAATTGCCAAAATAGTTGAAACACTAAAGAAACACAATGCATTTTCTTACACGATTGTAGTTTTGGCATCAGCCTCAAGCCCGGCGGCTTTCTGGTATTTGGCTCCCTTTGCAGGGTGCGCCATTGGGGAATACTTTCGCGATAAGGGGCAGGATGCGCTTATTATTTACGATGACTTATCAAAGCACGCCTGGGCCTACCGGCAAATTTCTTTGCTATTAAGAAGGCCGCCAGGCAGGGAAGCCTACCCTGGCGATGTTTTTTATCTGCACTCAAGGTTATTGGAAAGGGCAGCCAAACTTTCTAAAGAAAAAGGGGGAGGGTCGTTGACGGCCATGCCCATTATTGAAACCCAATTAGGGGACGTTACCGCCTACATTCCCACCAATGTCATTTCTATTACCGATGGACAGATTTATTTAGAATCGGATTTATTTTACCAAGGCATGAGGCCGGCGGTAAATGTGGGGCTTTCGGTTTCGCGGGTAGGTTCATCAGCCCAGACCAAAGCCATGAAAAAGGTTGCCGGCAAGCTAAGGCTACAGCTGGCCCAATTCAGGGAATTACAGACGTTTGTGCAGTTTGCTTCCGATGTTGACCAGCAAACCCGCGAAAAAATCCATAAAGGCAGGATTGTTACTGAAATTTTAAAGCAAACTGACTTGGCTCCCATTCCTTTTGAAAAGCAGGTGTTAGTGTTGTATGCCGCTCTTAATGGATATTTTGACAAATTCCAGCCAGAGCAAATCCAGGGCATTGAAGCAAAATTTTTGGAATATGTAAAAGACCTGCATGGAGAATTATTACATCAATTAAAAGAGAAAAGAGAGGTTACCGAAGAAATTGAAGGCATCATGAAAGAGGTAATCGTGAAATTTATTGAATCACAATAAGTTTTTGAATTCCTAATGGAAAATACACAACATCTTAAAAAGCGACTGAAAAGCGTTGCCAACATCAACAAAATCACCAAAGCGATGGAGTTGGTTGCGGCCACTAAAATGCGCAGGTCCCAGGAAATTGCGCTGGCTTCGCGTCCCTATGCGTTAACGGCGCTGGACTTACTTGCAAATTTAACGTTAATTGAAAAATCAACAAAATTTCCTATGCCCGAATTACTCCAGCAGCGGAAGATAAAAAGGGTTTTATTTGTATTGATTTCCTCTGATAAGGGCTTGGCAGGTTCATTTAACAGCGCGGTATTTAAGAAATTTGAACAGCACATGGAGCGGGATAAGGAAAAATACCGGCAAGAAGAAAAGTTTTTTGTAGCGGTTGGGGAAAAAGCGTTCCAGTATCTTTCAAAGAAGGGAATTGCGGTATTAAGAAAATTTGTGCAAGCGGGTGATTATACAACTGCGGAACAGGTAAAACCATTGACCGATTTTATTGTAAAAGGGTATTTAAAAACTTCTGCCCCAGGTGGGGCAAGCTGGGACAGGGTTGTCATATTTTCCACGCATTTTAGATCAGCATTGAAACAAGAACCTCATGTAAGAAAGGCATTGCCCATCCAATTTGACCACCTTTTAGAAACCATAAAAGAAATTACTCCGAGCACCGGAAAATTCGCTGATATTATCAAAGAGCAGAATATAACATTTGGCGGAGAGATAAAAGATATTAAAGAATACCTCATTGAACCATCGCCAGAAGCGGTGCTGGAAGATCTGGCGAAACATTTGTTGTTTATGCAAATGTACCATTTGATTTTAGAAGCAAACGCATCGGAACATTCAGCTCGCAGGATGGCGATGAAAACAGCTTCCGATAACGCATCTGATTTATCTGAAACGTTGAACTTGCAGTATAATAAGTCCCGCCAGTCAGCGATTACCAAAGAAATTATTGAAATTACTGCGGGCTCGGAAGCACTTTCATAAAACACATAACATAGAACACACCTGCCTGCCGGCAGGCAGGTAAAAAATTAAACTTATTAACGTATTATGAATAAAGGTAGTATTGTGCAAATCATAGGTTCAGTAGTGGATGTGGAGTTCTCTGAAACAGGTAAGCTGCCGGCTATTTTTAATGCGTTAAAAATTTCGGGGCCTGCTGGCGAAGTCTGGCTTGAGGTAGTAAAACATTTAGATACTACCAAGGTAAGAACCATATCATTGCAATCAACCGATGGCTTAAAAAGAGGGCTGGAAGTCCAGGATACGGGAAGCCAAATTTCAGTTCCGGTAGGAAGCGAAGTATTAGGGAATATTTTCAACGTCATAGGGCAGGCGTTAAATTCAAACTCCAAGCTCCAAGTCCCAAGCTTCAAGAAGTTTTGGCCAATACACCGCAGTTCGCCTCCCTTCGTTGACCAATCAACAAAAACTGAAGTATTTGAAACGGGAATCAAGGTCATTGATTTAATTGCCCCATTTATTAAAGGAGGAAAAATCGGCCTCTTTGGCGGAGCCGGCGTAGGAAAAACCGTTTTGCTGATGGAACTGATACGAAATGTGGCAGAAGAATCGGGCGGAGTTTCGCTTTTCGCGGGAGTAGGGGAAAGGACCAGGGAAGGAAATGATTTGCACAAAGAAATGCAAGAATCGGGCGTTATTAATAAAACCGCCTTGGTGTTCGGGCAGATGAATGAAGTGCCGGGAGCACGGGCAAGGGTTGCATTAAGCGCATTGACGATGGCTGAATACTTCCGCGATGAAGAAAAGAAAAACGTGTTGCTTTTCATTGATAATATTTTCAGGTTTTCCCAAGCGGGCTCTGAAGTATCAGCGCTTTTGGGAAGAATGCCATCGGCTGTGGGATACCAGCCTACGTTAGCCCAGGAAATGGCTGAACTGCAAGAAAGAATCACTTCAACTAAAAATGGCTCAATTACGTCGGTTCAGGCCATTTACGTTCCGGCTGACGACATTACCGATCCCGCTCCGGCAACTACTTTTTCCCATTTAGATTCAACCATTGTATTGTCGCGCGCTTTGACAGAAATAGGAATTTATCCGGCGGTGGATCCTTTGGCTTCCACCTCAAGCGCCTTAGATCCAAAAATAGTGGGGGAAAAGCATTATCAGGTTGCCAGGGATGTCCAGCTTACCTTGCAAAGGTACAAAGATTTACAGGATATTATTGCCATTTTGGGCATTGAAGAGCTATCCGATGAAGATAAAAAAATTGTAAATAGGGCAAGAAAAATACAGAGGTTTTTGTCCCAGCCTTTCAATGTGGCAGAAAACTTTACGGGAATAAAAGGAAAATTCGTGAAATTAGAGGATACTATTCAAGGATTTGCAGAAATTTTAGAAGGCAAGCATGATGAGGTTCCCGAAGAAAATTTCTATATGAAAGGAAGCATCGAAGAAATAGTGTGAATCTAGAATCTCGTATCTTGAATCTGGAATAGAATAAAGAATAGAGAATGTGAAAAGCCATATTCCAAATTCACCATTCAATTCAAGATACCAGATACTAAATTCAAGATTCTAGTTAAAATGAAACTATCTATTTACTCACTAAAAAAAGTGCTATTCCAAGGGCAGGCGCAGATGTTAAACTGCCAGACTGTCATGGGAGAAATTACGATATTGGATAACCACGAAACCTTTATTGGGGTTTTAAAGCCTGGCGTGGCTAAAGTTGTTGATTCTGCCCAAAAAGAGCATTTCTTTGAGATAACATCAGGGTTTTTAGAAGTGCGCGAAGGCAACGAAGTTCGTTGTATAGTAGAGGTGTGAGACTCGAACAGAACCAGCTTGAGAAGCGAAAACAGAGATGAGGTCAAGGCGCGACGAGGAAACATAGCCTTGCGCTATGTTTCCGAAGTCGCAATTCAGAATGAAACGATGCGCAAGGCATCGTTTCATTCCTCAATCCTTGAATACAAGCAATATACGAGAGCTCAATTGGTTCTGTTCGAGTCCCACACCTCTAGAGCAATAAAAATATACTGCGGGCTGTGGATAAGCTATTGACACGTTGCATGGTATAATAAGAGTGTAGAGTCATGGAACCTAATCTGTCCTATGGCCCTTTAAAGACGTTTTACGAATAATCGAGTGAAACCAGTATTCTAAATATCTGGCAAAGGTCGATGTATTTTAAAACATTATTCTTATGCAAAAACTAACAACATTAGATATTGTAGCCCTTGTTTTACTAGTAGTAGGCGGATTGAATTGGGGATTATTGGGATTAGTTAACATGAATGTGGTAGATACGGTCTTTGGCATGACGATCTCCCGATTCATCTACATTGTAGTGGGTTTGGCGGCTCTCTATGTGGCATGGCTTTGGATGAAGCTAGAGAGGAAATAACGTATTAAGCGAATTTACGGTTCACACTATAGTGTGAACCGTAAAATATGCTTAAAAAGCGACAAAAAAACGGCAAAAATGCCGTTTTTTGTTAGATTTGTCCTTTTAGCGGCTGAATCTTGGAGGTCTCTTTTTAGACCAGCAATCTCTGCAGTAAATTGGTCGGTCAGGAGCTGGTTCAAAAGGGAGTTCTGTGATTTCGGTACCACATTCTCCGCATTTCCAGTTTCCTTTCACCATTTCACGAGGAGCAAAGCTCCCTCTTCCAGAGTTATCAAATTTATTGAATGCCATCGAATTTTTGTTTGCTTAATAAAACGACCTTTACCTGGTTTTAAAAAAATTGCCAGGATTTATGACTCTAAGGTCGTCTTATGTGAACGACTTATTGTCTACATTCACTATACGCCTTGCCGGCAGGATGTCAACCTTAGCAAACTGGCCTCTCTTTTCTTTTCTCTTTTTATGGGTATGATTAATATAGAAGTAAAAATATATGAATAAAATTTCTATAATTATCATAATTGCATTATTTCTCCTGGCGGGTGTGGCGGGATATTTCTTTTTGCAAAAAGAAATGCCAAATACCAACATCCCTATGAACGAAGAGAAAAAAGGCATTCAAGTTTTTTCGCCAAAGGCGAATGAAACTGTTTCCTCTCCTTTAGAAGTGACGGGTTCGGTAAACGGGGAAGGCTGGATTGGGTTTGAGGGCCAAGTAGGAACCGTAAAATTATTTGATTCTTTTGGCAAAGAATTGGCGTTGGGTATTCTAACGGCGACGGAAGATTGGATGAAGTCTTCCGTTAACTTTGAATCAACATTGTGGTTTGATTATCCGGAAAACGGCACCGGAAAACTGGTATTTTACAATGAAAATCCCAGCGGAGAGCCGGAAAGGAATAAAACCTTTGAAATTCCGGTAAAGCTTGCCAAAAGTTCTGCGGCAAAAACAACTTTTAATGTATATTTCAGCCAGCAGGATGCCTCCGATGTCAGTTGTGAAGAAGTAAATCCTTACAAACGAGAAGTGCCTAAGACCCAATCGGTGGCAAGGGCTGCGCTGGAGGAGCTAATAAAAGGCCCGACTGGTTTTGAAAAATACGCAGGGGCTTTCACTAGCATTAACCCCGGAGTTGTCATACAAAATTTAACAATAACCAATGGCATAGCGCGCGTTGACTTTAATGAAGCTCTGCAAAAAGACGTGGCGGGATCTTGCAAGGTAAGCGCCATACGCGCCCAAATTACCCAAACCCTGCTCCAATTTCCAACGGTAAAAGAGGTGGTAATTTCTATTAATGGCAAAACAGAAGGTATATTACAGCCGTAATGGTGCGGCCAATAAGACAAAGCATGAATCTTTTTAAAAGAACAGCACTAACGAGGACTTTGTTTTTTGTTTCCTCTGATATTGCATTAATTGTTATTTCTATCCTGCTGGCTTTTTTAATGAGATTTGACGGCCAGATTCCGCCCCACTACTATCAATTTATTATAAGAATGGCGGCATTGGCAATCATATTCACGATTCCTATATTTTATTTCCAGAGGCTGTATTCTTTCTCGTGGTCATATGTGAGCGCCAATGAAGCGATTTCCTTGTTTAAAGCCTCCCTTATTTCCTTCCTCTTTCTAAGCATTGCCATTTATATATCTAATTACTTCCCTAAATTCCAAAATTTTCCCAGGTCAACTATTTTCATCAGTTATATCTTGATATTTACCTTATGCGGCGCCCTGAGATTCTCTAAGAAAATTTATTTGCATATAAGGGGGTCCAGCCGCTTAATGGAAAAAGAAAGAACGTTAATTGTGGGGGCAGGCGACGCCGGCGAGCAGATTTTAAGGAATATGCTGTCTTCTGCAAAAAACAATTATTATCCGGTTGGATTTGTTGATGACAGCAACATAAAGCAAGGGGTGAAAATACACGGCTTAAAAGTACTGGGCAAGATTTCAGATCTCCCCAGAATTATTGTTAACAGTGAAATAAGGCAACTAATCATTGCTCTTCCCTCTGCTAGCAACAAAGTGATAAAACAGGCGGTTGAATTGGGGAGAAGCGCAGGTTTGAAGAAAATTAAAATTGCTCCGCCGATGAATGAAATCATACGCGGAGAAGTTTCCCTTAAGAATTTAAAAGATGTTGGCGTAGAGGATTTACTAGGCAGGGATCCCGTTGGGCTGGATAAAAAACAAATAGAAAATTTTATAAAGGATAACGTAGTTTTAATTACCGGGGCTGCAGGCTCCATTGGCTCTGAATTAACCAGGCAGGTTGCAAAGTTCAGGCCAAGCAAGCTGGTGCTGTTAGATCAAGATGAAACTGGCATCTTTGCCATTGCAAAAGAAATGCAGGATAAGTTTCCCATGCTCCAGATGCCATCATTAATTGCAGATATACGGGATAAGGAAAAGATGGATGCTGTTTTTAAGGAATTCCATCCGCAGATAGTATTCCATGCCGCTGCCTATAAGCATGTTCCCTTAATGGAGCTGCAGCCTGACGAGGCCGTAAAAAATAATGTTTTTGGCACGGAGATACTAGCTGATATTAGCGCAGAACATGGAGTAGAAAAATTTATTTTTATTTCAACGGACAAGGCGGTCAACCCCACATCGGTCATGGGGGCTACTAAAAGGGCGGGGGAGATGATCTGCCAAGAGCACAACCAGGCCGGAGGCGCCAAATTTATTTCGGTAAGGTTCGGGAATGTATTAAATAGCCGGGGCAGCGTTATCCCTATTTTCCGCGAGCAGATAAGAAAGGGAGGGCCGGTTGAAGTTACCGATCCAGAAATGAAAAGATATTTTATGCTGACTTCAGAAGCCTGCCTTTTGGTCATGCAAGCTGGCGCCATGGGCCAGGGCGGGGAAGTGTTTGTTTTAGACATGGGCAAGCCGGTTAAGATTTTAGACCTAGCTAGAGAAATGATAAAGTTATCAGGGTTTGAGCCGGATAAAGATATTGCCATTGTCTTTGTGGGCATCAGGCCCGGAGAAAAATTATTTGAAGAGATTTTAACGGCAGAAGAAGGAACGGTAGTAACCGAAAACCAGAAAATTTTTATGGCGAAACTTTCCCAAATTAATGTAGGTGAATTCGCTGAAAAATTAGAAAAGTTAAAAGAGTCTGCGGTAAAAAATAACAAAGAAGAAATAATAAAAAATTTGAAAGATATAATTCCTTCTTTTGCTAACCAAACTTATGAGAAATAGTATTGCAAACTAGGTTCAGAAACAGTAAAATGTAAAATTACCGGTGATAAAAATGAATCTTATATATAAAAATATTATCTTGGCCGCTGCTATATTAGTCTCGGTGCTTGTCACACCAGAAGCTAAAGCTTTTACGGTAGGCGAGGCGGTAAATTTTAATGTTGATAAAGACTTTGATGCAAGCGCTCGTTCCCAAGTATCGGCGGTCTTGGTGAAAACTTCTTCCAATCTCTACTTTTATGTTGAAAAAAATTGGTGGGAAGTTCAGGCCCCTGCCAAGCAGAATGAAATTTTAGGCTACCTGGATGAGCTATCATTGGAATTTGACAAGAAGATTTATCCCAACCTAACATCTATTTTTGGTTCAGAGTGGAAACCGGGAGTTGACGGCGATCCTAAAATTACCATTCTATTCCACGCATTAAAAGAAAATGCCGGCGGATACTTTCGTTCGGCAGACGAGTACCTTAAGCTGCAAATCCCCGATTCAAATGAGCGGGAGATGGTTTACCTGCCCATTGCCCATATTGACAGCCGCCAATTGAAAGTATTTTTAGCCCATGAGTTCGTGCACCTTATTACCTTTAACCAAAAAGATAAACTGCGTGAAGTCCAAGAAGAAATCTGGTTGAATGAGGCGCGGGCGGATTATTCTTCAACCATCTTAGGTTATGACAGTTTGTACGACGGGAGCAACCTCCAAAGAAGAGTGAGAAATTTTTTAGAAAAGCCATTTGATTCATTGACCGAATGGCAAGAGAATAAATATGACTATGCGGTGGCTAGCTTATTCACCCATTATTTAGTGGACCATTACAGCATTAATGTCTTAGCTGATTCCCTTAAATCCAAGGCGGTCGGCATTGCCAGCATTAATGAAGTCCTTCAGAAAAACAATGAAAAAGAGGATTTCGCCCAAATATTCATTCATTGGACGATTGCCACTCTTATTAACGATTGTTCGGTTGAAATAAAGCATTGCTATTTAAACCAAAACCTTAGGGGCTTGAGAATAAATCCAACGCTTAACTTCTTGCCGCTATCGGGCAGCAGTTCTCTGTCGGTAACCAATGTGACAAAAAACTGGGCGGGCAATTGGCAAAAGTTTATTGGCGGAAAAGGGGATCTTACTTTGGAGTTTACCAGCCTAGCCGGCCTTAGTTTTAAAGTTCCCTACCTGATCTTTAACAAAGATGGAAGCTATGCCATACGATATTTGGATCTTGACCAAAAAGAGAAGGGCCAATTGGAAATTGAAAATTTTGGAGATACGGTTGCTTCTTTGGTCATTATTCCATCGTTGCAAAGCAAAACATCGGATTTTAATGGGTTAGAATTAACGTATCCTTACACGTTTACGGTTTCCATTGTAGATAAGACGATGAGCGAAGAAGAAGCGCTTATCCAGAAATTATTAGTCCAAATTGAATTCCTTAAAAAGCAGATTGTCGCCCTCCAGTCCGGCGTTGGCAATCCTGTTCCAACTTTTGCCTGCGGCCCCTTGAATAATAATTTATACAAAGGTACTGCTTATAGCAGCGATGTTACCTGCCTGCAAAATTTCTTAAAATCCCAAGGGCCGTCAATCTACCCGGAAGGGCTTGTTACGGGAAGTTTTGGGAACCTCACAAAGTCAGCTGTCATCCGTTTCCAGGAAAAATACAAAGAAGAGATTTTAGCGCCATTAGGATTATTGAGAGGAACCGGTTTCGTTGGCCCTTCTACCCGGATAAAAATAAATAAGCTGCTGCTCGGCGGCGCATAGAAACCGTATCAACGAAACGGAGTTGACGGATGTTGTTTTTTGTTATATAATGTCTTTATTAATGCGAGACGAAATTTATAGGCGATTTAAACAAATATTGCCAGAGGTTAAGCGCAATGTATTGCTGCAAAAGCACACTACCTTTAAAGTTGGCGGACCGGCCAGATATTTTTTGGTTGCCCACAAGCAAGAAACCATTGTAAAAGCGCTTCAATTAGCAAAAAAAATAGGCATGCCATTTTTTATTTTAGGCGGAGGCAGCAATATTTTGGCTTCTGACAAGGGTTTCTCGGGGCTCGTAATAAAAATTTACCACCAAGAAAAGAGCTTTCCGGTAAAAAAAATAGGACAGGATTTTTTAGTTGAGGTAAAAGCGGGCGTAGCAATGAAGGATCTGGTCAGTTTTTTGGCTGGCCGCTCATTAAGCGGGTTGGAGTGGGCCGGCGGGCTTCCCGGCACCTTTGGCGGAGCCATACGGGGAAACGCGGGGGCATTTGGCGGAGAAACCAAAGATTCTATTTTTGAAGTTTTAGCGTTAGATAGTAATTTAAAACTAAGAAAATTTTCAAATAAGCAGTGCCAGTTTTCTTACCGCAATTCAATCTTCAAAGAGAAAAATTGGATTGTCCTTTCAGCTACCCTAAAAGTGAAAAAGGGAGATAAGAAAACTATCTGGCAAATTGCAAAAAATAATATCAACTATCGCAAAACTCGGCATCCTTTGGATTTGCCGAACGCCGGGTCTATTTTTAAAAATTGCGATCTAAAATATTTTTCAGAACCGTTAAGAAAACAGCTGGCAGGCGTAGTGAAAAAAGATCCCTTTGAAGTGGTGCCGACCGCCTATTTAATTTCAGAAGCGGGATTAAAGGGAACTACCATTGGAAAAGCCCAAGTGTCAGACAAGCATCCTAATTTTATTGTAAATCTGGGAGCGGCGCAAGCCGAGCATATTTTACAGATTATTGACCTTAATAAAAAAGAAATTAAAAAACGGTATGGCGTTGACTTGGAACAGGAAGTGCAATTTTTGAAAGATTGATATATCATGGATATATGCAAATCATTATAAAAACAAAAAATCTGGAACTTACCGGGCAGCTGGAGAGTTTTATCAATAAAAAAATCGGGGGTTTAAAAAAATTTCTCACCTCTTTTGAAGGCCATGCGCTTCCCATTGCGGGAGGGAGAAACTTATTTGATACATTTGTAGAAGTAGAAAAAGAAACCAACCACCATAGGAAAGGAGATATATTTTCAGCAGAGGCAAAGCTGTACCTTCCAGGAAAAAGCTTATTTGCCAAAGCCCATGGCGATGATCTGATGAAAGTAATTAGTGAATTACGAGATGAATTGGAGAGCGAAATCCGGCGATACAAAAGCAAGGTAATTGAATTTCCCCGAAGACAGTCAAAAAAACTAAAGAGCCGCTAACAAAAACTGGATGATCATCCAGTTTTTTGTTCGGTAGCAGATTTACAAGACCCCTCTTTTAAGGTACTATTATGGCATAAAAAGATGTCACTATTTACTAAAATTTTTGGAGACGCCAACCAGAAATTCATAAAAAATATACAGCCGGCCGTAGAACAAATAAACTCTCTTGAACCGGAGATGCAGAAGCTTTCTGCCGAACAGTTAAAAGAAAAAACGAAAGAGTTTAAGGAAAGACTACAGAAGGGAGCTACTCTAGATGATCTGCTCCCCGAGGCTTTTGCCTTAGTCAGGGAAGCAGGAAAAAGAACGCTGAACCAGCGCCATTTTGACGTTCAATTGATCGGCGGGATTGCACTGCACCAAGGCAACATTGCTGAAATGCGCACCGGCGAGGGAAAAACCCTGTCGGCCACGCTGCCTGCCTACCTGAACGCGCTAGAAGGCAAGGGAGTGCATATTGTTACCGTAAACGAATATTTGGCCAAACGAGACATGATATGGATGGGGCAGATTTACGCGGCGTGCGGGCTATCTACCGGATGCATCACCAATGCATCAGGATACGTTTACGACGCTTCCTATGTAAATACTGAAAAAGACCAGCAGCGGGATTTAGTGGGTTCCTTCAAAGTTGTGGAAGATTATTTAAGGCCGGTTTCTAAAAAAGAAGCCTATCAAGCCGATATTACCTATGGCACCAACAACGAATTTGGGTTTGATTATTTACGAGATAATATGGCCTATGATCTCAACCAGCAGGCCCAGCGAGGACATCGCTTTGCCATTGTAGATGAGGTGGATTCTATCTTAATTGACGAAGCGCGCGTTCCTTTGATTATCTCCGGAGAGGCTGAAAAAGCGACGGACAAATACTACCAGTTTGCAAAAATAGTAATTCCATTAGTGAAAGAAGAGGATTATATCATTGATGAGAAAATGAAAGCAGTAAGCTTTACCGAAAACGGCCAAAATAACGTGGTAAAAAGCTTGGGCCATGATCCATGGGCTGAAAACGATATTGCCGCAACCCACCAATTAGAATCCGCCCTGCGGGCTAAAACCCTCTTTTTGAAAGACCGGGATTATGTAGTTAAGAATGGAGAAATTATTATTATTGATGAATTTACGGGCAGAATGCTTCCGGGGCGCCGCTGGTCAGCCGGCCTCCACCAGGCCGTAGAAGCTAAAGAAGGTGTTGATATTCAGCCAGAATCTACTACCTTGGCAACCATTACATTGCAGAATTATTTCCGCCTCTATAAAAAGCTTTCAGGCATGACGGGAACCGCGCTCACGTCAGCTGAAGAATTTGATAAAGTGTATAAGCTGGATGTGGTGGTAATTCCAACGCACCGGCCCATGGTAAGAAAAGATTTTCAGGACAAAATTTATAAAACCGAGGCAGGCAAATTCAAGGCAGTGATAAAAACTATCAAGGAGCTGCATGAAAAAGGCCAGCCGGTATTAGTAGGCACTAAGTCAGTGGAACGGAATGAGTACTTAGGAAAATTGTTAAGCATGGAGGGAATTCCACACCAGATTCTAAATGCCAAAAACCATGAGCAAGAGGGCCAAATCATTGCCCAAGCGGGAAAAATGGGTTCAGTTACCATTGCCACTAACATGGCGGGCAGAGGAGTTGATATCCTCTTGGGTGGGAATCCCGCAACCCCTGAAGAATCCCAGAAAGTCAGGGACATAGGGGGGCTTTGCGTCGTAGGCACTGAACGCCATGATGCCAGAAGAATTGACAACCAGCTGCGCGGCCGGGCAGGCAGGCAGGGCGACCTGGGAGCCTCTGAATTTTTTGTTTCTTTAGAGGATGACCTCATGAGGATTTTTGGCGGCGACCGGATAAAGTCGTTAATGACGGCTTTGAATGTTCCGGAAGACGAACCCATCCAGGCGGGCATGATTTCTGGAGCCATTGAGTCAGCCCAAGAAAAAATTGAGGGCTTTAATTTTGATGCCAGGCGCCATTTGTTAGAATACGATGATGTTATGAATAAGCACCGTGAAATTATCTACAAAAAACGCAGGGAAATGCTGGAAAATTTTGAATTCGAGATTTCGGACTTTGAGAAATTAGAGTTCAAGGCAGAAGATTTTGAAAAAAAGAAAAAGGAGCTGGGAGAAGAAAATTTTAACCAGGCAGCCAGATTTGTCAGTTTGAAAGTACTTGATAATCTGTGGCAGGAACACCTATCTAATATGGACCATATGCGAGATTCTGTTCGCTTGCGGGCCTATGGCGGACATGATCCTTTAATTGAATATAAGAACGAAGGCAGAAGATTATTTCAGCAGCTGTTAGAGCAGATGGATTTTGAAACCGCCGATAATATCTTGAAAGCTAGCGCGCAGGTGCAATCTGCGCCGCGGAATAATATGATAGTTAATATTGGATTACAGGGAAAAGAAGTGGGGCGAAATGACTTTTGCCCGTGCGGTTCAGGTAAAAAGTTCAAGAAATGCGGGATGCTGAATACGGAGGAACATAAGAAACTAATAAGCCAAAAATAGTTACGTAGCTTGTTACGTAACATGTTACGTAACAATATAATGTTATGAAAAAATATATAAGAAAAGTTACGCGGGTAGGCAAGCGAAGTTTAGCCTTGGTAATCCCTGCAGTGATTGCAGATGACCTTAAGATAAAAGAAAAACAGAAATTAGTTATAACTTCTGCCAGAAAGACCATTACCGTTAAAGACTGGAAAAAACCTGCCAACAAAAAGCTCCATAGGTAACCTCTAGTTAGAGTTAGGCTAAGCCTAACTCTCAAGCCTACAGAGCTAGGCTTAGCCTAACTCTCGGAGGATGGAAGTAAATTATATGGAAGAAAGCAGAACAGAATTATTGCGCCAGATTAAAAACGAGGTGATTAATTTGAAAGAATCATCGCTTTATAAATTCAGAATAGAAAATAAAGTCTTTCCGGTGATTGGAGAAGGAAGCCATGAGGCCGAAATAATGTTTATCGGCGAGGCGCCCGGGAAAAATGAAGCGGCAACTGGCAGGCCATTCTGTGGAGCGGCCGGGCGCGTATTGACTGAATTAATAGAATCTATAGGATTAAACAGGAAAGAAGTGTATATTACTAATATTGTTAAAGATCGGCCGCCTGACAATCGCGACCCTTTGCCAGAAGAAATAAGAATATACTCACCATTTTTAGACCGGCAGATTGATATTATCCAGCCAAAAATCATTGCTACGTTGGGCAGGTATTCTATGGCATATGTGATGGAAAAATTTAGCTTGCAGAATGAATTAAAGTCTATAAGCCAGATTCATGGAAAAGTGTTTGATGCTAAAGCTTCCTATGGAGAAATTAAGGTTATTCCCTTATACCATCCTGCCGTTGCCTTGTATCAAAACAGCTTAAAAGAGCAAATGTTCAAAGATTTTAAGGTAATTAAAAGTTTTTATGGAAAATAGTTATGAATAAAAAAGTTTTAGTTTTATTATTACTGTTAGCAGCTATAGGGCTGGGTTTTTATTTTAAAAATGATATTTTAAAAATTTATAATAATACCGCCAAAAATCTGCAGTATTTCCAGAAAAATGATTTAGGGGATATCATCAATGAAGTAAAAAGGGAAATTTTCACTCCTCCGCCGCTTAATATCGGAGGGAAGGCGAATAATGTAGTTCTTACTAAAGATAAAATAATTGCGGCGACAAATATCCAACGGTATGATAATGGATTATTGCCGCCCTTAATTGAAAATGCACAGCTAACTGCGGCCGCAAAGGCAAAAGCGGAAGATATGTTTGCCAAGCAATACTTTGAGCACGTTTCGCCTTCGGGGTTAGATCCGGGAACCTTGGTGAAAAGTTTTGGGTATGATTATATTGTTACGGGAGAAAATTTAATCCTGGGTAATTTTTCAAGCGAACAGGAAGTGGTTCAGCTTTGGATGAACAGCCCCGGGCATCGGGCAAACATTTTGAACAGCAGATTTACTGAAATTGGCGTTGCCATGGTTAAGGGAACCTATAAAGGCCAAACCGCCTGGATAGGGGTGCAGGAATTCGGCTTGCCGATATCGGCGTGCGCCCAACCCAGCGGCAGTTTGAAAAACCAGATTGCGGCCAATAAGAGCAGGCTAGACATTCTTGCGGCGCAAATAGAGGCAAAAAAAGCTGAAATTGATAATACCAACCCGCATTCTCCAGAATATAATAGGCTGGTTGACGAGCATAATGCCTTGGTGGCAGAATATAATTCTTTGAATCAGGAAACCAGGAATCTTATCATCCAATACAACAGCCAGGTGAGCAAGTTTAACCAGTGCGTAGCGGGGAGCTAACGAATTTGAAATTTGAAATTTACAATTTGAAATCAATTTGAATTCATTGAATTTGAAATTTTTAAACACGTTTTAAAATTACGTTAAAATATCAATTTATGGCGATTATAAAAAACAAAATTTGGCCGGAATACTTTGAATCGGTGACTTCAGGCAAAAAGAAATTTGAGCTTCGTCTCAATGATTTTGAGGTGAATGAAGGAGATACTCTTATTCTTCAAGAATATGATCCCATTAGTAAAGAATATACAGGCAGGCAGGTTGAAAAAAAGGTAACCTATGTGGGAAAATTTATGATCGATAAATTATTTTGGCCCAAAGAAGATATTGAAGAAAAAGGCATACAAATTATTTCAATAGAGTAATATGAAATTTGCGATTGTTTCTGATACCCACGATAATATGGCTAACTTTAATAAAGTGATTGATTTTTTGAATGTCCAAAAAATTGATAGGATGTTGCATTGCGGGGATATTTGCAATCAAGATACCATAGAAGAGGCAGAAAAAAATTTTAAGGGTGAGATTATTTTTGTCAGGGGCAATGGAGATTTTAACCTAAAAGACGTTCCCGATACTATGGAGGTTGATTTAGGCAATAAAAAAGTGGCTTTTATCCATTATCCTGACTTGGCAAAAAAATTGGCAGAGTCTGGCAAATATGATTTGGTGTTTTACGGCCATACGCACCGGCCGTGGGAAGAGAGAATACTTGTCTCGCCGAAGCCAAATGGCGAAGGCGGAGGGAACTGCAGGCTAGTAAATCCCGGCGAAGTTGCCGGCCAGCGTTTCAAGCCCACATTTGCCATATATGACACCGAAACCGACAAGCTAGAACTCAAAATCCTAGAAAAAATGCAAGATTAAATTCTTGCGTTTTTTATTTAGATGAGGTAATATAATAAATTATTTTATTCTCCAAAAATGCAGCAGAAATACTGGATTTTTATCGGGGTTATGGTTCTGACTTTTTTAGCCGGCAATTTTGTCTATCCTAATTATTTTAATGCGTCAGTTGATTTTTTAAATAACAAGTTTTCGTGGCAGTTGCCCCACTTTTGGTCAAAGCCCTATGTGCTGGGCCTTGATTTACAAGGAGGGGTCAATCTAACCTACCAGGCTGACTTAAGTACGGTTACTGATAAATCAGAGGCAATGGAAGGGTTGCGCGATGTCATTGAACGAAGGGTTAATTTATTCGGCGTATCTGAACCAGTGGTGCAAATTCAGGGGCAAGATAGGCTGGTGGTAGAATTGCCTGGCGTAAAAGATGTGCAGGCCGCTATTGATATGATTGGCCAAACTCCATACTTGGAATTTAATGAAGAAAGGACCGCCGACCAAACCCAGAAAATTTTAGACAAAATAAAAGAGGTACAGGTAGCCCAGGAAAAAAACCAGAATATAGAAACAATAAAAGATTGGCAGCTGGCATTGGAAAATCCTTATTTTAAACCTACGGAATTAACGGGAAAATATCTGTCAAAAGCGGTGGTTGCCTTTGACCAGATTACCTATAAGCCCCACATTGAACTTCAATTTAATGCCGAGGGGGCTAAAATATTTGAAGAAATTACGGCAAGGAATATACAAAAACCGTTAGCTATTTATTTAGATGGAGCTTCTATTGTTGATACCAATGGCGATGGGAAAATTGATGCCTCTGACATCTATGCCCCTATCGTCCAGGATAAAATTACCGGCGGGACAGCAGTAATTACAGGAAACTTGAGCGTGCAATCTGCAAACGATATTGCCAGAAGGCTAAACTCCGGAGCTCTGCCCGTAAAAATTGGAAGCCCTATTTCCCAGCAAACCGTAGGGCCTACTTTGGGTGAAGTTTCATTAAAAAAATCCCTTCTGGCGGGTATTTACGGCCTTTTGGCGGTCATCTTGTTTATGGTAGTATTTTACCGGCTACCGGGGTTTTTAGCCGCAATTGCTTTGCTTATTTATGTGATTATTACGCTTGCCATATTCACGCTGATTCCGGTTACGTTAACCTTGGCAGGCATTGGAGGGTTTATTTTGTCCATTGGAATGGCGGTGGATGCCAATATTCTGATTTTTGCCAGAATGAAAGAAGAAATTAAGCAAGGAAAGGGACTGTCGCTGGCAATCCAAGAAGGGTTCAGCCGAGCTTGGCCCTCCATTAGAGATAGTAATTTGAATTCATTGCTGGTATGCGCTATTTTGTTTATGTTTACCACTTCCTTTATTAAGGGGTTTGCATTGACGTTGTCCTTGGGTATTATTGTCAGCTTGTTTTCCGCAATTTTTATCACGAGGATTTTCCTAATGGTATTTATCGGGAGGTGGGCAGAAAGAGCCAAGTGGCTGTTGTAACTATGAATCTAGAATCTCGTATCTTGAATCTAGAATAGAATAAAGGAATACTGAATGCAAAACTTCATATTCCAAATTCAAAATTCAATTCAAGCTACCAGATACAAGATTCAAGATTCAAAAAGAGCATGTTCAGTTTCACCAAATATTCAGCCATCTATTATATTGCATCCGGAATCTTAATGATTGCGGCACTTGCTTCTTTGGTTATGTTTGGCTTGAAATTCGGCATTGAGTTTACCGGAGGTAGCACCATGGAAGTTGAATTTACTGATAACAGGCCAACCAATGAAGAAATCTCACAAGCGCTGGAAGAGTTTAACCTTGGAGATATTATTATCCAGCCAACGGGAAGCCGCGGGGCAATTTTACAGCTTAAAGGAATTGATGAAGCAACCCATCGGGGGATTATTTCAAAATTAAATACCTTGTCGCCGGTGCAAGAAAAGAGCTTTCAATACATAGGCCCTTCGGTAGGGAATGAATTAAAGAACAAAACCTTCATAGCCATTGTATTGGCGCTCCTTGCCATTACTATATACATTGCCTTTGCATTTAGGAAAGTTTCACGGCCCATTGCTTCCTGGAAATATGGCATTACTTCCTTAATTGCCTTGTTCCATGACATTATAATCCCCTTGGGAATTTTTTCTATTTTAGGAAAATTGTATAACGTGGAAATTACCATTCCTATTATCGCCGCTCTCTTAACTATTTTAGGTTTTTCGGTCCATGATACCATTGTCATCTTTGACAGGATACGGGAAAATATTATGAGAAAGGGAACCGGCTCTTTTAATGAAACGGTTGACTGGAGCTTAAACCAAACCGCAGGCAGATCCATTAGCACGGTGATGACGGTTTTGCTGGTCATGCTTTCACTGTTCTTTTTCGGGGGGCAAACCCTCAAATATTTTGCATTAGCATTAATTATCGGAGTGTCTGCGGGGGCATATTCTTCTATTTTCATTGCCGGCCCCTTGCTGGTAACGTGGTGGAATTGGGACAATAGAAGAAGCAAAAAGTAGCAAAAACGGCGGGCATATTGACATATTTTTTCCATTATGTTAAACTCACTTAATGATGTGGATAAGTAAAAAATCCTCCATATTATAAGCCATGAAAAAGATCAACGATTCTCAAATATACGCAAAGCTTACCAAAGGTCTTTCGCCAAAAACCAAAGACATTTTTGATAGGCGTTTTGGGGTAAAAGTCCCGCGCCAAACCAAAGCAAGCAAAGGTCAAGTGGTAAAAATTGAAACTTTGGAATCCATTGGCAAGAGCCTTGGGATAACCCGCGAAAGAGTCCGCCAAATAGAAGAGGTTGGTTTTACTTTTGTCAGAAAAAATAATAAAGAAACATTGGATAAGCTGTTTGGAGAGTTGAATGCTTACTTGCAGAAAAAGGGCGGTTTTGCAAAAGAAGAGGTTGTTTTGGAAGATTTAGGGGGCGAGAAAAATAAGCCCTATGTATTATTTTTACTTACCTTAGGCCAAGGCCAATTCTCCAGGGTATGCGGCAAAAAAGAGTATCACTACTTCTGGGCTAGCTCGCAAAATCCAGAGAATAGGGTAAAAGAAACTTTGTACTCATTAGTTTCAGATATCAAGAGCCATGGCAATCTTTTGACTGATAAAGAACTGTTTGCCAATTTTGCTTTTAAATATAACGTAGACAATGAAGCGTTAAATTCTTATCTGGAAATTTCAAAAAGAATCCAGAAGAATAAAGAAGGAAAAATCGGCTTAATTGACTGGCCGGAAATAAAACCAAGAGGCGTTAAAGATAAGGCTTTTCTGGTGTTCAAAGACAATAAAAAGCCGTTGCATTTCAGGCAGATTACTGAATTAATAGATAAATTAGAATACAGCCCCGGCAAAAAAACCCATGCCCAAACGGTACACAATGAGCTGATTAAAGATGAAAGGTTTGTCTTGGTAGGCAGGGGAACGTATGCCTTAAGCGAATGGGGGTATGTCCCGGGAACCATTAAGGATATTATTACTAAGGTATTGAAAGAAAAACAGGAACCGGCGCATCAAGAAGATATTGTCAAAGAGGTTCTCTCACAAAGGCTGGTTACCAAAAATACCATTCTCATGAACTTAAATAATAAGAAATATTTTCAAAAGAGCTCTGATGGAAAGTATTTCTTAATACAAACCCAGGTAGCCTAACGAAAAACCGCCCCTCGGCGGTTTTTTGTTGTCTTGCGCTCCTCTTTAATATATAATAAAGTAATTCCATATATATAAAGCCTGTCGAAATTTTCATATGAAAATTTCGACACCTACTCATTTAAAATTGTAAATTTAAAATTGAAAATTCAATTTTAAACGAAGTTTAAATATTGCCATGTCCTATTTTTTCTGGGGAACCATCTTCTTATTGGGGGCTACGGTCATTTTTTACTTAGTATTCCTTTCACTGGTATACTATTGGCATGAACGGAAAACTTCTTTTGTAATAGTGCCCCTTTTATATACGTTTGAATTTTTCCTTATTGGTTTTCTCGTTGTTTCCCTCATATCGCTGGTATTGCAATACCTGCCTGATATAGTAACCTTAGTGCGATCTGCATCATGAAACTATCCGTACTATTCTTTTGGTTAAAACCTGTAAAAAAAGTTATCCTTGAGCCGTTCGGATGGGCCATTTTAATGATCATTGTTTTTACGGTACCCTTTTTACGGGTTTGGTGGTGGATATTTGCCCCATTATTTCTTTCCATAGAATTACGGGCGCTCTATTTATGGTGGATTGCATGGGACTATGGATATGCGAAGACGAAATGGGTCATGCTGGAGATACTTCCCCCTAAGCAAATATTGGTACCCTTAAAGGCTATGGAAGATGTATTCGCGGTTATGTGGGGGCCCCTTTATAACCAAGCTAACTGGCGCGAAAGGTGGTGCGAGGGGGCTTTGGATAATGCTCCGGGCTGGATGTCCTGGGAGATCGTAAGCATTGAGGGGAAATTGCATTTTTACTTGAGGATAACAGCCGAAGGCAGATCAAGCCTTGAAACAATTTTGTACAGCCATTACCCCGAAATGGAAATTAATGAAGTGCCCGATTATACCAGAAACGTTCCTAAAAATATTCCCAATGAAGAATGGAATGTCTACGGAGAAGATTTTATTTTAGGGAATCCGGTGGGATATCCCATTAAAACGTACGAAAAGTTTTTTGAACCGCAGGGAGAAAGAATTTCCGCGGAAGAAAAAAGAATAGACCCCATGGCCTCTCTATTAGAAGCAATGTCAAGATTGGGTGCCAATGAACAGTTTTGGCTTCAGGTTATTACCATGTCCGTATCAGATACCGATGAACCTCAATTCAGAAAAAGCGCCGAAAGTATTATTGCAAAATTAGCGAAACGCCCCGAAAAGAAAACAAAAACAATTTGGGATGAAATAGCTAGTGTTCTGTATGATCTTGTCATTGGTCCAAAGAAAGAAGGATCGGGGGAAAAAGCAACCTATAAATGGATTGAGTCAAAAGTGTCTGAAGAAGGCGAAAGGGAAATGGTGCTTACTCCGGGCGAAAGGGAAATTATAACCGAGGTTGAGAATAAGCTGAAAAAGCCTGTTTTTAGGACGGTGATACGGGGAGTATATGTGGCAAAGCGGGAAAATTGGAATCCTGTTAATAGGATTCTTACCCGATCGTATTTTTCACATTTCCAGACTCAAAATTTGAATTATATCAGATTTAGCACCCTGACCAGGCCGAAAACCCACTATGTTTTCCGTGAAAGAATACCATTTATAAGAACAAGAAGAATGTTTAGAAATTACATCTTGCGGTTTCCTTCTTTTTTCCCCGACAGAAGAAAAGAGTGCCCCATTTTAAATACCGAAGAGCTGGCAACGATATTCCATTTCCCGATAAAAATCAGCGGCGTAGTGTTCCCAACGATGTCGCGGGTCCAGTCCAAAAAGGGAGGCCCGCCGCCCAATTTGCCTACCGAGTAGTGATGAATATAGAATCTAGTATCTTGTATCTTGAATGGAATACGGAATAAAGAATAAAAATCTAACATTCCAAATTCAAAATTCAATTCAAGATACCAAATTCAAAATTCAAGATTCAAGTTTAAAATTATGGATAACAATAACACTAACATCACATTTTTTGGCCTTACTTCCTTCAGGAATCAAAAGAAGAAATTTGGCATAAAAGAAGATGACCGCCGACGCCATTTTTATACGATAGGAAAGACCGGCATGGGAAAGTCCAACTTAATGGAAAATATGGCCATCCAGGATATCCAGAACGGGCGCGGCGTAGCCTATGTGGATCCCCACGGGGAAGGAGCCGAAAAACTGCTTGATTTTATTCCTGCCAACCGGATTCAAGACGTAGTCTTTTTTAATCCCGCTGACTTGGATTTTCCTATCGCCTTTAATGTAATGGAGAAAGTTGATTTCAGGTATCGGCATTTGGTGGCTGGTGGGCTGATGGGTGTCTTTAAAAAGGTATGGCCTGATGTATGGTCAGCCAGAATGGAGTATATTTTAAATAACGCTATTTTGGCTCTTTTGGAATACCCGGATTCAACATTATTGGGAGTGAATCGGATGCTGGCAGACCCCGAATACCGGGCAAAAGTGGTGGCTAAAATTACCGACCCCATTGTAAAATCTTTCTGGGTTACCGAATATGCCAGATATACCCAGCGGTATGAGATAGAGGCAACCGCTGCCATCCAAAACAAGGTTGGCCAGTTTGTTTCCAATGCCTTGATCAGGAATATTATCGGACAGACAAAATCCACCATTAATATGAGGAAAATCATGGATGAAGGGAAGATCCTGATTTTAGACCTTTCCAAAGGCAGGATCGGCGAGGATAATTCAAGGTTGCTGGGAGCGCTGCTGATTACCAAGTTGCAATTGGCGGCAATGTCACGGGTTGATATTCCAGAAGAGGAAAGGAAAGATTTTTACTTGTACGTGGACGAATTCCAGAATTTTGCGACCGAATCATTTGCCAATATATTGTCGGAAGCCAGAAAGTACCGGCTTAGCCTTGTTATGGGCCACCAGTACATTTCACAAATGGATGAGATTGTGCGCGATGCAGTCTTTGGCAACGTAGGCACGCTGGCGGTATTCCGTGTGGGAGCCGAGGACGCTGAATTTTTAGAGAAAGAATTTTCTCCTGATTTTACCGCGGAGGATTTAGTGAATTCGGCAAAATATAACATTTATTTAAAATTAATGATTGATGGCGTGGCATCCAATCCTTTTTCAGCCCAGACGCTTCCTCCGCCGATTCCTCTTGAACAATCAAATCGGGCTAAAATTATTGATGCTTCGCGGGAACGGTACGGCATTAAAAAAGAAATCGTTGAAGAAAAAATCATCCGTTGGACCGAGGCAGATATGGGAGAAAATAGCGTAAAAAATGCTTCTCTGCCGGGCGGGGCGCTTGTGCAAACTAAAAAAAATAACTCCAAATCATTTGGTAATACGAATTCTTTAAATAACCAGGAGAATCAAGTGACCCTCTATGATGCAATCTGTTCTATCTGCGCAAAGGCTACCAAAACTGTTTTTCAGCCAGAAAAAGGGAGGCCGGTGTACTGCAAATCTTGTTTAAAGAAAATTAAAGGATCAGCAGGTAGCCAGGATAAAAACCATGGAGAGACTCCTTCTAAAATAGAAAATGTGCCATTTAATGCTTCAGTAAAGAAAAATGGAGAAAAAGACTCTTTGTTGAAACGGTCGTTGGGGCAGGAAAGGCCAAAAAGGAAAGAAATTAATTTGTCTGAACTGAAAAAGGCATTAGAAGAGTCGTTAGAACATGTAGAGGAAGAGGAGGCAGAAGATTTGCCAGATGATGTGCCCCTAGAACCGGAAGCAAAAGAAACACCGGCGAATAAAAAAGATGCTGATGAGCAGGTAGATAAAAATAAGAAAAAGGGAGTTATTAATCCCGGCGAAAAAGTAAACCTTTAACAAGCAATAAAAATGGCGCATTGCCTTGAAGGCGGCCATTTTTGTATTTACTTTGAATTACGAAATGCTTTCGTAGTATTTTTTCAAAATCTGGAAGGTGAAAATTTGATAGAATTCTAAAACGTAGTAAGCTACGTTTTAGAATTATTGCGAATTTTCGACCCAGATTTTGAAAAAAGACTCGAAACTCGCCTTTTCATTGGGCATTTCGTGATTCAAAGTATTATAGAATATGGAGGTCAAATCAATTGAAGATTTTGCGGTTGCGGGAAAGACCGTCTTGGTGAGAGTTGACTTTAATGTACCCCTAGACGGCAGCGGGAATGTCTTAGGCGATTTTAGAATACAGCAAAGTTTGCCAACCCTGCAGTATTTGCTCAAGCACGGGGCAAAAATAATTTTAATAAGCCATTTAGGAGACCCCAAGGGGGTTGCAGTTCCTAATCTTACTTTAGATAAGGTAGGAAAAAGGTTGGAAGAATTGATTCAGATTCCGGTAAAAAAAGCGTCTGACTGCGTAGGGCCAGAGGTAAAAAACCAGGCCTTAGGCTTAAAGCCGGGAGATATTCTGCTTCTGGAAAATGTAAGGTTCCATAACGAAGAAATAAATAATGATCTAGCATTTGCAAAAGAACTTTCAAGCCTGGGCGAGGCCTACGTCAACGATGCTTTTTCAGTTTGCCATAGGGCCCATGCTTCGGTTGTTGGTGTTCCCTTGTATGTTCCTTCTGCTATGGGGTTATTATTAAAGAAAGAAATTGAGAATCTTGGTGCGGTTTTAAAAAATCCGGAAAAACCGCTTGTGGTCGTAGTGGGCGGTAAAAAAGTGGCAACAAAAGCAGGATTTATCAATAATATGGTAAAAAGTGCCGATGCAGTTTTAGTAAGCGGATTGATAAAAAAGGAAATGGTAGAACAGGCGTTGGCATTGGGAGAAGCCGTAATAGGTCCGGAAGGCAACTTGGAAGCTTTGGATATTGATGAAAAGGCCATAAAAACTTTTCGGGAAAAAATATTAACGGCGAAAACGGTAGTTTGGAACGGCCCTTTTGGAAAATTTGAAGACGAGCGTTATAAAAATGGAACCCTGCAAATTGCCAATGCTATTATTGAAAGCGGTGCGTTTTCGGTGGTTGGAGGAGGTGAAACGGTGGAATTTTTAAACCGGGAAGGCATGCTGTCAAAATTCAACCATGTTTCCACCGGCGGCGGGGCAATGCTAAGTTATTTGGCAGGGGAGGAATTACCAGGATTAAGGGCCCTTGAAAATCCTAATTAACCTAATTATACTAATTGACCTAATCAAATCTCAATGCCCAAATGTTAAAAAAAGTTTTTGGGAATTAAATTTTTAGGGCTTGATTAGAATAATTAGAAATTAGAATAATTAGAATAATTTATATTCATGTCTCAAAAAATAAAAAATATAACTAAGGCAGCCGATAGAATAAGATTAGCTGTTGAGAATAACGAAAAGATTATCATTTACGGTGATTCTGATTTGGATGGCATTGCATCGTCGGTGCTATTGGAAGAAGCCATAAAAAACCTGGGGGGAAGCGTTTTTTTGGTGATGTTTCCCGACAGGGAAAACGACGGGTATGGCATCAATCTAAAAGCATTAAATGTCTTGAAAGACGAAGCTCTTGCGTCTCCAGCCCTTTTTATTACGGTGGATTTGGGCATTGGAAACGTAAAAGAGGTGGAAATTGCAAAACAGAATGGCCTTGAAGTAATCATCGTTGACCATCACGAAATTTTAGATAAAATTCCTGATGCGCACATTGTAGTTGACCCTCGGCAAGAGGGTGATGACCATCATTTTACTTATTTATCAAATGCCGGCATTACTTTTAAGTTGGGCGAGGAATTGCTGAAAGACAATATGTCAGAGAAGTTAAGGGATAGTTTTCTTGAACTAGCGGCTCTGGCCACTATTTCTGATATGATGCCCCAAATTGAAGATAATAAAATTTTTATAGAACGGGGATTACGGTCTTTAAAAAATACCTTTCGGCCGGGCCTGCGCGCCTTTTTAGATATTTTGGGCGCCGGGGAAGCAGCCACCATGCCGGGAGTCGGGAAAATTATTTCAGCTTTGAACGCGGCCGAGTCAGTTGATTTTAAAAATGATTCGTATGCTCTTTTAACCAGTTCTTCTCTGCAGGAAGCGAGGGATTTAGCTGGAAAGTTGATCGCAAAAACCCAGCAAAAACAGCAAAAAATAAAAGAGATTACTGAAGAAGTGGAACGGAGAATTTCCCAAAAAAAAGATGAGCCGGTTATTTTTGAGGGCGACCCTGCCTGGAAATTGTTGCTTGCGGGATCAGTGGCTTCTATTATCGCCCAACGGTACGAAAAACCTACATTTATCTTCAAAAAAATGGAGACAGAATCTTGCGGGTCGGTGAGAAGCATAAAGGATGGGCAGAATTCTGTGGAAGCTATGAAGTCTTGCGCCGATCTCCTTATGACGTTTGGCGGCCATCCCAAAGCATCGGGATTTAGGGTAAAAAATGAAAATTTAGAAAAATTTAAAAACTGCTTGCAGCAACATTTCATAAAACATAAAACATGAGGAAAATTATTATTTATACTGATGGGGGATCGCGGGGAAATCCGGGCAAAGCGGCAATTGGTGTGGTATTTTGCAATGAGATGGGCCAGGAAATCAAGAAGTTTGGAGAGTATCTGGGCGATGGGTTGACCAATAACGAAGCCGAATATTCGGCGGTTATTTTTGCCCTCAAAAAATTTAAGGCGCTTTTTGGAAAACCTATTGCTAAAATCAGCGAAGTTGAAGTAAGGTCTGATTCTGAATTATTGGTAAAACAAATGAACGGGGAATATAAAATTGAAAATGAAAAAATCCAGAAATTTTTTATAGAAATATGGAACTTAAAAATTGATTTTAAGTCAATAAAATTTAAAGCGATTCCCCGGGAGAAAAATAGGGAAGCAGATAGATTAGTCAATGAGGCTCTAGATTCAAATTCAGCAAGCCAAACATTATTTTAAAAAAAGTACCTTGAAACCACGATCGTGGTTTCAAGAGTAGCAGTTCTTAAGATATTGACATACTTTAAAGAAGATATTATGATTAAAGTGTCTTAGCAAGATGGGTGATTGCTCTGCGGTAATTTGCAGAGAGGAAAGTCCGAACTCCCACTCTCCGAAAGGAGGTTAAAAAAGTAATGGCTAACCGCCATACACAGTAATGTGCGAGGTGCGAACAGAAACGGCTCAAGCTGAAAAGCTTGGCATTCCTTCATGGAATAGTCCTGCAGTAATGCAGGGATGAAACGGCTAAATCCTTACTGGGTGCAAGAACAAACCTGAAAAGAGTTTCTTGATTCTTATTCAGTGAAAAGTAGTTCGCTTGATTCCGATGGCAACATCGAGAACAGACAGATAATCACACTTCGCTCCTCTGGGGCGGAACACAGAATTCGGCTTATAATCTTGCTGAGACAACAAAAAAATCGTCCCAAAGAAATGAAGGACGATTTTTTGTTTTAGGAAAGTTGTAAATTTTTTTTAAAAATACTAATATATACGTATGGATTTAGAGCCAAATAAAGGAAAAAATTTAATTGTTGAAATCCAAGGCCGCAAATTTGCAAGGTATCCCATAAAGACAAAGTTAATTACGCCCGAAGATAAGGATATATCAATTATTGTTGAAGAATATGCAAAAAAATATCTTCACGCAGGGGATATTGTTTTTATTAGTGAAAAAGCGGTTGCAATAACGCAAGGCAGAGCCTATCCCATACAAGAGGTTAAAGCCTCCTGGCTGGCCTCCTTTTTATCGCGGTTTGTGACTAAAACACCCATTGGCATAGGGCTCGGTTCTCCTGAAACCATGCAACTGGCAATTGAGGAAGTCGGCATTCCAAGAATTCTGACGGCTGCTTTAGTAGGGGCTATCGGCAAATCGTTTGGCATACGAGGATTATTCTATGTCATAGCAGGCCATGGGGCGCGTTCAATTGACGGAGCGGTGCCTTATGCTATTCCGCCGTACAACACCTACATTTCAAAAGGCCCTTTCCAGGCTAATGAAGTCGCAGAACATATCGCCCAAAAGATACATACCTTTGTTGCTATTGTGGATGCCAATGATTTTGGGATAAATACTCTAGGGGCAAGCAACGGAGTAGATGGAAAATTAGTCGCTCGTATTATAAAAGATAATCCGTTGGGGCAATCAGATGAGCAGACGCCGGTTGGCATTATCCGTGAGATTAAAGACTTAAGGGAGATGTTTGATAGGCCAATGGCAATACGACAAGCTGAATTAAAAGACAAAGAAGAAATTATAAAAATAGTAAATTTATTGCATTTGGATATTCCCGATTTTGTTTGGAATCAAGAAGAATTTGTATTAAAGCAAATTAGCAATAAAGAGTATTTTTTGGGAGAGCAGGGGGGCAATATTATAGGAGTGATGAGTTTATCTGCCAGGAGGAATAAAATGAATATTGAAACACTCGTGGTTAAAAGAGAGTTTCAATCCCAAGGTTTTGGAACGCAGTTCATCGTATTTGCCAAGCAATTTGCAAGAGATAGGGGTTTTGACGCTTTGTATGCTTATTCTTTCAAAGAATATAACATGACAGATTTTTATTTAAAAAAACAGTTTAAAATGCTTGATTATCCTGGTTCTTATAAAAACCATCAATACTATTGTTTTAAGGCAGTATTGTAATCATTCATATATTTTGATAAAAAACCTACTTACCGTACAAACGAAAAGCGTTGGATTTGCTTCGTTGATCTTGGCGGGGTCATACGTGGCTTCTGCGGCATTGGGGCTCTTGCGAGACCGTCTTTTAGCTGGTAACTTTGGAGCCGGCAACGAGCTGGATGTTTACTATGCTGCTTTTACAGTTCCGGATCTTATTGCGTTGATTTTGATTTTTGGCGCCATATCAGCAGCTATTATTCCCGTATTTACTTCCTATATCGTTACCTCAAAAGAGGAGGCATGGCATTATGCGCTCGTGCTGCTCAATGTATTTTTATCGTTTTTAATTGCGGTTTGTTTGGTTTTTATCATATTTGCCCCATTTTTTGTTTCTTTAATTGCCCCTGGATTTTCAGAAAGCAAAAAAGAAATGACCGTCGTGCTTATGCGGATTATGTTTTTAAGCCCGATTATTTTGGGAACCAGCAATATCATAAGCGGCATTCTTCAAGTGTTCCATAGATTTTTGGTTACGGCGTTGGCTCCGGTAATGTATAATCTGGGAATTATTATCGGTATTGTATTTTTTACCCCAAAGCTTGGATTGGCCGGCCTTGCATGGGGAGTGGTCCTGGGAGGAGTCATGCATTTATTAATTCAGATTCCAGCTTTTTTGTATTCGGGATTCAGGTACAGGCCAATGCCGGGCCGCAGCATGTTTGACATAAAACACCCAGGAGTTCTAAAAACACTAAAACTGATGATTCCACGATCTTTGGGTCTGGGGGCAAGCCAGTTCAATACCATTATTGTCACCGCCATTGCTTCTACGCTGGCTGCCGGCAGTATTGCCGTATTCAATTTGGCAAATAATTTAGGATCTCTCTTAGTTAATGCAATTTCTGTTTCGCTCTCAACGGCTATTTTCCCCCAAATGTCTTTTGCATATTTAAAAGAAGACAAGAGGGATTTTGAGTATAAATTTTCCTGGGCTCTGCGCCAAATACTCTTCTTGATTATTCCCATGAGTATTTTGATTTTTATTCTAAGGGCGCAGATTGTGAGGGTTATTTTGGGGACCGGGCGTTTTGGCTGGTTAGATACCCGGCTTACGGCAGCTTGCCTTGGAATTTTTGCCATGGGATTGTTTGCCCAAGCCCTTATTTTTATCTTATCAAAAGCTTTTTATGCCGCCCATAACACAAAAATTCCCGCATGGATAAGCTTTGCCGCGGTGGCATTTAATATTTCAGCCAGCTTATTGCTTGTCAGGCTCCTGAATGCTTCCGGCCAGTTTTTTTACTTCATGCAGAATCTCTTGCGCCTTGACGGCATCGCCAATATCAGCATCATTGGCCTATCGCTATCATATTCAATTACGGTAATATTGCAGGCGTGCTTGCTGTTATATTTTCTTTATAAAAAATATAGGGCATTCAGAGTAAAAGAACTGTTGCATTCATTTTATAAAATTCTCATAGCAAGTTTGGTAATGGCAGTATTTGCCCTAGCAGTAAGGCATTCATTGGTAGCGTATAACTTTGTAAAATTACAGACATTTTTTGGGGTATTTTTACAGCTTGCGTTATCGGGCTTAGTGGGAGTATTTTTCTATGGCGTTACCTCTTATTTTTTAAAATCTTCAGAACTAAACATGATTAAAAAAGTTTTTTTCCCAAAATAATGAGCCAAGAACATATTAGAAATTTCTGTATTATTGCACACATTGATCATGGAAAATCAACACTGGCTGACCGGCTTTTGGAGTTGACCAATACGGTTGCCGCAAAAAAAATGACCGCCCAGTTTTTGGATTCTATGGATTTAGAAAAGGAAAAGGGAATTACTATCAAGCTAAAGCCGGTAAGGATGAATTATGCCCATGAAGGCAAAGAATATATTTTAAATTTAGTTGATACGCCCGGCCATGTAGATTTTTCCTATGAAGTTTCAAGATCTTTAGCGGCAGTGGAAGGGGCGGTGCTATTAGTTGACGCAACCCAAGGAATTCAAGCCCAAACGTTAGCTAATATTGATTTGGCGAAAAAACAGAATCTGGTCATTATTCCGGTTATTAATAAAATTGATATGCCAGCGGCAAAAATAGAGGAATCGTGCCAAGAATTGGCGAATGTGCTGGACATATTACCAGAAGAAGTTCTTAAAATATCTGCCAAAAATGGTCTGAACGTTGAGCAGGTATTGCAAGCGGTTATTGAAAAAGTACCCAGCCCGGAACAGCGCAATCCCCAGGCTGAACAAAAACCTTTCCGCGCCCTTATTTTTGACTCAACCTACGACGCCTTTAAAGGCGTGCTGGCGTTTGTAAGGGTTATGGAAGGCAACATTAGAGATCGTGAAAAAATTGAGTTACTGGCAGCAAAAGCTCAAGCTGAAATAAAAGAGCTGGGGTATTTAAACCCGCGTATCCAGCCGCAGCCGGAAATTTTTACGGGCGAAATAGGCTATATCGCAACCGGGATCAAAGAACCAGGAAAAGTTAGAGTCGGCGATACTATTGTAAAAATTCCAGCTCCAAACTTCCAGCTTCCAGCTCCTTTAGCGGGATACCAGGAGCCAAATCCGATGGTTTTTGCCAGTTTTTATCCTGAAAACCCCGAAGATTTTGAACTTTTGAAAGTGGCGTTATCAAAGTTAAAATTGCAGGATCCGGCACTCGTATATGAAGCAGAAATGAAAGAAGCTTTGGGGAGGGGATTTCGGTGCGGATTTCTGGGAACCCTGCATGTTGAAATTATTTCTGAACGGTTAGAGCGAGAATTTAATTTAAGGCTGGTAATTTCTACCCCCAGCGTTATTTACAAAATTTTCGATAAACGCGGGCGGGATTCGCTTATTTATTCGGCTTCCGACTGGCCTGACCCCAGCACTATTGAAAAAATGGAAGAGCCCTGGGTATTGCTGGAAATTATCGCTCCCGCAAGCTATATCGGCAAGCTTATGGAAGTATTAAAAGACGTACGCGGAAATTATCTGGAAACTAACTATCTATCTGCCGAGCGCGCCATTATTAAATACGAAGCTCCCTTGCGGGCTATTGTGGCGAACCTATATGATAAAGTAAAAAGTACCAGCCAGGGTTATGCCTCGCTCAATTACACGATGTTAGGATACCGGCCGGCCGTGCTGGTAAAAATGGAAATCTGGATTGCCGGGCGCGCTGAAGAAGCCTTTAGCCGGGTTGTAGAAGAAAATGATGCCTATGAACAGGGTAAAAAACTGGTGGAAAAATTAAAAGAAGCTCTGCCTCCCCAGCAGTTTACCGTGGCATTGCAGGCAGTTATTGGCGGCAAAGTCATTGCACGGGAAACCATTTCGGCCCGTCGAAAAGACGTAACGGGATATTTATACGGCGGCGACAAATCGCGCAAGAAAAAACTTTTAGAGAAGCAGAAAAAAGGCAAAGCGCTTTTGAAAGAAAAAGGGAGAGTAAATGTGCCTTCAAAAACGTTCCTGGAAATTTTCCGGGCGTAACTTCAATAATAGGTCTCTCTAAAAATCTATAAATGAGCTATTGACTTTTATAGATTTATCAGATAATCTATAAATATGGCATATACTAATGATAAAAAATTAAAAATAGGAGAGGCAGCGGCGTTCCTTGGAGTTACGGTGCAAACTTTGCGTAACTGGGAAAAATCCGGTAAACTGGCTGCTCAAAAAAGCGAAGGCGGCCATCGTTACTATTTTCAAAAAGACCTTGAACGCTTTACCGTTGATTTGCCTTCTCTGGGACTGGCGTGGGCAAGCAGCGCCCAACTTCCGCAAATTCCCCAAGAATATTACTGTGAACGGCAAGACCGATTCACCAGCCGGTTGGAAAAAATGGCTTTGCAATTGCTCCATGCTGGAGTTGTCGGCCGGGACATGGCTTCACTGCTGACCGCCGTAGTTGGCGAAATCGGTGATAATTCCTTTATGCACAATGTGGGAAACTGGCCAGATGTGCACGGAATCTTTTTTGCATACGACATTGGAAAACGGATGATTGTGCTTGCTGATCGGGGGCAGGGCGTACGCGCAACGCTTTCAAGGGTGCGGCCCCAGATTGCAACAGACACCGAGGCACTTCGCATTGCTTTTACTGAAATTGTTTCAGGCAGAGCTCCTGAAAAACGCGGCAATGGTTTGAAAGTGGTGCGGAGAATCGTGGAAAGGGGTTCTATCACACTATTGTTTCGTTCCGGCGTTGCCCGGGTGCTGTACCCCCAAAAGTCTTCTTCATTGATTGTGGAAACTGCAACCGATAATATCCGCGGAACATACGCTGTGATAACTTTTTAATTTTTCAATAAATCTTATGATGCAAACAATCGAGCTTAAAAATTTTGGAAAGGTGCTGGTATCAAGGCCGGCTGGACTGGAAGCATTTAACGCCATTCGTCCCACGCTTGATAAGAACGCTTCGGTTCAGATAGATTTTAGCGATGTGCTTTCAGTAACGCCATCATGGTTTGATGAATTTCTAACCAACCTTGCTGACTATTTGGACGGCAGGGTGGATTTGTTGCCCACCAATAATGCATCGGTGCTGGCAATGCTTCCGGTACTACAAAGCGCCCGGCAGGATTTTGTTGCAGATATTATTCAAAGATTCCTCAAGCAAAATCAAGGGTAGAAGTGGCATAAAGAAACCTAAAATGCCAAACAAAATCGTCAACAACACGAAAGAGAATACTTACTACAAATGCACTTATTGCGGAAGCGAGATTTTTTGGAATACCCACAAAAAATTCATCTACTGTAAGTGTAGGAAAATATGGGTTGATGGTTGTGATGATTATGTCCGGGTTGGCGGTAACGAGGGAGACTACAAGATGATTTATAAATAAGTTTATGGATAATAAAGAACAAGAAAAAGTTATCAATCAAATAGAAAAATTTTTTGAAGTTCCGGAACGGGTGGCAGATAAAATTAAAATTATAGCTGAAAAAGTGCGGGGTGGGTATGTATTAATTGAAACTCGGCCTCGTTGGGATGGCTCTGCTGGGCCTTGGACAAAACACCCAATTGCCAAAATAGTTTTTCATAACCCTTTGCAAGAATGGCGAGTGTATTGGATGCGGGCTTCCGGGAAATGGTGGTTTTATGGACAATACAAAACATTTAACAAGGTTTTAAAAATAATTGACGAGGATAAAGATGGTTGTTTTTGGGGTTAAGGGTTAAATTTTATAAATATATGTTTTCTGCGATTATGGGGACAATTTTGGCTCCCGCGGTAAGGCCTATTCAGTACGCGGCCTTAAAGTTAGTGAAAAGATTTAGAAAGAAAGGTGACCAAAGACCGATTATTGCCACCGCTGACCATATTATGCACCATATTGTTTTGACATTAGGATTTAAAACTTTCACCGATGCTAAATTCCGAAAACTCGCTGAATTTGGAAAAATTTCTATTGAGGAACATGACCGTATTTTTAACGAAATTCAAGTGACATGGATTTGCCTTATTCTTTTTTATATTGATGCGGTAAAATCATTGGTGCCTTTATCTGACTGGCATTTTTGGCAGGATGTTGCTAAGTATATTCCCAAAGATTTTGAAGATATACTTATGGGTTATGGAGCAGATGAACGCAATGCCAAAATGATGACACAATTAATTGACATGCGTTATAAAGAATATGAAGCACTTACGCATGCGGTGCAAGAGACTAACGACCAATACGGAATAGAATTTAAATCTCTTTCTTGGGAATTCAAACGCATTACCGCTTATATGCAAGCTGCCGCTATCGGGACTACAGATCATATCCGGCGAGGCAAAATAACGGAGGAGGATCCTTTGATAAAGTTTTTAACGGAACAACTATTATTTGTAGAAAGGAGAATAAGTAGATTTATAAAAAAGTTATAAATAATTATACCGCCGTTGGCGGGACGAGCCGCATCGTAATTATATGACTCAACAAGAAGCTTTAGAGATTTTAAAAATGGGAAAGAATGTGTTTTTGACGGGTTCGCCTGGAGCGGGTAAAACTTTTTTATTAAACCAATTTATTGAGTATTTACGCGGAACTGATAAAACGGTTGCCATCACCGCTTCTACTGGCATTGCGGCTACTCACATGAATGGGGTAACGTTGCATTCCTGGTCGGGATTGGGGATTAAGGAAACCATTACCGACCAAGAAATCAGACATTTATTAAAAAAACGGTATCTTTTAAAGCGGCTGCGCAAGACCAATGTGCTGATTATTGACGAGGTTTCAATGTTAAAGGCTAGCCAGCTTGATGCGGTAGATAAAATTTGCCAATATTTTAAAACCAGTTTTTTGCCCTTTGGCGGAATGCAAGTGGTATTATCTGGTGATTTTTTCCAGCTGCCGCCGATAGAGCGCGATGGCCAAGCGGATTTTGTTACTGAAAGCGCGGCCTGGAAAAATTTGGATATCAAAGTATGTTACTTACAGGGGCAATTTAGGCATCAGGACAAAAAATTAGGAGAATTATTACAAAATATACGGGATAATAATGTTGAAAATGCCAAAAAGATTTTGGTGGTAAAGCCGGCGGCGAATGCCACAGCATTCGCCGCCACCACAAAACTTTACACCCATAATATAGATGTGGATGCCATCAACGCCGAAGAGCTTGCAAAAATAAACGAAAAAGAATTTACCTATGTAATGAACTCGCATGGGCAAGCTGTGGTGGCGGATATTTTAAAAAAAAGCTGCCTGGCGCCAGAACACTTAGTTTTAAAAAAGGGGGCGCAGGTAATGTTTATAAAAAATAATTTTGATGAAGGTTATGTGAATGGAACCCAAGGTACGGTGGTGGATTTTGATATTATGAATATGCCGATTGTGCAAACGCTTTCGGGCCAAAAAGTGGTGGCCCAAAAAGCTTCGTGGAAAATAGAAGAGGAGGGCAAAGTGGTAGCGGAAATCACCCAAATTCCTTTGCGCCTGGCATGGGCTATTACCGTACACAAAAGCCAGGGAATGAATTTGGATGCGGCCCAAATTGACCTTTCAAAGTGTTTTGTCAAAGGCATGGGGTATGTGGCGCTTTCAAGATTGCGGTCTTTTGACGGATTACACGTAATTGGCGTAAATGATATGGCTTTTCGCGTTCATGAAAATGCGGTGGCAAAGGACACAGAGTTTAAAAAAATGTCGCAGGAAGTTTTAAATACGTTAAAACCGCGGAATGACGCGGGAATCAACCCTCCTTCGCCAAAGGCTACGGCGAGGCAAAGCGCGGAAACAAGCGCGAAAAATACGCCGGCGTATAGCGTTGAAGAAATTAGAAAAACTCACGCGCATGCCTATCTACCATGGGATAATATACAGGATAGCAAATTAAAGGAACTTTTTTCAAAAGATTCAAGCACTGCCGAACTTGCCGCAGCATTTAATCGGACAAAGGGGTCTATTACCTCGCGTCTTAAAAAATTAGGGTTAACGGCATAGAGTGCATTTTTAGAAAAGCCGCCAGATACGGTACGATATCTGGCGGCTTTTCTATTGTGCGCCCTGCTGCTTGCTTTTACTATTTTTTTGTGTTAAAAATTAAGAGTAACGTAAGTTACGCATCGCGCCTTGGAGGAGTAGTACCTCGGCAGTCTCATAAGCTGCAGGCCCCCGTGCAATTCGGGGAGGCGCAACAAGTTATATTTTTTAGTACAGCAAAAATTTGTCGGGGTAGCTCAGTTGGTAAGAGCGCAGCACTCATAACGCTGAGGTCGTGGGTTCGACTCCCACCCTCGACACATGCCAATATTTAAGGCAAAGAATGAAAATTTCTTTAAAATTTGGACACCAGAAATGGCATATGTTTTAGGATTTTTTACGGCAGATGGGAACATGATAAAGAATAAAAGGGGCGCACATTTTATTTCTATAGAAATTACAGATTTAGATATCCTAGAAAGAATGAGAGAAGTTATTGGTTCAAATCATAGAATTGGCGTAAGAAAGAAAAAGTTTCCTAACAAGATTGCATATAGACTACAGATTGGCAGTAGAATAATGTTCGATGATTTATTGAAACTGGGTTTAATGCCCGCAAAGAGTAAAATAGTAGATTTGCCAAAAATACCTGAGGAATATTTTTCTGAATTTGTAAGAGGCTACTTTGATGGAGATGGAAGTGTAACAATTTCTAACTATATAAGAAAAGATAGGAATAATACGAAGCGAAGGATAATATTGTCTGGTTTTACCTCTGGAAGTAAGGAGTTCTTGAGAAATATGCACCTTGAATTAAAGAAGTTTGCATTCATAATTGGTGGAACTTTTCATTTTAGTGGTAGAGGGTATCGATTGTATTTTTCAGTAACCGATAGTTTGAAGCTTTATAATTTTATGTATAGAAAAGTAGAAAATGATTTGTTTCTCTCAAGAAAAAAGATTAAGTTTGAAAAGTATTTTAAAATTTAACCATGCGGGCGTAGAACAGCCTGGAGTGTTCGTCTCCCTGTCACGGAGAAGGTCGTGGGTTCAAATCCCATCGCCCGCGCATAACGCACAAGTCTGAACTGGCAGACGTGTGCATAGCTTCAATGAAGCTGTAGGGAGCTTTCAAGTCGAAAGTGACCAAACCATCTTTAAGTCGGAAATGCTCTCCCACCGCAAGTAGGAGGGCTTTTCTGTCTTTATCGTCTCCTTTTTCAAAAACTTCATAGATGTGGCTAGTAGTGATGATTAAGTTTTCAGCGTACTTTTGCCAAGCCCCAACAGAAGTTTTATGGTATTTTATCTTTTCTTTGGCTTCAAACTTCTGGGTGATGATTTCATTCTTCTTTTGCAAGAATTCTTGTTTATCGATTAACCCCTCGGAAAGAGCATCCAACATCCTACTGATGCGCTCTTCGCAGTGGCGCTCAATTCTCTGCCAGTGGTCGAGTCCGTTAAGGTGGATTTTACCCTCCTCTTTATTTCGGCTCCGTAAATCCTCCATTAAAAGCTCATACACCATTTTATTGATGGTCAGCTTTTTTATTTGCTCGCCAAGCTGTCGTTCAATTTCTTTTTTGTTTAGGTGCTTGCGTTGACTGCAATTAACGTGCCTTTTCCTTAAAGAGCAACGGTAAAGTTCGTAACGTCCCTTTTTAAACAGGCCACCGCACACAAAACAGCCACATTCAGCGCATTTTATTAGGCCAGAGTAGGTAAGTCTTGCGTGGCGGGTTAGGGGCTTTGTTCTCTCACTTAACACTTCTTGGGTTTTATCAAACAGCGCTTTTGGAATAAGGGGCTGATGGGTTCCCTCAAACACCTCGCCATGAAATTTAAAACAGCCATAGAAAAAGGGATTAACCAGTACGCGCGACACCGTAGTTCTGGCAATTGATTTGCCATAGCG